>Ga0335081_10011350_pt1 | contig 14400 bp, 12 predicted proteins | sample Lox_Sample_35_FD_206713 | JGI IMG/M metagenome (GOLD analysis project Ga0335081, IMG submission 206713) | Soil microbial communities from Loxahatchee National Wildlife Refuge, Florida, United States - Lox_Sample_3.5 | ecosystem: Environmental > Terrestrial > Soil > Wetlands | place: USA... | reverse complement strand
ACAAGAACGTCAGGTATGATTCCGTGATCCAGGTGATGGATGTCTTGACGCAATCGGGCGTGAAGAATCCTGGCCTGGGAATCGAACTAAAAAGATGAAACACCCTTCCATAGAGGCATCCGGTTCATTTCTCTCCGCTTTCATTCTCTTTCTCCACAGCCTATCCATCAACACACTAAGGAGTCCATAATTGACTAGACATAATTTTCGGAAAATCTCCCCCCTGCCTTCGTCCCGCAAGGCGGTGCTTCGCGCAGGCAGGTCGCCCCTCTTTGCCAAAGAGGGATAATTCCTCCCTTGGCAAAGCCTGCCTGCCGGTAGGCAGGGGAGGTCAGGAGGGATTTTCCAAAAACTTCTTCAATCTCTGGTTTATTCATATGCCTGCTCTATTAGACAGTATTGGAAACGTGATGGGTTCCCAAGATAAGGGACGAAGGAGATAACGAAAGAGTTGCAGCCTGAAGAACACCCGCAGGCAGATTTGCGCCGTCATGCATCGCTCGTGGCAACGGGGATCCTGCTCAGTCGCGTCGCGGGATTGGTCAGGGATCGCGTTTTCGCCCACTACTTCGGAATTTCCGACGCAGCCGATGCCTTCAAGGCAGCCCTCCGCATTCCGAATTTCCTACAGAACCTGTTTGGAGAGGGGGTGCTCTCGGCATCCTTCATCCCTGTTTACGCAGGCCTGTTGGCTAAAGACGAACGGGATCAGGCAGACGACGTGGCCGCTGCCGTCTTCTGCCTGCTGTCTCTAGTGATTTCCCTTCTCGTGTTGATCGGAGTTCTGGTCACGCCCTTCCTGATCGATGCCATTGCACCCGGATTCAAGGGAGCCAAGCGCGAATTGACGATAGACCTCGTGCGCATTCTGTTTCCCGGGGCCGGCCTGTTGGCTCTCTCGGCATGGTGTCTCGGCATTCTTAACAGTCACCGTCGATTTTTCATTTCCTATACGGCACCTGTGGTGTGGAATTTGGTGATGATCGTCTCATTGGTTGTGTTCGGCGGCTCATTCGAGCAATTTCCGCTCGCTAAGATTTTGGCATGGGGGTCCGTCGCCGGCAGCCTCCTACAGTTCGGAGTGCAATTGCCCTCGGTAGCCCGGCTCCTGCATCGATTTCGGCTATCACTGGGGCTTTCGATGGAAAGCGTAAAAACGGTTGTCCGAAATTTTGTACCGGTCTTTTTCAGCCGGGGTGTCGTCCAGATCAGTGCGTACGTTGATGCCTTCCTGGCAAGTTTCTTGCCAACCGGCGCTGTCGCGGCTCTGGCTAACGCCCAGACGTTGTACCTCCTGCCCGTGAGTCTCTTCGGCATGTCGGTCTCCGCAGCAGAACTTCCTGTTCTGTCCAGCGCCACGGGCGAGGGAAACGAAGTAAACGCTTACTTGCGAAAGCGGCTCAATGCGGGTCTTCGTCAGATTGCTTTTTTTGTCGTTCCTTCTGCCATGGCTTTTTTTGCCTTAGGCGATGTGATTGTTGGAGCAATCTACCAGACAGGCCAATTTACTCGACACGACTCCACCTATGTGTGGGGAATCCTGGCCGGTTCCGGGATCGGTCTTTTAGCCAGCACATTAGGAAGGCTGTACGCTTCGATGTACTACGCCCTAAAAGACACGGTAACGCCCCTGCGTTATGCAATGCTCCGGGTATTCCTCACCGCAGGTCTCGGATATGTCTGTGCTTTACCACTGCCGCCCGCTCTTGGCATTGACCCGCGGTGGGGAGTGGCAGGGCTGACAGCTTCGGCGGGATTCTGTGGATGGCTGGAGCTAATTCTGCTCAGAAATTCAATGGAGGAGCGGATTGGCAAAACCGGCCTTCCGGCCGGGTTTGTCCTGAAACTATGGGTTTGTGCAGGGGCAGCTGCGGCCGCTGGCTGGGGAGGCAAACTGATTATGAATCAGAGCCATCCAATCGTGCTGGGGGTCATATCTTTGGGGATGTACGGTATTGTTTATTTTGGAGTCGCGATTATTTTTCGTCTGCCCGAGGTAGAATATCTTGTCAACAAGGTTACCAAATTTGTTAGATCTCTTCGGAGACCTGGTTAATAAGGGTCTCAAAATTGAACTGGCACCGTCATTAGAAAATCTCCCCTGGCCCCTCTTTTTCAAAGAGAGGTAATTCCACCCTTTGGCAAAGGGAGGCGCCGCCGTCCAGAGCCTCATTACTCACGCAAGCGAGTCATTGGGACTCTGGCGCCGGACGGTCAGGAGGGATTTTACAAATCAATGTCTTTATTATTATGAGACATCCCCTCGGAAAAGCAGCCTAAAATTGATTCTTGCCAAATTCGAATGGATGAGCGATATTTTTACCGAAGAAACGTTTGGAAGCCGCCGCGCCATGCCTCACCCTTTCGACACTGTGTCGCATGGTGACAATAGGTCGGGACAAGGGCAAGAAGGCATAAGCCGTATGTTGGCCCAAGGATTGAATTGACGGAATGAAAAGAGTAAGAGGTGGAAGACAACCGCATTCACGTTTGAGCAACCGGGACTACGCCGATACCGGTGGATTATTGAAGACAGGATTCGTCTCGTTCCTCCTTCATATTACCTTAGCACTTGTTTTAATTCTCAGCGCAAGGTCCACAATTCCTAAAATCGGGCCGTCGGTTTATCGAGTGACGATTCGGTCTTTTTCGCCCCAGGGAGACGGAACTCCTCTGGGCAGCCCCAATCCGGGGCCGGGTAGGACTGTGGAACTGCCTGCATCCCCGCAGGGTGAAAAACCAAAGCCCGTTGTCAATCAAAAAGCGACTGAAAAAGCTGAAGTCGTAAAATCGCGCCAGAAAAAAGCGGAAAAGAAGGCGGAAAATGTGGAGAAGGGATGGAGTTTGGAGAAGAGAAAAAATTCTCTGAAGTCCATTCAAGAGGCCATCGAGGATATTGATAAAAAGGCAGCCCTTGGCGAGATTCAAAAAAAGGTCGCCCGTCGCGAGAGATTGACTCGTCTATCTCAAGGGCCGACAGTCTCCGGAGTCGGAACGGGAACGGGATCGGGATCGGGAACTGGATCAGGGCCGGTAGGTTCCCCCTCGGGGGGGTCGCCCTGGGGTTCTTCCTCCGGAGGTTCGACCGAATTGGAATCCAGACTAAGCGATTACTACAACATGATATGGGCAAAAATTAAAAAGGAATGGACCCTCCCTGGAGATCTTCCTAAAGGAAAGACAGACCTGGAAACAACCATAGTCATCATTCTAGAAAGGGACGGCAAAGTGCAAAAATCGTCGTTTGAAAAAAGATCCGGCAATGCCCATTATGACCAGAGTGCGATGCGGGCGATCAAGAAGGCAGAACCTTTGCCCCCTATCCCTAAAGAATTCAGTGACGAAACCTTTGAGATTGGGATCCGTTTTCATCCGGAATAGGCGGCCTAAATGTGAAAAATTTTTTTAGTGGAAAGGGCGGACAGGGATGTCGAAAAAGTTTTACAGCCGCACCTCTTCACGTTAACTACTCACGATGAGAAACTTAGCAATTCTTAACCAGCTACAGGCTTTGGTTAGTTTTACCTCTAAAGTAACCGCATTTGTAAAACTTTGGAGAAATTCTTGCCCGCTCTTTCCGAAATTTTCACAGCTTCAGGGCGAGCAGGGCGTATAAGAACCAGGAGAGGCGAGAAGAGATTTCCCTGTCTCACGTGATACCATGGAGGCTTATTCCAATAAAGAAGTCGTCCTGCGAACCCATGGCTTGAGCAAGAAGTTTGGAAAGCGTTGGGCGGCCAAGGATTTAAACCTTGAAGTCTACCGGGGAGACGTTTTCTGTTTCCTTGGTCCTAACGGCGCCGGCAAAAGTACAACCATCCGCATGATCCTAACCCTCCTCACGCCCTCAGCCGGCTCGATTAAAATTTTCGGGATGGATCTCCATAAGCACCGCCGTGCCGTCCTCTCACGCGTCTGCGGAATCGTCGAGAAGCCGGATTTTTACCTCTACCTCTCAGCCTACAAGAACCTGGAAATACTCGGCTCGATGACCCGCCGTGTCCAAAAAGAAGAGATCATGGAAGCCCTCCAGGCGGTCGGGTTGACATCCCGCGCCTTCGAAAAAGTCAAGACGTTTTCGCACGGGATGAAGCAACGGCTCGGAATCGCCCAGGCGCTGTTGACGAAACCGCAACTGATCATCCTTGACGAACCCACGACAGGACTCGATCCACAGGGAATGAAGGAAGTTAGAGGACTGATCAAGGAGCTCGCCAGCGAGCGGGGAATGACCATTTTCCTCTCTTCTCATCTCCTTTCGGAAGTGGAGCAGGTGGCCACAAGGATGGCGGTGATCAATCGGGGCGAGCTGATTGCTCAGGGGTTTGTTTCGGAGCTGCTTGACAAAGAGCCGGTGGAGTATTCCATCCAAGTTTCATCACTTAATCCTGCGGTCGAACTCCTCAAGAAGCTACCATGGGTGGAGGTCCTCTCCGCAGAGGACGGTAAGATCGAACTGCGTGTGGAACCCGGTCATGCCTCGGAGTTGAACCGGTTTCTTGTATCGAATCACATTGAAGTCTTGTCCTTCTATCCTCATCGAACACTCGAAGATTTCTTCTTGAAAATCACCAAAGGGACCTCTGAGATATGAAGCTCTTCTGGTTTGAGACCTACAAGATATTCAGCCGATGGCGCACGTACATTAGCTTTGGCTTCATCGCCTTGATTGTCATCATGACGGAAGTGGTGATGAAATTGAGCGCCCATGAGATCCTCTATCGTATGATGAGATCTTTCCAGAAGGATTTTCTCATTTTCGGGAATGTCTTGAATGGCTGGTTCATTACAGCCTTTATCATGAACAGCCTCCATATCCACATCCCCTTTTTCATCACCCTTGTGGCCGGAGACATCGTCTCAAACGAAGCCACCTCCGGGACCGTAAGGCTTCTGTTGATTCGACCCCCCTCGCGAAGCAAGATCATTACAGCCAAGTACCTCACCACTCTTTTTTACACGACGGGGCTGGTCATCTTTCTCGGGTTGATATGCATCACCCTCGGTCTTCTTCTGTTTGGCAACGGCGATCTAATTATGAACTATCAAACCAAGTTCCGCCTCGTCTTTATTCCCGAGGCGGAAGTCCCCTTGCGAATGCTCCTTGCCTTCACGGCGGCGGTCTGGTCCATGACGGTCGTCGCTTCCCTCGCCTTTCTTTTTTCGACGCTGGCGGAGAACTCCATCGGCCCGATCATTGGCACGATGGCTGTCGTCATTGTTTTTCTCGTTGTGGGGAACTTTCCCTTTGATTTCTTCCGAATGCTGAGTCCCTATCTTTTTACAACCTACATGGTGTTCTGGCAGCGGTTTCTGGATGATCCGATACCGTGGCAGGAGATAGCGAAGTCAGCCGTGATTCTCGGTCTCCACAACATCGGATTGTTTTTGATCGCTTTCATCGTCTTCAACAGAAAGGATATAACGAGTTGAGAAGAGCTCTATTATTGGCCGGGGTTCTTTTTCTGATTTCGACTGGATGGATTCAGGCCCAGGAAGATGCCTCCCGCTATCTCGATCTGATAGAAAAAAAATATTCCGCATTGAAGGATTACGTCGTGGACGTGAATGTCCATTTTGACATCGAAGCGCTCAAAGCACCAGACCTGCAAGCCGAGCTATACTACAAGGCCCCCGACAAAATGAAAGTAGACTCCAAACGAATCTTCTTCTTTCCTCAGGAAGGTGGCTATTTCAACCCCTCTCTGTTCAAAAAAAAAGCTTTCGATGTCAGACTGGTGGAGCACTTAATCTATGACGGCAGAAAAGCAGTCAAGCTGAAACTCACTCCAATGGATACGAACACCTACGACAAGAGCTTTGTGCTGACAATAGACACGGATCGAAACCTGATCAGAGAGATCAAGATCTCACCCTCCGAGGGGAGAGAGGTTAAAGCCGCCCTGGACTACGGGCGATTCGGCGATTTCGAGCTTCCGACGCATATTGACCTCCAGCTCGACATACCCTCCGGCGAACCGACTGGGATGAAGGAATTTACACAGTTCGGGCAGAAGACCAAGAGGATCACGGGCAAGGTTGAAATCACGTATTCGAATTACCGGATCAATGTGGGTCTGAGCGATGACATTTTTCGAGAGAAAGGACTCAAGAAGCCGGAGTAGGCATATTATCCCTTGATTCAACTCTCCTCTCCCTCGAAAGACTGTGTCCTAATATGATCTACCGAACAGGGACACAAAAAGTGTAGTGGCCAACACTTCTTTATTTTTGGTTGGCGTGTCATGCCGCACTTGATGCGGCATCCAGTCCTCGTTTTTCTGGATTCCTGCTGGAGTTTATCCCGATGGAAATCGGGGCAGGATGACAATCAAAATAAAGAGATTTATGATACACTATACAGAAAACTTGACAGACTGTTTACGATTTTGTTAATAGAAACTATACAAACGGTGATGTCCAGGTAAAGGGAACCCCGTGACCCCATTCCGATGGGAAAATCGGGGACGGACCCGCCGCTGTAGTCCCGACCCCATGTATTTGGGGTAAGTGCCTTAACAAAAAAGCCACTGTCTTGAGCACGCCGAAGGATGGGAAGGCGAGTTAAGGTCGGGAGAGTCAGAAAACCTGCCTGGATGTTCTTCACAAAAAGGTCTTCGAGGCTAAGACTGTGAAGGGTGCATGCGGGTAAAATCCCCAGTCTTCAATGCGAAGGCTGGGGATTTTTTTTGGCGAGGGATTGCTTTATGAAACGTTTCGTTTTTCTTGTAGTTTTGACCATCCTTTTCACTTCCCTCCCTCTTCGACTCTTTGCGCAAGAAAAAGAGGTCACGCTCGAGGAGGTAGTCGTCACGGCCACCCGCGACACTGAAGAGATCAGGAAGATCCCTGCCAACGTGACCGTCATCACCAAACAGGAGATCGAACGATCCAATGCCAAGACTGTCGTCGATGCGATGAGAGATGAGGTGGACGTCATGGTGACCGATTACTACGGGAACGGGAAGTCCACATCCGTCGACGTAAGAGGCTTTGGCGAAACGGGCCCCCTCAACACGCTGGTCTTAGTAGATGGAAGAAGGGTCAACGAGATCGATCTGAGCGGAGTGGATTGGACACAGATTCCTCTCGATCAGGTGGAGCGAATCGAAATCGTCCGGGGGGCTGGAAGTGTTCTCTACGGTGATAATGCTGTCGGAGGTGTCATCAACATCATTACGAAGAAGCCTGAAAAAGCTTTTTCTGCCAATGCAGAAGTCGTGGGTGGAAGCTACGGTTACAATAGAGAAAGTGCTTCGGTAAGCGGAAAATGGGGTCCCCTGTCTGCTATTCTCAACACGAGTCATAATTCAACGTACGGATATCGTGAGAATGGATTCTTAAGAGCAGAGGATGTCGGAGGAAAGGTGATCTATGATCTGAATGAATATGTCAGCTTCGACTTCAGTGGAGGGTTCCATACGGATGACACAGGGTTGCCGTACGCTCTCGATAAAACCCACTATATATTGGCCCCCCGGTCGGCAAGCCATCCTGATGACAAGGCTAACACCGATGACGGGTATGGTGTTGTGGGAATCAAGGCCAAATTATGGGATTTTGGCCGAATCGAAGCAGACCTCTCCTATCGACAACGAGAGGTGGATGATTTCTACATATTCTATGTTTTCAAAGATAAGAGAAATTTGAGCACATGGGGGCTAACTCCAAAGTATATTCTTGAAGCACCGCTGTGGACATTTTCTAATAAGCTAACCGTTGGATTGGATTTTTACAGATCGCGATCGGATGTCTTTTCGGATTCGCCCTTCTCAACACCCGTTCATACTCATTCGGAAGTGATCAAAACGTCAACAGGGCCGTATCTGCTGGACGAGTTCTCGATTTTCCAAAACCTGATCTTATCCCTCGGATACCGTCAGGAATGGGTAACTTACGATGTGACTCAGACTGTGCTAGCTGGAACATCGAAAGCCAGTTCCGGAAACAACGAACCTGCCTGGACGGCTGGTCTCAGTTATCTATTTGGAAAAAATTCCTCCGCGTTTTTAAGCTATAAACGAAGTTTCCGGTATCCGGTCTCGGACGAATTGATTGAATATGTCTCAAACTCGGCCTTTCAGGTAACTGGGATTGAAATAAACCCGCTAAAACCTCAGGTCGGATATCATTATGAAGCAGGGATTCGCCATGCCTTTACGAATTGGATCGAAGCCAACCTGACCCTCTTTTGGGTTGATATGAGGGATGAGATCTTCTACAACCCCTATACAATTCCTATCGGCACCAATGAAAACTTTCCTAAGACTCGGCGTGAGGGAGTTGAAGTGGGAGCAAAAGCGAAACCTCTCCGATGGCTCACGCTTTGGGGGAATTATAGTTATACTAAGGCTACCCTCCAAGAGAATCCCTATTCAGGAAATGACATCCCTGGGGTTCCGAGGCATAAAGGATCCCTCGGGGCGGATGTTGAAATATGGAATGGCTTATCCTTAAATACCAGAGCCAATTTTGTCGGGTCCCGATACTTTATCAGCGATTGGGCCAACGCGGTACCCAAACAGGGTGGGTATTACACTCTTGACATGAAGCTCTCTTACGTCTGGAAGGGGTTGAAGGCATTTGTTGGCGTAAACAATCTATTCAATCGAAAGTACGCCGAATTCGGAGTCGTCGATTCCGCAGGCGCTCAATACTTTTACCCGTCGCCTGGACGAAATTTCATCGGAGGGATGTCTTACATCTTTTAGGATCAAGAAGGCCGGGAAATGGTGTATACTCCTCTTCCAAAGAGCTACAAAAAGACGTTTCCATTCAAATTGTCCACGACGTCTTACATCTATCCGGATCATATCCTTCCGAATGTGGCGATGCTTGCACCTTTCCTAGACGAAATAGAATTAGTCCTCTTTGAAAGTGAGGGACATGACAATTATCCTGACGATGCCCAAATCAAAGGTCTGATGAGTTTCCGCCTTCATCGAGACATCGCTTTTAATATCCACCTTCCAATGGATATATTCCTCGGGGACGAGAATGAAGAAATAAGAACCAAAGGCATTTTTGTCGCGAAGACAATAATGGAAAGAACCCTTCGGCTAAACCCTTCCGTTTATGTTCTCCATTTCGACCTGAGGAATTGCAGTGGACGAGAGGAAGCTGATATCGAACCCTGGCGGAGGCGTCTCGTTCGAAGTGTTGAGGAAATGGTTCAAAATGGGATCGACCTGAATCGCATAGCCGTCGAGACGCTCGGATATCCCTTCGAGTGGATTGAGGACATTGTGGAACAATCCGGCTTCTCGATCTGCCTCGATATCGGCCATATCCTGATCTCAGGGCAGGATCTCAGATTCTATTTAGATAAATATCTTCCCAAAACTTCGATCATTCACCTCCATGGTTTCCAAAAAGGGGTTGACCATTTGGGAATCGACCAGTTATCTGAATCCACACTGGAGATGATTCTTACCCATATTCGCGAATATCGTGGTATTGTATCGCTTGAGGTTTTTTCGATTGAGGATCTCAAGAAATCCCTCATCACCTTGGAGGAAGAATGGCGAAGAAGATGATCTTGATCACCGGGGGATGCCGAAGCGGGAAAAGTCGCTTCGCTTTGGAATATGCAAATCAACATTTTTCAAAAAAACTATATCTGGCGACCTGTGAGGCCCTTGACGAAGAGATGGCTCAGCGCATAGAGCATCATAAAAAGATGAGAGGTCCGGAGTGGCAGACGATTGAAGAACCCATAGAGATTGTCGACAAAATTAGGCGATATGACGATGAGGTGGAGGTCATCCTGTTAGACTGCATCACGCTTTGGCTTTCCAATCTTTTGATGAGACAGCAGGATGACTCGGATATCCTGAAGGATATAGGTGCCCTTATCGATACGATGCAGGAAAAACAAACCTCACTCATCCTCGTATCGAATGAGGTCGGCCTGGGAATCGTGCCAGCCGATCCGTTAAGCCGCCGCTTCAGAGACCTATCAGGAATGGCCAATCAGAGGATAGCTGAAGCGGCAGATATGGTCATTTTTATGGTCTCAGGGATCCCAACCTTCCTGAAAGGAAAAGATGAGACACTTCCTTAGGGCCCTTTCATTTCTTACCATTCTGCCTGCAGGGCAAAATCGGCTTTCAGAGGAGAAGGAATTAGCCCGCTCGATGGCCTTCTTTCCTCTCGCCGGGCTTGTAATCGGTCTCATTCTCTCTGCGGGCTATTACCTCTTTTCTCTTTTCCTTCCCAGATCCATCACCCTATGGTCAGTAGTGGGACTTCTTGCTTTCTTGACAAGAGGTCTTCATCTGGATGGTTTCGCTGATACCCTGGATGGTCTGGCCTCTGGCGGGCCAAAAGAAAGGATTCTTGAGGTGATGAGGGATAGTCGAATCGGCGCCTTTGGAGTAATCGGCCTCATCCTGCTCATCGGCGGCAAATATCTGGCTCTGGACCAACTATCGAATGCGTTCATTCCTTGCTCGCTTATCTTGATGGCGGTGATGGGAAGAAATTCCATGGTTTTGGTCTGTTTTCGATCGTCTTATGCAAGACCTGGTGGAGGGTTGGCAAAACCCTTTTCTGAAAACCTTAAGCTCCGTGAAATGATTATTTCCTTAGCATCAACCTGTGTTATCGCCTTTATTCTTCAGGGATGGAAAGGGCTGTTACTACTTGTTGGCATCTACCTTTTCAGCATCGGATATAAATTCTTTTTTATAAGAAAACTTGGCGGAGTCACAGGCGATGTCTTGGGAGGAGCAAACGAATTGTCGGAGCTTCTTTGTCTTATCCTTTTGGTCATTCTTGAACCAATCCAGTTATAGAATTAAGAGGAGGAACGATGGATAAAATTAACCAAATAATTGCTGGCATCAGACCTTTGGACCCAAAAGCCATGGAAGAGGCGAGAATCCGGCAGGACAGCCTGACGAAGCCCCGGGGCTCATTGGGTCAACTCGAGACCCTTTCCATCCAGGTGGCAGGAATCAAGGGAGACCCAAGGCCCCGAATTAAACACAAAGTAATATTCACACTGGCGGGTGACCACGGGGTTACCACGGAAGGGGTAAGCGCTTATCCTTCTGAAGTAACTCCCCAGATGGTTTACAACTTCCTTCGGGGAGGAGCAGGCATCAACGTCTTGGCACGACATATCGGCGGGAGGGTTGTGATCGCCGATCTGGGAGTTGCTTCAGCCCTGGAAGCACATCCCGATCTGAAAATCAAAAAAGTGGCCTCGGGTACCAGGAACATGGCCAGAGGGGCCGCCATGAGCCGGGAGGAGGCCATTCGCTGCATCGAAGCCGGAATAGAGTTGGTGGAAGCTGAATTACCTAAAGGTATGGATATATTGGGAACGGGCGATATGGGAATCGGGAATACGACTTCCTCAAGTGCCATCACCGCTGCTATAACAGGTGCTGATGTTGTTAGAGTCACGGGGCGAGGCACCGGTCTCGACGATGACGCATGGCAGCGAAAGGCCAAGATCATTCAAAAAGCCCTCGACATCAATCGACCGGATCCCAAGGATGTGATCGATGTCTTATCCAAGGTTGGAGGATTTGAAATCGGGGGGATTGCAGGAGTGATCTTGGCCGGAGCCAGATATCGAATCCCGGTAGTCATTGATGGCTTCATCTCTGGCGCGGCAGCCTTAATTGCGGCAACTCTTTCGCCTGAAGTCAAGCCCTTCCTCATCGCCTCCCATCAGTCGGCTGAGCAAGGGCATCGGGTCCTATTAGAATACCTCGGACTGAAACCCTTGCTGAACTTGGATCTGAGATTAGGTGAAGGAACCGGCGCCGCCTTGGGGATATTCTTGGTTGAGGCCAGTGCAAAGATCCTCGACGAAATGGCGACGTTTTCAGAAGCCGGTGTCTCCGAAAAAATATGATCAGAAAATCGATTCTCTCGATCTTAGTGCTATTCCTCCTCCATATCCCTGTGCAAGGGCAGGAAGGCATATTCAAGGATGAGACTGGAAGAAAGGTAAGAATTCCTGACTCTCCAAAAAGAATTGTATCGATGGCCCCAAGCCTCACCGAGATCCTTTTCACTTTGGGGCTTCGTGAGGAAATCGTAGGGGTGACGGACTTCTGCGATTATCCTGAGGCGGCTTTGACCAAACAGAGGATTGGGGGTTTCGTAAATCCGAGTATTGAAAAAATTGTGTCGTTGAAGCCAGATTTGATCTTTGGGATCAAAGACGGCAATCGATTGGACACCGTTCGCCGACTGAGCGACCTTGGTTTCTCTGTCTATGTCGTTGACCCAACGGGTTTTGACGGAGTCGTTAAAACGATCAAGAATATAGGAGAAGTTGTTCGAAGGCGGGAAAAATCGACAGAGATCGTTCGGAAGATAACAAAGAAGAAAGAGGCGGTCGTCAGACTCACCCAGTCTCTTCCGAGGCCAAAGGTCTTCTTCCAAGTCGGCTACTCTCCCATTGTCACTGTGGGAAGGGGATCGCTTGGAGACGATCTCATCCGCCTGGCAGGAGGAAGGAGTATCTCAGAGAATGAGTCAGGAAGCTATCCTGTCTATGGCGTCGAGACGATCCTATCGAAGGCGCCGGAGGTCATCATCCTGAGTTCCATGGACAGCAGGAGAGATTATTTGAATTTAATGAAGATGTGGCAATCCTGGAAAGAACTCCCCGCTGTGAAGATCAATGCGATCTATGTGATCGACTCGAATTTAGTCGATCGCCCAACGCCTCGGATCGTCGAGGGACTGGAGACCTTGGCTAAAATGATTCACCCTGAAGCGTTCGGAGAGAAGAGATGAAATCGTTGATGATTCAAGGGACGGGTTCTTATGTTGGAAAAAGCCTGATCGTAGCCGGGCTCTGTCGGATCTTCAAAAAGGATGGATTCAATGTCGTTCCGTTCAAATCCCAGAACATGTCTTTAAACTCCTTTGTTACCAGGGAAGGAGGGGAGATGGGAAGAGCCCAGGTGGTCCAGGCAGAGGCAGCGGGCATCGAGCCTCATGTGGATATGAATCCAATCCTGATCAAGCCCAATACAGATATCGGCGCCCAGATCATCGTCCATGGAAAAGTTTACGGAAACATGTCTGCCAACCGGTATCATCAATTTAAGAAAAGAGCCGTAAGGGCTGTCAAAGAAAGTTTTCGTCGTCTGAAACAGAGATTCGAGCTCATGGTCATCGAAGGCGCTGGCAGCCCTGCAGAGATCAATCTAAGGAAGAATGACATCGCCAATATGGGAATGGCCGAGATCGCGGATTGCCCTGTTATTTTGGTGGGCGATATTGACAAGGGGGGGGTCTTCGCCTCTCTCATTGGAACCCTCGAACTGCTGAGTAAAGAAGAGAAAAAAAGAATCAAAGGGTTTATCATCAATAAATTTCGCGGGGACATACGTTTATTAGAGCCGGGGCTGGATTTTCTTGAGAAAAAGACGGGGTTGCCCGTCATCGGTGTTATCCCCTACTTCAAAGATCTCTATTTGCAGGAGGAGGATGGAGTCTCGGTAGAAAAGGTTAGATTGAGTCCAAAGAAAGGCGATGTTAAAATCGCAGTCCTGTGTCTTCCGCACATCTCAAATTTTACAGATTTCGACGCCTTGGAGAAAGAACCGGAAGTGGAGTTCCGCTATATAAGGCCCGGGAACACAATCCCAATTTCTGATCTAATCATCATTCCAGGAAGCAAGAATACGATAGGTGACCTCGTCTATCTCAGAAAATCCGAGTATGACAAAGCAATCCTTAAACATCGTCAAAGGGGTGGTTCTGTCATTGGAATATGCGGGGGATATCAAATGTTGGGTCGGTTGATATCTGACCCTTTTAAGGTCGAGACAAATCGAAAGAGTATCGTCGGTTTGGGTTTGCTCAATGTTGAAACGACAATTGAAAAGGGAAAAGTGACTTCTCAGGTGGAAGCAAGGCTGTCTCAAAAAGACCTTCTCCCATGGAAAACTGAGAAAATTTTAGGATATGAGATTCATATGGGAAGAACGGACAGGAAGAATAATACCTCACCGGTCTTCACGATCCTCAAAAAGGGAAACCAAAATGTCCGGATTGAAGATGGGGCGATCTCTAAGGACGGAAGGGTGTGGGGAACCTATATTCATGGGATCTTTGATAACGACGAATTCCGAAGAGGGTTCATCAGCCGCCTAAGAAAAAGAAAGGGGTTGCGCCCTTTGAGCAGAAGCGATATCGTATATTACCACCAAATGAAGAGGGAAGGATTTAACAATCTGGAAACGGGGCTAAGGGAGAACCTTGATATGAATTCCATTTATAGGATCCTGAAACTGAAGCCGCAAAAACCTGCAACTAACCCTTGACACATCGGGGGGCTTGTAATATAAATTTCTCTATCAATCACGATGCCGGGTTAGCTCAGTCGGTAGAGCAGAGGACTGAAAATCCTCGTGTCCGTGGTTC
>Ga0335081_10011349_pt1 | contig 14401 bp, 10 predicted proteins | sample Lox_Sample_35_FD_206713 | JGI IMG/M metagenome (GOLD analysis project Ga0335081, IMG submission 206713) | Soil microbial communities from Loxahatchee National Wildlife Refuge, Florida, United States - Lox_Sample_3.5 | ecosystem: Environmental > Terrestrial > Soil > Wetlands | place: USA... | reverse complement strand
GAAGCGTATACTCCCAGATCGTTCAGGTCTTCTTCAACCAGGAGAACCTTGATGGGACTTAGGGCGACAGCCGCTGCCGCCTGCGGAAGGACGACCTTGTTAGTGCTCATGACTTGTCTCCACCGGACTGTGACCGCCGGCACGCCTTCGAACGCCTTAGCCTTTCGCGTCTAACGCAAATTCGCTTTCACCACCATCCGCCCAAGATGTGTAAACAATGCTAAATACAAAGTGCACTGTTAAAAGCAGCGTAATTAAGTTTTTTGCAAAAGTCAATGACCTTTGTTTTGATGCTTTTTGTTGCCTACTGCGCTGCGGCAATTCCACATTATTCCTCTCCGCGTCCGACGGGCTTTTCTCTCTCGGGCACCACGACTCCGTCAACTCCAGTTGTCGCTTGGAGGTGACGACGGACTTAAGGTAGACTGCCCAGTCCCGAAGTGCGATGGTCAACCGAGGGCATTGTCTCCAGTGGACCGCCGACGGAATCAGCGGCACAACATCCAGAAGAGGCGTTCCAATCCCGAGGGAACGCTGAATGATTTGGCGCCATGACCGAGGTTTCCCAATCGCGGCGGTGGTCGATCGTGGGCCTGCTCTTCGTGGCCTCGGCCATCAACTACTTCGATCGCGGCACTATCTCAGTCGCCCTGCCTTTCCTCTCGCACGAACTCCATTTCGGCCCCGAGGTCAAAGGTCTTCTGCTCTCCGCCTTCTTCTGGTCGTACGCGGCGATGCAGTTGCCTATGGGCTGGCTTGCCGACCGCGCCAACCTGCGCTGGCTTTACACCGGGGCGTTCGCGTTGTGGTCGCTCGCCCAGGGCATGACGGGCCTGGCAGCGGGCCTCGCAGCGTTGATCGTTCTCCGCATTCTGCTGGGGATCGGCGAGGCCATCTACCTTCCCGGCGGCACCAAGATCGTGAGCCTGCTCTTCGCCCCTAAAGACCGCGGCTTACCCTGCGGACTGTTTGACTGCGGCACACGCGCGGGCCTGGCAGTCGGCGCGCCTCTCACCGCGCTGCTCATTGTTCACTACGGTTGGCGGCGAATGTTCCTGCTCGCGGGGTTGGCGGGCATCCTGTGGCTGGTCCCTTGGTTCGTGACCTTTCCCGCCTCGCTCTCGGGCGGAGACCGGCGCGCGGGCGCTCGCCCTGCGCTTCCTCAGCGGCGCCCGTTAAACCGGGATCGAAACCTCCTTGAAATCTGCGCCGGCTTCTTCGGCGTCGACCCCCACCGGTTTCGACGCCTGGTGACATGGGATCGAAACCTTCTGGGTATTTGCATCGGCTTCTTCTGCTTCGATTACTACTGGTACCTGCTGGTGAGTTGGCTGCCGGACTATCTGATGACGGCGCGCCATCTTCCGGTGATGAAGGCAGGACTCTACGCTGCTCTTCCTTATATCGTCTTTGGAGCGAGCGAACCCCTGGCCGGCTGGATCGCCGACCGGTTGATCCACCAGGGTTGGGATGAAACCAAAACGCGCAAAGGGTTCGTCACCGGCGCCTTTCTTACCGGGCTGCTCCTGATTCCGGCGGCGCGCGTCGCAACCGCCGCCCGCGCCATCTGGCTCGTTGCCGGCGCTTCGCTGGTCGGATTCGCCACCGCTAACCTCATCGTGATTCTCCAGTGCTGCGCGCCGGAGCAGGAGATCGGTATCTGGACCGGATTCGAAAACCTGGCCGGCAATATTGGCGGCGTTCTGGCGCCGCTCCTCACGGGCCTGCTGATCCAATGGACCGGCTCGTACTTTCCAGGATTTGCGCTTGCGGCCGGGCTTCTAGTGGCTGGGATCGCTGCATACTGGTTGATCGTGGGCGAACTGAAGCCGATCACCTAATGTAGTTGACCGAGGGCACCATCGTCACGCCTTCAGGCTGGGAGAACGAGGTTCGATCATGATGAATGCAAGACTTAGTGCTATCCGAATGACTCGGGTTCTAGTCCTTCTCGGCACCGCGCTGGCCGCGCCGTCGCTAAGCGGAACTGACGCCGGGCGCCGCGTCCCGGATCACGTTCCGCCCAAACGCTCGTCACAGATCGCCGACGGCTTCGGCATCAACTCCGACCTGCCGCGCGAACCTTCCTTGCCCTGGAACCGCTGGTGGTGGACTCGCATGTTTGACGCGGGCGTGAGCTGGATCCGGATCGGTCAGTATGAGAACAGCTCTGACCGCACGAGCTGGGACTGGATCGAGCAGAAGCGCGGCGTGCTCATATCATCGCCCGAACTCGAGGACGCTGTCGATTCGCTGGTCGACAATGGTATCAAGGTCCAGGTGCAGCTACTCTACGGCAATCCGATGTACACCTCGCCGGCGGGCAGGTTGCCCGATTCCATAACCGCGGAGCCGGGGTCGTTCCACAACGACGACCGTAGCCTCTACTCCGTCTTCTGGCCGCCCAAGACGCCCGACCAGATCGCCGCCTTTACCCGTTACGTGAAGTGGATGGTGAACCACTTCCGCGGCCGCATTCACTACTGGGCGCTGTGGAATGAGCAGGACATCGGTTACTGGGATCCGTGGGGCAATCCAGAGGAGTACGGCCGGCTGCTCAGGGCGTTCATCCCCGCCGTGCACGAAACGGACCCGCAAGCGAAGGTGGTTTACGGTGGGCTGGCTGATCCGAGCGCAGCGTGGGCCAGGCGATCGCTCGACGCCTGCCAGTGCGCCGCCGGCATCGACGTCTTCGCCTACCACACTTACCCCGGCTACGGCCGCAACCTCGAGCCCGAATCCATGGACCACGGCGCTTACGGCAACGATTCGCCGCGCAAGCTGCGCGACCTGATCCGCCATTATCCCGGCATCCGCCCCGACCTGATCTTTTGGGACGATGAGTTCAACTCCATCGGAGCCTGGACAGGCTCCGACGACACCGTTCAGGCCAAGTACATTCCACGCGGCCTCCTCTACAACTGGGCGGCTGGCGTTCGCACCTTCGTGTGGCTGCTCGCGGCGGCGACCGACGGCAACGAGGACGATGACTTCGGTTTCATCCACGGCTTGAAGTACCTGCCCACCGACTTCACGCCCCGCCCGGTATTCAAGGCGCTGCAGAATACCAACGCCCTTTTCTCGGACACTAGGCTCGACCCGGCACTTCAGCTCACGACCCCGGATGCCGCCGCGCTTAGCCACCGCGCGGGCGGGGCGCTTCTCACGTACGGTTTCCGCGTCCGATCCGGCAAGGCGATCGTCGTCTACTGGCTGGCGGCGCACAGCAAACCGGGCAACGTGTTTCCGGCGCTGAGCACTACGTTCACTCTCAAAAAAAGTGGCATCAAACACCCGGTGCTGATCGACGTGGTTTCCGGCAAGATCACGCCGCTGGCGTGGAAGAGCGGAATCGCAGACGTGCTGGAATCGCTCCCGGTACGTGACAGTATCATGGCCATCGCCGACGAGGATTACTTCGACTGGCCGGTGTTGCCGGAAGCGCCCAGTTCGCTGAATGCTGACGCGGGGGAGGGTCACCTGAAACTGACTTGGGAAGTCCACGGGGGCGACGTCGCCAACATCACGGTGGAGCGGCGAGTCGGCGAAGGCGGAAAGTGGGACCGTATCGCGACTATGGCGGCAACGAGCACCGAATACTCGGACTCGACGGCTGGGAAGGAAACTGTGTCCTATCGCGTCCGAGCGCTCAACGGCGCCGGCGAGTCCGCGTACTCGAACATCGTCCGGGTCGCTCCCCGTGGCGGCAACTGATGTGGCAGAAACACCATTGGACCAATCGCATCTACGCCGGTCGTGGTGGAATGGTCGGCACGCGGGGCTCGACTTCAAGCCCTCATTCCAGCGACGAGACCCTCCTGGTGACGTCGACGGCCAGTTGACTTGCGTAGGCGCTGAACCGCCCTCGCACACGTTCCGGCAGCCCGATCATGATATCCTCAACCGCCTGAGGGAAGAAGGGTTTGACGGCGGCAAAGCCGACGGTATCGGCTAACACACAGGCGGCGCGCACCAGAGCAATGATGTCGAACTTGTCGTCACGGGGGAAGGAGTGGTGAAGTGCTGCGACCACCCCAAACGCCTGTGGCAGCTTCCAGCTCTCTGCCAGCCACTGTCCCGCCTCGCAGTGGTCCATTCCGAATTGCTCGCGTTCTTGATCGAGAACCTGCAACGCGCTGCCCTCGACGCTCTCCAAGAACCGGGCGTAGCCGATGGACTGGCTGGTCATCAGCCCCAGCCGGCCGATATCGTGGAGCAGGCCGGCCGAGTAGGCGAAGCCCTCATCCATGAGGCTTGCTAGCCCCAACTTCCCGGCGACCACCGCGGTCGCCAGGCTGTGCCTCCAGCACTGACGCAACGCCGGAATTCTAAGGGGCCGCGCGAGGTAGGATCTTAATCCGGCCGTGAAAACCATTGATTTGATTCGCTCCACGCCCAGCAGTGTCGTGGCCTGGACGACGCTTTTGATCTCGCATGTGATTCCCAGCAGCGGCGAGTTGGCCAGCCGCAGAATTCGGGCCGAGAACACCTGGTCGGCGCGGAGCAGATCGCCGAGTTCCTTCAGCGGCACGTCATCGCTCGAAAGCAATCGCACCGCTTCGATGGCGATGGCTGGAAACGGCGGAAGCTCAGCCGCCCATGAATCACGGCGGACCTTTGCCGCCGTCGTCTGAGTTTCTATCATGAGTACACCTCTGTGGATGACGATCGACCTTTCGGGCCGTGGACTTGAGGAGAAATCAGCCCGGGGAACACCGACGGAACTTGATGTCGGTTGGCGGTCAGAGGGAAAAGAGCGAACCGCAACCTTCGCTTACTCCAACGAACTGATCTTGACCGGCAGATCGACGATGATCCGATCAAGGTACGGCCGGAAGCGCTTGCCTTCTCGTTCCGGCAAGGTGGCCAGGACCTCGTCGACGCTCAACGGCGCCGGTGGCCTGACCGCCACAAACCCGACCGCGTCCGCCATTCGACAGGAAGCACGGACGAGGGCGACGATGTCGAACTTGTCGTCCTTGGGTGACGCGTGGTGATACGCCGCCACCACCGCAAACACCTGCGGCAGCTTCCAGTCCTCCAACAGCCAGCGGCCCGCCTCGCAGTGATCGATCCCGAACCACTCGCTTTCTTTGGCCAGCGTGTCGATGGGTTCTTCGCGGGCGGCCTCCACCAGGGTCGCGTAGCGGAACGGCTGAGCGGCCATCAGTGCCAGGCGGCCCACGTCGTGCAGTAGCCCAGCAGTGTAGGCAAAATCCTCCTCCACCAGGCTGACGTGCCCCAGCCGCTCGGCGATGACGGCGCTCGCCAGGCTGTGCCGCCAACAGTCGCGCAGCGAGGGAATCTTCAGCGGGCGCTCGAGGTAGGTCTGCATTCCGGCCGCAAAGGCAAGCCCCTTGATTCGCTCCGCCCCCAACAACACGGCGGCCTGAAGGATGCCTTTGATCTCCGTGCCAAAGCCAAACAGGGGCGAATTGGCCAGGCGCAGGACCCGGGCCGACAAGCTCGCGTCGGCACGGATCAAATCACTGAGCTCCTTAAGTCGAACCTCGTCGCTTCTCAGTAACCGCATTACTTTCATGGCGATGGCAGGAAATGGCGGGAGCTTTTCCAGGACCGCCGGCGACCGACGCGTTGCGTGCGAAGTTGGGGGAGATGTCGTCATCGCGTGAACCCAAACAGTCTTATATCGGCCCTCAATCTGTTTTCTTAAGAGAACGCATTGCATCTTAAGCCGAGACCGTGTTAAATCCTACCAGCGCCCGCATTTTGGCCGGGCGCCAACCAAGGAGCATCCAGCTTATGGGAAAACTCGCCATCACCGGCGGCGCCCCAGTCCGAAGGAAGCCTTTTGCGCCGTGGCCGGTGTACTCGAGGGAAGAGGCTCGCGCGCTCTCCAACGTCCTGGCCTCGCGCAACTGGGGCGGCTACCCATTTCCTAACACTCACGCCGACGCCTTCGCCCGCCAGTTCGCCCGCTTCCACGGCGCCAAGTACGGTTTGGCGGTGGCGAACGGGACCATCGCCCTCGAGGTGGCGCTGAAGGCAGCGGGCGTCCGGCCCGGCGACGAGGTCATCGTCCCCGCGTATACGTGGGAAGGCACGGTGGGGCCGATCCTGCTGTTGAATGCGGTACCGGTGTTTGTCGACGTCGCTCCCGACACGTACTGCCTCGACGCCAAGCTGATCGAGAACGCCGTCACGCCCAAGACTCGGGCCATCCTGCCCGTTCACCTGGCCATGAACTTTGCCGACCTCGATGAGATCGGCCGCGTCGCCCGCCGCCACAAGCTGCTGGTAATCGAGGACTGCGCTCATGCTCACGGTGGCAAATGGCGGAACAAAGGAGCAGGCGCCTCCGGCGATCTCGGTGCTTTCAGCTTTCAGTCGAGCAAGCTGATGACGGCCGGCGAAGGCGGGGCCGTCATCACCAGCACCCTGGAGTTCTACGAACGCGCCCAGTCGTTCACCAACTGCGGCCGTGCCAGCGCCACCGACCGCTACCGCCGCCGCATGATCGGCTTCAACTACCGGATGACGGACCTTCAGGCCGCGATCCTGGAGGTTCAGCTCCAGCGCCTGCCGCAGCAGGCCGAGATTCGGCAAGCCAACATGTCGCACTTCGAGGATCGCATTCGCGATGTTAATGGCCTCAGTCTGCTCCAACGCGATCCTCGACAAACGCGGACCGCGGCCTACCAGTACGTCTTCAAGTACTCGCCCGAAAGCTTCGGCGACATTCCCCGGGCGGCGTTCCTGGGGGCGCTCGAGATGGAGGGCGTTCCTTGCGACGGGCTCTTCTACGAGCCGGTGTACAAGAGCGCGCTGTTCCCCGTCGATCCGCAGGAGTACCCCGCTCTTAGCTGGGGACGGGCGGCGCCGCTCGATTTGCGCGCGATGTACCATTGCCCGGTCTCCGAGCGCGCCGCCTACGAGGAGTCGGTCTGGCTTCCGCATCATATCTTCCTCGGCAGCCGCAAGGATGCGGGCGACATCGCCGACGCGGTGTTGAAGGTCACCGAGAACATCGCCGAGCTGCGCGGATTCAAGCACCCTGCCATTTCGCGCAAGGCCATGAGCCGTGTCGAACGGCCGCGGGTGGAAAAGCGACAGTGGTAAGCAGTTCACAGTTTTCAGTTCTCAGTCTTCAGTTCTCAGTTCGAAACCGGCGAGCGTCAGCAACGCCTTCGAGCTCGGCTGTCTTTACTGAAAACTGAGAACTGACAGGAGGCTCAACCAATGATTCTTCCCCTCACTCCCGTTCGGCTGAAGCGGCACGCGGCGCAGGTTTTCGGCAACAAAATCGGTGTGGTCTGCGACCACCTGCGTTTCACCTACCGCGAATTCAACGAGCGCTGCGATCGATTGTCCAGCGCCCTGCTGAAGTTCGGCTTGGCGGCGGGAGACCGTGTGGCCTATTTGAGCTTCAACTGTCACCGGTTGCTGGAGGCCTATTACGGCGTGCCCCAGATCGGCGCCATCCTCTTGCCTCTCAACATCCGGCTGAGCCCGGAAGAGCTGACTTACATTCTCAACGACGCGGCGCCGCGCCTGCTGTTTTTCGACGCGGAGTTCATCCCCTTGATCGAAGGCATGCGGCCGCACCTGAAGTCGGTGGAACACTTCATTCGCCTGCGAGGTAACGCGCCGGCGTGGGCGCATGCCCAGTCCTACGACGAGCTGGTGGCCGCCGCCGAGCCGCGCGAGATCGACTATCGCCTCATCGACGAGAACTCCGTCGCCGAGCTCTTCTATACCAGCGGCACCACGGCCTACCCCAAGGGCGTCATGCTCACGCACCGCAACCTCTATTTGCACGCGTACTACACAGGAATCGGGGTGCGCGGTAGCGACGACGAGGTCCACGTTTACACCGTGCCGCTGTTCCACGTGAACAGTTGGGGCGCGCCGCACATCCTGACCCTCAGCGGCGGGCGTCATGTGATGATCCGAAAGTTCGATCCCCAAACCGTACTCGAGCTGGTCCAACGCGAACGCGTCACCCGCCTGCACCTCGTCCCCACCATGGCGATCGCACTGATCAACCACCCGGACTTCGCCCGCTACGACCTCACCAGCGTGCGCCAAGTCATGATGGGCGGTACGCCCACGAGCGCGGCGCTGATTCGCCAGGTGGAAGAAAAGCTCCCCGGCTCCGTGGCCTACGGCGGCTACGGACTCACGGAGACCTCGCCCGTCATCACCGTGGCGCACCTGAAGGAACATCTGGCGGGCGAGCCAGACGAAATCAAGCTGAGGCGCAGAGCGACCGCCGGTTTCGTGATGGCGGGCTCGGAGGTCCGCGTGGTCGATCCCCAGGGGCGCGACGTCAAGCCCGACGGCCACGAAGTAGGCGAAGTGATCGTGAGGAGCGACCTGGTGATGGCCGGTTACTGGCGCCAGCCGGAGGAAACAGCGCGCTTCATCCGCGACGACTGGTTCTATACCGGCGACCTCGCTACCATCGACGACGAGGGCTACGTCCTGATTGTCGACCGCGTGAAGGACATGGTGCTGACCGGCGGCGAAAACGTCGGCACCGCTGAAATCGAGCGCGTGATCTACGAGCACCCCGCCGTGCTGGAGTGCGCGGTGATCGCCGTGCCCGACGACCGGTGGGGTGAAGTGGCGAAGGCGCTGGTGGTCCTGCGCGAGGGCCAGCCCGCCACGGAACAGGAGATCCTCGAAGTGTGCTGCCAGCACCTCGGCGGATTCAAGGTCCCCAAATCGGTCGAATTCATGGACAGCCTGCCCAAGGGCGGAACGGGAAAGATCCTGAAGAAGGTGCTGAGGGAAAAGTATTGGCTGGGAAGGGAAAGGCGCGTGCATTAAGAAATGATGAACGATGAATGATGAACGATGAGTAAAGAAGAAAAGTCCGATTTGCGGGCGCGAACTAAAGTATTCGCCTTGCGGATTATCCGCCTGTATTCGTCGCTCCCGAAGCTGACGCATGCCAAGGTTGTCGGTAAGCAGTTGCTGCGGAGCGGTACCTCGGTTGGCGCACAGTATCGCGAAGCGACGCGGGCGCGGTCCAGCGCTGAGTTCGTCAGCAAAATCGAGTGCGGGCTCCAAGAGCTGGAAGAAAGTGCGTATTGGATGGAACTGTTGGCGGACGCCGAGATCGTTCCGCTCGCGAAGCTGAGCGAGCTTCTTCGCGAGGCAGAGGAACTGATTTCCATTTTTGTCTCCTCTGTCAAAACCGCGAAAAGGTCGGGATGAGTGTCTTATGTTCATCATTCATCATTCATCGTTCATCGTTTCTTCGCTCATCGTTTCTTGGTTATGGCCTCAACCCATCGATCCCCTCCATGCCCTCGCCTTGTCCGCGCTGGCGGCGGCGATCCCCCTCTTCGTGGTCCTGCTTCTGATGGGGGTGCTGCGCAAGCCGGGCTACGTCGCGGCGGCGTGGGGCCTGACCAGCGCTTTCATTCTGGCCGCCCTCATCTGGCGCATGCCTCCGGGACTCGCGTTCGCGAGCGCCGTTTTCGGCTTTGTGTACGGCCTGTGGCCCATCATGTGGATTGTCTTTGCCGCGCTGTGGCTCTACAACCTCGCCGTGGACACGGGCAAGTTCAATCTGTTGCGCCTCTGGATGGCCGAGCACGGTGCCGGCGACCCCTGCGCCCAGGCCATTTTGGTAGCCTTCTGCTTTGGCGCCCTGATCGAAGGGACCGCGGGATTCGGTACGCCGGTGGCCATGGCGGCGTTCCTTCTGGTGGGCCTGGGCTTCAGTTCGCGCCAGGCCGTCACCGTGTCGCTGATCGCCAACACCACACCGGTGGCATTCGGAGCGCTCGGCATTCCTATCGTGGCGCTGGCTGGAGTCACGGGTCTCGACCTGGCCAAGCTCTCCTCCATGGTTGGCCGCCAATTGCCCTTCCTCTCGCTCCTGCTGCCGAGTTACCTGGTGCTGGTGGTGGCAGGACGCAAAGGGCTTCGCGCCGCATGGCCGTCCGCCGTGGTGGCGGGAGCGAGCTTCGCGCTGTCGCAGTTCCTGGTCTCGAACTTTTGGGGACCGTACGTCGCCGACGTCATCGCCTCGCTCGTCTCCATCGCCGCCCTCGTTCTTTTCCTGCACTGGCGAAAGTCCCGGCAGGCCGTGATCTTGCCATCCGGAAACCCTGACAGTCCGAGCCGCGGTTCGGGATTGGGGGTTAGGGATTCGCAGAGAGCCAGCGCCGGCTCGACGGTTTCTTCTACGGACCCCGAACCCCGAACTCCGACTCCCACCGGCGTCCAGCTTGCCCCCCTCACCCGGCGCGAAGCTGCTGCCGCCTGGGCGCCCTGGGTGATCCTGTCCGTCACCATGATCGCATGGTCCTATCTGAAGCTCTTTCAGGTGGGACGCCTGGCCGTCGCGGTCCCCGGACTTCACCAACGTGTCTTCATCAGCCTTTACCAGAAACCTTATTCCGCGATCTACTCCTTCGAGCCGCTGGCGGCGGGCACGGGGGCCCTCGCCGCCACATTGCTCACCGCCCTCGCCTTTCTCACCCCACTCCGAGTGTGGTTGGGCTCCGGATGGAAAACGCTGCGCCAGCTTCGCCTGCCGGGCCTGACGGTGGGCCTGATCGTCGCTTTGGCTTACCTCTACAACTACTCCGGAATGGCCTACACGCTGGGTGCGGCGCTGGCCGGACTGGGAGTGCTCTTCCCGCTGGCGAGCGGCTTCTTGGGCTGGGTAGCCTGCTTCTTGAGCGGGAGCGACACGGCCAGCAATCTGCTCTTCGGCAACCTGCAAGTGGCCGCCGCCCACCAGATCGGCGTGAACCCGATTCTGCTCGCCGCCACCAACTCCTCCGGCGCGGTGACCGGCAAAATGATCTCGCCCCAGAACATCGCGGTGGGCGTGACCACCGTCGGACTGGTGGGACACGAAGGCGAGGTGCTCCGCACCACCTTCTGGCACAGCATCCTCCTGGCCGCGGGTCTCAGCGTGCTGGCCTTCGCCCAGTCCTACTGGTTGAAGTGGATGACTCCGTAGGCCCTTGTTATGGCTCATTTTTGCTTGTGGCCTTCCTCCCTGACCACCATCCATCCGCCCAACAGATCCGGCGGCGCGAGGCCGGCTCTCCAACTCCGCAGCAACTGGTTGTCGCGCCAGTCCCACAACCGCTGCGGACGAAAGTCGATGCTGATCGGGTCCGCGTCCCATATCCCCGGCTTGTAATAAAAGGCGCCGACCACCTGCACCCAGAGGGCAAATACTACCGTGGCGGCAACCACCACGCGCAGGATGCGACCCGCCTCGATTCGGGGCCACACGGGAATCAGGAAGCAGGCCAGAAAAGGCAACAGGTCCGTGAGGTAGCGCGGGCCGAAGCACCAGCCGCCCCACCATTGCTCGCTGAGGCCCGCCTGACCCGCGACAACTGCGACGAGCCCCAAAACGAGCGGGCGCCCCCAGCCCCAAAGGTTCTCTTTCCAAATCTGCGCCGCGCCCCACAGCGCGAACACCGCCCACGGCATGTATACCAGCAAGCCGCGGCTGGGGCTCACCAGCAGCCCAGCGAGGCTCCCCCAGAACGGTTGGGGAACCAGAGAGCCTGAACCCAGGGTTTTGGTGAAGAAATGCAGATTGTAGCCCAGCGTAAGGCCGCCCAGCGCCGCCACCGGAGCCAGGAACAGCAGCAACACTTTCCCCCGCCTCGCCCAGTCCCTCCGGGCACTGACGGGCCGCGGCTGGCCGTCGGGGCCATCGGGGCGGGCCTGGGCCTCACCTCCTGGCTCGAAGAAGAAGGCGAAATAAACCAGGAAGGGAAACACCAGGAGGGCCTCCAGATGCTTGTTCACCGCGGCGACACCCAGCGCCAGACCCACCCAGAAGGGGGCGCGCGGCGACTCCGGCAGGCGAAACAACGCCCACAGCAGGAAGGCGAAGGCAAGCTCCGTGAGGCCCTGCCGCCAAAGGGCCTGGCTGGAGATCGCCCAAGTGTTGGCCGCCAAGCCGTAGACCAGGGCCACTACGAAACTAACCATAGGAGCAGCGATTCTCCGCAAAGCGAGAAATAGAACCCCGCCGGAGAGGGCGGCGATCAGAGACGCGCTGAGCTTCTCCATAGTGTCGGCGACCAGCACAAAGAGGGTCCCATTAGGATCAGGCGGCGGCGACTGGCGGGAGAGCCACCAGGCAGGAAACACGTAGAGCGGCGTGATGAGAAGGGGTTCGAGGATCGGATAAGAGGAGATCCAGTGGCCGCGGAACTCCCCGACGAAGTACATTCCGCTGGGACCGATCTGCTGTCCCACGAACCGCTTAACCCAAGGGTCCAGGTAAAGGCTGCGGTGGAGAAGAAGGCTGAAGGGCAGGTAGCGGGCGGGGAGGCTGTCGTTGATATGAATGGTGCGGAAGTTGAGGTTGTAAAGGACCAACAACAACGCCAGCAAGCGCCAGAAGAAGACCCGGTCGCGACGCCGTATGGTGGTGGGAGGATCGAGCGTCATTCCGCCTTCCTATCGGCAATCGTCAATCGGGAATCTTCGATCATTCGTGCCTCATTTCGCGATAGGGCGGTTCGATGTGAGCGAGTTTTTCCTGCCAACCACCACCTATCCCGAACATAATAAAGGGTCCAACGCTGAATATTTCGTTGGCTCGAAAATCGTTCATCTTATTGAAAAATAGTGAGATACGAGTTGCATTTCGTTTAAGTGTCATGGTTTCAGTAAATTATCCCACGGTTGTCCGAAATGAAGCACTTTCTTCTCTTCATTCTGACTCCTGATTCCCGATTCCTGACTCCTCTCTCCGGATGCAGGCTTCGAAACTCCTCCGGTTCTCGCCTCGCGCCTGAAGGTCCTTTTCCACCCAGAAGGGCATGAGGAAACGAGTCAGGCGATTGAGGGACGACCGTCGCTTGCCGCGTGTCCTGCGTGGACCCGGTCTGTCTCTTGTGTCCCGCAACGCGCAGGCATGCCAAAGCCTAGCGGCGCCGCGCCCGAAGTTCAGCCGGTCCCTCGCCGCGATCCGCAGGGTTCCGATCTTCGGGAGCTTGGAACGGGCCGCGGTCTTCAGCCGGTTCGGAGCCGCCAGAATGGGGAGAAGCGGACTGTTCGAAGCCGTCGATCATCGTGGTGTCACCGCCTGAGCTACTATCCTGGCTATCGATTCGATTAAGTATACCGCGAGGCAAGAGGGAAATCAAGGTGGAAAAAGATGGAGGTCTTCTTCTGGTTTTGCTGGCCCGACCCAGTGATGGAATGCCTGCGCGAAGCGCCTTGGAGTGCGGCGGCTTGACGCCGCCTTCAGTGGTAAATGATGCCGAGGCGGCTTGACGCCGCTTTCAGTGGTTAATGATGCCGAGGTGGCATGACGCCGTGTTCACGGTGGTTAACGATGCCAAGGCGGCGTCAAGCCGCCGCACTCCAAGGCGCTTCGCGCAGGTTTCATTTCCTCGGCGTTTGGGCTGCAATGTAGCTCAAAAGGACGTCGGGAATGCTGCTTCACAGGACGAGGCGTTCTGTTATCGCAGCTATTCTGAGCGCCAGCCTGGGATCCTGATGATCTTCCAGCGACCAGCTTGCACTTAGACCGGCATAGGCAAAAGTGAACGCAAGAAGGCGCGCCGTATCCGTTTGCAGTGCGGAGGCCAGCACTTCCGCCATCTTCACGATCCGCCCCTCGTCGGCCACGAAGTCATCCATACCAGTCGGATTGCAGAGTCAAATCATTCGTACCGCAGCGCCACCATGGGGTCCACCTTGGTCGCGCGGCGGGCGGGGATGTAGCTGGCGAGCAGCGAAACGCCGATCAAGGCCGCAGCGACTGTGAGGTAAGTCAACGGGTCCGTGGGCTGTACCCCAAACAACATCGTGCGCAGGACGTTTGATACCACGAGCGCCGCCACCAAGCCGATGCCGGTTCCCAAGCCCGCAAGTCGAAGGCCCTGCCGAACCACCATTAGCATGACGTCACTCCGTTCCGCGCCCAGGGCCATGCGGATGCCAATCTCATGGGTCCGCTGCGTTACCGAATACGAAGTGACGCCATAGATCCCGACCACCGCCAGCATCAGAGCGAGACATGCGAACCCCACCAGCAGAGAGGTATTGAAACGCGGAGTGGCGACGGATTTCGAAACCAGTTGTTCCATGGAAGTCACATCGAACAGCGGCATGTCGGGGTCCACGGCTTGGACCGCACGACGCATCGCATTCGCCATATCGAGCGGATTCGAGTCCGTGCGCGCCACGATGGTCATAAAGCTCAGGAAAAAGGACCGAGGCGCCTGCGAGTACGGCACATATATGGCCAACGGTGCTTCCTTCTCAAGTCCCATCTGCTTCACATCTGAAACTACGCCGACCACGGAGTACCATGGGCTCCCTGAAAACCCCAAGTGAAGGCGCTTGTCGAGCGCCCCGCCCTTGGGCCAGAAGTGGCTCGCCATTCCCTCGCTGACGATCGCAACAGGTTGCGATTTGTCGCCGTCGTGTT
>Ga0335081_10011348_pt1 | contig 14403 bp, 12 predicted proteins | sample Lox_Sample_35_FD_206713 | JGI IMG/M metagenome (GOLD analysis project Ga0335081, IMG submission 206713) | Soil microbial communities from Loxahatchee National Wildlife Refuge, Florida, United States - Lox_Sample_3.5 | ecosystem: Environmental > Terrestrial > Soil > Wetlands | place: USA... | reverse complement strand
TACCACACCAGCATGCCGCAATCCAGGAAGCTACGGGTTATTTTCCGGCGAGCCCTTAGCTGACGAACATGTTGCTCGTGGCGCGGCTACAGTCACCGCACAAGAGCTGGATGTTTGCTGCGGTGTTGCTCCCGCCACGTGGGTACGGGATGACGTGATCGTACTGGAGATCACGCGTCGAGCCGCACTTCACGCACTGGGTCTCGTAAAACTGGCGAACCTCAGCGGGCACCCACTCGGGCCAGGTGTCGGCCTGCTGCGTAAGGATGTGGCGGTCGCGGAACTCGCACAGCCAGTCCAGCGTGACGGCCCTCGGCCTCAGGTACGGCTAGGCGCGTGGCCGCGCACGCCACCCGCGTGCTCGGAGGGCCTTAGGGCATCGAGAAGAGTGAAAGGAGTGATCGCGATGCACACCGTCGAACCCGCACCTAACCCCGGCGCCGCCATCGCCGCCCGGGACGCGTGGCGCCGCCGCGTCGCCCGCGTCGGCTCGGACATCCAGTTCGCGTTCGCCGTCTTGTGGATCGTCCGCGGCGCGCTGGCCACCGGCTGGCCCGGCCGCCTGCCCATCGCCCTGGTCCTCGCGGGCGCGACCCTCGCCCTGGCCGTCCGGGGAACCCGCGGTCACCCGCGGCCTGGCCCCGCGGCCCCGCGGGCCCGCCGCGCGCCGTCTCGGACGCGCCATCACCATCGCGACCATCGCCCAGCTCGCAGCCAGCTGCGCCCTGCCCGTCATCGTCGCGGCCGCCGGCCGGCCGGACCTGACCATCACCACGGTGGCGATCACCATCGGCATCCTGCTGCTGTGGCTGTGGGCCACCCTCACCACGCCTGGCCACCTGGTCGCGGGCATCCTGCTGATCGTCGTCCCCGGCGGCCTCGCGCTCGTCCTGGCCGGCAGCAGCCTGACCGCCGCTGCCGGGCTCGCCACCGCCGCGATCCTCATCGTCAGCGCGGCAACAGGATTCCGCGCCCTGGCCAGCGGAGCCCTCGGATCCGCTGCACCCGAATCCTGATGGGCCGTCAGCGGGCAGAGGCATACCCTACCGCAGGGAAAAGGACCTCAGACATGGGCAGCGGCCGCCATCTCGGCGCCTCCGACGCCGGTCGCGCGAGCCAGGCCCGGCAGGACAGGCGCCCGGAGCGCGGCCACACATCCCCGTATCACGCAACGCCCCGGTGGAAGAGTTCGAGCAGGTTGCGGCCCAGTTCCCCGTGTTCCGGATTGACGACCGCCCGGAACAGCCAGCCTGACGCTGCCTATGCGGGCACGTAGTCAGAACACGGCCGGGACCGCGCTTTCCGTCCCGCCGGCAACCCGTGAGATCTGCCCCCGGGGGCGGAGCACCGCCGCGGCTCCCCGCAGACCTGGCCATTTGCCGCGGAAGGCAACCCGGGGGGATGTCACGGCCGGCAGGGCGCGGAACGATGCCGGCTTAGTGTCGCCGGGGTCGGCACCGCCCGCATGGCCGACCCATAGGGGCCTTTGGGCTCTGCGTTCTACGGAGCTCCGGTGACAGCGTGCTGGGGACCGGCAGGCTGGAAGGGGCCGTGCGATGAAGCGGGCGATCGGATCCATCGTTCTCGGGCTCAGCGCCTGCGGACCACGACGTCAAGGTCTATCCCGGCGCCGGCCACGGTTTCATCAACAATCCCGACCCCGCGGACGCGACCCCGCTGCTGATCTTCCTAGCCAGGATCTCCGGGACTCACTACCACGAGGCATCCGCGCATGACGCACGCCGCCGCATCGCCGCCTTCTTCAGCAAGCACCTCAAGGACTGAACGCCGCCACGGCCAACGGTGGGCATCAGTGCTTCATCTCCTGGCGGCCGCCGTTTTTGGCGAGGGCCCGGCGGTGGGGGAGCCCGTCAGCTGGGCGTGATGCCCAAGATCGCCGGCCCGGTCCGCGGGCGCCCCAGGTGCAGCCTGGCCTGGACGAACCGGAGCGGCCTGAAGATGATCATGTCGAACCGGTACTTGTCCGCGATGAGCCGTTCGACCGCGGCGATCTCGGAGCCGGGGAGGATCTCCGCCACGGCCGGCACCTGCTTGCCGCGCAGCCGGCCGCTCGCTGTGCAGACCGCCACCCGGACCTGCGGATTACGGCGGATGCGCTTGACCTTGCCGGAGGCGGCATCGGTCTCCACCAGGAGCCTGCCGTCCCGCAGGACGAACCATACGGGGGTGGCCACGCCCTGGCCGTCGCGCTTGTAGCTGGTGATGCTGAGGTACCTGCCGCGGAACACGGGCGCGGCGGCGGCCGGCTGATACGTCCGGCCTGCAGACGCTGCTTCGTTCATGGTTTCAGCCTGCGCACGGCCCGTCGTCATTTCAGTGGCGGAAGTCCCGGCGAAGGTCCCGGCGACGGCCATGTTACGGATTCCGGCATTTGCCGCCAATGCTCGGGAAAGCCACTCTCACCTGGCTCGTTATGCGGCACCATGGTGGCACCCATCGACAGCGCAGTACTCTTCCGCGCCGTGACCAGGTCACTGCGCACCGCACAACCTGATCGCGCACGACACTGAGAGGCTGCGATGACTCAGCACGCTCGCCCCGGCAAGAGCCCGGCCACCTGGGGTGTTGTCACGATCCTGCTGATCATCGCGATCGGCGGCACGCTGTGGGTCCCCATCTACGCACGCTCGCTGCCGAAGCTGGGGCCCTTCCCCTTCTTTTACTGGTACCAGTTCATCTGGGTACCCGTGAGCGCCGTCCTGTGCTGGATCTGCTACGTGCTGCTGAAATCCAAGCCGCCCTCTCATGCCAGGACGGCCGGCGGCGGAGGTGCACGGAGATGAGCCAGCTGAACGGGGTCACCTTCGTCATCCTCCTCGCGGCGTTCCTGATCGTCACGCTCATCGGGTTCGCCTCGGCCCGGTGGAGGCCGGCCGAGGACCCGATGCAGCTGAACGAGTGGGGCCTGGGCGGCCGCGGGTTCGGCACGTTCATCAGCTGGTTCCTGCTCGGCGGCGACATCTACACCGCCTATACCTTCATCGCCGTGCCCGCGCTGGTCTACGCTGCCGGCGCCGCCGGGTTCTACGCGCTGTCGTACACGATCATGGTCTTCCCGATCGTGTTCATCTTCGCGCCACGGCTGTGGTCGGTCGCCCGCGCGCGCGGCTACGTCTCACCCGGCGAGTTCGTCCGGGGCAGGCACGGCTCGCAGGGCCTGGGGCTCGCGGTGGCGGCGACCGGGATCCTGGCCACCATGCCGTACATCGCCCTGCAGCTCGTCGGCATCGAGTCGGTGCTCACCGTGGTGGGCGTCGGCAGTGCCTCGGGCAACACCTTCGTCAGGGACCTGCCGCTGATCATCGCGTTCGGCGTGGTGGCCGCCTACACCTACCTGGCCGGGCTGCGCGCGCCGGCCCTGATCGCGTTCGTCAAGGACATCCTCATCTACCTGACGGTGATCGTCGCGATTCTGTACATCCCGGGCAAGCTGGGCGGCTGGGACCACATCTTCAGCGCCGCCTCGGCGCACCTGTCCTCGGTCAACCCCGCGACCGGCAAGCCGTACGGCAGCCTCGTGGTGATGCCGGCCGGCGAATGGGCCTACGCCACCCTGGCACTGGGCTCCGCGCTCGCCCTGTTCGTGTACCCGCACGCGGCCACCGGGGTGCTCGCCGCCAGACGGCGCAACGTGATCAGGCGCAACGCGGCCCTGCTGCCCGCCTACTCCCTGCTCCTCGGCCTGATCGCGCTGTTCGGCTACATGGCGCGGGCGGCGCCGGCGGTCAATGCCGACGTCAAGGCGAACGGGGGAAACGCCCAGCTTTCCGTGCCGCTGCTGTTCGCGCACATGTTCCCGAGCTGGTTCGCCGGGATCGCCGACTCGGCGTTCGTCATCGGCGCGCTCGTCCCCGCGGCCGTCATGTCGATCGCCGCGGCGAACCTGTTCACCCGCACCATCTACAAGGAGCTTTTCAAGCCCAACGCCACCGCCGCCCAGGAGACCCGGGTGGCCCGGCTGGCCTCGCTCCTGATGAAGGTCGGCGCGCTGGGCTTCGCCCTCGAGCTGAACAAGACCTTCTCGATCAACCTGCAGCTGCTCGGCGGGATCTGGATCCTCCAGACGTTCCCGTCGGTAGTGGTCGGGCTGTATACGCGCTGGTTCCACCGGATCGCGCTGATCGTCGGCTGGGCCGCGGGGATGGCCTACGGCACGATCGAGGCGTACCGGACGCCCGGCGGCGGCCAGGCCCATTTCGGCGGCTCCGCGGCGCCGGTGTTCGGGCACGTAACCTACATCGCGATCACCGCGCTGATCCTCAACCTGGCCGTCTCGGCGGTGCTCACCGTCGCCTTCCGCAAGATCGGGCTGCAGGACGGCTACGACGAGACCCGGCCCGCCGACTACGTCGCCGATCCTGCCGCCCCCCGCACCGCACCCAGGACCAGGGTCCCGGCTTCTCCATCGCGTCCATCGCCACCCGCTAGCGGGCGCGGCGGCCAGGGCAGGACTGCGGTGAGCGGGCAGCACGTCAGGTCCTGATCGCGCCGGGGGGCCGGGATATCGGGAGCGTGCGGGGCGGGTTCGCGGGCACGCTCGCCGCGCCGGGGGCAGCAATCGGACAATTAGGCCAATTCGGGAACTAATCGGGGGCCGGGATCGTCCCACCCTATGGGCTGGGCCGTCGGCCCACTACGGCGGCCCGGTCACGATCGGAGCCGGGGCACAGGCATAACTAGCCCGGCACCGGATATGAGTATTCATGCCCATCCGTCAGCCAGTCGCCTCCGAACCCACGAAGAGCAGACAGTAACCCTGATTATCACCGTAGGCAAGGCGATTCTCATGCGGCTCGCGCGAGCACGAGTAGCGCTGCTCAGCGTGCTGGCCGGGGGTTTGCTGATCCTGGGCGTGCTGGCGGGCCTGCCGGGTACGGCCCAGGCGGGGGGGCTGCGGCCCGCCGCGGCCTCGCCGAGCGCGAGCGCCTCCCCGAAGGCCAGCACATCCACCAGCGCGAGCCCCTCGCCGAAGGCCAGCACATCCAGCAGCGCGAGCGCCTCCCCGAAGGCCAGCACATCCACCAGCGCGAGCCCCTCGCCGAAGGCCAGCACATCCTCCAGCGCCTCCCCGAGCGCCAGCGCCAGCACATCTACCAGCGCCTCCCCGAGCGCCAGCGCGAGCGCGTCCGCCGGCACAGACGCGAGCACCGACACCAGCTGCCAGGCGCTGCCGGCCACGAGCACCCCCACCCCCACGCCCACCCCCACCCCCACACCGACGCCGACGCCGTCCGAGACGCCGACGCCCACGCCGTCTCCCTCCTCCAGTTCTCCGAGCCCCTCGCCGGCCAGCACGAGCCCCTCCCCGAAAGCCAGCACCAGCGCCTCCCCGAAAGCCAGCACCAGCCCGAGCCGCACCCCGTCGTCCCCCGCGTCGACGTCGCCATCCGGCTCGACCTCGGCGACGGATCCGCCCTCGGCCACGGGCTCAGCGACCGGCTCCCCGTCGGGGACCGGCTCGCCGTCCGGAACCGTTTCTCCGTCGTCGTCCCGGCGCCCCGCCTCACTCTCACTCACCGCCCGCGTCGCGGCCAGCCCGAGCCCGACCAGCGCGAGCCCGAGCCCGACCAGCACGAGCGCGAGCAGCCCGAGCCCGAGCCCGACCAGCACGAGTCCGAGCAGCCCGAGCCCGAGCCCGACCAGCGCGAGTCCGAGCAGCCCGAGCCCGAGCCCGACCAGCGCGAGTCCGAGCCCCACCGGCCCGAGTCCGGCTAGCACCGGGCAGCCCGAACTGTGCGTGACCGTGCAGCGCTCCCAGGCCAGCGTCGAGCACGGGCAGAACGCCGCCTACACCGTCCGGGTCTTCACCGAGAACGGGTCGGCCAGCGGCGTGTCGGTGGCCCTGACCGCGCAGCCGTCCAGCCAGAAGCCCGCGTTCACCAGCGGTTGCGCCAAGGGGGACGGAACCGCCGCGTGCACGGTCGGTTCGGTTTCTGACACGTCACCCGTGAGCCTGCACGCGCAGATCCTGGTCGGGTCCGGCGCCACCTCGGTCCGGCTGACCGCCACGGCCAGCGTCGTCACCCAGGCGACGTGGACGCCGCCGTCGGCCGCCGTGACCGTGGCCGTCACCGCCGCGCCGGCCCCGGCGGCCAGTTCGCCGGCGGGCTCCTCGCCGACGGCGACGCCCGGGACGACGCTGCCGCTCGGGCCCATCCCGGACCTCAACAACGTCTCGAGCTCCTACATCGGCGCGGGCAACGCGGCGGGCCTGTTCCCCAGCATCAGCCCCTCCGCGACGCCCAGCCCCACGCCAGGAACGCACGCGCCGAGCAGCCAGCCGAGCACCAAGCCGGTCGCCGTATCCTCGACCCTCGGGTTCGGCCGGCCGGGGCTCAGCGGCCAGGTGGCGGGGCTCATCGCGCTGGCGGTCGCCATCCTGCTCACGGTGACGCGGATGTCCCTGCGCAGGCGCTTCCGGTCCGGCAGACGCGGCGGCTGACCGCGGCTCTGCCGCGCCCCGTTCGGCTCATCAAGCCGGCTACGGCCGGCCGGACCCGGCCCCGCCGGACTGCCGTCCGCGGGCCGGGGCCGCGCTAAAGGTTTTGCGGGCCTCGCGCGACTACATAATCGTGATGCGCTCTGTGAACGCCGGGGCGGAGGTGGGGCATGGACGATAGCGGCGAGCCGAGGATCCCGCGGCCGCACGTGGCCGAGCTGAGCCGCTTCTACGAGGCTCATGACCGGTGGCTGTTCGGCCACGCGTACGTGCGCACCAGTGGCGACCGCGACCTGGCCGAGGACCTGGTCCAGGACACGTTCGAGGCGGCCGCGCGGGCCTGGGCGACGTTGCGCGAGCACGCCGAGGGCAGGCAGCGGGCCTGGCTGCTCGGCACGCTGGCGAACCAGGACGTCAGCGACTTCCGGCGCAAGGAGACGTTCCGCCGCAAGCAGGCCGACATCCAGGCCAGGTACCAGGCCGCCGCGGCCGACACCGCGGCCCAGGCGCTGAACGCGATCGCGCTGGAACGGGCGCGGGAGATCATCGGGGAGATGCCGCCGAGACAGCAGAAGATCGCGCTGATGCGATGGCAGGACCGGATGAAGGCCGCCGAGATCGCCGCCGAACTCGGCCTGGCCGAGGGCAGCGTGCACGCTCATCTGCACAGCGCGCGGGGCAAGCTGGTCGCGGGCCTCGAGCAGTACTACCCGTCCGGACGGGATGGCGGGAAAGGGGCGGTGCCATGAACGCGAGCGCACATCAGGACCGCGACGGCCTGTTCGTGGCCGACTTCTACCCGCAGTTCGGCGAGTACCTCGCGGAGCAGCACGCCGCCGGGTACGACCCCGCCCCCGGCCGGGCCCGCTACCTGGCCTGGCTCCGCGGGCACGCGGAACCCGACCCGGTCGAGGACTACCTGAAGCAGATCAGCAAGGTGCCCGGGCTCACCGCCGAGGAGGAGGCCGGCCTGGCCAGGCGGATCGAAGCCGGACGGCAGGCGGAGCAGAAGCTGGCCGCCGGGGGTGACAGCCTGTCCGCCGACCAGCGGATCGACCTGGAGTGGGTCGCCGAGTACGGCACCCGGGCCAGGAACCACCTGCTGGAGGCCAACCTGCGGCTGGTGGTGTCGCTGGCCAAGCGGTACACCGGCCGCGGCATGCTGTTCCTCGACCTGATCCAGGAAGGCAACCTGGGCCTGATAAAGGCCGTGGAGCACTTCGACCACACCAAGGGCTACACGTTCTCCACGTACGCCACCTGGTGGATCCGCCAGGCCATGACCAGGGCGCTAGCAGCGTTGTCTCGGGGGGACGACAGTGCTGGCCACCCCCGGGGGGAACCCATCCCCCCGGACCCCCTGGCAGACCGCCCCGCGCACGGGGGAGTGCCGACCCCCCCCGTACCCCCCCGGCCCGAGACGGACCGGTGAGCGGCCCGCGGGTCGCGGTGGCCGGCGGATGGCCGGCCTCACGCGGCCGGGGATTACTTCGGGGCCACCTGTTCCACCGCCGGGCGGACCGTCTGCATCGCCTTGGCCAGCGCGGTGGCGTTCATCGTCGGCGAGACGATCTCGCCGAAGCTGTCGTTGTCGAACCAGGCGCACATGGCCACGGCGTTCGCCGCGCCGCCTTCCTGCACGCAGGCGGCCTCGCCGCCGAGCGAACCCGGGCCGGCCACGTGGGCGCCGGGGAACTTCTGCGTGAAGCTGGCGATCGAGGCGGCCGGGTCGGCGTTCGCCAGGTGGCCGCCGATGAACATGATGATCTGCTCGGTGTTGCCCGCCGCGGAGTTGCCCGATTTGTAGACCGCCGACTTCACGTCGCTCGCCTCGCCCGAGCTCATCGTGATGACCTCGTCGCGCAGCTGGGCCACGTCGGTCGTGCGCTCCAGATCCACGGTGCGGGTGTAGGCCCCGATCTTGGCCGGGGTGCTCATGGTGTGCGCGGGGCCGCTGTGCGACGGGAGGAACTCGAACTTGACGACGCCGGCGATCGCGACCGCGGCCACCACGACCACCCCGCCCAGGCCCAGCCAGAGACGGTGGTCGTTGCTGCGGCCGCGCCGGCGGCCGGTGCCCCGCTTGGCGGGGGCCTGCCGGGCCGAGGCCTGCCGCGCGGCCTGCTTGGCGTCCGCGCGGTCGAATTCGGCCCCGCGGTCGCCGAACAGGCCAGTGTACTCCTCGTCCTCGTCATCCCGCCAGAAGTCGTCGAACGACTCCAGGTCGTCGGCCGCGGGCTGGGTCGGCCAGGAGGACGTGATCTCCGGGCCGTCGAGGCCGTGGCCCGGCCGCACCGGGCCGGGGCGGCCGCGGCGGCCCGCGTCCGGGGCGGTCAGCAGGGCGGCCGTGGCGCCGGGGAGCGGGTTGTCGTCGCGCAGGGCGCCCACCCGGGTGCCGTCGGGCGGCGTGAGCAGCCCGACCGGGGCGGCGAGGAAGCCGGTGCCCTTGGCCGCGGACGGTGCGCCCGGCTGGCCGGCCCCCGGGGCGGGCTTCGGGCTAGTCTTCGGGCCGGCGCTCATCTGCGGCCCGCGCGGCTGGCCGTAGCCACCCGGCTGGCCGTGGCCCGCGGGCCGGCCCGGGGCAGGCGGGAAGCCGGCGCCGGGCCGCTGGCCGAAGGCGGGACCTTGCGGCTCCGGCCGGCGCGGCGAGCCCCCGCCAGCGGCCCCACCAGCGGCAGAGCCGCCGGGATGCTGCGGGTATGCCGGGGCGCCGCGGCGCAGCTGGTCGTACCATGACTCATCGCCGAGCGGCTCGCCGTAGCCCGGTTCGCCCGGCTTTCCCGGCTCCGGGTCGTCGTAGCGCAGTTCGCCGTAGTTGATGCCCTCGAGCCGCGGATCGGCGGCCCCCCGGCGCGCGTCGCCGGTTACCCGGTCGTCCAGGCGGGGGTGGCCGTACCACTGCTCCGGGTAGGCCGCACTGCCCGCCGGGCCGAAGCCGCCCGCGGCCGGCTGCGGGCCCGTGTCGGGGAGGGCCTCCTGGGCGCCGGTCACCGGCCAGATCTCCTCCCCCGCGGGCGGCGGCGGGTAGGAGCGGCCGGGACCCGCGGGCCGGGAGGAATCACGGCTGCCGGGCCCGTGATGCCCCGGGACGGGGCCGGACGGCCGGTAGCCGGCCCCGGAGCCGGAGAAGGGCCGCGGCGCCGGGGAGTTCGGCGCACCGCCGCCCTGGCCGGGGAACGCGGGGCCGTTGTACGGGGTCTTCGGGCCCTCGTAGGACGGGTCGGAGTAACCGGGATCGCCGTAGCCGTAGTCGTTCACGGCGGGCTGCTGGTACCCCGGGCCGGGGCGGTAAGCCGACTCGATCAGGTCCCTGGACTCGGAGTCCATCTGCCGGAAGCCGTACGGCCAGGAGATCTCCGGTCCGAACGGCGCCTCGCGCCGTCCGCCCGGGCCGTCGTGCGGGTCGCCGCCTGGTGGCCCGAACCGGGCCGGGCTGCTCAGGGCCTCATCCGAATGGGGACGCTGCGCCGATGGCCATCCATCGCCATCGTGAGCCGGCGAGCCGCTCCTCATATACCGGGTCACTCCCCTGTCTGTCGTACAGCAGGTCAATGATCTCTAGCATCATCGCGACAAACGAGACACTCTGCTACCTACTTGCACAATTTGCGAGCCTGCGCACCACGATGTTGAAGACACACGCTAGCGCCCCACTGCCCCCGGCATGGCGCATTCCGGGCTTTACGGCAAGTCGCGCCCCAGGCACTGGCCGGGGGTACACACCGTATCACGCTCAGTAATAACCCCTCACGGGGGCAGAAACCGGGCGCCTCACGGGCGCATACTAGGCAGCAGACGGGATGCCGCCGCCAAGCCCGCGGGCGCGGGCGAATTCCGGGCCCTAAGGCCTCTTGACGGCACATGCCGTCGGCGTACCATGACGGTATCCTGCCGACGGTATACAAAATGTCTTAGGGGTTTCGCGTTAGGCAAGGACCCGCTGTGGTTGGCCGCCGTACTCCGCGCACCGGCTGCTCGCGCAGGCCGGACGGCCTGCACTCGCAACCGGTCTTGCCCAACGCTCAGGCCCGGAAGCGAGCGCGCCCGTGCATCACGAGCTCACTGTCTGGTCCCGCGGGATCATCATGGACAAGGAGGCGCGCGACGTCTCCACCTGCATCGCCACCGCCGCGCGCAAGCTCGGCTACTACGCCGAGAACGTCAGCGACTACGTCGACGACCCGGACCGCACCAACTGCCTGGTCCGCCGGTACGCGCGGTTCGCCGACGAGCCGATCCTGGACCGGTTCGTCTACGAGAACCCGCATCCGGACTGGGTGGTGCTGATCGAGGAAACGATTATCAAGGCGGTCAACTTCTTCAAGAACACCGCCCCGGCCAGCGGCGTGCTGGTCATCAACTCCGCCCGGGACCCCCAGTACCTGCTGAAGTTCCTGCCCGGGCCCATGCTGGCCAAGCTGGACAAGCTGGTGGTGGTGGACGCGACCGGGCTCGCCGAGCAGCGCGGCAGCAGCCCCTGGATGTTCGTCCGCGACCTGTCCGAGCTGGCCTTCGACCGGATGTCCACCGAAGGCGCGGTGGAGCGGCTGGCCATCGGCCGGGGCATCGCCGCGCCGCTGATCGGCGCCCTGGTGGCGTCGACCGGCGACCTGCCGGTCGACGCGGTGGCCGAATTCGTGGCCGACCGCGACGCCATGCTCCGCGGCGCCAAGCAGCACACGGTCATCCAGTACGCCGCCGCCTGATCACCCCCGGAGGCTCCCCATGTCCGTGCGCGGGACCCACGTTCCCGAACACCTGAGGCTGCCCATCGCGGGCGTCACGCCGCCCCCCACGGAAAAAGAAGGCCAGCGCCTGTTCCCGACCGGCAACTTCCGGTTCTACCGGCCGGTGTACCGGGACAAGACGCCGCCCTGCAACCACGCCTGCCCGACCGGCGAGCAGATCCAGAAATACCTGGATCACGTCAAGCACGACCGCTACCTGGACGGCTACCTGACGATCCTCGAGGACAACCCGATGCCCTCGGTCACCGGCCGGGTCTGCTACCACCCCTGCGAGACCGCCTGCAACCGGGCCGCGCACGACGAGCCCATCGGCATCCGCGGGGTGGAGCGGTTCCTCGGCGACTTCGGCCTGAAGCTGGCCGAGAACCCCGTCAAGGACCGCCTGCCCCCGCTGAACGGGCGGACGGTCGCGATCGTCGGCTCGGGTCCCGGCGGCCTGGGCTGCGCCTATCACCTGCGCCGCAAGGGCTACGCCAGCGTCATCTTCGAGGCCCTGGACCGGCCCGGGGGCATGCTGCGGGCCGGCATCCCGGCCTGGCACCTGCCCGAGGAGGTCCTCGACGCGGAGATCGCCAAGCTGCTGGACCTGGGCGGCATCGAGATCCGCTGCGGCGTCCGCGTCGGCGGCCCGGCCGGGCCGACCCTGGACGGGCTGGCCCGCGATCACGACGCGGTCTTCCTGGCGCTGGGCCAGGACGTCGGCCGACGGCTGGACGCCGACGGCGCGCAGGCCCGCGGCGTGATCGGCGCCCTGGAGTTCCTGCGCGAGACCGGCCTGGGCCGACCGGTCAAGACGGGGAAGAACGTGCTGGTCATCGGCGGCGGCAACACCGCCTCCGACGCGGCCAGGTCGGCGATCAGGCTCGGCGCTGCTTCCGGCGGGCAGGCCGCGGCGGCCACGATCGTGTCCCTGGAAGCGCAGGACGAGCTGCTGATCGTGCCCGAGGACCTGGCCCAGGCCGGCGAGGAGGGGGTGACCTTCCGCCCGCGGACCGCCCTGGTCCGGGTGCTGGCCGACGCGGCGGGCAACGTCCGCGGCGCCGTGCTGTGCCAGGCCGCCCTGAGCCAGGACGCCGACGGCACGGTCCGGCCGCGGCTCGAGGCGGGCACCGAGTTCGAGGTGCCCTGCGACACCATCCTGGTCGCCATCGGCCAGGTGCAGGTCCTGGACTGGCTGCCCGCGGACTGCGCCGAGCGCGGCCTGGTCCGGGCCGACGACTACGGCCGCCTGCCGCACCCCAGCGGCGTCGTGTTCACCGGCGGCGACGTGATGCGCGGCCCGTCCATGGTGGTGGACGCGCTCGGCGACGGCAAGCGCGCGGCCCGCGACATCGACCGGGTGCTCAGCGCCGAGCCGCTGCGCCCCGAAGACCCGGTCGAGGTCATGCCGTACGAGAAGCTGAACACCGCCTACTTCCGGCCCGCGCCGCGCACCGAGGCCCCGCTGGCCCCCGCCCAGGCCCGCCGCGCCAGCCAGGTCACCGAGGTCACCCTGGCCTACAGCCGCGAGCAGGCGCTGGCCGAGGCGGACCGCTGCATGTCCTGCGGCGTCTGCAACGGCTGCGACAACTGCTACATCGTGTGCCCCGACGTCAGCGTGCTCCGCGACGCGCGGCAGAACGGGCACTACTCCATCCGCACCCATTACTGCAAGGGCTGCCTGGTCTGCGTGCAGGAATGCCCTACCGGCTGCCTGGAACGGGTGCCGGAACTCGACTTCGACGACCCGGGCGACGTGGTCCGGATGGAGACCGCGTTCGCCCCCTACGACGGGGCGCACGCCGAGCAGGCGCCGTTCACCCGCCAGCTCATCGAGGACGCGATCGCCGAATACGACGCCTCGAGAACCAGACCGCAAACCATTGAGCCGAACGGACAGGACCTCACGCCATGACCACCGTGCATGCCGATACCGGGCGGCCGCCCCGGCTGCAGCGGGCCATCCGGACACCGGAAGGCGAGAGGTTCCTGCGCGGCCTCGCGGGCACCCGGGTCCGCCAGAACGGCTGCGCCGCGGCCGCGTACGCGGCGCTGTACGCGAACGTCGACGTGATCACCGCGTACCCGATCCGGCCGTACACCGCGATCATGATGAACCTCGCGCAGTTCATCGCCGACGGGATCCTGGACGCCGAGTACATCCACGCCGACGGCGAGCACTCGCAGTTCTCCGCGGCCTTCGGCGCCGGCTCCTGCGGGGCCCGGGCCTACACCGGCTCGTCCGGGGTCGGCGTCACCTACGGCTATGAGATGTACTCCATCATCTCCGGCGCCCGCATCCCGATCCAGATGGCCATCGCCGACCGGACCCTGGACCCGCCCGGCGACTTCGGCTCCGAGCACACCGACGCCCTGTGCACCAGGGACATGGGGTGGCTGATGGGCTGGGCGGCGACCCCCCAGGAGGTGTTCGACAAGTCGCTGCTGGCCTTCGCCATCGGCGAGGACCCGCGGGTGCTGCTGCCGCAGATGGTGGTGCAGGACGGCTACTTCGTCAGCCATATCGCCGGCGAGGTGGACATGCCCCCGGCGGACCTGGTCGACCAGTTCCTGCCCCCGTACCAGCTGCCGTTCCCGCTGGACCCGCGGCGCCCGGTGTCGCACGGCCCGCAGATCCACCCCGAGCAGGGGCCGCCGCTGCAGCTCGAGCGGGCCCGGGCCATGGAGGACGCGATACCGGTGATCCGGGAGAAGACCGACGAGTTCGCCACGGTCTTCGGCCGGCGGTACCCGCACTTCGTCGAGTCGTACCGGCTCGAGGACGCCGAGCTCGCGATCGTCATCTCCGGCGGCCACGCGGTCACCTGCCGGGCCGCGGTCAACCGGCTGCGCGAGCGGGGTATCAAGGTCGGCATGGCCCGCCTGCTGTGGGTCCGGCCGTTCCCCAGCGACGACCTGCGGGAGGCGCTGCGCGGCGTCAAGGCGGTCGGGGTGGTGGAGACCAACCTCGGCCTCGGCGGCGCCAGCTACGGCGGCATCTTGTCGCTGGACGTGACCACCGCGCTGTACCACCTGCCCGGCCCGCGTCCGCTGGTGACATCGTTCATGGCCGGCCTCGGCGGCGAGACCGTGCCGATGGCCGAGTTCGACTGGATGGCCGGCAAGCTCGGCCAGGCCGTGGAGCGCGGCCGCGTGGAGAAGGCCGCCCACTGGGTCGGCTTCGAGGACTGAGGACTGTGCTGATTCCGGGGGGGA
>Ga0335081_10011346_pt1 | contig 14404 bp, 12 predicted proteins | sample Lox_Sample_35_FD_206713 | JGI IMG/M metagenome (GOLD analysis project Ga0335081, IMG submission 206713) | Soil microbial communities from Loxahatchee National Wildlife Refuge, Florida, United States - Lox_Sample_3.5 | ecosystem: Environmental > Terrestrial > Soil > Wetlands | place: USA... | reverse complement strand
CAGCTCACATCAGCCAATCCCCGGCACGCCTCGTCGGGCTGGGGCGAAGCCCCGTTAGAGGTCAGGCCCGAAACGTGCGGCGAGCCTCCGTTGTGCAATGAGCCCATCGAGGTGCAGCAATCCCCCATGAGCTCCGCAGGATTCGCAGTCGGTATTCGGCTGTTCGCAGCGAGCGACATTATCGCCCTGGCCCTTGACCTCGGTTTTTACTAGAGACAGGATGGTCCTGAGTTTCGCAGGAACCAAAGGGGGATACGAGCATGCCGACCTATGTATCTCTGGTCAAATGGACCGACCAAGGCATCAAGAACTACAAGGACACGACGAGCCGCGCAGCCGACTTCTCCAAGCTTACCGAGAGCTTGGGCGGCAGGGTGCGTGAATTTCTCTGGACCGTCGGCGAGTACGACATGGTCGCCGTTACCGAATTCCCCGACGATGAAGCGGGGACGGCGGCCACACTCCGGGTAGCGTCTCTCGGCAACGTCCGCACGACCACGATGCGGGCCTTCAACGCCGACGAGATCGGCAGGATCATTACGAGGGCCGGTTAAGCGCGGTAAGGCCAGGTGCCATAGCCGATCATTACGGCGCACCATGCGCGGACCAAGCGGCGGCCCGCGTGATCGTTAGTTTAGCTAACGCCCCGAGCGGCCTCCCGCGTCCGGAGCCGTGAGCGAGCGTCTACCACGGATGCCCGTATCTGTGCCACATTCGTGCCACGACGTATGGAGAACTGCGGTCATCGGCAGTCACTCAAAGGCACTGGAAATAGCCTCTGACTTGGAACTATCGAGGTCAGCGCCGACCGTGAAGTGTCCTCCTAAGCAGCCGATCACAACCCAGCTCGACGCCGAACACATCCCTCGCAAGCGGACCCGGCATGGGGCGACGAAGCGCAATCGATGACCGAGGAATCCGAGCGCGGCGTGTGCCGCGGCAGCACTATCCAGAGTGTGCGGCCCGGCGTAGACGCCGCCCAAGTATGCGCCGCCGGACAGGGGCCTCGCGAGAAGCCCTCAAGCTGGTCGAGGCCAGCTCCAGGATGCTTCACCGGGCCAGGCGCAGCGGGAGAGCGGCGGACCGGCGCGGCCGCACCTGGGGGAGGTACCAGGATGGACGACATCAAGACCCTTGTCAGCCGCTCCCACGACACCTGGAATGCGCACGACCGTGACGGCTGGCTGGCATGCTTCAACGACGACGTTGAGTTCCAAGGCCCGGGAGGGCTAGCCGGGCAGGGTTCCGACGCGGGCCGCATGTTCTGGTCCATCTGGCAGGACGCATTCCCAGACTGCCAGGTCACGATGAAGGTCGCGGTCGCCGAAGGAGACAATGCCATCCAGGACGCAGTCTTCAGCGGCACGCACACGGAGGGTTCTCCACACGCCCAACAGCGGAGACATTCCGCCGACGGGGAAAAGCGTGGCGATTCCCTACATGCTCGGCCTCACTTATCGTGACGGCAGGTTTTCCAGCTTCCACCTCGTCTTCGATCAAGTGGAGCTGATGACCCAGCTAGGCCTGACGCCGAGCTAGGCAACCGCTGGACCTTCGGGCACGCAGCAGTAGGAGATGGAGCATCCAGTGACCGCCGACCTCGCGGTCGCTGTCGTGGCGAACTTGCACACGGCTGTGGCCCAGCGAATGAAGCGTGGGAGATGCGCTATGGTGAGTGATCGCGCGAGCTGACCCCGCCTGCGAAGCGGGAGGTCCGCTGGTATCTCCGACGGCAACGGCGGCAGTCCCCAGCGCCCTGACGCAACCGTAAACAGCTGCGTATTCCCAGCACATCCAGCCTGAGCTGGGCATCCGCTACACCTGAAAACGGACGGTCATGCCACCGTGCGGAGCGTGCCCGGCCAAGGGGTCGTCCCCGCCGCGAGAACGACTGAGTGACAAAGTGAGTGACAATCGCCACGGCCAGCAGTGGACGCCAGCGGACATCCACGGACGGCCTGTCCCAGGCCAGATGTGCAGCAGCGCTGGCAGTTCGCGCCGCAACTTGGCTTCGGGACGAAGAGGCCACCGAGTCATTACAAGATGAGAACCATTGAGAGGAAAAGTCGCAGTTCAGAGCTGGTTTCGCAACAAGGCGCCAGCTACGCATGACCAGCGGCTCCAGTTCGTCAACTACTGCTGACGCACGTTGGTCAAGGCGTCCGATTCTGGGAGCAGAATGGGAGCGACTACAGGCGGGCAGGCGGGCCGAAACGCGGTGATCGTAGCTGCATGAAGCCCCGTGACCAGCCCAGACGTCTCCCATTAGACCACCCGTTAGCGTGTACCCTCTGTTGTGGTCCTGGATGTCGTGGGTTCGAATCCCATCGCTCACCCCATGAAGCGCTGACACTGTCTCAGCCGCCCTGGTTGACTGATGCTCCCTGGCCGGGTGTGATGCCAGGCCCGGCCGCGGAACCGGTCACCGGCAGGGTGAGCATCCGCCCGGCGATGACAATCTCGGCGGTCAGCGCAAGCGTGACCGCGATCCGCTGCACCACGCCGTTGCACGGCCCGGCAATCCGGGACGTGAAGACCGCCAGGGTCACGGCGCTGGCCAGCGCGAGAACCTGAACCGGGCGGCGTACGGGCGCCCAATCCGGATCATCACGCCAGCGCCGCGCCAGCACCAGCGGCGCTGCCAGCATCGCCCCGTATGCGACACCGCTGACCACATCGTGCACCTGGTTGTGCCATGATTCGCCGGCGAAACCCGGGCCGGCCAGCAGCATGTGATCGCGCCGGAACAACCCGGCGGCAACGCTCGCCGCGCCCGCCACCAAGACCAGCCACGGGCCGGCTGACCTGGTCGCGGTGACCCGGCCGAGCCCGGCGCCGAACGCCGCCGTGCCGACGCCGAGCAGCACGAAGCCGGCCATCATGATCTGCGGATCCCGGGCATCCTCCGCGGCCAGGCCGCTGAGCTGCACTTCAGCCGCAGAGTGACCGGCCTGGCGCAGCGAGCTGACCACCCAGGCCAGCGTGAATAGCACCGGACCTGCGACACCGCCCGCCGCCAGCCTGCTGAGCTTCACCGGGCCAGTATCACCCTCCTTGCCCGCCCGGCCGTCGCCTCCCCCATCTCCTGGCTTCACCGATTCGACGCGAATCTTCAACCAGCACGCCACCTACGCTCGCCATTGACCTCGCACTACAACCCCCGACCATGCTCGTCAATAAACCGGAACGCGGCATGAGCGCGCACTTCCGCGCACGGCCAGAGAGTGTCCAGCAAACGGTGGAACTGCCGCAGGCAGTAACCGCGAGATGCCGTCTCACCTGCGGCGATGGATGCTGCACCGCGCCGAAGAGCCCAGATATCGGACAGTCCCTCCACAGTGACCGAGAGATGTCCTCTCACCTGCGGCGACGTACGCCGTGTCGCTCCGAAAAGCCCGGAAATCGGACAGTCCCCACGGCCACGATGTATGAATATGCAGGCTGAGCGGCCGGTCGCCGTTGCGATCGGGGCGTGCGCAACGGCTACCGGCGAGGCGAAGGCCTCTGGCTCCCGCGCAAAATATCCGCCTGATCTGCATGCTTAGGCGCCGTGGCTGGCAAGCAGTGGCGGCCGCACAGATGAAGCTGATCTGGGCGTGTCCTAAGGGACCGCGTGCGTCTGCTGAAGATCACCGGCCTGGTCTCTGGCGTCCGGCAGACCGGTTCGCGTACCAGGTGCGCCACGATCAGAGGGGGACCTGGCCGACCAAGCGGCCTGCTGGGTAAGGGCCCTGGGCGCCGGCTGGCCGGATCTGTCGCCGACCGCTGCGCCTGCATAGGCTGTGCAGTGATGGCCGAGACGGATGTGATCCGCACGCCCGACCAGCGGTTGCGGGTCTTTGTGAGTTCCACGCTGCAGGAACTGGCCGCTGAGCGGCAGGCCGTGCGGGACGCGGTGACCCGCCTGCGGCTGGTGCCGGTGATGTTCGAGCTGGGCGCCCGGCCGCATCCGCCGCGGCGGGTATACCGCTCCTACCTGGCGCAGAGCCAGGTGTTCGTGGGCGTGTACTGGCAGAGCTACGGCTGGGTCGCGCCGGGGGAGCAGGTTTCCGGGCTGGAGGATGAGTACCTGCTGGCGGCGGGGCTGCCCAGGCTGATCTATGTGAAGTCGCCGGCGCCGGAGCGTGAGTCGCGGCTGGCGGAGATGCTGACCCGGATCAGGGACGACGGTGAGGTGTCCTATCAGCGCTTCTCCGCTGCCGCCGAGCTGCAGCGCCTGGTCGAGAACGACCTGGCCGTGCTGCTGAGCGAGCGGTTCGAGAGGGCGTCATCGGGGGACGGCGCCGCCGGCGGGGCGTCGCTGGCAGGGGCGGTGCCGGTGCCGGCGACGCCGCTCGTTGGCCGCGACGATGACGTTGCGGCGGTGGGCGACCTGGTGCGTGCCGAGGGTGTGCGCCTGGTGACCCTCACCGGGCCGGGCGGGGTCGGGAAGAGCAGGCTCGCGGTGGAGGTCGCGCAGCGGGTGGGTCCGGGTTTCAGGGACGGGGTGCGGTTCGTTGCGCTCGGCTCGGTCCGGGCGGCCGAGCTGGTGACGGCGGCGATCGCCGCCGCGCTGGGGTTGAACACCTCGGGCGGAAGGCTGATCACCGACCTGAAGTCGTACCTGCGCGCCCGGCGGCTGGTCCTGGTGCTGGACAACTTCGAGCAGGTGATGGGGGCGGCTCCGGTGGTGGCTGAGCTGCTGGGCGCCGCTCCCGGCGTGGTGGCGCTGGTGACCAGCCGGATGGTGTTGCGGCTCAGCGGTGAGCACGAGTTCCCGGTGCCGCCGCTCCCGGTGCCGCCGACCGGGGCCGACGGGGACGCCGCAGACGTGCAGCGGTGCGCCTCGGTGCGCCTGTTCGTGCAGCGGGCGCAAGCCGCGTCCGCGGGTTTCGAGCTGACCAGCGGGAACGCCGGGGCCGTCGCCGAGATCTGCCGGCGGCTGGACGGGCTGCCGCTGGCCACCGAGCTGGCCGCGGCCAGGGTCAGGCTGCTGCCACCGCAGGCCCTGCTGGCCCGGCTCGACGACAAGATGGGGCTGCTGACGGGCGGAGCGCGCGACCTGCCCGACCGGCAGCGGACACTGCGAAGCACCCTGGACTGGAGCTTCGATCTGCTGTCTGCCGGCGAGCAGGCGCTATTCGCCCGCGTCGGGGTGTTTGCAGGAACCTTCGACCTGCCCGCCGCGGAGGCCGTCTGCGCCGCCGCCGCTAACCCGGCGGACCCGGGCCAGGCCGGCCATGTCATGGACACGCTGGGCTCGCTGGTGGACAGCAGCCTGGTGCGGCCGCAGACCCGCAACGGCGAGCCGCGCTTCGGGCTGCTGGAGACCATCCGGGAGTACGCGCTGGACCGCCTGCGCGACGGCGCTGACTGGCGGGAGGCGCACGACCGGCACGCGGCCTACTTCCGGGCGCTCGCCGAGCCGGCACCAGCCGAGCTGCAGGGTCCCGGGCAGCTGGTGTGGCTGGACCGGCTCGAGACCGAGCACGGCAACCTCGGCGCCGCAATGTCCTGGCTGGTGGCACAGGACCAGGTCGAGCCGGCGATACAGCTGTCCTGGGCGACCTGGAGGTTCTGGTGGCTGCGCGGCCACGCCGAGGAACTCGCCTCCTTTGGGGACATCCTGGCCAAGAGCGAACACCTGCCGCCGCAACAGCGTGCCCTGGCGCTGAGCGGCGCCGGCTTCGGCCTGTTCGCGTCCGGGGACCAGGCCACAGCGCAGCCGCTCTTGGAGCAGAGCCTGCCGCTGTACCGGCAGGCCGGGGACATGCTGGGCGCAGCCATGACGGCAGCCATGCTGGGTCACCTCCTGGCATTGCAGCACCGGTACGCGCGTGCCAGAGAGTTGCTCGAACAGACGCTCGCCCCACTGCGGGAGGCCGGCAACGACCGGCTCGCCGGACCCGAGCGTGTACGGCACCTGCTGGACGTGGCGCTCGTGTGCAACTTCCTCGGCCAGATCCGGCTCAGCCAAGGAGATCACGACCGCGCAGCGCAGCTGTTCACCGAGGCCCTGAACGCGGCCCGCAGCGCGCAGGACCGGTTCACCATCCTCGTCTCGCTCTACGACCTGGCGCTCAGCGGCCAGGCACAGGGTGATCTGACCGGCGCGGCGGAACGCCTGCAGGAAGGGGTGTCGCAGTCGGCCGAGGCCGGGGACCAGCCAAGCGTCGCCTACTACCTCGAGGCACTGGCCGCGGTCGCCACGCTGGAGGACAACCTGGAGCGCGCCGTGCGTCTGCTCGCCGCCGCAGGCGCGCTCCTGGAAGCCAAGGGCAGCGGCTGGCTGCACGCACTCGTGCCCCGGGCCCCCCACGACGAGGGTCTCCTGGCCGCGCTGCGCTCCCGCATGGGAGATGCAGCATTCGAGCAGGCCTGGACGGGGGGCCGGTCGCTGGGAGGCAGCCGTGCCGTTGAGTACGCGCTACAGGAAGCACCACCTGACCCCACCCGGCCAGAAGGCACGCCGAGAGCCGGCGACATCGGAGCCAGCAACTAAGCGCCCAAATCCGCCGCCCAGCGCCTCCCCCGGACTACCAGGCAGGACGGCCACCAGAAGGCCGATTCGCCAAGCTGGACATGCGGCCGCGCGGCGGTCCTGGTTTCGCTTCCACCAGCTGTTCGCCGACTTCCTGAACCTCGAGCTGCGACGCACCGCGCCGGGCGAGGTGGGCGCGCTGCACCAGATAGCGGCCGGGTGGCTGGCTGGGCACGGATACGCGGTAGAGGCGATCCGGCACGCGCAGGCGGCGCAGGACTGGGTCATGGCCGCGCGGCTGCTGGCTGATCACTGGCCCGGTCTTCGTCTTGACGGGAGGGGAGCTACCATCCGTGAGCTGCTCGCCGGGTTCCCCGCGCAGGCTCGTGCGGCCGACGCCGAGCTCGTCGTGGTGGCCGCAGCCGATGAGCTCAGACACGGATCGATGGAAGGAGCGGAGCGGTTTCTGGGCCTGGCCGGGCGGGGCATGGCGTCGGTGCCCGAAGGCCGTCGCGCCCAGGCGCACCTGCTGCTGGGGATCGCTCGGCTGCTGCTGGCCCGCCAGCGCGGCGATCTGCCCGCGATGGCCGGACAGGCACGGCGACTGCAGGAGATAGCCGAGGCTCACGACAGCGCCCAGCCCGGTTTGAGCCAGGACCTCCGCGCCCTGGCACTGATCGGACTTGACAGCCCAGAAGTGTGGACGGGCCAGTTCCAGGAGGCAGAGCGGCACCTGGACGAGGGTGTCGTGCTGGCGCGGCGGATCGGACGCCCGTACCTGGAGTTCACTGGCCTGGCGCACCTGGCGACAGTCGAGATCGTGCGATCGTTCGCGCAGGCCGCCGATCACTGCAGGCAAGCGATCGAACTGGCCGAACTGCACGGCTGGACCGGCGAGCCAGCCGCCGTCGCCGCCTACATGACGCTCGGCGCCGTGCTGACCTGGCAGGGCAGGCTGGAAGAGGCGGAGCCGTGGATCCAGCGCGCCGAACGGGCCGTCAGGGCTGAAGCCCAGCCCGTAGCGGGGATGGGGGGGTGCTTTAACCACGCGGCACTTGAGCTGGGCCGAGACCAGGACGCGGCGGCGCTGGCCGCCTTGCAGGCTGCTGCTGGCCGGTTTGCTGGCCCAGTCCGGCGGGTTCTTCCTGCACATCGCGCTGAGCCAGCAGGGCCGAAGGTCAGCCGGCACCGCGGTGAGCCGGGCCAGGCGGCCGGGCAGGCTGGCGCCCGCCTGCTGCGAGGCCGGCAGGTTCCGGGCCGGGTGTGAGCGTCGATGATGCGGGGAGTCAGCTGGGACCGCCCGCGGTAGCGGTGAACCGCGCGGAGGCCGAGACGGCGGCAAGCGAGCCAGACGCTGGCGGCCCACTTCGCAACCTGCACCGATCCCTGCTACGAGTGCTTCCAGCACTTTGCCAAGTTGCAGCGAGCGACCTCACCGCGGTTGAGGCTCACGGCTTCGCTGGGGTGAGTGACGGCTGAGGCGGCGTTGGAGAACGCGCGCCAGCCCGGACTTCCGCGCCGGGCTGTTGATCGCCTGCTGCAACCGGTACCGGCCGCCGAGCGGGAAGACCGGGAAAGCCGCGCGCCGGACAGGACCAGACGAGCGCATGAAGCACTCAGGAGAAAGCGCATGAAGCACTCAGGAGAATGAGCCGGTGTAGATGCGCACGGCTCCTACCGCGTCTCCGCCTGGTGGGCGGCGCATTGCTCGTACGGGTGCTCGTCGGTGGCGGGTCCCTCGATGGCGAGCAGGAGGTGGCGGAGATCCTCGGACATCCGCTCGATGGCGGCCGGGCCGGCCGGGCCGAGCAGCCTTTCCTCGGTGGTGGTCTTGATGGCCAGGATGCAGTCGGCGCGCCGCTGGCCAGCCGGGGTGAGGGTGACGAGGATGTGCCGCCGGTCGGCTGGGTCAACGTCGCGCCGCACCCAGCCGTGGGCTTCCAGCCTCGCCACCCGGTTGGTGATCGCCCCGGCGGTGACCTGGGACCCGCGCAAGAGCGCCCCGGCGCTGAGGCTCTGCCCGGGAGCGCGGCGCAGAGCCAGCAGGACTTCGAGCTCCCACACCTCGATGCCCTGGGCGGCCAGTTCCCTGCGCAGCTCCCGCTCGATGTGGTTGGCCAGCCGCTGCAGCCGGATGCTCAGCTTTTTGGTCGCGGCATCGGCACCGGCGCCTTCTGGCCCGAGCAGGTCGACGAGCACGTCGGCGCGGTCCCGCACGGCTTCGCTGGTCACCCTTCCACTATAACTCATTCTTTCAATGTTGAAGGACTTGACACGCGGCGCGCGCACCAGATAGCTTCAACATTAAAATATTTAATGTTAAGAGAAGCGGTCCGGGCTGCGGCGCCGGACGATGGGAGGCTGTCGTGCTCACCAAGTTCCGGAACGCAGGCCCCGTGCCGGGCTGGGCGGTGCTCGCGGTGTGCTGTACCGCGCAGTTCATGATCGTGCTGGACATCGCCATCGTGACCGTGGCCTTGCCGCAGATGCGGCAGGGCCTGGACATGTCCGCGCCCGGTGAGCAGTGGATCATCAACGCCTACGCCTTGACCCTCGGCGGCTTCCTGCTGCTGGGCGGGCGCGCCGCCGACCTGTTCGGCCGCCGCCGGGTGTTCCTGCTGGGCCTGGCCCTGTTCACCACGGCCAGCCTGGCCGGCGGGCTGGCACGGGACGGCGGATGGCTGGTCGCGGCCCGGGCCATGCAGGGCCTGGGCGGCGCCGTGCTCGCCCCGGCCACGCTCAGCGTGCTGATCACGACGTTCACCGATCCCGCCGAGCGCCGTCGCGCACTGGGCGTGTGGTCGGCCGTCGCGTCCAGCGGGGCCGCAGCCGGCGTCCTGGCCGGCGGCCTGCTGACCGGCCTGGCGGGCTGGCGCTGGGTGCTGTTCATCAACGTCCCCATCGGCGCGGCCCTGCTGGCGGCCGCCCCGGCGGCCCTGTCCGAGGGCACCGCCGGCCTGAGCCACCGGAACCTCGACCTCCCCGGTGCCGTCACCGTGACCGGGGGCCTGACCGTGCTGGTGTACGGCATCATCAGCGCCCAGGCTCGCGGCTGGTGCTCGCCGGTCACCATCGCCGCCCTCGCCGCCGCGGCGGTCCTGCTCGCTGCCTTCGTGCTGATCGAGGCCCGGCTGGCCCCGCACCCGCTGGTCCCGCTGCAGGTAGTCCGGCACCGGGCCCTGACCGTGGCCAACGCCATCGGGCTGGCCAACGGGGCCGGCCTGTTCGGCATGTACATCTTCCTGTCCCTGTACCTGCAGCAGGCAAGCCACTACAGCCCGCTGAAGACAGGGCTGGCATTCCTTCCCCTCGCGGTCTCCACCATGGCCGGCGCGCTGGCCGGGGCCCGGCTCGCCGCCAGGATCGGGGCGCGGCGCCAGCTAGCCGTGGGCCTGCTGGCCAACGCTGCCGGGCTGGGCTGGCTCAGCCAGCTCACCGCCGGCGCACCCTACGTCAGCCATGTCCTGATCCCGGTCACGCTGGCCGGAGCCGGGTTCGGCGCGTCGCTCGTGCCCATGACGATGTCCGCGACCACCAGCCTGCCGGCCCACCAGGCCGGGCTCGCGTCCGGGCTGCTCCAGACCAGCCGCCAGATCGGCGGCGCCATCGGCCTGGCCGCGATGAGCACCGCCGCGGCCGCCGCCAGCCACGCTCATCTCCCCGCTGCCACCGCCCTCACGGCCGGCTACGACCGGGCCTTCGCCATCAGCGCCCTCATCCTGCTCGCCGGGGCCGCGCTCACGCCCCTGCTCCCCGTTCACCGCAGGCACCCGGTCATCACGCCCGACCCCCAGCACGACACGCCCGCCGGCGCGGTCCGGAGCCAGCGGTGAGCGACCACAGCCACGAGCCCACGTCCGGCAGCTTCCCGGGATGCCATCGTGCCCGGGATGTGACCGAGGCGACGGGCAGCCGGCGGCGGACGTCACGATCCAGGCAACCCCGGCACCCGGATGACCGGCCCTGGCTCGCCGGCAAGCCGGGGCTGACGGACACCGGCACCGGGGAACTGCCACGTGCCTACGCGCCGGTCACGATGGCGCACCTAGTGGCCGAGAATTTCGAATCCCGCGCACATCAGCAGGCGGACAACAAGTGGATGCCGCCCTCGTTTCCGGCCGCCAGCCGGGACCGAGCCTGTTCGAGCACCCCGGCCACGTCGGACTCGGCCAGGCCGACAATCGCCACGCCGCCCTTCGGCCTGGACATACACCGCCGCCCGATGCTAACTACCGAGCGTCACCGTGCGGTGCGCGCGTAGCCGCCGCCTACGTGGCAGGCGCTGCCCGGTAACAGACGTGCCCGAGTGGGAGATGCTCCGCGGGGCGGCTGGCAGCCGCCGGAGCGGAGCTGCCTACAGCCGCCGATGCCGATCACCGCCCTGCGATCACGCATCGCAACGTCAGCGCGAACGCGAACCGATATGGTCGGCGATCTTGCTGTCGTGCCGGCTTCGTCTGCGCGCCCGAACGGGCAGTATGTGTCCTGGCCTAGTACCTCTGGTTGTAGATGATAACCGCATCCTTTCGGTGCGGGTACAGGTAGCCCGCATCCGGGGCCGCGGCTGGCTCAGCTGATTGCTATCCGGTTGTCCGGCGCCGAAAATACCGGGACGCCAGTGGCGCTGCCACGGCGAGGATCAGCACCGACCAGGCCAGCGACGCCTCGATGGGATGTTGCATCGGCCAGGCGCTGATCGACGCGGACGGGTTCGGGTTGTCCCAGAGCTGGCGGGCTGCGGCGGTTACCGCGCTGACCGGGTTCCAGTCTGCGGCGGCCTGCAGCCAGCCGGGCATGTGCTGGGTCGGCACCATGGCGTTGGACACGAACGCGAGCGGGAACAGCACGATGAATCCGAACGAGGCGGCCGACTCCGGGCTCTTGCTGTTGAGCCCGACACATGCCGCCACCCACGATAGGGAGTAGGCGAAGAACAGCACCAGGGCGAATCCCGCGATGATCGCCGGCAGGCCCGCGCTGGTTCTCCAGCCGACCGCCAGCCCGGTGACGGCGACGACGAGCGCGCACAGGCAGGCCGTCAGCAGGTCCGCCAGGGACCGGCCGACCAGCACCGCGGGCCGCCACATTGGCAGCACCCGGAACCGGTCGATGATCCCCTCGTGCAAGTCGGTGGCCAGGCCGACCGCGGTGCCCATGGTAGAGGTGGTCAGGTTCAGCGCGAGCAGTCCGGCCAGGATGAAATCGGTGTAGCTGCCGCCGCCGGGGATCGGGATCGCGCCGCCGAACAGGTAAATAAACAACACCGTGAACAGCACCGGCTGGATCGTGACGTCGGAGAGCTGCATCGGCTCCCGGGAGATGTGCACCAGGTTCCGGCGCGTCATCGAGATCACGTTCCTGACCCGCTCGGCCACGCCACGGGTGCTCAGCCAGGTCCCGGCCGCGTCGCGCGGCCGCTGCGCGATTGCCGGTATCATGCCCGTGCCCCTTCGCTGTGGCGCTCGGCCGCGCCCGCACCCGGGCCGACGTGTCCGGCGCTCGCCGGTTCTGCGCCTGATCCGCTGGTGTCACCTGGGACATGCGCGCCGGTGAGAGCGAAGAAGACGTCATCCAGCGACGGCTGGCGGACCTCGATGTTGTCCACGAGCAGGCCCGCCCGGTCCAGCGCTCGTACCAGGGCAGTGGCCAGGCCAGGTGCGCTGTCGGCGGCCGCGCCGAGGCGCAGCCCGTCGGCGCTGACTGATACCCGGCCGCTCACCAGGGGCGCGATCACCTCTTCGGCTTCCGGGCCAGGCACGGCCAGCGTCACCTCGACGTGCGCGCTGCGGCTGCGCTCCTTCAGCTCGCGCGGCGTCCCGTCGGCGATCACCTGGCCGTGATCGATCACCACGATCCGGTCGGCGAGGGCGTCGGCCTCGTCCAGGTACTGGGTGGTCAGCAGCAGCGTGACACCGGAGCCGGTCAGCTCCCTGATCACCTCCCATACTCGCTGCCTGCTCACCGGGTCCAGGCCCGTGGTCGGCTCGTCCAGGAACAGCACGGGCGGCCGCGTCAGCAGGCTGGCCGCCAGGTCCAGCCGGCGCCGCATGCCGCCGGAGTAGCCCTTGACCACCCGGTCGGCGGCGTCTGCCAGATCGAAGAGTTCAAGCAGCTCGGCGGCCTTCGTCCGGGCACGGCCCGTCCGCATGCCGCTCAGCTCGCCGACCAGCACGAGGTTCTGCCTGCCGGTCAGCAGCCCGTCCAAGGTAGCGTCCTGGGCGGCCACGCCGATCTGCCTGCGCACGGCGGCCGGCTCGGCCAGGACGTCAATGCCGGCCACCCAGGCCCGGCCCGCATCCGGCATCGCCAGCGTGGTCAAGATCCGCACTGCTGTGGTCTTCCCGGCTCCGTTCGGGCCCAGCAGGCCCAGCACGCTCCCCGCTGGCACGGAGAAACTGACCCCAGCCAGCGCGTGTGTCTGGCCATAGCTCTTGAACAAGCTATCGGCCTTGATCATCGTGTCACCCATCCCGGTCGTCCTCCGGCAGCTCAACGAATCCTCTTACCTAACGGTCGGTAAGTACCGATGCCAGCATAGCACCACCTTGACCGAACGGTAGGTAAGCAGCTGCTCGGCCGCTAAAATGGTCCCGTGACACAGGCAGACGCAGCACTCGCGGCCGCGAGCGCGCCAGCGCGGGATGATCAGCCCGGCCGCGACCAGAGCAACGGCGACCAGGCCGGCGCGTCCACCCGAGACAAGATCCTCGACGTCGCCCTGGAGCTGTTCACCGACCAGGGCTTCGACGGCACCTCCATGCGCCAGATCGCCGAACGGCTCCACATCAGCAAGCCGGCCATCTACTACCACTTCGCGTCCAAGGAAGAGATCCTGATGGCGCTGCACATGCGCCTGCACGAGTTCGGCAAGGCGGCGCTCGCACGCCTGACAGGCCAGACCGTGACGCTCAAGAGCTGGGACTCGCTGCTCAACGAACTGCTGGACCAGATGCTGGACCAGCGCAAGATCTTCCTGATGCACGAGCGCAACCAGGCAGCCCTTGAGAAACTGCACCGCAAGGACCACGACGACGAGCACGACGACATCCAGCAGCGGTTCCGGCAGGCACTCGCCGATCCGTCGCTGCCACTGCGCGACCGGGTCCGGATGGCATGCTCACTGGGCGCGGTATTCGGCGGACTGCTCATGGCCGGCGACGCATTCGATAACGTCTCCAGCGCCGAACTCGGCTCCCTGATCCGGGACGCGGTCCGCGACCTCCTGGCCGACCGCAGCGCCTAACTCAGGCCCGGGACTCCCACTGGCGCGCAATCCGGCCTGTCTAGCCCGGGCGTCATGCCTGGTCCAGATTCTCCGCCAGGGCTACCTGGCTTGTGCCGGTTATGCGCCGCGAGCGCGGCTCAGCGGCGGGATAGGATGCGATGGCTACGAGACCGACCGAAGGCATGGAGCCGCCGGGTCCGGCCTGCGCCTGCCCGGCCCGTCGGGGCAAGCGAGCCGGCTACCGTAACGGCCCAGGCCAGGCACAGCGGAGGCCGAAGTGATCAAATCCAGGGGAGCCAAAGGCAAGGCCAACGTCACGTTCACTGTTGATCCCCAGGTGGGTGCCCAGACCGCGGCGGTATGCGGGGAATGGAACGACTGGTCCGCCGACGCGGACGTCATGCACCGCGACGCCGACGGGGGGTTCAGCGCGACGGTCAACCTAGACTCGGGACGGGCCTACCGGTTCCGGTACCTGCTGGACGGCCACCGGTGGGACAACGACTGGTCCGCCGATGCCTACCAGCCCAACAGCTTCGGCGGAGACGACTCAGTGGTGGACCTGACCGCGCTGGCTGAGGCGGTCCCGGCCGCGCCGAAGAAGACGCCAGAGGCGAAGAAGACGCCAGAGGCGAAGAAGACGCCAGAGGCGAAGAAGACGCCAGAGGCGAAGAAGACGCCAGAGGCGAAGAAGACGCCAGAGGCGAAGAAGACGCCAG
>Ga0335081_10011345_pt1 | contig 14404 bp, 19 predicted proteins | sample Lox_Sample_35_FD_206713 | JGI IMG/M metagenome (GOLD analysis project Ga0335081, IMG submission 206713) | Soil microbial communities from Loxahatchee National Wildlife Refuge, Florida, United States - Lox_Sample_3.5 | ecosystem: Environmental > Terrestrial > Soil > Wetlands | place: USA... | reverse complement strand
GAGACGTAAACGCCGGTTCCTCGCGTACTCCTTTCCGCCACGCTCGCCGGACCCAGGCCATCTGGCAGTACTGACCCGCCCCGGCTTTGTCAGGGCCGCTTGCCACCCTCCCCGGCACCACCCGGATCAGGCTGCCCTCAGCTTCACCGCCCTGCTGCGACAGGACGGAGGCGAAGGTCTCTCACCTCCACTCAAATCAACAGCGCCTCACGGCGCACCCAACGGCATCCGAAAACTTATCCATTCCGAGAACTCAAGTTCCGACACTGGGTCAGTTTCACGTGCCGCCGACAGGACCCGCCTGCGCTATGGCCACGTGAGCGGGCCGACGTACCGCTCATAGTGCGTACCCGCAGGAGAGGTCCGATGCCGTCAGGGGCTGTCGTGGGCTGACTGGGCCGAAAAGACGACACTCTATGGGCTGGACGCCTGGCCTGCCATCGGCGGCCACGATCTGGCGCTAGCCTTGCCAGGTGGCTGGCGGCCGGATCGAGCAGCGCCTCCGGTTGCGTGCCGAGCCGCCGCTGTCGGAGGCGGCTGTCCTGGTCCGGGGCGGCCCTGACACGCAGGACAAGCTGGCCCGCCATGCCCGCCGGACCGCCCGCGCCTGGTCGCTCGACGGCCAGCCGCTGCTGGGCATCTCGGTCTTCGCCGTCTTGGACATCCCGCTCGACGAGCTGCTGAGCGCCCGCTTCGCCACCTACCGCATGATCCACATGCCGGCAGCCGCCTGGTTGCGCGACCGTGGCTTCGAGCTGCTGCCGACGGGGTTGCGGCCGCACTACACCGTTCGCCTCCGCCGGGCCGACAGCATCGAGCTCGACGAGTTGCTGGCCGCGCTCGGGCCTCCGGTGGCCAACGTTCAGTACGCTAGGAGCACGATCTGGCGAGAGGAGGGCCGTGATGTACCGCGTCGACATCACCGCCGACCTCAATGACGAGGATGAGACCGGCTACCTCTGGACCTTCCTGGACGAGGCCCGCGACCCGGGCCAGATCACGCCAGGTGCCCTCGTCGTCGCTGGAGACGAAGACACTGCTGCCGTGTGCCAGGTTGTCGACCTTGCGCCCGCGGGCGATGGCACGATTGTGCACCTGAGGTTGCTTCCCGGGCTGGTCGATGACTACCGGCAGCTCGTGGAACGGGCGCTGGCAAGCTAGCGGCCCAGCCCGGGATAGGCTCCGCCCCAGTTCGGCTGCCTGTTGGTCACACGTTCCCCAACGCAGACACTGCACGCAACAGCCGCTGTCAGAGCGCCGATCGGCGTATTTCCACGCTCACCGGCACTACCCGTGTCCTGGGCTGCTAGCCGCGCCCTATACGCGCCCGGGTACGACATCTGAGAGCACGTTTTCGCTGGTCAGGTACGTACACGGCAACGGACTCCGGAGCCGTGAGCGCAGGTTCGAATCCTGCCGGGGGCACTGCCGGGGGCACCCTGTATCAACTAGCAAACTACCGCCTCTGGCCTGGGCGGACATTCGCCGAGCGTGATCATGTGATGTGCCGCTAAGAGCCGCCAATTGCGCCCGTGCGCCATGCTTTGTGGACCAGGCGTGGACCAGGTTCCTCACACCAGACCACCGCCGAGCGCCTCGTCAATGCGTTCGAACCAGACCCGATCGCGGCCTTCGATGCACTTGGCGTAGATGGTCAGCAGGACTTCAACGCTGTGCCCGGCCCACTCCGCTACCTGCGTCGCTGGGACACCCGCGTTGAGCCGTAGCGAGACCCCGCCGTGGCGCAGATCGTAGGGGCGCCGGGCGAGCGGCGAGGCAATCTGGGCTGGCGTCAGTGCCAGCGCTCGGGCCTGCTGCCAGACGTACCGATAAGCCCAGGGGTAGAGCACTCCCCCGTTCTCGCTGCGGAACAGTCCGCCGTCCGGTGCGTGACCGTAACGGGCAATGTGAGCGTGCAGCATGGCGACCAGTTCGCCGGGAATGGGAACGATGCGGATGGCGCGGCCAGGGCGGTTCTTGAGGCCCCGGTCCTCGTGACGGTCTCCGGTATCAGTCCATTGCTTGCCGACCACAGGCTTGGTTCGGTGAAGTTCAAGACGGCCCCACCCGTTATTGGGCAAGAAGCAATCCTCAACGCATAGCCCGAGTGCTTCGGATGGGCGGAGCATGGCGAAGTACAGGCAGGCGAAGAACGCAACGAGCCGTTCCCCTCGCCGGGGACCGACGTAGCTTACGGCCGCAAGTAGCTCGCGGATCTTTTCCGGCGAGGCCACGACGCGGGGGTTGACCTCTGCCACGACTGAATCAGGTGCTTCCCAGTCGGTTGTGCCGAGCGGGTTTTCCGGTAGCCGTTTCTCGCGGACCGCATATTTGACCACGTTGTGCCTGCGGCTCCCGGCCATTTCATGTCGATGTAGTCGAGGGCATGCTGATACCAGGTGACTGACTCGGCATCACCTCCCGGGCCGTGCTACGCGACGCGCTAGCCGCCCTGCCCCAGTGCGCTCCGGCCAGGACCGCAGCCAGTTCTGACCTCAAAGAACCGCCCCGTCTGCCTGGAAGCAGCCCACGCGCTGGCAGGGGCACGGGGGACGCGTGGCCACGGGGCCGGTCAGGACCGGATGAAGGCCAGCAGGTCAGCGTTGATTGTCGCGGCCTGGGTGGTCGGCATGCCGTGGGGGAATCCGTGGTATGTCTTCAGCGTCCCGTTCGGCAGCAGCTGCGCGGACAGCGGGCCGGAGTCGGCGTAGGGAACGATCTGGTCGTCGTCGCCGTGCATCACCAGGGCCGGCACCGTGATCTTCTTGAGGTCCTCGGTGAAATCGGTCTGGGAGAAGGCAACGATGCCGTCGTAGTGTGCCTTCGCGCCGCCCATCATTCCCTGCCGCCACCAGTTCGCGATGATCGCCTCGGAGGGTTTGGCGCCGGGCCGGTTGAAGCCGTAGAAGGGGCCCGACGGCAGCGCCCGGTAGAACTCGGACCGGTTGGCGGCCAGCTGGGCCTGCAGGTCGTCGAAGACGCTCTTGGGCAGGCCGCCGGGGTTAGCACCGGTCTGCACCATCAGCGGCGGCACCGAACTGATCAGTACCGCCTTCGCCACGCGGCTCTGGCCGTGCCGGGCGATGTAGTGCACGACTTCGCCGCCACCGGTGGAGTGCCCGACATGGACCGCGTCATGGAGATCGAGATGGGCAGTCACCGCGGCCAGGTCGTCGGCGTAGTGGTCCATGTCATGACCGTCACTGGTCTGCGTGGAACGCCCGTGCCCGCGCCGGTCATGGGCGATGACCCGGTAGCCGTGGAGCAGGAAGAACAGCATCTGGGTGTCCCAGTCGTCGGCCGACAGCGGCCAGCCGTGGCTGAAGACGATCGGCTGCCCCGAGCCCCAGTCCTTGTAGAAGATCTCCGTGCCGTCGGTTGTCGTGACGGTACCCATGCGCTGCCTCCGTTGGTCTGGCGTTGCCGACCGGTCCCCCACTGGAGCGTAACCATCGCTCTGTCAGCACCCCCAGGCCACCCCGCCGCCGCGGTGAACCCCGCGGGAACGGCACCCGATCCAGAACGTGACCGGCTACGCGGCTCACACTTTGGCGGCACCTGTCAGCGCCTTGTCGACTCCTTCTTCGGTCGTCGGCTCGCTCACCGCGATGAGTCCCGCCTGGTTGGCGGTGAGCTCCTCTGCTGCCTCATGGAGCTCTTTGCGCGGCAGCGTCCCGCCCCCAAACCACTCGGGGATGACCCGGACGCGCGGGCGGTCCATCCGTTTGGCAATGTGAGGTTTGCCGTTCTCCTTATCGATCACCGCCGCGTCGTACTTGCCGATCATCTCGTCAACTCCCCCAGTCGCGGCCCGCTCTGCAGGTCATCACCAGGGAGGTCTGGCAGGCCACCGCACCGGGTGGGACACTCAGCAGCGAGCCCGGGCCAGGCCCGCTGCCCCCCGACCCCACTGAGCACACACCTCTCGTGGAAGGAAGCTGAAAATGAGCCTCAATCAAGATGCCGTCGATCAACGCGTCCGCGGCGCCCGGGCGGGCCTTTGGCGGCTGGCGGGCCCCTGGTGGCTGATGCTGGTGACCGGCATCGCATGGCTGATCATCTCCGTGATGGTGCTGCGGTTCCGGCTCAGCTCGATCACCACCGTGGGCGTGCTCATCGGTGTGATCTTCCTGCTGGCCATGTTCAACGAATTCCTGCTCGCCTCGGTCCGCGTCGTCTGGCGGTGGGCACACGTCCTGCTGGGCGTCCTGTTCGCGGTGGGCGCGATCTGGGCGTTCGCGAACCCGATCAACGCCTTCTGGGCGCTGGCCTCGGTGCTGGGACTGCTGCTCATCTTCCAGGGCACGCTCGACATCATCAGCTCTATCGCGGCCAGGGAGATCAGCGGCACCTGGTGGCTCGGCCTGGTGGCCGGCATCCTGTTGATCCTGCTCGGCTTCTGGGCCTCCCAGCAGATGTTTCCCGCCCGCGCGGCGCTCCTGCTGCTGTGGGTCGGATTCTTCGCCTTGTTCCGCGGCATCTCCGAGATCGTCATCGCGTTCGAGCTCCGGAGCCGCCAGCACGCCTAGAGGTAAACAGCATGAAGTGGCGTCCGATCGTCATCGCCGGGCTGGCCGTCGCCGCCGTCGCGGGCCTGGTCATCTGGCTCCAGCACGCGCGGCTGTTCGGTCACTGGGTTCAGGTGCACACCGGCACCATCAACGAGCCCGGGCCCTACTACGGGTTCTGGTCTGGATTCGGCTCTGACCTTGAAGAGTTCGGCATTCTCGGCGCGATCGGCGCAGGCATCTACTCGCTGGTGCGCAAGTACAACTGTCACGAACCAGGCTGCTGGCGGATCGGCAACCACCCGGCGGCCGGCGGCCAGTTCAACCTGTGTTATCGCCACCACCCGGACTTCCGGGGCAAGAAGCCCACTCATGAGGTCATCGAGCGCCTGCACCGCGAGCATCTGGAACGCCAGGCGGCCATCCACACCAAGCTAAATGAAATCCATCACCACCTGACCGCTACGCCGGCCGCCGCTGACGACAGGAACGGCCCCGGCCCGCCCGCTCACGACGCCCAGGCGGCCGGGGACCGCCAGACCGGGTAGAGCGCAGGCCGTCAACACGTGACCAGCCCATCGACCCGCCAGGCCGGGAGCCAGCGGCGGCCGGTGACGCGGTGGATCGTGCGCGGCGTGCTGTTCGTGGCGCTGGCGGCGGGCGTGTTCGGCCTGCTGCCGCGGCTGGGCGGGCTGACGCACGACGCCGCAGGCCTTCGTCACGCCCGCCCGGTCTTCGTGGCGGCGGCGGTCGTGGCCCAGGCGGTGTCGCTCGCGTGCTACGCCTTGCTGTACCGGCGGGTGCTCGCGTCGCTCGGCGCCCGGCTGCGGTTCCGGCTGGCGGCCGAGGTCACGATGGCCTCCTTCCTGGTCAGTCACGTCACCCCGTTCGGATCGGCGACCGGCACCCTGCTGAACGTGAGCACGCTGGAGGCGGAGGGCGTTGCCGCGTCCACCACCGGTGAGGCGATCGGGCTGACGAGCCTGGTGTCCACGGTCGCCCTGATCGCGCTGTTCGGGACCGGGCTGGTGGCGACGGCCGGCCGGCACGTCTCCGCGACGTACCTCAGGATTGCGGGCATCGCCCTCGTGCTGGTCGTGCTGGTGCTGGGGATCGCACTCCTGGTGGGCGCGCACCCCAGCATCGCCGAGCGGGCGGCGCGGCGGGTGGCCGGCTGGGCGCGGCATGTCCGGCGGAGCATCGACCCGGACAAGGTGGCCCAGGCCAGCGGGCGACTCGTGCGGCTCGCCCGGTCCGCGCTGACCGGACGGGCATTCGCCGAAAGCTACGGTTTCGCCTCGGCCGATCTGCTCTTCGATCTGCTCTCGCTCGACCTGATGTTCCTGGCCTTCCGGTACCAGCCCGGCTTCGGCCCCCTGGCGGTGGCCTACGCGGCGGCTAACATCGCCAGCGCCATCCCAGTCACGCCCGGCGGGCTGGGCGTCATCGAGGTGACGCTGGTGGCCATCACCGTCGGTTTCGGGGCGCCCCGGGCCACGGCGGTCCTCGCCGTGCTCGGCTACCGGCTCGTGAACTACTGGCTCCCGCTGCTGCCCGGGGCCGTGGCCTACCTTCGCCTGCGGCTGAGCCTGAAAGCGGCGGGCAAGGCGAGATCCCCGGCACCGCCTGCGGGGTGACCCAGAAGCTGGCCGCTGTGCCGATCAGCGGACGACGAAGGCCGTCTGGCCAGGTGTGCGCGGCTGCCTCCGGGCTGCGCTGGCCGGCGGCCCGGAGGTAGAACACCCGTGACCTGGACTAGTTCTTCGATTCTTGGCTGGATTCTTTGATTGCCTCGTCGAGCGCGGCTTCGAGGTCCTTCTCATCCGACCGCAGCTGCTTCTTGACGATCTTGTTCCCGTGCTTGATCGCCTCGTCGAGGCGGGCTTCGGTGTCCTGTGCGGCCACGATCAGCAGCCCGCTGTCGCCCTCGTCGAGCAGTTCGCCGAGTTCCTTCAGGTCGCCGCGGCTCATGCCGCCGGCCACATGCCCGGCCAGCGCGCCCAGCCCGAGCCCAGCGGCGCCGCCGATGGCCAGCCCGGCGCCGATGGCGACGGCCGGGAACAGCGCTACCAGCGCTCCGACGGCCAGCCCGGCACCCAGCCCGATGGCGGCCCCCTGCCGGGTGGGCTGCTCGTGATGCTTCACGATCTTGACCTTGCCGTTTCCCCGGTGGGTGACGACCGCTGCGTCGTAGGTGTCACCGACACCCTCGCGCCACAGGGCCCGGGCGGCCTCGTAGTCGGCTAACGCATCGTCGACGTTGTCGTAGGTGTTCGTCACGACCAGGAATGTGTCAACAGCCACGTTCGTGCCCCTTTCACACTGGTCGCCGGCGGCCCGGCCGCCGACGGGACCCTCGATTCACTTGGCTGCCAGTGCAGCGTTATCTATCCTGCCGGGCAAACAGCCGCTGGCTACCGAGCTATCGATGATCCCTATTAGCCGTGCCGAACCGTGCCGGGCCCGGTGCATGAGATGAGGCCGCACAGACCCGGGCCGAGACGGTCGCTGGGCGCTGCAGGCGGTCGCGCGTAGCATCGCCTGTGAGGCCCGGGCTGGCGGTGACGGTCATGAAGGTGCCCATAGAGGATCTCCGGTACAAGATGATCATGGCGCTGAACGCCGCCGACATCGGGAACCCCATCTGTGAGCAGACGGCCCAGATCTGCGCCGAGCAAAGTGCAGGCCAGCGCCACAACGTTCGCGGCCGACGCGAAGTCCGCGTACCCGTCACAGACCACGGCGCTGAAGAACTCGCTGTCCAGCCTGGACACCGTGATCAATTCGGCGCACGGCCAGCCTCCCCTGACCGCGGCCGGCAGACGCTCCTCTTTTGGCCAAGCCCCGCGGGCCAGACGCGGTTCCCGACCGGCCGTGCGATGGCTGGCGCAGCCCGGCCCGCAGATACCAGCGCTGCGGGCCACCGCACCACCGGAGGCGGGCACCCGGGGAAGTGAAACGCTATCGAGCCGGTCAGCGCCTAAAGTCAGCACCGGATCATCACGGTGCATCCCGTGCCCGAAGATTGCGGCGTGACCTACGGAGACCGCAGATGAGTGACTACCTCGCCGATGTGCAACTGCTCGAAGCCGAGCTCGCACAGGTGGAGCAGGCGTTCCGCGGGCTGGCCGACAGCGACTGGCGCCGGCCCACCCTGCTCCAGCCACCCGGCGACACGCTGCCACCGTGGACCATCTTCGAGCTCGCGGGCCACCTGGACATCGCCGTCGGCGTGACCCGGATGCTGTGCGGTGTGGGTTTGGCCGGGAGTCTTCGGGTGCTGCGGTTGATCGTGAAGCGCGGCACCGGACGTGTCACAGGGTGATGGTGCCGCGGATGTAGGCGGTGGCAGCGCCGCCGACCCAGACGGTGCCGTCCGCATCGGCGGTGATCTCGATGGTTCCGGCTCGGCCCATGCGCGTGCCCTGGGAGACCCGGTAGGTGGAGGGTGCGGCGCCGGTGGCGGTGAGCCATTGTCCGACCGAGGCGTTCATGCTGCCGCATGCCGGGTCCTCGGCCACGCCGACGCGGGGGGCGAAGGTGCGCATCTCGAAGGCGTGCCCGGACCCGTCGGGGTAGGCCCCGATCGCGCCGACCATCGCGGTCGGGATGAGGGAAAGGTCGGGTTCGAGGGCGAGGACCTCCTCGGCGGTGGGCAACTGGACCACGGCCCAGCCGGGTCCGTTGTCGACCCACTGGTGGGCGAGGACACGATCCCGGTTGATGCCGAACGCCGCGGCGATCTGGCCGACGAACTGTTCCCCGAGCGGGCCGTCGCGGACAAGCGGCGGGGCGGCGAACGACAGGATGCCCTCGCCGTGGCGCACGCTGACCAGGCCCGCGGCGCACTCCTGCACGATACGGCCGGCGCGCTGTGGTGTGCCGCCGTTGTCCAGCCACGCGCGTGCGGAACCGAGGGTGGGGTGCCCGGCGAACGGCAGTTCAGCTCCCGGGGCGAAGATCCGCAGCCGGTAGTCCGCCTCCGGCGCGGTGGGAGGCAGGATGAACGTGGTCTCGGACAAGTTCGTCCAGCGCGCCAGGCGCTGCATCTCCTGGTCGGTCACGTCCGTGCCGTCGAGGACGACGGCAACCGGGTTGCCGAGACAGGGCGTCGTGGAGAACACATCGACCTGCATAAACGCACGTGAACGCGGCATAGTTATCAAAGGCCTTTCCACGAACGGATTCCGGGACCGCCGGGTGGTCAGGTGCTCGCCGCTGCGGCGACCACCGCGTCGGCCGCGGCGAGCGCGTCGGCAACCAGGTCGGGCGTGTCCTCGGTGCCCGCGGCCAGCCGGACCAGGCCCAGCGGAACCCCTGACGCGGCGATCTGGTCTTTGCTGAGCATCCCGTGCCACATGGACGCCGGATGCACGGCCAGGGATTCCACGCCGCCGAGGCTGGCCGACCGGCGGGCATAGCGCAGCCGGCCGAGGAACGTGTCGGCGGCCTCGAAACCGCCGGCGAGCTCGAGGGCGAGTACCCCGCCGAAGCCGCTCATCTGGCTGGCCGCCAGCGTGTGCTGCGGGTGGGCCGCCAGGCCCGGATAGTGCACCCGGGCCACGGCGGGATGGCCGTTCAGCGCCTCCGCGAGAGCCTGGCCGTTGACGTTGTGCCGTGGCATGCGCAGCGGCAGGGTGCGCAGGCCGCGCAACAGCAGCCACGCATCGAAGGGGCCGAGTACGGCACCGGTGAGCAGGGCGACATCCCAGATCTGGTCCAGGATCCCCGCCGGCCCGGCCAGCACCCCGGCGGACACGTCGGAGTGGCCGTTGAGGTATTTGGTCGCGCTGTGCCAGACCAGATCGATGCCGGAGTCCGCCGGCCGCTGGTTCACCGGCGTGGCGAAGGTGTTGTCCGCCACGGTCAGCACGTCGTGCGCGCGGGCCAGGGCCGCGACGGCGCGAAGGTCGGTGACCTGCAACAGCGGATTGCTCGGCGACTCCACCAAGATCAGGCGGGTCCGCGAGGTCAGTGCCTTCTCGAACGCCTCCGGGTCGGTCTGGTCCACTTGGGTGGCCGACACGCCCAGCCGCGGCAGCAGGTTCAGCAACACCGACGCCGTGCCCCCGTAGGTGGATTTCTGCCCGATCACGTGGTCGCCAGCGGACACCAGGGCCAGCACGGCGGTGGTGAGCGCGGCCATTCCGGACGCGGTGACCATTGCCGCCTCGGTATGCTCCAGTTCCGCGACCACGGCCGCGACCTGCGCGTGGTTCGGGTTGCCGTAGCGGGTGTAGAAACCATGGCCCCGCCGGTCCACGGCGGCCTGCGCGAACTGCTCCGCGTCCTCGGCCCAGAACGCCGCCGTCTGGTAGATGGGCCGTGCCACCGCGCGGCTGGGATGGACGTCGCGATCGGCGTGAATGGCAACCGTGCTACTGCCCGGCATGGTTCCCTCCCGGTGGATCATCTGATGTGATGCCACAAGCGTGACCGGCCGGCACGCCGACACGGGCCAGTCCCGGCAACTTTGGCAGCAAGTAGCGCCCCAGCCGAGGCATCCGAGTGTGGTAAACACTGTAATCGAGCAATAATCTGCCAATGTGGACGATGTCGACCGGTCAATACTGGCCGTGCTCGAGAAGCACGGCCGGGTCAGCAACGCCGAACTCGCCGCCCAGGTTGGCCTGTCGCCATCGCCGTGCCTGCGGCGCGTGCGCCGGCTGGAGGAGACCGGGGTGATCCGCGGCTACCGGATGCTGATCGATCCCGCCGCCACCGGCCGCGGCCTGCGGGTGTTCGCCGGTGTCCGGTTGGTGCGGCACGCCCGCGCGGATGTGGTCGCGTTCGAGCGTGCGGTCATCCAGCTGCCCGAAGTGGTCCACACCCACCACGTCACCGGCAACTACGACTACCTGCTCCAGGTCGAGGTCGCTGACCTGGCCGCCTACGAGGACTTCCACGCCAACCGGCTGGCCAGCCTGCCCGGCGTGGCCATGGTGACCAGCTACGTCACCATGAAGACGCTCTCCGCCGACACCGCGCGACCGGCTGGACGACGCCGACTTGAACGGCCCGCCAACTGATGCCCGCAGGACGAGCGTTCAGATCATCTCGCTCATCGGTGCGCCGCTCCCTTGCCCACCCCCGGCTCACCATGCACCACCAGCACCCGGCTCTCCCCGGCCTGAACGGCCGCCAGGAGCCCATCGAGCCGCGCACTTAACCCGGGTACGCAGTCCTGAATCCCGAGGGGCCGGCAAGCGCGCACTCGCAAGACGGGGACGACGCCCTCTTGACACAGAGGGGAGCCAGATCCGGGCGCCGGTCAGTCGCTGGGTCTGCGCGTAGATCACCTGGTTCGGCACGGCGCGGGACCGCCACCTCCGCGACAAGGTCGCCGCCCATATCGACGGCGGCGCTGCGCGCCTCACCGAAGGCCGGGTGGCAGAATCCCAGCCGCGGAAACCCAGCTCAGCGGCCAATCATAACGACGGCCACCAGGCCGTTGCCCTGCCCGGAGGCCGTTGCTCTTCCCCAGGTATCCGCAGCTACACAACGGCAGCCGGAACAGCGCGGCAACATCCGGGGGCGGCTGCCCACCCGCCCGATCGCCGCTGAGGCCATCTGGCCGACGTCTCATACTCCGCCACAAGCGGCCGCATTCTCACCCGCCTGATCCGTTCCGGCGCGGATGCCGGAGACCCCCGCTGTTACGAGCCGATGTGCAGGCATGCTCGACCGCGCCTTGCGGCCGGGCAGGCCGAGGCGTTCTGGTGTCAACGGCGAATCTGACCCCCGGCCGGGGGGGCACCTCGGTGTGCAAGGCGTCCAGCCGCTGCTCCCACAGGGCCCGGTATCGGCCCAGCCACTCATCGACCTCGGCGAGCAGCTCGGGGCGAAGACTGTAGACCCGCCGCTGCGCCTGCTGGCGGACCTCGACGAGCCCCGCCGTCCGCAGCACCCGCAGATGCCGCGACACCCCCGGGCGGGCAATCGGCAGCAACGCCGCCAGCTCACCCGCGGTCGCCGGACCGCCGGTCAAGGCCTCCAGCATCGCCCGCCGGCTCTGGTCCGCCAGTGCCCGCAGCACAGCTTCCAGACGTGAATGCACGGTTGAATCCACCCACCAAAGTAGTTACGTAACTGTCCAGATACATAAGCGAGTGCAAGTGCGCCATGCCATACCAGCGAACCGGATGGGGGCGCTCCGCAGCAGCTCACAACCCGAATGGCGGCTGCCTTACCAGCCGTACGGCCAGTTCGCAGCCACGGCAGAGAGCTGAGCCCAGGGTGGCCGGTGATGATGGCGGTCCCGAGCAGCCTCCCGCCCGCTCGGGACCGGGAATCCTTACTGTTGCACTTGGGAATGTCAGCTGCCTTCCCAGTCTGCGCCCTCCTCCAGATACGCCCCGCCTTCTTCGATCCGGTAGTCGCCGTATTCGAAGTAGAGGGCATCTGGCCGGGCGCCGACAAGGACGCACGACGGTGTTTCATCCGCGGCGAGATCGAGGCTCTCGTCGATCTCGCCGCGCGTGAGGCCTTGCGCCTTCAGGTAGCGTTCAACGTCGCCCTGACCGTCAGCCAGCACTTTGCCTGGGCCGTCAGCCATGGCAGTGTCCCGCGATGCTCATGACGCCTCCCATTAAGCCTGGGATGTGCACGTTTTGAAGGGGATTTTGATCACCCGGTGAGCTGACCCTGGACCACTGCTCACCAGGATGTGTGGCGGCATGTCCCGCTCAGCCCTGCGGGCAGCACCGGGAGACCGCCCACGTGGCCGAGCAGGCGGGCGCCACCACGGAATACCAGCCAGTGGGGCCATGCCCGCCTCCTCGCCCGCTCCTGTGGCATTGTGCACCCGCACGGCGCCCATCCGCAGGCAAGTCCGGGTTGCCCGTCGGCGCGGCATCAGTACAGCTGCGCGCTGACGGGGGGCAAGCCCAGATCCTGGCGGATGACCCGCACCTGGGCCGCGACAGCGGCGTCGGCGGCCTGGTCACTGGCGTCGAACGACTGCAGTTGCTGCAGGGAGGTCGACCCCGCCTGCAGGGTGAGCAGCTTGACCCGCTTCGCGTCGGCCTTGAGGAGCGCATCGCCTGCGGCGTCAGCCGCGTTCGGGAACGTGAAATCCCCTGCCTGATCGTCGAATGCGTTCTCGGTTTTCACCTCTTTCATCAGGTCGGACTTGGCCGCGGCGAGGGCGTGCCGCTGGTTGTGGGTGTATGCGGCCACCTCGGCAGTGAGGGCCTGGTCGGCAGGGGCCGCCATGGCCGTATAGGCGGTGGCGATCCGCGCCGACCCGCCGTGGAGGTAGGCGATAGCGAGGATCAGCAAGATGACAGCCACCACACACGACACCGAAACCAGGACGAAGCCGGCGCCGGTCCTTCGCTCGTCTTGCCCGTCGAACTCGTCTTGGCTGTCGAACCTGCCGTTCATCAAGATCCACCTCCTGCGGGGTTCGGGGGCGGCTCCGCGAGCCTCGAATACGCGGCTGCGGACATCTTGCTTGAGGATGAAGATGGCCGAGTTCCGCTGATGTATTTGATTTACCAGTACATTGCATATTCTTTTACTTACTTGCCTTTGCGCCGCCGATCTGAGCACGGAAACCCGCGACGGTATCCCCATCTTCCACCAGCGCTTCTACCAAGCCGTCGCCATCAGCATCCCGCTGATCGTGCTCCGGCCACCGCCGGTGCGGCGCTGGGTCATCGAGATGCGGCAAGCCGGCCGGGCAGCGCTCATGTGGCTTACCATCAGCCCGCTGCTGGTGCTGTATTTCCTCGGGTTCGGCTTCATCATCAACGAGGAGTTCTTCACTGGGCTCAAGGTGATCACGATGACCCACCTCCCCTCCGACTGACCATCCGGCAGGCAGGCATGGCCTCCCCGGGTGGGGCGGGGGAGGAATGGGCCGCAGGCTGGGCCGCGCCAGGCGCCGCAGGCATACCTGATGCGCCCGGCTGTCGGCGTGCGGCTCCGGCACCCCGCTGGGGTGCGCTCGCCGTAGGCGCGCTGGCGCGCGTACGGTGGACACAAGCCAGGCCGTCAGGCGAACGCGTACCAGTTGTGCCGGCCCGCCTGGGTTCCATTGGAGGGCACCGTGCCTCTCTCTAAGCATGAACAGCGCCAGCTCGAGCAGATCGAGCAGGCGCTGCGCGCCGATGACCCGCGGTTTGCCGACGCCGTAGCGGCGGCCGACCCGCGGGTGCACTACAAGCGCCGGGTCATCGCGGCGGCGCTGGGGCTGGTGGCCGGCGTCGGACTGCTGCTCGCCGGGCTCGTGATCAATATCATCGCAGTCGCGGTGGCGGGCTTTGTGGTCATGCTCGGCTGCAGCCTGTGGGCGGTGACCAGTTACCGGCGGATGACCGGCAGCACCACCGGACGCGTCCCCGCCAAGGGCAGGGGCGCCGGCAAGGAGCGGCGCGCCGCCAGGGGCGGGCGGGCTGGCAGGCAGGCGGGCCCGGGGCTGATGGGGCGGCTGGAGGAGCGCTGGCGGCGCCGCCAGGAGGGCGGCCGCTAAACTCCAGGCTGCCCGATGTTTCGGGGCGGGTGGCTGGTCGGGGTCATCCGCGCCTGGGCGATCGCCCGCGCCTACCACCACAATCAGATCCTCGCCGACGACGAGGCCACCCCCATGGCCATCATCGGCGGGCTAGTGCTGTGGCTGCTCCGCCTGGCCCTCGCCCCACCCTCCACCATCACCGGGTTCCGCGGATGGGCGGTCGAGGAAGGCCCGAACGCCCCCGGCCGCAAAGCCCTCTGCCCGGCCCCGGCCACTCCTGGCCAATGCTCCTCAACGTCAGCCGGGGGTAGTGTCAGCCGGTCACGGGGGCCAGGCGGAGACGTTTCTCAATTCCCGCAGCGTCCAGTTGGCCCGCGGCGACTGAGAGGGTGAGATCAAATGCTTCGTCATCGCTCAGTTCCAGGCAGTGGCCGTTGAT
>Ga0335081_10011344_pt1 | contig 14405 bp, 15 predicted proteins | sample Lox_Sample_35_FD_206713 | JGI IMG/M metagenome (GOLD analysis project Ga0335081, IMG submission 206713) | Soil microbial communities from Loxahatchee National Wildlife Refuge, Florida, United States - Lox_Sample_3.5 | ecosystem: Environmental > Terrestrial > Soil > Wetlands | place: USA... | reverse complement strand
CTGACCCGGGGAAGCCGGTTTCATTTCATGGGCGCCGGATCGGCCGATCTGCACGGTTGGTGGTTGCTCAGCGATCAGCAGCCGAGGTGCGCAGATCAGGTCTGCGTCCGGGTCGGCAGAATCTGCCGATGTCCGTGCGCCGTCAACGGCAGGACCCTGAGCGCAAGATCGTGGCCGCGGACATTCACAGCGCTTCGGCAGACGCCGAGACTCAGAACGCGGGCGGGACCTGAGCGCCGGAGTCATCGGTCGATGGCGTCGCCGACCGCCGAGGATGACTGCGAGGGTGGGGCGTCAGTCGTGGATGGGCCGGTTGCCGATCGCGCTGACCATGGCGGGGTCGCGGTGCCCGGAGACCACGGCCTGACTATCATCACCTACACCGTCGAACCCCACACTGCCTCCGAACAGGCCCTGAACTTCCTCGCGAGCTGGAGCGCGGAGGCATCCGCCGCGAACCCGCGCGAGTCCGAGACCATCGAGGAGACGAAGTGACGATCGACCAGCGACGCCTCGGCACCACTGGGGTCTGGGTCAGCGAGCTATGCCTGGGCACCATGATGTTCGGCGAGTGGGGCACCAAGGACCACGGCCAGAGCATCCGGATCATCCACCGCGCGTTTGACGCCGGCATCACCTTCGTCGACACCGCCGACGTCTACTCCGCCGGCGAGTCCGAGGTCATCGTCGGCAAGGCCCTGGCCGGACGCCGCGACGACATCGTGCTCGCGACTAAGGCGTTCATGCCGATGAGCGACGACCTCAACCACCGCGGCAGCTCCCGCCGCTGGATCATCCGCGAGGCCGAGGACTCACTGCGCCGGCTCGGCACCGACTGGATCGACCTCTACCAGATCCACCGCTGGGACCCCCAGACCGACCTCGACCAGACCCTCGGCGCCCTTTCCGACCTGGTCCACCAGGGCAAGATCCGCTACTTCGGCCACTCGACCTTCCCCGCCTCGGCCATCGTCGAGGCCCAGTGGACCGCCCAGCGCCGCAACCGCGAGCGCTTCGTCACCGAGCAGCCGACCTACTCAATCCTCACCCGCGGCATCGAAAACGACATCCTTCCCACCTGCCAGCGCTACGGCATGGGCGTGCTGTCCTACAGTCCCCTGGCCGGCGGGTGGCTTTCGGGCCGCTACCGCCAGGAGGCCAACCAAGGACCCACATCGGCCGCCCGCCAGCACCTGGCCAACCGGTTCGACCTCGACCTGCCCGACAACCAGCGCAAGCTCCAAGCGGCCGGCCAGCTCGCCCAGCTCGCCGACGACGCCGGCATCAGCCTCATCGAGCTCGCGATCGCCTTCGTCCTGCGCCACCCCGCCGTCACCTCGGCCATCATCGGCCCCCGCACCATGGAACACCTCGAATCACAGCTCACCGCTACCGGCGTCCATCTCACCGACGACGTCCTCGACCGCATCGACCAGATCGTCGCTCCCGGCCTCACCCTCAACCCCGCCGACAACGGCTGGGTCAGCCCCGCCCTCGACCCGACCGCCCGCCGCCGCGCTCTACCCAAATGATCAAGGGTCTGACCGCTGTGACCAGCGATCGGGCTCTTGACCTGGTACTTCCTTGAGTAGCCTCGAGCGGGCATGAACTGGCGCTACCGCCTGTGGTCGGCCTTTAGCGCCCACGGCGACGGCGGGGCCTGCTCACTACAGCACGGTCGCGGATCCTGGTGAAGGCATCCAGCGTAGAGTCGTCCGCGTCCGGCAACGTATGCAGGTACTTCTCCGTTGTCGCAATGGAGGCGTGACCCAGGCGCTCCTTCACCGCCTGGAGGTCAGCACCACCCGCCAGCAGCCAAGAGGCATGCGCGTGGCGCAGGTCGTGCAGGCGCACCGCGGTCACCCCGGCCGCCGCGAGAGCGGGTCTCCAGACCTGGTTACGGAACCAGTCACGCGGGATATGGCCGTCGGTATCGCGGACTCGGGGCGTGCGCGGGTCATCCATTCCGGCCATCCGGCGCTGCCGGCGGTACTGGGCGAAGGCGTTCTTGCAGTGGTCGCACCGGCAGCGCCCGGCAGTGTAGGCGCTGAGCGTCCCGTGCCGGTAGGTGCGGGCAGCGGCGTTGGGCTCGGTGCGGCCGAGCCGGTCAGGGTTGGGCAGCACTTTGAGAGCCGGGCCGCGCTCTGGCATGGCGAACATCAGGTCGTCATCGGACAGGCCGCGCTCCCGGGCGTAGGCCTGAAGCTTGGCGACGATCTGGCTGGTCAGTTTGAGGCGGCGGTACTCGCCGTCCTTCGGATAGTCCTTGACGAGGAACCGGCCGCCTGCCGGGTGGAACTTCGCATTCACCTCCACCACGGCCCGGCTCACCGTGAGCATCCGGGTCGAGAAGTCGACATCCTGCGCCCGCAGTTCGGTCAGCTCACCCCAGCGCAGGCCGGTCTCGATCTTCGTCTCCGCAAGCAACCGCATCGTGGCGTCCGGTAGCGCCTCGTAGACGCGGCCGAACTGCTCGGGGGTGATGATCGCGCGCGGCTTCTGCGGGACGGTGGGCGTCTTGACGCCCCGGCACGGGTGCAGGAACACCACCTGGTCGTTGAGCGCGGTCGTGAAGATGGCGCTGAGCAGGACCTTGTTGTACCGGATCGTCACCGGCATGACGCCCGCGTCCTTAAGCCGGGTAACCCACGCGCGGACGTGCTCGGGCAAGATGTCGATCATCCGCATCGGCCCGAACTCGGGCATCAGGTGCTTATAGATCGAGTACGTGTAGCTCTGCCGGGTCGTCACCTCGACCTGGTGGCCCGGCAGCCAGACCTGCTCCACGTACGCCTGGAACGTCTGCCGCCCGCGGCCGGGATCACCTAATCGGCCCTCGGCGACCTTCGCCTCGGCCCGCTGCCACGCCCGGTCGGCGTCCTTCTTGTTCGGGAACGTTCCGGCCGAGCGTTCGCGATCTTTGGCATCCCAGTAGTACGCCGTGTAGCGCGGTCGGCCGTCCCTGCCGACCCGCTTGCGGGAGTACCCCACGGCGCCTTCTCCTGCCCAAGATCGTTTGACCGTCATTTGACCGTGAACTCAGCGCCCGAGGATGACACCGAACAACACCCACCGACACCGATAACAGGCCATCTACCTGGGACTTTATCGGCCGAAAGCCGCTCAGCCAAACCAGCCAAACACCGAAATACATCGTTCGGGACGAAGAGGCCGCCGGTTCAAATCCGGCCACCCCGACCAGGTCACAGGCCACTTGCGATCATCGCGGGTGGCCTTTTCCATGCCGTACAGCAGCAAAGTACAGCAACGCCTACTCGGCCGCCCCGTCGGCCGCCCCGCGGGTGAGCGTCAATCGCCGTGGCGGCTCTTCTGACGGGCTCGCATCGGGCACGAGCAGGGCCCCCTCAGGTGCTCCTCATACGCTGTGAAGCCCTCGCGCACGATGTAAGGCCGCGGAGCCGCTGAAGCCGGGGCGAGATCTCGGAGTAGCCCAGATAGGGATTGTCGCCGCAGTCGCAGCAGATGAGCTCGAAATGCGCTGGTCCAGCCGTCTTGGACTCTGCCCCCCCACGATGCGGACCGGCTGGCGCCGGAGAAACGACCGGGCGATCTCCCCGTTTTGGTCAACGGGAGCGAACGACATCGCATCACCGGCGCCCGCCCGCAGATCCAGCGGTCCGGGCGTACTGGGCCTACGGCCACCCGGATGATCGCCGATGCCGCCGTACATATCCGCGCTACTCATCACTCATTCAGCTCCCGCCAGTGGTTCTAGCCACTGGCGGGGTATGGGGCAGCGCCCGTCGATCTCTTGTAACCATTGCGCCGCGCTCCCTGCCCAGCAACGTTGACACGCACAGCGCCGGACGTTCATCTGATGGCCGCCTCCGCGTCCACGGTGATGGGCGCCCGGACAAGGACCAGGGCACGGGGCTGGGCGAGCAAGCCCCGCGGGCCTGCCTCCTCGGCTGTGTTGGCCGGGCAGGTCCAGTCAGTGGTGTCTGGGCCTGGCATCGTTCACAAGCTAGAGGGAGGCCGCAGCCCTGGGTGGGACGAGGTAGGCGACGATGAGCGCGGCCGGGAAGAAGAACAGGCTGAAGATGAAATACCCGATGAAGCTGTGGCCCTTGCGGCCGGCGACCCGGGCGGGCCAGAACGCGATGACGATCCAGACGAAAGCACACAAGATCCACCACAAGACGGACATGACGTATCCCCTCTCCCGCGTTCCGCGCGGAACGCTGTTACGTGCTGCTGAACAGCAGCTCGGGCACCTCGGTGTTCGCTGGACAGTGACCACCAATGCACTCCCAGGTTCCCCCAGCACTAGGAGCGTCTCCCCGGGCCAGGGAGCCTTTGGACCCTCAGCGCCGCCTGGACCCTCAGCGCCGCCGACGAACCGCACGGCGGTGCATCCCGGCTGCGGAGACCGGCGACAAAGGACGCCCCATGGGGTCGATGAACAGCGCACATGGCCCGCTGGCGGCCGGCACGGTGCCGTCGAGGGGCTTGATGCTGTAGGTGAGCGCGTCTCCGTCCAGGTGCGGATCTTGGATTACCACGACCGCATCCTCGGGAAGCCTGTCGCCCGGCTCCGCGAACGACAGGACGGCATTCGGGGGGGTTTGAGCGAAGCTGTTGTCCCCTTCTGCCCAGTTGGCGACGAACTGACGAGACAACATGTGCCCGACCTCGCGCTGAGGACGGTCGGCGAAGTAAAGCGTCGACGGCGACAAGCCCTGCAACGTGATGGTTCCGTGGTCGCTGGTCATGCTCGCCGCGGTCTGGACGAACAATGCCTCCATGTCCTCAAGCTGTCGTTCGGTGGCCTCACTCATCGTGGCTCCTCTCACACCGCCATGGCATACCCCGTACCGGTCGCGGCAGCAGGTGTCGCCTGTGGACCCGCACCAGGTTGCCGCACTCACCCGCACGCTAAGCGCTAGGCAGGTGGCCCAGCATCACCTGCCAGCCGTTTCACCTAGGTGGGAATCCGTTACAGCTAATGATCGATCTCGGTGAAGAACGGCCGTGACGGTCTGTAAAACCGCTCCCTCCGGTGGGGCACTCCGGCTCGAGGATGATCGCTAACCACTGCGGCGCGGCGGTGTCATGCCGGTTTCCTGCCCGCCGCCGACCGGGGCCCGGTGGGCGGATGAGAGTGTCCACGATGCGGGCCAGCAGGGACCGTATCGTCGCCTCGGCCACCGTGTGGAAGATCGCCTTGTCCAGGCCCACGCCCACCGAGCCGAGCGGCGGCCGGTAGGCCCGGCCAGCGACAGCCGGGTGGCGTGGTCCCCGGCGGGGGTCAGCGCAATATCGGCGTCCAGGGCAGGGAAGAGTCTGCCGCCCGGCCCGGTAGCCTGCCACCGCAGCGCGAGCATGGCGGACTCACCGCGGACCGCCAGGTCCAAGAAATGCACCTCGACCAGCTTGGACACGCCCGGCGCGGCGCCCAGCGGGCCGACCCGGGCCAGCCCCTAACGCCATCGCCGTAGGCTCCCTGCGACATCCGGGTCAGCGCCCGCCGCGAACAGCCTCCGCGAGCCTGGCCGCGGCGGCACCGAAGCTCAGATCCAGCAGCACCTCGTCAGCGACAAACATCCCGCTAAGACCACCAGGCCCGGTGAACAAGACGCCAGAGACCAAGGTCCTCTCCGGCCCACGGATAGCCCCCTGGGACAGAACCTGCCAGAACCACCGGGGCGTCCTCCCCCACGCCGGGCGATCCTGTCGCCGCGAAAGCTCCCAGTTAAGGGCGCGACCTACGGCCGCGTCCCTCCGCTTCACTCCGGGCACACCCTGGACTGAGAGCTTCCCCGGCAAGAACCGGCACCTGAGGGGAAGGAAGGGCAGCGGCCAGATGCTCAGCCTTGTTCCCGGGAGCCACACCGTCGCTGACCGGCGATCGTGTCACCTGATGTAGTCGTGGCGGAGATTTCCCCTAGGTGAATTCGGCTGGCAGGTGATGAAAAGCCGCCTGCCTGGGTGTGAGCCTGGCGGGGTGATCGACAGCGACAGGGCGCGAGGCCCCGGCTGTACCGGGTTGACGAGCAAGGAGAGGGAGAGGGCATGCCTTCGCAGAGAGAGCCATCGAGTCCTGCTGACATCCAGGCAGCGTTGTCCGGGGGTGTGCCGATGGGACGCTGGAAGGAAGGGCTCATGTTCGGGGGCATCAACCCGACGCCGGGCCTGGCGAGCGCGGCGAACTGGTTCCCGCGGACCGAAGAGGTCGGGCCTGAGGAGTTGCGGATCACGTTCATGGGCACGGCGCCATTCCTTCGGCCGGGCCAGATGAACACGTCGATCTTCATCGAGCTGGGCAACGGCGACAACTTCGTGTTCGACATCGGCGAAGGGTCGGTGGCGAACTACATCTCGGCCGGGCTGGCACTCAACCAGCTCGATAAGATCTTCATCACCCACCTGCACGTGGACCATTTCGGCGCGTTGCCGTGGCTGTACATGTTCGGCGGCTGGGCGGGGCGGTGGCACAAGCCGCTGCGCGTATTCGGCCCGTCGGGACGCAGCCCCGAGTACGGCACGGCCCACATGGTGGAAGGCATGAAGCAGATGCTCACCTGGCACCGCGACGCGTTCAGTGTGTTTCCGGTCGGCCAAGCCCACGACGTCGACGTCACCGAGTTCGACTTCCGTGACAACGGCGGCGTCTGCTACGACGAGAACGGCGTCAAGGTCATCCACTGGCAGCGGTCACACGCCAAGGACGGCGCCTCAGCGTACCGGCTGGAATGGAACGGGCTGAAGGTGGTGTGGACCGGCGACGGCCGCCCCTCCAAGCTCGACGCGCAGTTCGCGGCGGGCGCAGACGTCTACATCACCGAGACCCAGCCGGAGCTGTGCGCAATCAGCTCGGGCGTGCAAGGGGTACCTCCGTTCCTAGGGCGCTACACGCTGGACACCCACCACACCCCCGGCTACGCCGCCGGGTACGTCGCCAGCCGGGCGAACCCGCGGTTGTTCATGACCACGCACATGCCCTTCGACCCCTACATCAACGCGGAGACCGTGGCCGAGGTGCGCAAGCACTGGAAGGGCCCCTACCACTTCGGGGCACCCGACGGCATCGTCGTCAACGTCACCAAAGACGACATCTGGGTCCGCGAGGGTGTGCTACCGGACTATCCCAACGCCCGGGCGCCCCAGTTCGACTTCAACGACGGCCAGCTCGTGGTCCCCCATCCCCCCACCAGCCGCGCGCAGATCCAGGAACCGTTCATCCGCGACCAGGAGATCGACCCGGACGAGTACTACCCCGACGGCTACCACCCGCAACTGCTGCCGGAATGGCCGGTCGGCAGCGACCTCGTCGTCCCGATGGAGCTCATGCCCGACGCCATGCTCCAGAGCATGGGGGCCGCCTGGCGGCAGCAACAGGCCTACAAGAAGAAGCACCTCGACGCCCTCGCTGCCCCGGGCGCTTGAGTGACCGTGACCCGCCCCGACCCGGCCGGCGATCTCGACTGGCTGCTGGCACCGACAGAGCCGGCCGGCGCGGCGGGGGCGACGCCCGTCACCGTGCTGACCGGGTTTCTCGGCGCGGGAAAGAGCACGCTGGTCAACCGGATCCTGTCCGAGGCCCACGGACTGCGCATCGGAGTGATCGTCAACGACTTCGGCGCGGTCTCCATCGACTCGCAGCTGATCATCGGCGTCGAGCCGGGCATCGTCAGCCTGGCCAACGGGTGCGTGTGCTGCGAGATCCGCGGCGATCTCGTCGCCGCCGTGGACAGCGTCCTGGGCCAGGACCGCGGACTGGACGCGCTCGTGCTCGAAGCCAGCGGGGTGGCCGAACCCAGCGGCATCGCCCGGACATTCACCTCCGAAGTGTTCCAATCGCCGATCCGTCTCGACGGCATCGTCGCCGTCATCGACGCCGAGCAGCTCCCCGCCCAGGCCGAAGACCCCACGACCCGGGATCTGGTGTTCGGCCAGATCGGGTACTCCGACATCGTCCTGCTCAACAAGATCGACCTCGCCCACCGGGCCCAAATCGACGCCGTACGCACCTTCGTACACGACCGCCTTCCAACGGTCCGCATCATCGAGACCAGCCACGCACAAGTGCCCTTCCACGTGCTGCTCGGCACCGGGCCGGCCGAGACGGAGACCGCAGGCCATGGAACCCACGACGACCATCGCCATGGGTCCGGCGCTTTCGAGCACTGGACCTACACCCACGACGGCGCCGTCGACATCGACTCACTCCTCGCGTCGATCCGGCTTCTTCCCCGTTCCGTCTACCGGATCAAGGGGTTCGTGCACAGCGCCCACGATCCTGACCACCGATACCTGCTCCAGGCAGTCGGGCAACGAGGAGAGGCACACCGGTTCGGCGAGTGGGCCGACCGGCCCCGCAGCACCGAACTCGTCATCATCGCCGGCCGATCCGGCGCCGACCGCACGGCCATCGACGGACAGCTCGACACCTGCCTCATCGATCAGCCGCACCGGGAGCGCGCTTGACCTGTGCAGGCGCAGGTCCTGCGGGTGCGGGGTTCGGGGACATCACCGCGACCAGCCAGACCGCCCGGCTGATCGTGACCGCCCAGATGATCCTCGACCTGCTGGCCCTGGGCCTGGGCATCCGCGTGTTCATCGGAGCCGTGCAACTCGCCCGGCAAGCGCAAGCGGCTCCAGCGGTCCCCACTCCGCCGCCAGATCAAGCCACGGCACCAACCCGGATGAAGGACGAGTCATGAGCCAGCTAGCGGACGTGTTCAAGGTCAAGTGGCAGGCATTCAACCTGCGCAGATTCCTCGTCTTCGGGGTCATCCTGGGCCTCCTGATCTTGGTGGGCGTGCTCCCCGATGAGCGGAGGTACTTCCTCAGCGCGATCTTCGGGTTGCTGTTCGTGGCCCTGAGCGACCCCGGCGGGAAGCACGGCCCCCGGGTGGCCAAGATGGCGGTGATGGCCGTGGCCGGGGCGCTGCTGACGGCCCTGGCGTTCGGCATCGGCGCCGGAGCGTGGGGTTGGGTGGTGCTGGCCGCGTTCGTGGTCACGCTGCTGAGCGGGCTGGCGGTGAAATACGGCGCGCACCGATTCGTCGCGGCCTACCTGCTCAACGCCTGGTTCATCATCGCCCTCAGCCTGCCGACCCTCATCTCGTTCCACGCGCCGGGCCTGTACAGCTCCGGCCTGATCCACGCCCAAGCGTGGAAGCAGGCGCTGGCCTGGCTGATCGGGTCGGCGCTGTGGCTGGCCTACGCCACCATCATGTGGCTGGCGCGCGGGCGGGCACCGCAGCCGCAGCCGGTCGCCGAGATCCCCGGCGATATCTCGCCCAGGCCGCTGACCCGGCCGCTGATCCTGTTCGCGGTCATCCGGGCCGTCGCGGTATCGATCGCCGTCGCCATTTCCTTCGGGCTCAAGCTGCCCGACGCCGACTGGATGGCCATCGCCGCCATCATCACCATGAAACCCAGCCTGCAGCAGTCCACCCTCGCCGCCGAGCAGCGCGTGGCCGGGACGATCGTGGGCGCCGCGGTGGCGGTCCTGGTCCTGCTGCCGGTCGACAACATAACCGCCCTCGAAGTCATCGTCGTCGTCTTGCTCGCGCTGGGCGCGGCGATCCGCACCATGAGCTACACCTTCTACACCGCAGCCATCGCCGCAGCCGTACTGATCGCCGCGGACGTGCCCGACCCGTCCAACCTCAGCCACGAAGGACGTCGGATCCTGTTCACCCTCGCCGGAGTGGGCATCGCCATCATCGTCATGCTGCTGGCGGGCCTCCTGCAAAAGCACACCACCAAGACGGCCGACAAAGCACCCAGGAAACCGCAAGCCAGCCCCGCGTGAAACTGGCAGAAGCCCGCCCATGAGCGTCGCCAGCTACTGACGGCAGACGACAGGCCTGGAACATCGCCCAGAAGACAGCCACCCCTGGACAGGCCTGGACAGTCCGCCCATAACTACGGAACCGAAGGTCACGCTTGCTGCGTTCCTAGAGGCCGACCCACGCTTAAGCAGCGCGGAGCATCCAGATATGGGCGAGCAGTGTCCTGACCGGCATTGAGGCGATATCGGCGCAGATTGGGCGGATAGGGCACCTGCCGCAAGGGCCTAATGAGCCGCGGACCGAGCGGGGTGCTCGCTGCTCAGCCGCCCGCGCGTGTGCGCTGGCGGGTGAACAGTTCGCCGGGGGAGCGTGTACGCGGGCGCAACGACTCGTGAACGGCAACGCGGAAGTGGAGTTCCCGAGATTCCAAGACACTCCCCGAAGAACTGCTCATCGTGCTCCGCGGCCGCCGTCATCCGCACATCGAGGCGTACTGGGACGGGCTCGCCTACATCGTCCCCTGAACGGCGCCGACCAGGTGGCCAGACGGGTAGAAGGCCGAAACCCTCGCGACCGGATCTCGTCTTCCGGCGGGCGCAGGGCAGGCCGGCTGGCGTATCGCCGCCCACAGCCTGGTGACCTCAGGCAGCCTCGCCGGGCTGCCCGTACCGGTGGCGATTTCGCGTGGCCGACCCGCAAAAACGGGCAGATCAGGCGCGAGTATCCACCACGGTCCAGTTGAATGCCGATCACGCAGTGAGTTCCCGGGCATGGTGGGTAGGGCCTCTCCCGGCACCCCGCTGCCGACTACCAGCGGATAGTAGCGGATCGCCTACGGGCAGAATGCGCGCCCGGTCACCTGATCTGCGCTCCTCGGGTGATGATCGCGGGCAGCACGCGTCTAGCGTCCGATCGGCAGCGGTTGTGCCGCCCGGCAGGTGAGCCCCTGGACAGGCGTTCAGGCTCGGCCCGTTCTGGCAGCAGTTTCCCCTAGGTGAATTCGGGCGGTAGGTGATGACGGGTCACCTGCCTGGGTGTGAGCGTGAAACTGCGATGCAGCGGCCGGGCAACGGCCGAGGCGGTTTCGCTGAACCGCCTGGCAAAGGATGCCAGCGGGACTGGAGGAGGTCGGCATGTCCGGATCCGGCGGCACATTCGTGCTGGTAGCAACGTATCCCGATGAGGCAACAGCACGAGAGGATTACCAGGTCGTCAAGGACGCGCACGCCGCGGGCCTGGTCGGTTCCTACGACGCGGCGGTGGTCACCAAGGACGCGAGCGGCAAGGTGCATGAGAACAAGGACGAGACGTCCACCCGCCATGGCGCCTGGTGGGGTATCGCCGCGGGCGCGGCGGTCGGGGTCATCTTCCCCCCGGCGGTCCTCGGCGCGGCCGCGACCGGCGGTGTGATTGGCGGTGTCGGCGGGCACCTGTCCAAGGGGATGTCGCGGTCCGAGGCGAAAGAGCTCGGCGACTTCATCGACCCGGGCCAGGCGGGGCTGATCATCGTCGGGGAGAGCAAGGTCGAAGACGCGATCAAGAAGGCCGTGACCAGGGCGGAGAAGCAGACCGCCAAGGAGCTTGGCGTGAACCCGAAGGACATCGACAAGACCCTGCAGGAAACCGTCAAGGAAATGTAACCGCTACCGGGCGCGGCCGCCGTAGGCGGCCCGCCCGGCACGGCTTAGGGCAGTGCCTTGCCACTCACCCAGACGGGTGACGACGGTCAGGTACGGGTGACGGTGGTCAGGTGCCGCGCGGTGAAGGGCCGGCCTTGGGGGCTGGCCTCGACGAGGCGGGAAGTGGCATCTCGGCGACGTCGAGGGGCGGCTGCCCAACGATCAGGGCTTCGACGAGTGGTGGGGCTTCAAGAACAGTGCCGACGAGTGCGGCTACACGTCCTACGCGACGTACCGGGCGGTCGCCAAGGCCGAGGGACTGCAGTCGCCCCGGATCTGGGAGGGCAGGAAGGGCGAGAAGTCCGCCGCGGTCCGTGAGCTGAACATGCAGGTGCGCCCGCTGCTGGACGAGCTGATCGTCGGCCAGGCGACCGGCTACATCAAGCGCCAGGCCAAGGCGGGCAAGCCGTTCTTCACCTATGTCGGCCTGTCCCACGTGCACCCGCCGGAGCAGGCGCATCCCGATTTCGACCAGACCGATCCGGCGCGCCTGGGGCTGTACGCGGAGCCCGGCCAGGAATTCACCGGCTACCCGGCTGAAGCCCCCGCAGCAGGCCAGTGACAAACCACAGCAGGGCGGGCCGTCGGCCTTCCCACCTGGCGGTCATCTCCAGCACTGCGTGCTGAAAGCCGGGCTCCCTGGCAAGTCGGCGGATGAGTCATTTGGTTCATCCATTCTGGGTGATGCCAGTCACCCGCTCCCCGGTTAATACTGAGCCTACTTGAGGCTCAGGATCCGTTAGCCGGCCGCTGCCGACAGCCCCACTGTCGCGAAGGAGGAGAAAATGCCACTGGCCGATTCGTCCTATCCGCTGCTGAACCTTTTCTGGACGATGTTCATCTTCTTTCTGTGGGTGATCTGGATCTGGATCCTGATCATGGTGTTCATCGACATCTTCCGCAGCCATGACCTGTCCGGCTGGGCCAAGGCCGGATGGTTCCTGTTCGTGCTGTTCATCCCACTCATCGGCGTGCTGGTCTACCTGATCGCCCGCGGCGGCTCGATGCACGAGCGGGCGGCAGGATGAGCTCAGCGGTGGGAAGCCGAGTTCCGCACTGCGTCCAGCAAGCCGCGGCGAGTTCACCGGCCGGCACGGCGGCCTAATCCGGTTAGGGCGCCTGACCTGCTTTCTGTCACGATGCCCCGTCGGCCGCTCTCCCCGTGGGCAGGCGGATGGATTCCTGGCTCCTGTCATTTCAGGATGTTGATCGCGCGGGCGATCACCAGCGCGGCGATGCCCAGGGACACCACCGCTTCGATCATCATCAGCAGTTTTGCCCACCGTTTGATCGCGGAGATGTCAGTGGGGCTGAACGCGGTGGCGGTCCAAAAGGCCAGCGAGAGGTAGTCGGCGAACCCCGGCACCCAGTCGGCGGGCGCGTACTCGGTGTGCAGCATCTCCGGGAACACGAACGCCGGGTTCGCCTGCGGATGGTGCGCCCGGGCGGCGGCGCCACCGCGATCGAGATCCCAGTACCACAGCCCGAACGCGATCACGTTGGTGGCCCAGATCACCCCGCCGGTGGCAAGCAGGCCGGTGGCGTTGCTGGCGAACAGCTTGTTGTTGGTGAGGATGTCGCGGACGAGATGCACGGCGGCGAACAGGTTCGCCAGCGTCAGAAGGGCGATGACGGCACCGGTGAGGATCCGCAGCCAGGGTTTCTGGCGGTCGATGCGGCCCGGGTCCCCGATGATCAGGGCGGCCAGCAACCCGAGCAGGACAGCCGGGACCACCCACGGCGGGTTCACCCGGTACTTGGCGGGCAGCGCCACATGCAGGCCAACAACGACGATGATCGCCAGCGCCACCGGCCACCAGGGCTCACCCCGCCCAGCGGCCTGGGCCGGGGTAACTGGAGGCCTGGCAGTCAAGGAAACGATCACCTGAATTCAGGGAGTGGATGCGGGCTCAGGGCTTTCCCGTCTGCAGCAGTTGGCGCAGCTCGTCAAAGCTCCCGACCTTCTCAGTCTCAGCGACCACAAACCGGTCACCGTATACGGCAATCGAGTAGCTGCCGCCGGAAACGGCCCAGCCATGGACGGGAGTCCACGCCGAGGGACTGAAGCCGCCCATGGCAACCGCCAGGGCATTGAATATTGATTGAATCGCTGCGCAGAAACTGCCCATTACCTCAAGAGCCGCCGGGTACTCAATGAACAGTCCCTGGCTCCTGGCTTCCGCGACACGCCAGTCCGGCCCGAATCTGCCTGCCATGAGCACTCCATGGAGTGATACCAACTCGTCAAGCTCGCTCATGGGCGTGTGCCCCCATCAGGTCGTTGGCGTGAGTTCTGTACCGGACGCGCCGGCTTGCGCTGGAACCTGCCGGCCGCCGCCAGAGTCCGGCCTGGTCATGAGATCCTTCAGCCGCCCGAACCCCGCTCCCCGATCCCGTTCGGCGCCCACCGCAGCCTCCTCCGCCTGGCTGGGTGGCTCTCCCTTCCGAGGGCTCACCCGGACCCGACGATTCCGCGGCGGCAGGTGACCTGTCACCACCCGCCCGTCGTTTTCACCTAGGTGGAACGACGATGATCGAGGGCGGGAACAAGATGCCGACCAGGGCGCCGACGGCAGCGCCGCCCCACGCCCCGTGCCTGGTGGCCATCTCATCCTTGTTCACATGCACCTTGCCCGTGTCGTCTTGGTCACCACGGACGCGTCGTAGGTGCCGATCGCACCGGCCACGTGCAGGTCCTTGACGACGTCGTAGTCGTTGCGCGCCGCCACCTCGTCCTGATAGGTGCCGATGTAGATGAATACCGCCTCAGGCTTCGCCATGTCCTCCTCCTCTCCTTCTTTCGCCAGCCCGGTACAGCGGGGGCTTTGCGCCCTCTCGCTGTCCATCACCCCGCCAGGCTCACACCCGGGGCAGGCGATCCGGCATCACCTGCCGGCCGGTTTCACCTAGGTGGAAACACCTCGTCGTCGGAGGCTCCCCGCTGGGCGCCATGTGCATACTG
>Ga0335081_10011342_pt1 | contig 14406 bp, 11 predicted proteins | sample Lox_Sample_35_FD_206713 | JGI IMG/M metagenome (GOLD analysis project Ga0335081, IMG submission 206713) | Soil microbial communities from Loxahatchee National Wildlife Refuge, Florida, United States - Lox_Sample_3.5 | ecosystem: Environmental > Terrestrial > Soil > Wetlands | place: USA... | reverse complement strand
GTGACCTTCAAGCGCACCACACCCTCATCGACGGTCTGTTCGGGGATGTCCACGTAGACTGTGCCGTAGCCCGCGTCCTTGTAGGCCTTCTCGAGGGCCTCGACCGCCTTCTTCACTGCCTCCATGTCGCCATTCGGACCGAGGAAGGGATACACCGCGCGCTCGATGGCGAGCGGCGCCAGCCGGTGATTGCCGAGCACGCGATACTCGAGGATGTCGAAGCGATTCTTTGCCGCAACCGAAGCCGATGCTCCGGGGGCCGCCGTCGCCGCGGCCTCATGCGGCACAGCCGCGCGATGCGGTGCGGGAAGGGCAAGCGCTGCGGATGGGCCGCCGAGCGCCGCCGCTGCCGCGAGCGTGATCACGTTGGAGACCCTGCGGGTCATGCTCGCGTGCCTCGGACCCCCGGCGTACGAATAAAGAGCGGCGAGCCGACCGTAACCGGTGGCCCGCCGCGGTATCTCGGCTGAGCGCCGGCCGGCTCCTGATGGGGCCGGCCGGTGTCTTCAACTCTAGCTTCCTATTGTTACTAGTTGTTGATGTTGCCGTTGCCCAGCAGCACCGAAGGCGGCGGGGTCGACCCGGTTCCGAGCTGCAGCACCGGCGTATCGCAGTTCGCCACCGAACCCGTATAGGACTTCGAGAAGGCATTAGTCGGGTTCGAGGCCACGGTCGAGGCGGTCGCCGGAATGGTCGGCGGGCTGCCTGACGCGTACACCCCCGCCGGGGCGAGATCGCCGCCACTACCCCACGGGCGACCCGCAAAGGCCGAGTTGGTGATGGAGGTGAAGTTCGGATGCCCCATGCGTCCCTGCAGCGAGGAGAAGAGCGTCGCGCTCGCACCGCTCCCGGCCGCGTCCGGGCCGGTCGAGGTCGTGTAGAACACGTCCGTCGAGAAGAAGGGGTCGTAGCCGTTTACGACGTTATCGAGCGTCGGCAGCACCCCGTCGAGCGCTACCATGCGGAAGCAGTCATTGCAGAGATTGCTGCCCGAGGCGGTCAGGTCGCCGGACTTCACCTCGCTCGTCATGACGCCGATCGCCCATTGCCCGCCATTCTCATGAACCGGCGAGTGAACAGGATTGAACGGCGTGATGGTGCCGCCCCCGAAGAACGCCTGCAGGCAGTTGCGGATACCGCCCGTCGAGCCCTGCTCGAACACGAACTGGCCATCCTCCGGCCACGGCGTCAGAGCCGAGCCGGCGGGATTCGACGCGCCGCCGCAGCGTGCGCCGAGGAAGAACTGCTCCCACGAAGCCTCCGTTCCCGAGCCCGGATCACGGCGACAGATGTAGATGTTGTTGTCGGTGGTGTTGTTCAGACCCGTGAACTGATTCCAGGTCACGAGCGCCCCATTTACCTGCAGGATCGAAGCGACCTGGGCCTTAGAGAGCGAGGGTGCGCACCCCGGGCTGTCGTTGTTCGCGGTGTTGCAGGCCGCGATCCTCGTGCCGTCAGTGAGGTGCTCCGCGGCCTGAAGCGCGTAGAACAGGTTCTTCGTCACCGCGACGCCCCAGACAACGTCGAGTCCGGGTTGCCCGCTCAGGCTCGGCAGCAGAGCCGTCGGGAAGGGCTTGTCGTTCGGGTCATGAAGAATATTCGCTTCGACGTCGGCGATTCCGGCGGTCGGATTGGCCGCCACCTGGATGTTGGTCGCACTCGCGTTGCACTGGTGCAGCGTGAAGGTGTTGAAGTTCGCGCCGAGCGTCGACGAGGTCACCGTCGGGCAGTTGGCCGCAGTGAGCTGGCTGCTGCCCGACGTTCCCGGTGTGCCCGCGTTGAGGAACAGCAGCTGGTAGCCATTGCTCGTGACCGTGGTGGCGATGCCGACCAGCGGCCCCGGCCCGTTGAACGAGCCGACGTTCGACTCCTTGAAGATCGCAATTGGCACGCCGCTGAGGCCCGCGGGCAGATTCGTCGAGCCGGTGCAATAGGTCAGGCGGTTGGAGGGGTTGCCGATCTGGTAGACATCGATCGTGCCGGCCTTGCACATGCCGCTCGGGGTGAAGGTCTCGAGTGCGGTTTCCGTGGCCAGCAGCGTGCCGTCGACCGCCGTCGAGCCGCCGATGTTGAGCACGACGGTGTTCGAGGCGAGCATGCTGCTCGCATCGAGCGCGAAGGCGGAGGTAGCGACGGCGCCCGTGAGCGCCAGGGCTACAGCAGACTTGATGGGTGACATGATATTTTGATCTCCGATGGGCGATTGATTTCAACTATGGATGCTGTGTCTCCGGGACTCAGGCCGCGGCGACTTCCAGCCGACGCCGACGGCTGATCGCGCCGAGGCCTGCGAGCCCTGAGGCAAACAGCCATACCGCAGCGGGCAGCGGCACCGTCGTCGGCGCGAGCGGGACGTTCCAGGTGAGGTCCCCCGTGCTCGACAGGAACCAGAAGCCTGCGCCGTTGGCGTTGGTGTACTCCGTGATCGTGTCCGAGGTCGAGCGTCCGCTCTGCACGACGACCGCGTTGTAGAAGTTGAGCGCGGTGTTGACGGCGCCGCCGTAGTAAGTGCCCGCCATGCTGCCGCCGTTCACTGTGCCGGCGATCGGGTTCCACGCCGCCTTGCCGCTCGTGTCGACCCCCGTGTTGCCGCCCGTTCCATTCCAGGAGATCGTGTTGAGATCCCCGGCCACGGTCGCCACGCCCGCCGCAGGCAGGTTGCTCGTGTTCGGCGTGACGCTGTCGGTGATCTCGATGGCTGCCGGCGTACCCGTGCCGGGGCCAGTCTCGGCGGCCACGAAGTAATTGATCGGCCCCGCGCCTGTTCCGGTGAAACTCGAGAAGTTCGGCACGATGCCGAAATTGAGCTGCAGCACGTTGCCGGCTGCGCCCGTGGGATTGGCTGCGGTGACGTACGGCGTCGTCGCTGAGTTGGGCGTCAGGTTGCCCGAGACTGCGGTCAGTTGCGTGTAGTCGTAGTTGAGATTCACCTGCTCGCCGTAGTTCGGGTCACTGGTGCTCCCGGTCAGGGGCGCCGGCGACCAGACGAAGAGAATGAGCGACGTGTTGTTCCCGTTGGTCGGCGGCGAGGTCCCGTACTGGGGTGAGCCGAGTTGCGCGTGCGCGGCCGCCGAGGCGAGCGCCAGGGTCACGGCGAGCGCGACCGGCTTGAGTGATAGTTTCATGCTGCGGACTCTCCTGTGGTTCGGATCAATGTCTAAACTGGCGGATCCGCGCTGCGCGGGCGCTGCACCCCGCCGCAGGCCTCTCCCCTGCGAAACTTCGTCGCGCCGCACACACCGGATCTCTGTCGGGCCTGCGCCGTGACAGGGCGCAGGTTGGAGCCGCACCGTGACAGGTGCGTGAAGGATCTTTGAACTCTCTCACAGTTTGCAGGTCACGCCGCGACGCATGTCGCGCGTGTGTATGACGATCGTCAGGCGGAAGCGGCGCCCGCCGACACCGCGAAGACACTCAGCCGGGCTGACGCTCGACGCTGAAGCTCTCAGGTGGCGCGCCGCTGCGGTGCCGTGCGTGCATGTGGTGGTATGCGGCTTCGAGGTGACGGCAGAACGCCGGCGTGTCGAACAGCGGCGTCGCGTGGCGAGTCCGCTCCAGACGAGCGCGGATCGCCGACAGATGCGCCGGATTCTGCGCCAGTGCGAGCGCCAGCCGCTCGTAATCCGCCAGCGAGCCGGTAATGAGCTCCTCGAGACCTGCAGCTCGCAGCAGGCTGGCCGCGACGCGCGCGGCGAAGCTGCGTCCCGCGCACGTCACTACCGGCAACCCCATCCACAGCGCATCGCTCGCGGTCGTGTGCGCGTTGACGGGTATCGTGTCGAGGAAGAGATCTGCGAGCCGGTGGCGAGCGAGGTGGGGCTCGAAGCCGAGGCGCGGACAGAACACCAGGCGCTCGGGCGCAATTCCGCGATCGCGCGCCTCGCTGCGCAGCCGCTCTGAGCCCGGCCCCGCATCGAGCAGCCACAACACGCTCCCGGGCACGGCGTGCAGCAGGCGCATCCAGACCTCGAATACCGCCGCGGTGATCTTCCAGCTGTTGTTGAAGCTGCAGAACACGAATGCCTCATCGGGGAGCCCCGCATCGCTGCGCAGCGGCACCTCGGAACTCACCGTGCGACGCCGATCGTTCACCTGGTAGCAGTCTGGAAGATAGACGATGCTCTCCGAGTAGCAGCTCCTTTGCTCCTCCGGTATCACGCAGGTGTCAGCGATCAGGTAGTCGACGAGCCCGACCCCCATTGTGCCGGGGTACCCGAGGTAATTGACCTGTATCGGCGCCGGTCGGTAAGCGAGGATCTCGGTGCGCGCCCAGGAGGTGTACCCCTTCAGGTCGACGGCGATGTCGATCTCGCGCTCGCGCAATGCCCGGGCGACTTCCCGGTCCGAGCTCAGGCGCACATCCATGAACTCATCGCACGCCTGCACGATGCGCGCGCGGATCGGACTGTCGTCCGCGGGCCCGTAGGAGACACCGAAGATCTCGAAAGCCGCGCGATCGTGCAGCTCGAAGAGCTCGGCGGCGAGGAGCGAGGTCGCGTGGTGGTAGAAGTCGCGCGACAGATAGGCGACGCGGATCCGCGGATGATCGTAGCTGCGAAGCCCCGGCAGCGGCGCGCGGCCATGCATCATGCGGCTCCCCCATCCGCGGCTCGCCCGCAGCTGCTCGGCCGGATCGTCGCTCGCCCCGAGGAGCACGAAGGGGTTGGTGTGCTCGAGGCCCTCGGGCAGTGCGCGGATGTGCTGCAGCACCTCGGAGGCTCGTTGCCACGCGAAAGTGCGGATGCAGCAGTTCAGCAGCGTGGAGAGGATTTCCGGGTCATCGGGCGCCAGCGCCGCCGCCTGCTCACAACTCGCCGTGGCTTCGAGGTACTGGTTGAGTGTCTCGTGCGCCCAGCTGCTCAGCAGGTGAGCGCGCATATGGCGCGGATCGAGCTCGAGCGCGCGCTGAAAGCTGGCCAGGGCGTCCTGGGGACGCTCGACGCGGAACAGTGCACAGCCAAGGAGCACATGCGCGTCCGCGAGTCCGGTGTTGCCGGCCACGGCACGCTCCAGATGTCCGATCGCTTCGGGGCACTTGCCCTCCTGCAGCAGCTCCTGGCCGAGGAGCGTCTGCGCGTCGGCGAGTCCCGGCTTGAGTGTCGTCGCCTCGCGCAGACTCGCGAGCGCCGCCTCGCGCTCGCCGCGCAGACACAGGGCGCGGCCAAGGTTGAAATGCGCCTCGGCGAGACGGGGCTCGGCAGCGATCGCACGCCGCGCCGCCGCCTGCGCTTCCTCGAGGCGGTTAAGGTCGACGAGCGCGGCAGCAAGGTTAGCGAGCGCCGCGGCGTGGCCGGGCGCCGCAGCCAAGGCACTCTCGAGCGTGGCGACCGACTCGACGGCGCGCCCGGCCTGGCGCTGCACCTTGCCGAGGTTGGTGAGCGCGCGCACGTAGCCCGGGCGATATTCGAGCGCCTGCTTGAAGCACTCGATCGCCTCGTCGTACCGGCCGCTCTCATCGAGCAGCGTGCCGAGGTTGTTGTGCGCCTCGACCACCCGCGGATCGAGCGCCAGGCAGCGACGATAGCTTTCGATGGCGCCGGCGCTGTCGCCGGCCTTCTGGCGCGCGGCTCCGAGATTGTAGAAGAGCTGCGGCGTTGGGCCCGACCGATCGATTGCCCGCGTGAAGGCCGACGCCGCCCGCGCCGCCTCCCCGCAGCGCATCAGCACCTCGCCGAGACGCACCAGCCTGCTCGCGTCCTCGGGCTCGAGCGCCGCCGCGTGCTGCAGGTACGCGACGCCCTCGCCAAGCTGGCCCATCCCGATGCGCGCCATCCCGAGCAGCTCCATCGCGGATGCGTGCATGGGTCTGGCGCGCAGCAGCCGCTCGCAGCGCGCGGCCGATTCGGCGTAACGTCCCTGCTCGAGCAGGTTGCGGACCCGCTCGATGTCGGTCATCGCTCGGCGCCCGAGGCGTAGCGGCGACTGCAGGCGTGGGCGAGCAGCAGACCCAACGCCGCCAGCAGCGCGGGATCGAGCGTCCCGCCGCCTCCATGCCCGCTCCCGCCCTGCGTCACGGTCACCGTCACCGACTGCGAGGTCGTGCCCCCGGGACCCGTGCATGCGAGCGTGAACGTCGTGCTCTCCGTGAGCGTCGCGGTGGTCGCGGTCCCGCTGGTGGGCTCAGTGCCGCTCCACCCGCCCGAGGCAGTGCAGCTGGTCGCATTTTGGCTCGACCAGGTGAGATCGACGCTGCTCCCGGAGGCGACCTGCGGTCGGTCGACGGTCAGGGTGACCGTGGGCGCGGGCGGCGCGCCGGCGACGGCGAGCGCATAGGTACCCGCCTGGTCGCTGCCGGTGGACTGGGCGATGATGTTCACGTAGTAATCGCCGGGCATTGCGGTGAAATTGAAGGTTCCACCGCCGTAGATCGAGCCCGCCTGGGTCGTGCCCTGGGTGACGATCGCGTCGAAGTTCGCAAACGTCGCCGGGAAGCCGAGGTCGGTCGCGGTCACGGCGTAGGCCCCCGCGGCGGTCACGGTGATCTTCTGCGTGGTGAAGATCGCCCCGACCGCCTGCGTCACATCGAACGCTGCGGTGCCCCCGCCGCCCGGCGCGACGTCAACCCCAAAGAGTCCGCCCGCGGTCCCGCTGCCGGCGGCGGCGAAGGCCACGAGCGAGAGCGGACCGCTCGTGGCGGCGATGTTGCTGCTTCCCGCGGCGCTGAGCGGGGCACCGGCAAGCGCACCACCCTGCACCGCTGCGAGTTGGAGGCTGCTCAAAGCCGCGGGAAACTGAAAGTCTGCGAGATTCAGCGTCTCGGAGCCGGCAGCGGGTATGTTGGTATCGAACGAGAAGGCCGTGAGTGCGCTGCCGGAGGCGGTGACGCCGCGTGCCACAGCCAACGCCGGCGAGCCACCGCCCTGCGGCAAGACCTGCAGCGCATAGCTCCCGGCGCCGGGCGCCGCGGTCGCGGCGCCTGCCGCCGCATAAGCCTCGTAGGTGCCCGCAACCGCGGTGAAGTTGCTCGAGCCGGCCGCATTGAGCCCGGCTCCCGTCACCGATTGGCCGTTGGAGAGCAGCACAGCACCGACCTGCGTGAGCGCCACGGGAAAGGCGAGATCGGCGAGACTCAGTGTGTAGCCGCCCGCCGCGAGCACGGGACTGCCGAGGTGCAGCGTCCCGCCGACCGGTACTGCGCGTCCGTAGACCACGGCGCCCCCGCTCGCGGTCACGACCGCGCTGTAAAGACCGGCATTGGCACTCGCATCTGCCTGCCCGACCGCGAGAATGCGATAGGTCACCCCGGAGCTCAGCGTCACGGGTGCCTGCAGCGCACCGTTGTCGGGCAGTGTGACCACCGGCGTAGCGCTGCCCTGAGCGATCAGCAGCAGCGTAAGCGTCGTGAGACTCTGCGGCAGCTTCAGATCGTTGAGCGAGACGGTATAGCTGCCGCTTGCGGGCGCGGTGAAGCTGTCGTCGAGGACCGCTTCCCCGTTCGGCAGCGCCTGGCTCGGCAGGGCGAGGACATCCTCGAACGCGACGACCTGTGTCATGTCGGAGGCGGTGATCGCGATGCCGATGGGACCGGAGCCGGGAACATTGCCCGGTGTGCCGACGACGTGCAGCACGTAGGTCCCTGGTGCCAGGTTGCTGAGGGTCAGCGTACCGGCTCCAACCAGCGGAGTGCCGACGAGTGCGCCGCCACCGCTCACGGCGAGCTTGACGGCAGCAAGGGGCGCGGCGGGCGTGAGACTCGCGCCGAGATCGGTAAGCGTCACCTGGTAGGTGCCCGCCTGGCTGATGGTGAAATCATGCTCGATCGGCACCGCGGTCATCGGCGCGGCGATCGTATGCACCTCCTCGAGCAGCGTCTGTCCGTGTGCCGGCGCGCCTCCGAAGGCCGCGGCGACCACGAGCGCGAGTGCGGCTCCGAGACGGATGTGAAAAGCGGGCATGCTGAGCTCCCTCTGGATTGGTTCGACGCCCCCGAGAGCACTCAGAGCCTCGGACGTAGGGACTCCTGCCAGCTGCTTCGTCGGCGCGCGAGAATGGCAATGTATTTTCCCGGCGTGACGATCGCATGACACGCGGGGGTTCAGTTCGCGCCCGGGGAACGGCCGCGGCAACGCGCGATCAGTCGCGTTCGGCCCGCTCGTGTGTGATGGCAGGGCGATGCTCTTCGCAGAACTGCGCCAGGCGCCGCACTGCGGCGTAGTACTCCTGATCGATCCAGGAGAACTCCAGCCAGAACTCCCGCTGCGTGAGCTGCGTCGTGGCGGTGCGGCTGGCGAGAAACAGCCGCAGCGCTGCGCTGCGGTGCGCGCCGAGTTGCTGCACGCTCGCCTCCAGCGAGCCGAGTTCGCCAACAGCACGGCGCGACAGGATTCTCTGGCGCGGTGCCGTCGGCTTCACTCCGCGCCCGACCTCAACGCTTGGAACTCGGCGGCAGTGCGGTCGAGCTCAGCGATCGCCTCGCAATAGCGTCGCCAGACCTGCGGCAGCTCGTCCGACCCGCGTGACGACAGCCGCTCGAGGCCGCGCCGCGCCTCCTCGTGCTCGAACTGAATGCGCTGATGGCGGCTCTCCAGGCGCTCGAGGCGATCCCAAAGTCTCGGATCGAGCCATTCCACCCGCTGTTGCTCCCATGCACTCATGCTCTAATGGCGCTTTCTTCGCTCGACGCGGTTAATTGGTGGCGGCGAATGCAACTGTGGAACAGTCGGCCGCATCGGGTAGCGGTGTAACTGTAAGAACGGGATCAACGAAAACACGACTGACTCACCTTGTTAGTACGTTCAATGTGCGCAAACCGCCTTCGCCCCCGCGATCTCGCGAGGGCCGTACTTGAGGACGGATATGCCGGGCTCGATGAGGGCGAGCCATTCGCGAGGCTGTTCCGACGAACTCACGGATCCTAACCTCTCAGGCGCTTCTTATCGGAAGGCAGCAAACGGTAGCCAAGAAGTACTACAAGCAGATTGCAGCGCTTACCTCTCGTTCGTTCAGTGCTTGCCGAAGAAGTGCCGACTCGCGACTCGCGTCAGGTCAACCGTGGCGCCCAGCTTGCGATTCCCCGCGGGGTGATTCCAGTTCCGAGATGCGTGGTGCGCCCCGCGCCACGCATTGAACTCCTCATCAGTTACCCTGCGCTCGAGGCAGCCGTCGGCGCCGGCGAGGAGCCCGCTCTGTCTCGCGGTGGATCCTTACTTCCGTGAAGGGCAGCCTATAAGAGCTCGGTGATCGAGCTCACTCCGGCGCCGTAATCATCGAGCGCGACGCCGATGAAAACGCGTTCGATCAAGCAGGGTGTCTGCGCGGCACGCACGAGATGTGGGGCGCAGAAGAATACGCGATGCCTCAACACGTGGAGAGGCCGTCACACAACTGTCATCGTTCAAGTCGACGATACCAACTGCTGGATGTTGGCGCACTAAATAAGTCACAAATGCCGACGCATGGCGAGGGCTGGGTTGCATCTGCAACCCCCCCTTCGCGGACGGCGAGGGTCGAAGGTCTATTCGCGTCCGCAGCACCCCGATAATCGGGACCTGAGCAGGAGCGTCCGATGCCCCAGCGAGAGCTGGCCCGCGAAACGTGTCTCGAACGAGTGCAAGAGCACCTTGAGAAGGAGCGCTACTGCCGCGCGAAGCTGAGCAGATACCCACCCGCTATTGGAAGATTCCTCGATCACCTTGAGGCCCAAGGCCTCGCTCTCTCGAGTGTAGAGCGGGAGCACGTCGACCGGTACATCGCGCAGCTCGGATGCGGACCGCAGGGTGGACATCCGGCGGCGCATCGCGCCGTGAACCGAGCCGCAATCCACATGTTGCTCAAGCTGACCCGCAAACGCTGGCCGCCGGAATCTGCTCCCCAGGGAGAGCACGACGTCCGCCGAGCGGAACTCCTGGATGACTTTGAGGACTGGATGAGTGAGGTCGAACACTGGCCGCCGGCAGCCAGCACTCGCGAGCGCTACCGGGCTGAGGCGCAGCGATTGCTGAGCTGGCTCGAAAGGGAGGGGCGCGGATCCACGTCCACGGTAAGTGAGAGCGACCTCCATGCCTACCTCCAGGAGCGGAACAGCGCTCTCGCACCCAATGGTCAGGCTGTTGTGATCGCTCAGATCAAGAGTTTCTTACGCTATCTCAAGTCGAGCGGCACAGCGCCGACGGATCTTTCCTCCATGCTCCCTGAACCGAGGTACTTCAGAGGCAACCGCACCCCTTCCGCACTCAAGCACGCCGCGGCGCGCACGGCTTTTCAACGATCGGCGGAGTCGAGCTCACGGCTCGGCCTGAGGGACCATGCGATCTGCGCATTGCTCGCCAATGATCGATTGAGTCCCGCGCAAATCGTTGCACTTCGCCTCGAGGATCTCGACCTGAGAGATCGGCGCCTGCGCGTCCGTGGTTCGAAAGCGGAACCGTTCGAGCTCCCCCTATCGCGCGAGTCCACACGGGCACTCGCCAAGTATCTCCGCGGCGGTCGTCCTGAAACCCTGGTAGCGGAGGTATTCGTGACGACCCACGCGCCGCACCGGCCGCTCGGTAATAGGACCATCCATGAGACGCTCGAGCGCTGGCTGCGTCCCGGCGCTTACGCAGCCCGCTTGAAGCGCAAGTCTGCACAGCGGAACTCGGTACCCAAGATGCGGGCCATGTCCGGGTGGGAATTGTTCCGTGAGCGACGCCTATCTCAATTCAGAGAGCATCTCGAGAAGAAGCGCTACTACCGCAATGTGGTGAGCGCCTACGTCACCGCGAGCCGTCGATTTCTCGATCACCTCGACGCTAGAGGTCTCGACGTCACCACGGTGCCGTCGCATGACGTCGAACGCTATCTTATGGAGCTAGGGCGCGGCCCGAGGGGTGGAGATTCCGTCCTCTATCGTCAAATGACCCGCGCGGCGATCCACACACTACTCAAGGCCATGCGACAGCTCCCACCGCTCGAAATGCCGGTGAGAACTCTGGCCGCATCATCCCCGGATGACGGCTCGGCGAAAGGCGTCCACGTTTCTCTCCCACGCGCTCCGCATTGCCTGTCCTAACAGTGTCGACACAAGCACTTCCCGTGTGTCAACCCGCATTGATTGACCAAGGATCGGTCGTCCAAAGATAGATCACAGGCCGTCGAGGGTCTCGCCAACTTCCGGCCGCATCAGTATCCCCTAATGACCAGGTAGTCGGCGCTCTCGCCGTACCGGGGCGCTTTGAGGTCCACCCGAACACAAAGACGCCCCGTCCCGCAGCGACGCAAATCCGCTCGCGCACCGCGTTGATTGAGAGCCGCGATATTGCTCGCGAGCGCATCGCGCTCGGTGCGCAGCGTGGCAATCTCCGCCGGCGTCGGCAAGACCCACCAAGCAACGAAAAGTGCGATTGCCGCAGCGATCGCGGTGACACCGAGTGTCCAGAACGTCGCGCGGGCATTCGCGGCGCGCTTCAACGCCTGCAGAGCCGTGACCGCACCTTGAGTCTCAGCTCGTAAGGCTTTCAGCTCTTCTACCAACGCATGGCGGATTTGATCCCTCACCATGGCATCCAGCGCCTGAGTGTGCTGTTTCAGCTTCTCGAGGTGCGCCTCGACGGTCTTCTGATGGCTCTGGGCGGTCTCCATGAGGAGACCGAGCTTCACGGCTTCGTCGTCCATGGGCACACCGGAGGGGTTGGGCATGGTCTTGGGTGCAGCCTATCGCGTGCGGTCATGGCCATGATCGCGCGAATGCCTCCGCGATCGCTCAAGATCGCGCTCCCGCGCCAGATCCAGTTCGCGCTGCCTGGCCTGCTCCGCTGCTTCCGTTTGCTGTGTGCGGAAGGCCCGCCAACTGGCCACGGCTCGATGGCGCTCCACCGTGGCCTGCTGGAGGAGCTCGTCCCTGATCCCTTCGCGTTCTGTGCGTACCGGCGGCAATTGCTTCACGAAACCCCTCACGGCCTGCGCTAGGTCCAGTTGACCCTGGAGCACTAGATCGTCGGCGACCTCGGCCCAGGCCTGCACGACTTCCCGCCGCGTCTCAAGCATCTGAGCCTTCCCCCGTTCGACCTTGATGTCTCCCCCCGTGGCCATCTCGCGCGCGACCGAGGTCGCCCGTTGTCTCCAGTGGGTCGAAGCGCCTCGCATGGCCGCCCGGTGGATCCCGTCGGTCTTCTGCGGCTTGACCTCTCCGCGCACCTGGCGATCCGTCGCATTGGCCCTCACGCCCTGCTCGCGCAGGTGACGTGCAAACTCCCGTCGCCAGGCGCGAAGCGTCGCCTTCTGGATATTGAGCCGCACGCCCTCCTCGCTCACGGCCTTGACGACCATGTGCACGTGGGGGTGGGGCTCGTCGGTGTGCAGGACCATCGCGTACCGATGCTTGGCCCCGAACTCCTCCCGGGCGAAGTTCTTGACCGCAGCCAGGACCTTCTTAGGCGGCGTCCCCGCGGGCATTGAGAAGAGGATCTTGTGGACCAGCTTCGGAGGCTTACACATCCCGCGAGCCCTGAGATTCGCCGTACGACGGTTCTCTTCCAAGTCGAGGTCCCAGTCCTCGAGGAGAAGGTCCCCGCCCCCCTTACCCCTCACCTGCTGCCCGTCGTCGGTTTCGATGGGAAGCTTCCCGTCTCGGTCGAGGTATTTAAAGTGGCGACCGACGGCTCCCAGGCTCTGGCCGCCGTGGGTCAGAACTTTGACCATGACCTCGGGCGTCCGGTGGGCGGTGCGGGCAATGATCTCGAGGTCGGTGCGTGAGAAGTGGTCACGCCGCCCCGGACCCGGACGGGCGTAGCTGACCAAATCGAGAAAGGGCCTCGGGCCCGAACTAATGAGCCGACTCGGCATTGCCCCTCCAGGTAGCCGTATTGGCCTTCACGACCGCCTTGATGTGGTCCCGAAGCGCCTCCGCGATCTTGAGCATCGCCATGACCTCCTGCCGTCCAGGCAGCGAGACCCGCTCACCCATGTTCGTTGCCCGGGCGATCTGGTTGAGGTTCCGGCCGATCGCCCCGAGCTCGGCCACCGACCGCTTCAGCGCCATGAGCTCGTCCTTAGGGAGGGGAACCACGTTGCGCAGGTGGGAGCGGAGCGCCACCGCGGCATACGTACCCCAAGCCAAGCTTCGTGCCTCTGCACGCTCCTTGAGGAGTCTTAAGTCCTCCGGCGCCAGGCGCACCGTAAGTCGCGCTTCCCGGTTCCCTCTTCGCTCCGTCGGCGATGCCGGCACCTCTTCCAGGGCCGAGGTCCGAAGCACCGCGCCGAGGAGCTGCTTCACAAGCGCGGACTCCGTGATCCCTTCGCGCTCGGCCATCCTTCGAAGCACCGACTTGGTCTCCGAGGTCACGCGACAGTTGATGTAAGCATCCGCACGCACGACTGCAATAAGTGGGACAACCGCGGCGCCGCCGCTATCCTGCATTCCAAACCCAACTTCCCTCAATTCCAACAAAGTTTTCACACACTCCAAGCGGGCCGTCAAGAAATTTGCGCTGTTAGATTGCTATGGACGCAAGTGGAAACCAACACCAACATTCCGCGAACAACATCTGACTGAATACGGCGGTGTTAGCTCTCGAATTCACACTGACACGGCGACCGCATGCCAGTGGCACGATGATCACAAGTGCGTGATTCGCCAACGTGTATTTTTCACCGCCCTCCTCTCGCTCATCAAATTCGAGGACGCTGAGCTCTCCGCGCGGCAAGCATCGCGGCGCGCCGCTCCGGGGAAGCTTGCTTGTACTGTCCCTTCGTCCGAACGGCGAGGCTGATGGTCGCCGGCGAGACGCCGAACTCCCGTGCGAGCTCCCGCTGCGACTTCACGGTCCGACGCAGCACCCGCCACTCCGTAAACCGGACATGCTCGGCGAGGATGATCTCGACCTGGGCATCGGTCAGCGCCCGGGGCCGCCCGACCGTGCTCCTCCCGGCCGCTGCTGGGTGCGACCCGACCTCCGGCAGAAGCGCCGGGGAGGAACCGCGCGAGCGGCCCCTCCCCGTGCCCCCGGCCATCAGAGAAGTCCCCTCTCGGAGAACGACGAGGACTGCCCGTCGCCCACGACGAAGTGATCGAGCACCCGGATGTCCACGAGGGCCAGGGCTTCTGTCAGGCGTCGGTTGATGAGCTCGTCCGCCTGGCTGGGCTCGAGCACCGCGCTTGGGTGGCAATGCGCGAAAACCACGGCCGCGGCGTTGTGGCGTAAAGCACACCGGACGACCTCCCGTGGGTAGACCCGGGCCCCGTCGATGGTGCCGGCGAAGAGGATCTCGCTCGCTACCAGACGGTGCCTGTTGTCGAGTGCGAGGAGCACGAAATACTCCCGGTCCTGGCCTGAGAGGAGCGTCGTCAGGTACTCGCGCACTAAGGCGGGGCTATTCAGTGCGCGACCCCGGGGATAAGCAGCGAGCTTGAACAGAATGGCTCGGGCCTGCGCGAGTACGCGTGCCTCTTCATCGGTGACCCGGGAGGAAAGCTGCAGGAGGTCCGTC
>Ga0335081_10011340_pt1 | contig 14407 bp, 11 predicted proteins | sample Lox_Sample_35_FD_206713 | JGI IMG/M metagenome (GOLD analysis project Ga0335081, IMG submission 206713) | Soil microbial communities from Loxahatchee National Wildlife Refuge, Florida, United States - Lox_Sample_3.5 | ecosystem: Environmental > Terrestrial > Soil > Wetlands | place: USA... | reverse complement strand
CGGTCTCACTTGGTCAGACGTTCGATACTCCCCCGTGGCCAGGCGCGTTCGTTAAATGGGGCTGGGGTTTTAGCTGGATTGATTGGGATGCGCATGCAGTTTTCCTGGAGGGCCTTCTGTGGGAACGGGTATGGACGAACCGGCATGAATACGTGCATTCATATCCCTACGTACATCGCTGGGACGCAGGACAGCGCATCGAGCGGCATAAGCTGATCCCGCGCACCGAGAGGGAACGCGAGGCAGACCGCACTGAACCACGGCGGGTGGAAGAGCACCACCGCCACTGGTGATTTGACCTATTTGATATGTGGCTGCATTTCGCGGAAGTTGTTCCGACAGCCGATTCACGGCATATCGAGTCACCGCGCGATCAACTCTGGTGGGAGCGGCGGCAGAGCCAAGCGCCTGGTAAACAGCGCTAATCAAGTGCCTGCGGGAGGACCCACTGTCCGGTAGCGCGTGCTTGCGTTCATCGGTTCATAGCCTCAAGTCTTCCTGACTGCCCTCGTTGAAATCTCCAAAACCCGTCGTAACATCATTCTGCATGGACAAGCGGCCCGATTTCCCGACAATCGACCAGGTCGAACAGGCCAGTCATGAGCAGCTTGCATGGTGGTACCGCTTCCTACCATCCGGCGACACACCGGAGCAAAAGAAGATCATGGACCGTCTCGCCCAACGCTTCAAAAAGCTAGGCGGAATGACGTCCGAACTCTCCGAGAAAATTGGCCACGGCGGGGTTTAGTATTTCGGTGCGTTGATTTGCTCTTGGATTTCGCGAGCGTCCTGAATTCCCAAATAACGCTGAGTAGTCGCTAGGGATTTGTGGCCCAAATAATATTGAATCGTACGAAGTGAGATGCCCTGCGTGTGCCAGAAAGTCGCGCATGTCTTGCGCAGCCTATGCAGATAGTGCTTCTCACAACCCTCTGAATAGTCCTTGCAGCACTTTTCGACCGCGTTCTTTGCGTACCGCCCTTCATTCCGCGACGTATAGCACGCCCCGCAGTTCAGGCCGGCCTTAAATGCAATCTTTTTGAATTTGCGCAGGAAGTGGCCTTCTGGGTCACCCGCTTCATTTGGGAAGATCCATTTTGAATTCGAAGCCTTCTTACGTTCCTCCAACACGTCATGCAGTTCGCGGGTTAGCGGAATCGCCCGAGTTTCGTGGGACTTCGGTGTGAACTTCCCGTGCTCGCCGTTCGCTGTCTTGAAGGTCTTAGCTCGAACAATGTATTTGCAATCCTTGATGTCATCCCACTGCGCGTAAGCGACCTCTTTTTCACGGCAGGCTGTATCTAGGAAGAACGTGTAACGGACCTTCTCTTCATCCGTCATCACCGCAAACAGCTTCCGTAGGTCAGCTTTTGTGTATGGCTCAGGAATCTCTTCTTCGACGGTGGGCAGCTCAACCATCTTGGAAGGAGCCTGCACGCCCGCCGCTTTGAGCATGAAGCTCACTACCATGATTTTGTTGTGGATCGTCTTTGGAGCAGCGCCGTTTTGCTCCAGGTACTTCATGTGGCGGTCGAGGACATCGCCGTTCACCTGGTCGATGAAGCGAATGTTTGTTGGAAGGTGTTCTTGGAATTCGTTGAGGATGTATTCGTAGTTTGCGAAGGTAGAAGCAGACTTCTTACGGCGCTTCTGCTCCAGGAATTTCCCGATCGCGTCGCTGATCAGCATGCGGCCGGCGTTGTTCTCGGCCCGGAGCTCCGTTCCACGCTCCTTTTTATCCCGCTCTGTCTTGGCGTCTTCGAAGTTTTCGGCATCCAGGGTGACCCAGGGCTGGGCCCCATTGGTCTGGGTGGGCCGGATATAAAACGGTCCCCGCAGAGACCCTGTTTTGACCCCGCGGGCCTCATTTACGCGCTGGTAGCGCCATCCTTTGCCCTCGACCTTACCCCGGGTATATATGGCCAGTCCTGCCATGAAACCTCCCTTTTGGGCCGATTCAAATCAGGGAAATAACGTAGCAAGACGTAGCATACGGTGAAATCGTTATATTTTCAAGGAAAATGACTATGGCGGAGAGGGTGGGATTCGAACCCACGGTAGGGGTTAACCTACACACGCTTTCCAAGCGTGCGCCTTAAACCGCTCGGCCACCTCTCCCGCGCTGGAGCAACCTCCCCAATTTAGCAGAATCTACCGATTCGCGCACCGCCGCCGGCGGGCACTTGCTGTCCTAATTGCCACGAATTCGAAGTGGAACACTACCAACGTACACGCTGCTCCGTGCGGGGCATCCATAGGCCATCTTCTTACCCAAGGGTACAGCCTCCGTTTTGAATGTGGGTCGGGCCGTTCCACAGCTGCTCAGAAATGGCAGGACGTTGCCCCGCGCTTCTGCAAATACTTCTGGTGATACTCTTCGGCTCGATAAAACTGCGAAGCCGGAGTAATCTCCGTGGCGATCGGCCGCCGGAACCTCCCGCTCGCCTCCAACGCCGCCCGCGACTTCTTCGCCGCCACTTCCTGCTCCGGTGAATGCACGAAAATCACCGTGCGGTACTGCGTTCCGAAGTCCGGCCCTTGCCGGTTCACCTGCGTCGGGTCGTGGGCTTTCCAAAATACGTCCAGCAATTGCTCGTAACTCACCTCAGCGGGATCAAACGTCACCTGCACCACTTCCGCATGCCCCGTCTCATCCGTGCAAACATCCTTATACGTGGGATTCGGTATATCTCCGCCCTCGTATCCCACCGCCGTATCAACTACTCCCGGCACCTGCTGAAACGCCGCCTCCACTCCCCAAAAACATCCCGCTCCGAACGTGGCAATCTCTGACATGGTTGCCTCCCAAGAAACCCGTCCTCGTTTTACGACCTGCGTCTCGGCAAATTCCGCCGCGCGGCAACCCCCTTAGATGCCGCTAGCCCGGCGAAGGATTCGGGTGTCCCGAGTCGCAACAATCCTGCCGTTCTCAGGATTTTTTCCCCGTTGGCGCAAACGTTTTTAGCTTCGCCTGCGCCAATGCCTTGTACGCGCTGTTCACCGAGGCCGCCTGCGTAAACGCCTCTTTCGCTTCTGCATTCTTTTTCAAATTCAGCAGCGCAAAACCGAGCCGGTATTGGTTGCGTCCAAAGCTGCTTTCGTCCGCCTTGAGCAGCGGCGCCGCCGCTTTAAGATTGTCGACCGCCGCGGCATTGTCCTTCTTCTCGAGATTCACTTGGCCAAGGGAACTCAGGGCCAGGCCTCTTTGGAGTGAAACCTGCTGCTGCCACTGTTCGTCGCTGACGCCCTCCGGTTTCTGCGCGGCGCCCAGCAACTCGATCACTTTTTTAGCGGAGGCTTCTGCCTTGGCGAGCTGCTCTCCCTTATCGCTGTAATAATCCGAAAGCAAGAGCAGCATTCCGATATTGTTGGGGTCCTTCGCCAACACGCCATTGGCCACTTCCAGCATTTTCGGCCCGTTTTGTGCCTGCTCATAGGCGCCCGCCGCTACGACGACGGCCTGACTCGCATACGGCGAATCGGGGAAGGATTGCGCGAACTTGGTCAGGAGTTCGGCGCGCTTCGCCGGATTCGGCGTCCGAGACGCGGCCAAATAAAACGACTGTTCCACATAGGTGATGTTGTCTTTGTTGGCTTCCAACGCTCTGGCCTTGTCCCGCTCCCAAATTTCGTTTCCCGTTCCGCTGGGCGCAGACGCGGCCTTATACCGTTGCAATATATCTCCGGCCTTCTCCCCATAGGCCATCAGCTTGTCCGCGTCGCCTTTCTCGTTCGCGGCGCGGATCATGTTCACCGCATTGTTGAAATTGTCGGGGTCCAGCGCAAAAAGCTTGTCACCATATTCGAACGCCTTGTCGTACTCCTTCTGCCCGATGTAGTAGTTCACGTACAACTCGTCCGCGACTATGGCCACATCGCCTTTGCCGAGGTTGGCCGAAAACTTGTCGATCAGCGCCAGCTTTTGCGCCGGATCGCTCGTGGCATTAATCTCCGTCAGCGCCTTGTCCTCGTCTGACCCCGCCGCAATCGGCACAAACTTGCCAATTTGCTGCGCACTCGCCGAGCCTGCCGCAATTACCACCAACGCCGCCACGCCAAGGAACCGCATCACTCTCTCCATGGAAACCTCCAGGCAGGGAATTGCGTGCATCTTAGCGCCCCTCCGCCCTGCAAGCAAACAGACTCCTCGCCGCAAAGCCATCCCGCCTGGGGACACCCGCATCTCACGTTTTCGTCTAGAATGGCAACATCCCGTCCGGCGGGCAATGCCGTCGCGTCGCCCTATCGAGGAGCGGCGCTCGGCCGCAAACCCGGGACGGCTCGGGAACATTACGCCGCCTCGCGCGGTATCCCTAATAGCTGCTGGAGGAAGCCGTGGCGCAACGCGAGCTGTTTCACCGTCTCACAACTTCAAAGCTTTCCGCTTTCGCTTTTCTGGCCGCCTGCCTTGCCATCTTCTGCGCTCCTCCGGCGTCCGCGCAGAACGCCATGGCTGGCCACGTGATGCAAACCCGCGACGAAATCCCTCCCGAGCAATTGGCCCCACCCGAAAAGCTTGCCGGCATCGGCAACGCTCACATCAAAATCACCGCCACTCCCGAAGCGCAAATGTGGTTTGACCAGGGCCTCAATCTGCTCCACGACTTTTGGGATTACGAATCGGTCCGTGCCTTCGTCCAGGGCACGCGGGTCGACCCCAACTGCGCCATGTGTTACTGGGGCATCTACCACGCCGAACTGTTCACCCACAGCAACGCCAAGTTCTACGCCAAGCAGGCCCTCGCCAAAGCCGTCTCCCTAAAAAAACAAGTGAGCGAAGCCGAGCGCCTTTATATCGAGGCGTCCGAAAAATCCGAAAAGGAAGCCAACAAATCCCACGCCACGGGCGCCGTCAAAATTTACCGCAAGCTGGTCAAGAAATATCCCAACGAGCTGCAAGCGCGCATCTCTCTGGCGGAAGCCGTCGGCGACGGCTACGACGATAACGGCCAGCCCAATCCCGGACAAAAAGAACAACTCTCCATCCTTCAGAGCGTCCTAAAAGACGATCCCGACAACTCCGCCGCCAACCACTACTGGATTCACGCCGTCGAAGCCAGTCCCCATCCCGAGCAGGCCCTGCACAGCGCCGAAATTCTCGGCCGCCTCGCGCCCACTTCCGGTCACATGGTCCACATGCCCGGCCACATCTTCTACCGCGTCGGCGATTACGCCCGCGCCAACGAGTCCTTCACCGCCTCCATGCACGCCGACGAAAGCTACATGCAAGCGCAGCACGTTCCTGTCGATGACGACTGGAACTACGTCCACAATCTCATGTACGCCATCGCCGACCTACTCGAAGAAGGCCAGCTCTCCGAAGCCAACACTCTTTCTGCCAAGCTGAACTTCGCCCACGGCGAGCTCGAAAATAGCCTCTATCCCTGGTCCACGCGCGACTCCATCTCCCGCATTGACCCGCATCTTCCGGTCGCGTTGCGCTCTGCCGATTGGCCGGCTGCTTTGCAACTCTTGAAATCCAGCACTGTGCCCGACACCCTCCCCAACATCCAATTTCTTCAGCGCGAATTGAAAAGCTTCGCGGAAGGCATGCAAGCGCTCGACCAGCATTCGGTATCGCAGGCCGAAACGGCCTCCTCCACCTTCGACGCCGAACTCGACAAAACCTCCGCGCGTGTGAAAGAGCAGGAAGCTCAGGACAAAAAGAAGAAAAAGTCCAACTCCGACGCGGCCCCGCCAAAACTTCCGGTCATGCCCGACGCGTACACCAAGCCGCTGCTCAAGACCCTCTCCATCATGTCCCTCGAGCTGCGCGCCGGCATCTTGGTGCAGAAGCTGCAAAATGAAAAAGCCAGGGAACTCTTCACGCGAGCCGCGAAGCAGGAAAAAGACCTTGGTTATCACGAGCCTCCCGCCTACATCCGCCCCGTCGGCGAGACCCAAGCCGCTGCCTTCTTAGCCGCCTCTGACTGGAAAGACGCCAAGTCCGCTTATGAGGCTGCCCTCATCGAGCGCCCCAAGTCCGGCTTCCCCCTTTACGGCATCGCCCTCGCCAACGAAAAATCCGGCGATGCCGCTTCCGCCACCAAGGCCTATTCCGACTTCCTCTCCGCCTGGCGATCCGCGGACGCCAGCCTTCCTCAACTCATCCACGCCAAAGACTACCTGGCCTCTCACGCTACAACGGCCGCAGCCCAGTAGGCTCGCCCGCAACAAGTAGGGGCGCAGCACGCTGCGCCCCATCTCGGCACGATCCCAACTCATCTGCACACCCTGACGCTTCGTTGCCTAAGCGAGCTCACCGCCGTCTCTCGCTTACCCGGCGGTTATAACCTCGTCTCCCCAGACGTGCCTGCATCTTCAATCATTCGTCCCAACCCTCGCCCAAAACTCCTGCGATATCTCCACGGCCACAATCTCAAACTCCACCAGATCTGCCCACCGCCCCACCCACGGCTCCAGCGCCTCCGCGCTCTCCGCCTCCATCAACTGAAAACACCGCATCTCCTTCGCATCCATCCAACTCGCCACATACGTCACGCCCTCCGGCAACATCCTCCCCTGGCTCCGAAAGCGGTCTCCAATCGTCTTTGCGTCGCCGTTCCGAAAGCGCTCGATCACCATGAGCAACATCTCTGCAGTCTAGCGGACCTCATTCTCCAGGAAAACTGGAATCACCTTGCCCGTCCTTCGCAATCGGCTCCGCGATTAGCATAGCATTTTAGTAACTACCTGAAAACTAGTTGTCGTGTGTGGTGATAACCCACCTTAATTAGAGTTCGCACGCCGATTGCCCCCATCGTCGCTCGCCGCCCCGCTCTCGCCGCAGCCAGGAGTAGTGGGTCAGTTTCAAACTGACCCAGTAGCCAGCCAGGCAGTCATTTGACCCGCCGCCCCTTTCGCGAGAGCATAAAAGTTTTGCATGAGGCAAGAAGCATGGACTTGGGCTTACAAGGTCGCGTTGCCATCGTGGCCGCCGCCAGCAAAGGGCTCGGCCGCGCCGTCGCCGAAGAGCTCGCCCGCGAAGGCGCTTCTGTCGCCATCTGCGCCCGCACCGCCTCCGACCTTGCGCAAACCGCCGCGCACATCCAAAATTCCACCGGTCGCAACGTTTTTCATCAAACCGTGGACGTCACTGATCCTGCTTCCATCTCCAGTTTTGTCGCTGCCGCGGAAAAGAATCTCGGCCGCCTTGACATTTGCGTCACCAATTCCGGCGGCCCGCCGTCTAAACCATTCGCCGATGCCAGTTCCGACGATTGGCGCGCGGCCGTGGATCTCCTCCTCATGAGTACGGTCTTCTTCGCCAGGGAAGCGCTTCCTCGCATGCAAAAGAACAAGTGGGGGCGCTTCATCACCATCACATCCTCCGCCGTCAAACAGCCCGTGGACGGCCTGCTTCTCTCCAATTCCATTCGCTCCGCGGTCACCGGCCTCGCCCGCACGCTTGCCAACGAATATGCTGCGCACGGCATCACCGTGAACAACGTGTGCCCCGGCTACACGCGCACTGCTCGTCTTGATGGCCTGGCCAGCACCATTTCCAAACGCACGGGGGCTCAGCCGCAGGATGTTTTTGCCGATTGGACTCGCCAGGTCCCCGCAGGCCGTCTCGGCACTCCGCAGGAATTCGCCGCCCTCGTCGCGTTTCTTGCTTCCGAGCGCGCCAGCTACATCAACGGCACTTCCATCGCCGTGGATGGCGGCATGGTCAGGAGCCTTCTCTAGCGCAATGACCCTTTCTCTTCGTCATCTTCAGCTCTCTTTGCTTCCGGAGACCTACGCCATTGTCGGCCTTTCGCCGCTCGCCGATCTCCCCAACTGGGCCACGCAGGGCCAATTCTTCTCCATCACGCGCACGCCGGAAGAGCTTTCCATCGTCGTCGAACAGTCCCGCGTCCCCCAAGGCATTCAATCGCAAGGCGGCTGGCGCGTCATTCAGGTTCATGGCCCCTTTGTTTTATCCGAAGTCGGCGTGCTCGCCTCGCTTGCCGGGCCGCTTGCCGCGGCGCGCATCAGTTTGTTTGTGGTTTCGACGTTCGATACCGATTATCTGCTCGTCTCGTCGGAAAATCTTGACGCCGCCGTCTCCGTCCTCGAGCGCGCCGGCCATTCCTTTCGCAGGAGCCAATCCGCATGAACATTCCGTCGATTCCTTCCGCAGTACGTACACGCCGCCTATCCGTTTATTTCCTCGTCCTCACCGCGCTCGCCATTCCTTTCTCGCCGTATCTCTGCGCCGATGGACCTTACGCCCCGAGCCGCGACTACGATTTACAACACTCCCGCATCGCGCTGCGCTTCGACCTCGACCAGAAAAAAGTCATCGGCGAGGTCACCCACACCCTCACCATCCTCCGCGACTCCGTCTCCAAAATCTCCTTCGACTCCGCCGCCCTCAACATCCAGAGCGTCACCATCAACAAATCCGCGGCAAAGTTCGAGGCCGACGCGCAGACCAGCAAGCTCATTGTCTCCTTGCCCGCGCCCGTGCACGCCGGCGCAAAATTGGACGTCGCCATCCGCTACGACGCCAAGCCCAGCAAAGGTCTTTACTTCATTCTTCCCGACAAAGACTATCCCGAGCGTCCCAAGCAAGTTTGGACGCAGGGCGAATCCGAAGACACGCACTACTATCTCCCCACCTACGACTATCCCAACGACCGCCTCACCACCGAAACCATTCTCACCGTTCCCGCTTCCTGGATTACCGTCGCCAACGGCAAGCTCATCAGCGTCACCGGCGCCTCGGGTGGCATGAAGACCTGGACCTGGCGCGAATCTCTTCCCAGCTCCACCTATCTCATTACCGTGGTTGCCGGCGAATTCGACGAGGTCAAAGACTCCTGGCGCGGCATTCCCGTCAACTACTACGCGCCCAAGGGCCGCGGCGATCGCCTTTCCGCGAATTACAGCCGCACGCCCCAAATGCTTGAGCTCTTCAGCAACAAACTCGGCGTGCCCTTCGCCTGGGAAAAGTACGACCAGTCCATGGTGGACGACTTCGTCGCTGGCGGGATGGAAAATTCCAGCGCCACCACCAACACCAGCTCTTCCCTGCGCAGCCCCAAGCTCGTTCCCGAATATCCCACCGACGAAGACGACCTCATCGCCCACGAACTCGGCCATCAGTGGTTCGGCGATCTCGTTACCTGCAAAGACTGGGGCGATATCTGGCTGAACGAAGGCTTTGCGACGTTCATGGCCTCCCTTTGGAGCGAGTCTCATTTCGGCAAGGATGAGGGCGATTACGAGCGCTGGCAGGCCGCGCGCGGCTGGTTTGCCGAAACGAATCTTTACGATAAGCCCATCGTTCGCCACGACTTCAGCGATTCCAGCGAATTCGACGGCAACGCCTACACCAAAGGCGGCTGGGTCCTTTACATGCTCCGTCACCAGCTCGGCGAAGACGCCTTCTATCGCGGGCTGAAGCACTACCTCGAAGTCAACCGCGGCAAGAACGTTGTCACCGCCGACCTTATCAAAGCCATCGAAGAGGCTACCCACACGGACGTCGACCAGTTCTTCAATCAATGGATCTACGGCGCGGGCGCTCCCAAATTCGATCTCAGCTACAAATACGACGACGCCAAGCACGAAGTCGCGCTCACCGTGAAGCAGACCCAGAGAGTCGAAGGCCATGTCGGTCTTTTCACCATCCCCACCGAAGTCGAGATCACCACCGCCTCCGGCCCCAAGCTCTATCCCATTACCGTCTCCAAAGACTCTGAAATTTTCACGTTTCCTTCCAACTCCGCTCCTCTCATGGTTCTCTTTGACAAAGGCGGTCAGATCCTGAAGTCGGCCGACTTTCACAAAGAGACGAAGGAATGGCTCTACCAGCTGAAGAACGCTTTGGAACTCGCCGACCGTGCCGACGCCGTCCAGGTCCTTGCGAAACTAAAAGCTGATGATGAGGTCGTTACCGCTCTCGGCGAGGCGCTTCGCAACGACAGAGCTTGGGGCATTCGCGCCAACGCCGCTGATGCTCTAGGTCAGCTCGGTGGGGGCGCGGCCTCCAAACAGCTGCTCGATGCTCTCGACTCCGCAAAAGAACCCTGGGTGCGCACCCATGTCGTTGCCGCGCTCGGCAATTTCAAAGACGATTCCGCGATCGCTGCCAGGCTCGATTCCATTGCGCACGAGGACAGTTCCTATCGGGCGCGTGCTTCCGCGCTCCAGGCGCTGGGCCGGCTGAAGTCCGCCTCGGCCCTCGCGACTCTTGAAGCTGCCGTTGCTGCAGACTCGCCCGATGAAATTCTGCGCGACGCCGCGTTGCGCTCCTTCGGCTCTCTCGGCGACGACAAGGCCGTCCCTTTGCTTCTGCAGTGGTCCGCCCCCGGCAAGCGCATCGAATCGCGTAACGCCGCTATCGCCAGCCTGGCTCGCCTGCAAAAAGACAACAAGGATATCACGCGGGAAATTGCTTCCTATCTCAACGAGCCACATCTTCCCGTTCGCATGGCCAGCATCTTTGCTCTCGGCGCCCGCGGCGATGCTTCCGCGATCCCGGCTCTCGAGGCTTTGTTGAAAAGCAGCGATCTGAACATTGAAATGGCTCCGCTCATCAAGAGCCAGATCGCCCGCATCCAAAGCTCCGGCGGCAATCGCCGCGGAGGAGAGGAGTCTTCCAGCGCAGAAGAAGGCGGCGAAAACTCCTCGGCTGCGGGAGATCAAGCTGCGGTGGCCAAGCGCCTCGACCGCGTCGAGCATCTTATGCAGGAAATGAACGACCGCCTCAAAGCCATCGAATCCCGTCTTCCTCCACCCAAGCAACCATGACGCTTGGCAAGAGAATGTTGAGACGCCGAGCTTTGCCGCTGCCTCGATATGTGCGTGTTCTCTGCACCTCCTTTGTACCCTCTGCGTTAATCTTTTTCTTCCTTTCTTCTTTTCCTTCTCCTCTCTGCCAAGTGGGAAGCCACAAAGCGAGTGTGTTAGTGTAGCTGGCGAGTTATAAAAAGCTGCATCGAGGAGAAGATGGCGAAACCGAAAGTGCTGGCCACGCGCCCGCTATTTCCCGCGGCACAGGAGATTTTGAACGCCGACTGCGATGTCGAGTATTGGACCTCTTCCGAACGGATTTCCCGAGACGAGCTGCTGCGCAAGGTGAAAGACAAAGAAGGGTTGGTCTGCCTGCTCACAGAAAAAGTGGATGTGCATCTTCTCGCTGCGGCGCCGAAGCTGCGCATCGCCGCCAATGTCGCCGTGGGCTTCGACAACATGGACGTGCCGGCCTGCACCAAGCGCGGCGTGGTGGCCACCAATACGCCGGGCGTGCTGGACGAAACCACCGCGGATTTTGCCTGGGCCCTGATGATGGCCGTGGCGCGGCGCGTGATTGAGGGCGAAGCTCTGGCGCGCTCGGGAACCTGGAAAGGCTGGGATCTGGATCAGCTGGTGGGCACGGACATCTGGGGCAAAACGCTCGGCATCGTCGGATTTGGACGCATCGGGCGCGCCATGGCGCGGCGGGCGCTCGGTTTTCAGATGAAGGTGCTGTATGCCGACGCGGTGCGTGCGCCGGAAGCCGTGGAGAAAGAGTTGCGGGCGGAATACAAGGGCATGAGCGACTTGCTTGCGCAATCCGATTTCATCAGCGTGCATGTGCCGCTGCTGCCGGAAACGCGCGGGCTGTTTGATGCCCCGCGGTTCTTCAAGATGAAACCGACGGCATTCCTCATCAATACTTCGCGTGGGCCGGTGGTGGATGAGGCCGCCTTGGTGCACGCGCTCGAAGCCGGCAAAATTGCCGGCGCCGCGCTGGACGTTTTCGAAAATGAGCCGTTCATCCATCCGGGACTGAAACGGCCGAATGTAGTGCTGGCGCCGCACATTGCCTCGGCGTCCATCGAAACGCGCACAAAGATGGCCTGTATGGCAGCGGAAAATGTGGTGGCGCTCTTTAAGGGCCAGCGCCCGCCGAACACGCTCAACCCCGAAGTGTTGAAGCCCAGTTGAAGACGGAGCGAAGAATCCTTCCATGGCGGATCTGAAGCAACTCGCCCGCCAGATTTTTCACCAGACCCTCGCCGCGATAGACATTCCTGCGGCGATGCAGCGCAAGCTGCGCCGCGAAGGAATGCTGCTGCATTGCCACGATGTCGTAATTGATCTGCAGCCGTTCCATAGCGTGCGTGTGGTCGCCATGGGCAAAGGGGCGCACGCCATGCTGGATGGTTTGCGAACGCTGCTGCCGCGGGAGATTCGTCTTGAGGGAGTTGTCTCCGCACCCGTTCCGCCCATCGCGAAGATGGAAGGTGTTGCGTATTTTGTCGGAGGGCATCCGACACCGAACGAAGAGAGCCTCGCGGCGGCGAAGGCGATTCTGGAACTGCTGAAGACGTGCGATGAAAGAACGATCGTGTTTTTTCTGTTGTCGGGCGGCGGGTCGGCTCTGGTGGAGTTGCCGCTTCATCCGCAGCAGACGCTGCAAGATGTGCAGCAGTTGAATAAGGCGCTCGTGACATGTGGCGCGCCGATCGAGGCCATGAACACGGTCAGAAAGCATGTGTCGGCCGTAAAAGGCGGGCGGCTTGCGGTTGCGGCAGGGAACGCCACGAAGGTTACTCTGGCGGTGAGTGACGTTCCGGCGGGGAAGGAAACCGCGCTCGCCTCGGGACCAACGCTGCCGGATCCCACCACCATCGGTGATGTGTTGCAGGTGATTGGAGAATTCGGATTGCGCGAGAAGATGCCGGCCTCGCTCCTGCGATGGATGGACGAAGGTAGTATGCCGGAAACGCCGAAAGAGCGCGATGCCGCGTTTGCGAATGCGCACTTTGCGCTGTTGCTGGGATTGGACGATTTGTTTCATCCGGCGCATCACGCGGCGGAGGCAAAGGCATTCGTCGTGTGCTGCGACAACACGACGGACGACTGGCCGGTCCAGAAGGCCGCAGACTATTTGCTGGAGCAGCTCGACGCCTTACGCAGGTCCAATCCCGGCCAGCGCGTGGCGGTGATTGCCGATGGCGAGGTGAGCTCGCCAGTGACCGGGAAGGGCATCGGCGGACGCAATGCGGCGTTCGTACTAGCGTGCGTAAAGAAAATCGCCGATAAAAAAATCGCGGTGCTGAGCGCGGGAACTGATGGCGTGGACGGAAACAGCCCAGCAGCGGGAGCCGTGGCGGACGGCGAGACGCTGGAACGGGGCAAAGCGATTGGCTTGAACGCGCGATTCATGTTTCGCGAGAGTGACTCCTACACCTACTTCGCCAGGCTCGGCGACACCATCATCACCGGCCCTACGGGGAACAATCTGCGGGACTTGCGCATTCTGCTGGCGGAGTGAGCACGAGCGGAAACGCTGGCCTGAAGGAAAGAGAAATAAATTGTCAACGTCAGAGGCGCAGAGCAGGCGCGACGCGGAGGCCTTGCGGCTTCGCGAAATATCCTGCACTTTCATCGTTTCAGTTTCTCCTAAAAACATTTTTGCGCTTGGCCCGTCTATGAAGGAAACGGGGGATACATCCATGAAGCGGTTTCTGCTGCTTGCGGCGCTGGTCGTCTGCTCACCGGTGTTGGCACAAGAGGCGATGTTTCGCGGCAATCCGGAGCACACTGGCGTCTATGCCGGCCTAGCCGTGTCGCAAACTCCGAAAATCAAGTGGCAATTCCACACCGGCGCTCAAGTTTTGTCGTCGCCGGTAGTTGCCGGCGGCGCGCTCTATGTCGGCAGCAGTGATCACTATTTCTATGCTCTGGACGCTGCCACCGGCACGCTTAAATGGAAATTCAAGACCGCTGGGCGCCTCACTTCCTCGCCCGCGGTTTCCGGCGGCGTTGTCTTTTTTGGTAGCTACGACAGCAATTTCTACGCCGTGGATGCCGCCACCGGCCAGTTGAAGTGGAAATTCAAGACCGGCGGCGAGCGCCGCTTCGCCGCTACGCACCTTCATGGCGGCGAACCTGCGGCGGAAACCATGCCCGATCCCTTTGATTTCTTTCTATCGTCGCCGGTGTTTTCCCAGGGCGCGGTTTATTTCGGCAGTGGCGATACCAACATCTACGCGCTTGACGCTGCCAGCGGCACGCTCAAATGGAAATTCAAGACCGGCGACGTGGTGCACGCTTCACCGGCTATTTCCGACGGCGTGCTGTACGTGGGCAGTTGGGACAGCTATTTCTACGCGCTCGACGCATCCACGGGAAACGTAAAGTGGCGTTTCAAGACCGGTGAAGATCCGGAGATTCACAATCAAGTGGGCATTCAGTCTTCGGCGGCTGTCTCGGGCGGCATGATCTATTTCGGGTGCCGCGATTCCAAGTTCTATGCGCTGGACGCGGCCAGCGGAAAGCTGGCCTGGAGTTTCCCGAACAAAGGCTCCTGGGTGATCGCCTCGCCCGCCGTGCTGGACGGCAAGGTGTATTTCGCTACATCCGACTCTGCGCTCCTTCATGCCCTCGACGCCAAGTCCGGCGCAGCCATCTTTTCGCTCGACAA
>Ga0335081_10011337_pt1 | contig 14409 bp, 13 predicted proteins | sample Lox_Sample_35_FD_206713 | JGI IMG/M metagenome (GOLD analysis project Ga0335081, IMG submission 206713) | Soil microbial communities from Loxahatchee National Wildlife Refuge, Florida, United States - Lox_Sample_3.5 | ecosystem: Environmental > Terrestrial > Soil > Wetlands | place: USA... | reverse complement strand
ATGACGTTCATCTCTCTGGTACTGCCCGTTGAAAGGCGAAGCGTCGTCCGCTATCTTTCCCCGGAAGAGCGGCTTAAGAAAACGATAGCGAGTGAGAAATGAACGGCGATTTATCGCTGTCGCTAAGTGGGCAGTGAGTGAGGGATGCGATGGAAAGTTCCAATGACCCCAAAGAAAGAAGGAAGTACCCGCGGTCGCTTCTGGGTTTGCCTTTTGAATACAGGCTCAAGGGAGTTCCTCATGCCCATGGAGGGATGGTGGTTGATGCGAGTGAGGGAGGCCTCCTTATTCATTCCGTTGAAGACATGCTCGTGGGCCAGAAATTGAATATCGTTCTTCTGTTTACCAAGGGGTTTGAGTTGACGAACCTCGAGGTTTCCGCCGAGATCGTCCGGAAGGACCTTTGTTCGAACAACGGTTCCAAGGGATATGAATACGGTTTAAGAATTATCCAGATTATGGAAAAAGATCGTTGGATGCTAAAGCAGCTTCTCAGCGACTCTAATTGAATCCCACCCCTATCACTCCCTCCGAACGATCCTATTTCTCTAATTTGCTTGGCCCGCAAGGATGGTTCTCTTGGAGAACTTTAGAGCGTAACCTCTTACCGATACCTTTTGGCGATCTCAGTATGTTCCTTGATGTGTTTACTGCCACGGATGGTTGCGCACCTACTAATGTCACGCATTTTAAAGTTCGGAAAGAGAGCCATCTTGAAAGGGCCGAGGACAAGAGAGAAAATTTTTTACACCTTCAGGGTGACGAAGTCGGGTTATGATGCCTCTTGAAGAGTGCATTGAGAAGCAAGAAAGCCGAAAAGGCAGAGCATACCCAAGCGAAGATATCCCCGTAAATAGTATAGAAGGTTTTCTGATTCGACAGTCGGATCGTCCCGCTCAGTGCCTCCTCTGTGAAGATCCGTCCCTCTTTCAAGATCTTTCCGGTTGGATCGATCAATCCGGTGATTCCTGTATTGGCTGCCCTGGCAACAAAGACGCGATTCTCAACGGCCCTGAAGGTCGCTATGGAGAAATGCTGGTAGGGAGCTGAGGTTCTCCCAAACCAAGCATCGTTCGTGATCGTGACCAGAAAGTTTGCGCCTTTCTTGACGAACCTGCGACAGAGATCTGGGAAGATAATTTCAAAACAGATGAGGACGCCGAATTTGCCCTGAGGCAGGGAAAAATTGAAGATCTCTTCCCCGGGATGAAAATCTCCAATACCTTCCCCCAAGGATCCGATGAAGAAAAGGAGAGGTTGCATGGGGATATACTCGCCAAAGGGCACAAGGTGAATCTTGTCATATTTTCCCACCAGCTCTCCCGAAGGAGAGACCAAGTAAGCACTGTTATAATAGTTCACTTTCCCCTTCTCGACCTTATAAGAAGGGGCTCCGAAGAGGAGGAAGGCATTTGTCTTCTTCGGAATATCCAGAATAATGGGTTGGTATTTCTCGGCCCCCTGAAAAAAGAAAGGTGTGGCTGTCTCAGGCCAGATGATGAGTTCCGGTTTTTCTTCTGCCACCCTGGAAGTAAGTCTCTCGTATTTCTCCATGGTTTCTGTTTGGAAAGATTTATCCCATTTTACTGACTGATCGATATTTCCTTGGACCAACCCGATCTTCAAAGCGGGATTTTGCATCGATTGCCTGGCTACTATTCCCATCTTTAAATATCCGTAAATCGAAAGGCTAAGAACGATGACGGCTGTCAGGACGACTTCTTTAATGGGAAAGATTCTTTTAGCGTCTTGGCGGAGCACATCGAAAAGCGTCGCATTGACTAAAACGATGACGAAAGAGGGGCCATAGACTCCCGTGATATCGGCTATCTGGATAAAACGAAGATTGAGATATTGAGAATAACCCAAGCTCGCCCAGGGAAATCCCGTTAGGAGATAAGTGCGAAGGTATTCCAAACCGACCCAGAGGAGCGGGGCGAAGAAAATCGTTTGAAGCCCTAAGCGAGTCTGAATGAATCGGGTTAAGAAGGTGAAGGCCCCCATGAAAAGGCTCAGGTAAGCGACCAGGAGCAAAAGAATGAGGCCGCTCGGGATCAAGGGGACATTGCCATACGTGTGGACCGCTACAATAATCCAGTAGAGAATTCCGAGAAACGTGACGATGCCTGTTAGAAACCCGAGCTCAAAAGTACATCGTAGCCCCTTTGACTCAATGGAAAGGAAAAGAGGGACGAGAGCAAACCAGGCCAAGAATTCAAGGTCAAAACGGGGGAAGGAGAAGATGAGAAGCACTCCGGAGAGAAGACACAAAAGAACGTCCCTTTTTCTCATGACTTCCATCATAAGCAAAAGGATGGCGATTTTCAAGAAGGGTGGCCCTCGCCGCACAGAGACTGTGTCATATTTGTAGGGGCTTGATTTATCAAGCCCACCAATAGGGCTCAATGAATTGAGCCCCTACAACATATTGTGTGTCTCTATTCGGGAAATCATATTACGACACATTCTCACAACGGCAGGGAATCCCTCGAAGGATTTAAATTTCTAAGGGGATTTGTTAGAATTAAGACCCGATGAGGATCTTACTGGTTGAAGATGATAAAGGCATCCTTCGATTCGTCAGAAAAGGACTGTTAGAGAATTCCTTTTTAGTGGATGTGGCCACGAATGGAGAAGAGGGGTTAAACGCTCTCCTTCGTATGAAATACGATCTGGTCGTCCTCGACATCCTCCTCCCGAAATTGGACGGGAGGGAGGTTCTGAAGAGGGTCCGGTCCATGGATATCCAGACCCCTGTGATCTTTCTGACCGCAAAGGGTTCGGAGGACGATATTGTTCATGGTTTGAATTTAGGGGCGGACGATTACCTCACGAAGCCTTTCTCGTTTAACGAGTTGTTGGCCAGAGTCCAAGCTATTCTCCGGAGGGATAAGGCGGTCGTTTATCCGTCAAGACTGCAAGTGGCCAACCTGACATTGGAACCCGACGGGCACCGGGTTTTCCGGGAAAAGACGAAGATCGAGCTTACCCCGAGGGAATACGCCCTTCTCGAATTCTTCATGAGGCGCCCGGGTGAGCTCATCACCCGGACGATGATTTCCGAGAAGGTCTGGGATGTCCATTTCGATACCTCAACGAATATCATCGATGTCCATGTTTCTCATCTTCGAAATAAAATTGACAAGGATTTTGAACCGAAGCTTCTCCATACCGTGAAAGGGGTTGGATATGTCCTGGAAGATCGGGGGTAAGTTTTACCGAAGGACCGACTTCAAGATGACCCTTTGGTATATGCTAACCTTCTTAGTCTCTGCGCTCGTGGTTTGTATGGTCCTTTACTTGGGTCTCAGGTATCGGCTCCTCAAAGAGATCGATCAATTTCTCCTTGACGAAACAACGGAAATGAAGAGGGTTTTGTCCAAGGAGCCCCAAGAGACATATTTCTTAATGAGATTCGAAGATGAAGTAATGGCCCGAAAGTATTATCCCTTCTTTTTTCAAATTTTGGATAGTGAGGGGAAACCGCTCTACGTTTCGAAAGAGTTTCGAGAGATGGGATATGTTGCAAGAGATCGGGTATTGACCAATGCCAGGAACGGGAAAGAGACTCGGGAAGAAATTTACAGTTCTGGAAAAAGAGAGACATTTCGTATCATCAGTACACCCGTTTATAAGAATGAAAAACTGACTGAAATCATTCAACTGGGGACCCATCTTTATTTTGTAGGACAGAATTTATCCCATTTTAGAAATAATATTTTGGCAGCCCTTCCTATCATATTGGCATTAGGAACATTGGGAGGGTGGATCCTTGCCAGAAGATCCCTTGCCCCCATCGGTTACATTGCCTCGAAGGCCGAAAGCATTTCCTCTCAAAACCTTAGCGAGCGATTGACTCCGAGAGGAACCGACGATGAGATGGACGATCTCATCCGGACGATCAATGAAATGATTGCCAGATTGGAGAGCTCTTTTAAACGAATGGCTGAATTTACGGCGGATGCGTCCCATGAATTGAAGACACCCATTTGTGCCATGAGAGGAGAAGCGGAAGTTTTACTCTTAAAAGAGAGAAAGGTCGAAGAGTATCAGGAAGGGTTGGCAAATTTCATCGAGCAGTTTGACCATCTGAATCAGATGATCAATGACTTGATCTTGCTTTCCAAGGTGGACAGCACGGAGGTGGCGTTGAAGATGACCCCCCTTCGCATGGACGTTCTGATCAAGGACCTGTGCAATTTCTTTCAAATCCTTGCGGAGCAGAAAAATATCGCCTTGGAAACGGGGCCCCTTGAAGAGGTGACGGTGATGGGGGATAAAGTTCGCCTTCAGCAACTTTTTACCAATCTGATTGACAATGCGATCAAATACACGTCGCACGGGGCAATTCGTGTCACGGTTGAAAAGCACGAAGGTGCCGTCGCCGTCAAGGTCAGTGATACCGGGATGGGAATTCCCGAAGAGGAACGAGAAAAGATCTTCAAGCGTTTCTACCGGATGGACAAATCCCGATCGAAGGAAACCGGCGGGGTGGGCCTCGGATTGAGCATCGCCGAATGGATTGCCCGCGCCCACCAAGGAAGGATTGAGGTCGATAGTGAAGTGAATCAAGGTTCCACGTTTACCATCTACTTACCCCTCCAAGGGATTGCGAACCCTTAATACCCTTCCCCCCCACATTTCATCATCCCCTCTTCTATAACCTTAAGAAACCTTAATACGAATTTCATTCGCATCGGCGACGCTTTTGTGGTATATAGGTGATAATTTTTTATCGGACTTTGCCCTTGCATGACGCATCCGTTTACTCAATTAATAAAACATTAATTCTGTAACGTGAGCAACCGGAAGGAATTTTAAGTTTATGGACGTGAGAAGAAAGTATATCTTTGCGCTCTTTGCCATTGGGATCTCTCTCTTCGTTTTCAATCTGGGGGGGAGGGATCTGTGGGAACCGGATGAAACCCGGTATGCGGTGATTGCCCGGGAAATGAAGGAAACAGGGAATTGGATTCTGCCCCACCTCAACGGAGAGGTTTATGCAGAGAAACCCCCTCTTTCCTTTTGGCTGGTCAATCTCTCCACTTTCTTTGTGGGAGAAAATAACGCGTTGGCCAATCGTCTTCCCTCCGCGCTGGCAGGATTGGTCATCCTTTTCGTCACCTTTCTTATTGGAGAGAGATTATTCAGTCTTAGAGCGGGCTTCTTTTCCGCGATGGTTCTGGCGACGTGTATCCTGTTTCCTCACTTGTCGCGGTGGATGATGCTCGACTCTCTTTTCACGCTCTTCTTTCTTCTGACCCTCTTTTTCTTCTACCTGGGTTATGAGAAGGAGGAGGGGCGCCAGAAGTATTACCTTCTGGCTGGCCTCTTTACCGGGCTTGCGATCCTGACGAAAGGGCCGGCTGCCTATCTTACGCTCCCCATCTTTCTGATCTTCACCGGTTTCCGAAAGAATGTGAAAAAGTTTTGGTGCCGCGACCTTCTGCTGGGGTTTCTTCTTTCCGTAATGGTTGTGCTGATCTGGTGGATACCCGCCTGTTGGTTTGGAGGAAGAGATTATATCCATTGGATCCTTTTTAAACAGGCGTTCGGAACTTATATGGAGGGAGGAAGACATTTTCATGCGGAGCCTCTCTATTTCTATTTTGTCCGTTTTCCTGCAGAATTCTTTCCGTGGGTCGTTTTCTTACCCACCGCATTCGTTTTGGGGTTACAGAAAAAGTTTGGCAAAAGAAAAGAATTCCTATTTCTCTCAATCTGGTTCTTTTTTATCTTCCTTTTTTTCACCTTCTCAAAAGGAAAGAAGGATAACTACCTCTTACCCCTTTATCCAGCAGCCGCCCTGATGGTTGGCGCTGTGTGGAATCACGGGTTTCAGTCAGAGGAGGGGAAAAAGGGATTCGTGTCGGGGCTTCTCCTTTTGACCCTTCTGTTCTTCGCCGCCTCTTTTCTGTTCCTGTCAAAGATTCCGCAACGGTTCTATCCGCCCGTGATGGACTATCGCTCCACTGCAGTCCTCATCCTCTCTTATTTATTGATCGGCTCCTTTCTGGCTCTATTGTTTTTTATTAGGAAGAAAAAATGGGCCTCGTTCGTCAGTCTTATGATTGTGTTCGCTTTTCTCCATCTTCATCTCTTTTTTCTTCTGCCCAAATTCGACCCCCAGAGGTCGGCCAGGGCATTTTCGGAGAGAATTCTAAAAAGGATGGAGGCAGGGGATGAGCTCAAGACCTATTCCCTCAAGTCGAACGGGTTGCTTTACTATACTAAGAAGCCTTATATCGAGAGCATTCAAAGCAAAGAACGGTTTTTTGAGATTTTCAACTCATCTCAGCGAGTCTTTGTCGTGATTTATCCGGAAGCGCTTGATCACCTTAAAAAAGAAACCGGAGTGGAGTTTTGGCCTCTTGAGCAGATGGTCGTAGCCAATTGGAAATATGTTCTCATTTCAAACCGCGCTCCCAAACCATTTTGATTACGGGTGATGTAACTTTTGGAAAGATTGACATCTCAAGAGAGTGGGGTTAAATAAAACCGATGAGGATTAGGCAGTGGCCGCGAGCGATAGGTTTGCTCGTCGGTTCGATTGAAATGAAAAGGTGTGGGTTATGTACCACGTAAGGCAACTGTACCAAAACAAGGTCTATGCGGCAGGCTATGAAAAGACAAGGTTTAAGGGGATCTATGGAAGATTTAGGAATTGGAATACCCAAAGGGTGATCTCAAAGCTGATTCGGTTTACAGGGAGAGAGGGGTTTGCCCTTGACATCCCCTGCGGGACGGGAAGGTTAAGTCATCTGATTTTGAAGAGCGGGTATAAATGGATCGGCGGGGATATCTCGTTAGAGATGATGATGGAGTCAAGAAAGAGGATGAATGGCTTCGAAGAATCCTTCTCGAATATCCGCCTGGATGCCGAAGCCATGGCGTTCAAGGACAACAGTATTGACTGCCTCTTCTCCATCCGGTTTATCTATCATATCCCCGTGGAGATAAGATATCGAATGCTCCAAGAGATGAGAAGGATTACCAAGAAATGGCTGATCATCGACTATAATTATCCAAACAGGTTTAAAAAGATGGCCCGCGGGATAGGGTCCCTGTTCAGCGAGAGGCCGGCCAAGAGAAGGATCTCGTTCCAAGAGATATCGAGGGAGCTCAGGGAGAATGGCTTCGGTATTTATAAGGCCATTCCTGCATCAAGATTGTTTTCCGATAACGTACTGTTGCTATGTAGCAAATAGAGGAATATTTCAAATAGGTTTGTCTATGGGAGTTCGGATATGAAGCTTTTGTTGATCGGAATAGGAAGATGGGGCAAGAATCATTTGAAGACGCTGATCAAGCTGGTCGACGAGCTTTATGTGGTCGATTCGGATTCGAGCCAGTTGAAGACCTGCCGGGAATTCTCCATTCCCGAGGATCATCTTTCGGACGATTATCGCGTTTTTATTGACCGAGTAGACGGGGTGGACGTCGTCACACCCGCCGACAACCATCTGGCGATCTGCAGAGAGTGTTTCGATAGGAAGAAGGACGTCTTTGTAGAAAAACCGATCGCCCTCACGTCTCAAGAAGCGAAAGAGATGATCACGCTGGCCAAAAAGAAAGGCGTGATCCTTCAAGTGGGTCATGTCTACCGGTACCATCCTGCTTCCTCCAAGATCAAGGGTCTCATCGGGGAGGGCCGTTTGGGGAAAGTCCAGTACGGCTACGGCCATTTCATGGGGTTCAAGAGACCCAGGACGGATGTGGGCGTGACGCAAACGGATGCGATCCATTATTTCGACCTTTTCAATTACCTCCTTGGCGGGCCCCCGCGGGCCGTGACGGCCGTCGTCAAGAATTACCTCAACTTCCCTCTGGATGATACCTCTGTCTCCGTCCTGGATTATCATGGAAAGATGGTTTTTCTCGAGGCGGGCTATATGCCGCCCGAAAAGAGAAGAGATATCGCCATCGTCGGCGATCGAGCGAGCCTCTATTGCGACTTCCAAAAAAATTCCCTTCTCTTCTATGAGAACCGGCATGAGAGGCAAGGCGAAAAATGTGTTGCCTTGGAAGGAGAGGTCCGAAACATTCCCGTCGAGCCGGAAGAGCCCCTGACGACGGAGCTGAAGGCGTTTCTTGATTCGATGAGAAATCGGTCCCAACCCTTGGCGGATGGGCAGGCTGGGTTTGAGGCGTTAAAAATCGTTGAGGCCTGCTACCGATCCTCTCAGAGCGGGAAGAGAGTGGAGATGAAGTGGGGAAAGAACGACGTTCAGGGAAAGGAGTTAAGATGAAAGTGCCTCTTTCTAAACCTTATGTGGATAAAGAAATGAAGGATCGCGTGTCAGAGGTGATCGATTCCGGGCAGTATATTCTGGGGAACCAATGCAAAGATTTCGAAAAGGAGTTTGCCCAGTTCATCGGTGTGAAGCACGCCGTCCTTACCTCCTCAGGGACTTCGGCCATCTTCCTCTGTCTCAAGGCTTTGGGGGTGGGGAAAGGCGAAGGGATCCTGGTTCCTTCCCTCACGGCTTTTCCGACGATTGAGCCCGTGTTTCATGTCGGAGCCAGACCGATTTTCATCGATATTGATGAGACGTATACAATGGACCCAAAGCATATCGAATCGGTCTTAAGAAAGAAGAGCCGGATAGCAGGGGTCAAGCAGATCAAGGGGATGATCCCCGTCCATCTTTACGGCCACCCTGCCCAGATGGATTCTCTTCGTGATTTGGCAAAGCGTTACGGGCTTTTCATTCTGGAAGACTGCTGTCAGGCTCACGGCGCCCGATTTCAGGGGGCCAGGGTAGGATCGATGGGAATTGGCGGATGCTTTTCCTTCTATCCTTCGAAGAACCTGACGGTTTTTGGGGACGGCGGAATCCTTGTCACTTCGGATGACGAGATGGCCAAGACCTGCCGCATGCTGAGGGATCACGGACGGAAAGAAAAATATGAGCATGAATTAGTGGGATATAATTTAAGGTTTAATGAAATCCAGGGTGCGGTAGGACGCCTCCAACTTAAAAGGCTGGACTGGTTTAATGAATCAAGACGCCGTATCGCAGGATGGTACAACGATGGACTAAAAGGAGTTCCTGTGGTGACCCCCCAAGCAAAGGATTGGGCCGAGGCGGTCTATCATCTTTATGTTATCCAAACGGATCAGCGGGAAAAGCTGGCGGATTTCTTAAAGGAGAAGGGGGTCCAGTCTGGGATCCACTATCCCATTCCCAACCATCAACAGCCGGCCGTCCGGAACGCCCTTGGCAAACAGCCCAAACTAAAAGTGACAGAAGCGGCGGTGCAAAAGATTCTTTCCCTCCCCATCTACCCGGAGCTTGAAAAAGAGAAGGTGGAATTCGTCTGTGCCAGCATCAGGGAGTTCTTTGATCGAAAAAATTAAGGTTGGAGTATGGATCGTCTCATGAGAGAGAACCATCCGATTGATATTTCGGTGGTCGTGCCCGTCTATAACGAAGAGGAAAATCTCCCGGTTCTGATTCCTCAAATTGCAGAGGTGCTGAAGCCCTTGGGAAAAACCTACGAGATGATCTTCGTTGATGACGGCAGCAAAGACCAGAGCCGTCGTCTCCTTAAAGAGATGGCTTCGCAGTATCCTCAAATACGCATCCTTGGGTTTAAGAAGAACTGCGGCGAAACGGCCGCAGGGGCAGCGGGGATCAAGGAAGCGAGGGGAGGAATTGTCATCACCATCGATGCAGACCTTCAGAATGATCCTAAGGACATCCCAAGGATGCTGGACTATCTCAAAGAGTACGACATGGTCACGGGATGGCGTCAGAAGAGGGAAGATTCCTGGGTCAAGCGGATCACGTCAAGGATTGCAAATCGAATCAGGAACCGCTTGAGCGGAGAGGAGATCCAGGACAGCGGCTGTACCTTCAGGGCGTATAAGAGGGAATGTCTCCAGGAGATCAAGCTTTACAAAGGGATGCACCGCTTCATCCCCACCTTGGTGAAAATGGAGGGCTACCGGGTGATTGAAATACCCATTGCCCATCATCCGAGACAGTTTGGAGTTTCGAAGTATACTACCTGGAACCGGATATGGCGTGCCTTCGTCGATCTTCTGGCGGTGAAATGGATGAAGAGTCGCCATATCTATTATGAGATCGAAGAGAGAATCTAAACCAGCCAATTAAAATAAAGAAAGGATTTTCTTCCCACGAGACGCCCTTTTTTCATCAACGGTCCTCCTAAATGGGTTCAGATTCTTCTTCTTGTCGGATTCTGTTTCATCCTTTACTTTCTCAATCTGGGCCGGTGGGATCTTTGGAATCCGGATGAGCCCCGTTACGCACAAATTGCCAGGGAGATGCTGGACCGGGGCGATTGGATTCTCATGCATCTCAACGGAGCCGTCTATGGCGACAAGCCTCCCCTCTTTTTCTGGTTGATTGCTCTTTCCTCCTACTTGTGGCAAGGCTTCACTTCCTTTTCCGTGAGGCTCCCCTCCGCCGTCTTCGGCACACTCACCGTTCTTCTCACTTTCTTATTGGGCAAGAGACTTTATTCATCACGAGCGGGATTTATCTCAGGCCTGGTCCTGGCAACAAGCCTCCATTTTGCCTACCTCACCACCCGTGCCAATATTGATGTCACGCTTACCTTTTTTACGACCGCTTCGTTTCTCTGTTTCTTTCTCTGGTATCAAGCGGGAAGGGAGGGGGGAGCCCGCCGCAGCCGGGCAATCCGGAACCTTTTCATTTTTGGATTCTATGTCAGCATGGCCTTGGCCACCTTGACCAAGGGGCCGATTGGGTTGGTCTTTCCACTTTTGGCGAGCCTCATCTTTCTCCTCGTCCAGAAAGAGTACGCAGAGATGAGAGGGATGAAGCTGCTCCCGGGGATTTTCTTGTTTCTGGCTGTTGTCCTCGCATGGTACCTTCCCGCCGTCTCTCTGGGCGGAAGGGCTTACGTGGAAGAGAATCTATTCAGGCATACTACCGAGGCTTATTCGACGGGATGGACCCATCCTCACCCGATCTATTACTATCTGTATAATTTTCCAATAAGCTTTATGCCGTGGGCGCTCTCTTTGCCCGCGGCCGTTGCTTACGGCTGCTCCAGGGCGACCATCGGAAAGCGAAAAGAGTTCCTTTTTCTTTCCGTGTGGTGTCTCGTCATCTTCGTATTTTTTTCCCTGTCCAGATCCAAAAGGGCTCTTTACCTCTTGCCTCTTTATCCGGCTGCCTCTCTTATGGTCGGGAAATTTTGGGGTGACTTCATCTCGGGCCCTCTAGATTCATTCAAGCGAAGATGGATTATTTTCCCTCTTTATGGGTTGATTGGGCTTGGATTGATCGCTGGGGTTGTGGTTCCATGGGTGGTCTCGGTAAAGTTCAGCCCTTACCTGTCGTACAGTTTTCCTATCGCCCTCCTCTTGGTCGGGTGTAGCCTGACCATGCTGGTATTCCTTCGCTTAAAAAATTATAGAGTCGTCCTGTGTCTCCTCGTAGGGATGATGCTGGCCGGATATTTTTATACGTTTAGGGTTATCTTCCCTCTTGCCAATCCGCAGATGTCGGCTCGGTTCATTTCGGAAGAAGTGACATGGCGGATTCAGCCGGGTGACAAATTAGTGATTTACGGGGGGCTCGGAAACGATCCTTATAATTATTATACGGGGGTTGTCCCCATTATAAGATTTTTCGATAGAGATGCGTTTCTCGATTTTATGCGATCTCCGGAGAGAGTCTACTGCATCCTTGAATTCAGTGATTTTTCTCAGTTGTTCGGCGGGGGAGGGGAACCGAAGGTCCAGTTGATTGCGCGGCGCCGGGTGAGAAAAGACGATGTGGTTTTGATTACGAATCACGCCCCTTCATCTTCCCTTAACGTAAGGGGGGAATAGAAGGGGTAGGCCTGCGTTTTATTCGCAGCGCGAAGGGTGCGGCTACATTTTTTTGCATTTATGGATTGTCATCGTTCCTTGTTAGATTCTTTGATTACGGGATTATAGCCCGATCCTGTTTTACCTACAGCATTGGCTGTGTTAAAATACGAGTATTTTTCAGTAAAATACAGGAGATATGACGACTCTTGTTTCCACTGGACGTATCCATCATAGGGGCGGGGAGAACGAGAAATGGTATCGGCGAGTATATAGGAAAGTATTTCCATAAGCACGGGGCAAGAGTCTCCTCTGTGTTGGGGACGACAGAGAAGACGGGCCTTCAAGCCTCTTCCGCTTTAAAGAAATATGGAATAGAAGCCCATCCTTATACCGCCTTCGAGGAAATGGTGAAGGGCGAAAAGCCCGATGCAGTCGTTATAGCTTCCCCTTCTTCGACTCATTATGAATATCTAATAAGATGTCTGGACTCCGGACTCCATATCTTCTGCGAAAAACCTTTCCTCTGGGGCCATCACGCGGATATTCAAAAAAGGACTGAAGACATTCTTGAGAAGGCACGAGAGAAAAAGATAACGATTGCCATGAATTCTCAGTGGCCTTTCTCCGTCTCTGATTACGAGAGAATCTGCGGAGAGGTCAGGATTGCTGAAACCAATCGTTTTTCAATGCGGATGTCACCTTTTTCTCCGGGAGGAGTGATGATCCCTGAATCCGTCCCTCATCCCCTCAGTATTCTTTACTGCCGGCTAGGGCCCGGAAGGATAGAAGGTTTGAATTTTGAATCGGACGGCGAAGAGGAAATGAGCATCCGGTTTACCTATTTGTTTGGAACACGCGCCTGTGATGTGTTAATAAGGTTAGTGCACCAGAAGACTCAGCCGCGTGAGTTTTCCTATGGATTCAACGACAGGGTTGTTTCTCGAAGTTTGGATTCAAGAAATTATGAAATTTACTTTCATTACGGAAATAAGAAATTGAAAATTGTGGACCCCCTTGAGCTCTCCGTCAAAAATTTTATGGAAGCCCTTGAAAAGAGGACGGAGCCTCTCATCGGGGCGGCGCATATTCTCCATAATGTGTCGTTGCTGAAAGCAGTTTATGACGGTTTTGGTGAATTTGAAAAGAGAGCGTCATGGAAAAGCTAAAAGAAAGGGAGCATGACTTTAGCTCCAAATTGAGACAGGATGCTACCCTGCAAAGGGTGAAAGACTATATTGAATGGCAGAGAGATTCCGAGATCCAAGCCTCGGGTCGAGGGCTGCCGATGTTCAGCCCCATCTCCGTCAATTTAGACTTGACCTCGGCTTGCAATTTCTCATGCCATTTTTGTGTCGATTCGAGGCTGATCAACGCCGGGAAAACCCTGGCATTAGAGGAAGTCAAGAAGACCATTCACACGCTCCATTCCCATGGCCTTCTCTCGGTCATCTTGATCGGAGGGGGAGAGCCCACGCTTTATAGGGATTTTGGACAGATCGTCCGTTATATCAAGGGCAAGGGATTACAGGTTGGGATCGTGACCAATGGTTCGCAGCTCGAAAGAATTGAGGCGGTCGCCCAGGAGCTCAAGGAGAAAGATTGGGTCAGGATTTCCTTAGATGCGGCAGGCGAGGAAGTGTTTCAGGCGTTGCACGTACCCAGGACGCGGGTGACGCTAAGAGGAATATTGGAAAAAGCAAAGAAGGTGAAGAAGAAAAATCCTCTGGTTTCACTCGGTTATTCGTTTGTGGTCGTCTGGGAGGGCGTGGAGGTTAACAGAAAGAGACTCCGTCCCAATCTGGATGAGATGACCAGATCGGTAGAACTGGCGAGGGAATTCTCATTTGATTATGTTTCGTTCAAACCCTGTCTAGTCCGGTGGAATGAGTCTCAGAGGGAGACGTTGCTGAAAAACGTCGGGAAAACGAAGGAAGAAGAAATTATCGATCAAATCAAGATCCATCTTCGGGAAGCAAGACATGCGGCAGGGGATCAAGTCAAGATTCTTGAAAGCTCCAACCTGAAGGCCATGCTGAATCGTGAGACCGACCAAATCAAGAAACAGCCCGCGAGATGCCACATGCAATTTTTCAGGACCGTGGTCACGCCCTTCGGAATCTTTCACTGTCCTGCATTTCGAGGCGTGGAAGAAGCCAGGATTGGAATGCCGGATGGGTACCTCTCGGAAACAAAATTCAGGGAAACCCTCAAGCGGACCGCCGAGTCGATCCGGACCTTCGATGCCAAAGAGGAATGTAAAGATGTTGGATGTTTTTACAATCGCACCAACTGGTGGTTAGAAGAGTTCATTCGTTCCAAAGAAGGCGTCCACAACCTTGAAAAAATTGAGAATGAGAACTTCTTCCTTTAGTTCCAGGCCTTCGACATCTTGAATACTTGGATAGGCACTCAATCGAATGAAGATCCTCCATCTTTTCAGCAACTGGAAGTGGACAGGGCCTGCCGATCCAACATTGGCCCTCTGCAAGGAATTAGAGAAGCGGGGACACGACGTCACCTTCGCCTATCGAAAACCTCCTCTTCCGGTAGAGGATAGTATCGAGAAAAGGGTCCTCCAGGCAGGAGTGAAGGCC
>Ga0335081_10011336_pt1 | contig 14410 bp, 16 predicted proteins | sample Lox_Sample_35_FD_206713 | JGI IMG/M metagenome (GOLD analysis project Ga0335081, IMG submission 206713) | Soil microbial communities from Loxahatchee National Wildlife Refuge, Florida, United States - Lox_Sample_3.5 | ecosystem: Environmental > Terrestrial > Soil > Wetlands | place: USA... | reverse complement strand
AGATCCGAGGAAATCAGGTGTAACCGTGTGGGAGCTTGAAGCTGAAACGGCCGGTTGGCGCGCAAGACCTACACACCGACACCGAACATGCTGGATTGCACAGCTTCCGGCCGGCGGGTACGCTGGCGAAAGGCGCCCTCGGATCGTCCGCAAGCAGACCGGACGCGACGACGTGAGCTTCCAGGGATTCGAGCTCTACACGCTACGGCACATCTGCCTGACCCAATGGGCGCCCCACATGGACCCGTGGAGGTTGGCCTACCTCGCCGGCCACCGCGATGTGAACATCACCAAGCGCTACGTGCATCCGCGGGAGCAAACCATCCGCGCCGCCATGGATCGGGCGCGAGGCGTCGAGGGTGGGCATACTTTCGGGCATACCGCCCAAAATTCAAATCCGGGGAAAACTGCTCTGGGATCGCAACCGATTGAAGGTGAGGAAGTTTCTGGCGCGCCCGGAGAGACTCGAACTCCCGACCTACTGGTTCGAAGCCAGCCGCTCTATCCACCTGAGCTACGGGCGCGCGGTGAAAGTCGCTTCCCCAACAGTGTACCGCCTCGCCGGCCGGCAGATCGGCCTGTTAGACTCTGTAAGAAAACTCCGGTAGCCATCGACTACCTTGATCGTGGAAGAAACCGAGTCCATCGCGGCGCGAGGCGCGGGCCAGGAGGAGCTGTACCGCGAAGCGGTGGCCGCGTACGGCGCTCCGCTCGGGCGACTGGCACGCGCCTACGAGATGGATGCCGATGCGCGCCGCGATCTGCTCCAGGAGATCCACCTCGCGCTGTGGCGCAGCTTCGCAAGCTTCGACGCGCGCTGCTCGCTTCGCACGTGGACCTACCGCGTGGCGCACAACGCGGCCGCTTCGCACGTGCTCCGGCAGCGGCGCCGCCGCGCGCTCGTGCTAGTGAGCCTCGAAGAACTCGAAGCCATGCCCGATCCGGGTGAAGGGCCACGGGCTGCGGACGAACGCCACACGCTCGACCGGCTGTTGGCGCTGATCCAACAACTCAGACCGCTCGACCGCCAGGTGATCCTTTCTTACCTGGAGGGCATGGATGCCGCCTCGACGGCGGAGATCACCGGGATTTCGGCCGGCAACGTCGCGACCAAGATCCACCGGATCAAACAAATCCTGGCGCGGCGCTTCCACGAAGGAGAACCCCATGGATGACATGAAAGACGTGTGGCAGAAACAGGCCGCGGAGAACGCAACGGTCTCATTGGAGGAAGTTCGCAGGAAGGCGGGCAGGTTCCGCGCCACGATTTTCTGGAGAAACGTCCGCGAGTATTCGGTGCTGGGGCTGTTGACCGCCTGGTTCGGATTGTACGCATGGAGATCCCCGTTTCCGGTGATGCGCGTGGGCAATGGTCTGACGGTGGCTGGCCTGCTGTACGCCGGGTACCAGCTTCATAAGCGGGCTTCGGCGGCGGCCGCGCCCGCGGACCTGGCCCGGAAGACCTGCCTGCACTTTCATCGCGCGCAACTCGAGCGGCAACGCGACGCGCTGCGCGGCGTCTGGCGGTGGTATCTGGGCCCGATGATTCCAGGCCTGGCTGTTATTGCTGTAGCAGCGGGGATTGCGGGATTCGAGCGGTCCTGGAGCGCCGGGCTGGCGGTGGTGCTGTTCGCGGTTGCCGGGGCGATGCTATACGTAGGGCTGGGACGGTTGAATCAGGGCGCCGCGCGCCGACTGCAGGGCCAGATCGAGGCGCTGGACGCCATCGAGAAGGAGCCGAAATGAAACTCGGGCACATGGGTCTGGGATTTGTGGCCCTCCTGTCAGTGGCTGGCGCTCTGACTCGGATCGCGCACCCTCAGGACAACGCGAAGCCGGCGGAACCGCCTAAGGCGCCCGCTGTGATGCCACTAGGCGTTCCCTTGGACCTCGAAGTCCCCGTCCCTCCGACGCCGTTTCCCGCCGACGGGAAGACACACCTGGTTTACGAACTGCACATCACCAATCTCAGCCCCTGGGCGCTTCCGATTCAGCGGGTCGAGGTATTCGGCGACGCCACATCTCTTGCCAGCCTGGAGGGCGACACGTTGGGCCGACTTCTGTTCCGTCCCGCTGCGCCAGCGTCCGGCGACGCCCGGACCATCGGACCGGGACTCCGCGCCGTGGTCTTCCTGTGGATCACGTTGGACTCGGACGCGCCCGTGCCCACCCGATTGCGCCACCGCGTCACGGTGGGAGAACAATCCGTCGAAGGCGCGGCGGTCGCAGTCTCCACGGCAAAACCGATTGTCCTGGGACCGCCGCTGCGCGGCTCGGATTGGTTCGCGACGAATGGCCCCTCGAACTATTCCGGTCACCGCCGCGCGTTAATCCCGGTCGATGGCAAGGCTCGCATCGCGCAACGCTTCGCTATCGACTGGCTGCAAGTGGGACCCAACGCCACCAGGTTCACCGGCGACGCCAAGGACAACAAGAGCTACCGCGCATACGGCAACGAAGTGCTTGCAGTGGCGGACGCCGTGGTGACGGAGACCAAGGACGGTATCCCGGAAAACGTGCCGGGCCTGACTTCGCGCGCCGTACCGATCACGCTCGAGACCATCGGCGGCAACCACATCATTCTGGACCTGGGAGGCGGGCGCTTCGGGTTTTACGCGCATCTGCAACCCGGCAGCCTGCGCGTGAAAACGGGTGACCGTGTGCGGCGCGGGCAAGTCCTGGCGCTGCTCGGCAATTCCGGCAACAGCACCGAGCCGCACCTGCATTTTCATGTCAGCGACGCCAATTCGCCGCTGGGCTCGGATGGCGTGCCGTACGTGCTGGATTCATTCGAAGTGCTGACGGGGAGTCACACCGGTATCAGGCATAACGAGCTGCCCTTGCAGAATGCGAAGGTGCGGTTCACGCCGTGAGGGGGAACAGAACATCCACCGCGGAGACGCGGAGACGCGGAGTAACACCAAGGACAAGAGTCAGAACTTGATGGCGCGGTGTTACCAGCCATCGTCGGCGGGATAGACGTTGGCGTATGAGACGCGCGCGCGGGGCTCCGCCAGCATGTCGGTCACTTGCGCCGCCCAGGCGCTGTAGTGCGCCGTTTCTTTGTGCTTCAGCGTCGCCTCCTGATTGCGGTAGACCTCGACCAGGACGAACCGCGCCGGGTCGTCCGCTTGTTGGATCACGTCGAAGCGCGCGATGCCAGGCTCCTTCACGCTGTTGGCGGCGTTCTGTATGGTGGCCTGGCGAAACGCTTCGATGTGCTCGGGTTTGACGTGGACGTGCACGTGAACGATCAGCATAGAATGGCTCCTATTATCCGTCTTATCTTCCGCCCGCGGAATTCGGCCTGACATACCACAGCATGATGCCCTTGCCGATCCGCTCTCCCGGTGGAACGAGGTCGGGCCATGGGGTGATCTCAGGGTGCGTGTTGATCAAGCCCATGCGCCGCGTCTTCCAGAGCGACAAGCTGACGGCGTTCCATCCGGGCGATGGCGCTACGGCATTCGACGGCACGATCGGCGGCAGGCCCAGCTCGTCGGAGAAATCGGTCATCGAGTAGGGACTGTAAGCCACCAGACGTGCGCCCAGTTCATGCAGCCGCTGAGCCAGGCGTTTGGTGTCCTGGCCCCAGTCCAGGTCGGAGTCCGCCAGGATCCGTTCCGGCTGACTTCCTGCCAGTTCATTGCAGTAGGCGAGGTAGTCGGGATGGCAGAGCAGGGAAGAGCCGGCGAACCAGAGCAGGAGCGCGCCGAGGACTACGCGCGCCCAGGTGCGCGTGCGGGCGCGTTCCAGCATTTCCGCGACGGCGCCGGCGGCCAGCAGGGAAAAACCAATGTACACCGGGAGAATATGGCGAACGCCGATATTGATATGGCTGAATAGCGCGGTCCCGAGGATTCCCGCGACGAACGCCAGCGCGGGCCAGTCGTGGCGCAGGCGGTCTCGCCGGCGCAGCGCCCATACCAAGGCAAGTCCGAACAGGGCCAGGAACGCGAGCGGAGTCTTGACCGCCAGTATCACCGGGTAGAAATACCAGAAGCCGGTCATGCTGTGGCGGCCGAGCAAATACGTGGGATGACCTTCCGCGTTGTGCGCCATCACCATGCGAATCCCGGTGAAAAGCGCGGACAGCGAGAATCGGTATCCGGCGGCGATCAGGGCCGCGCCGGTCAGTGCCGCGGCAGCGAAGGATGGCAGACGGTCCTTCAACATGCCGGCGACCGCGTGAAGCCTGGGCCGATCGAGAACGGCATAGCCGATCAACAACACTGCCACGGCGGCCGGAAAGAAGACCAGGGCCGAGAACTTGGAGAATACGGCCAGGCCCGTCGCCGCGCCGAACAGGGCGGCATGTTTGATGGTTGGCCGCTCCCACCATACGAGAGCGGTTAGGAAGGCTGCTCCCAGATATGCCGTGAGCGCCATGTCGGTGGTGGCGAGGCCGGAATGCGCCAAGACCGGCGGGAGGAAGCTGAAGAGAAAAACCGCGATGGCCGCTACGGCCGTACCGTGGGACCGTTTGGCGAACGCGTACACCACGAAGGATGCGATCCAGAAGAACGGGAGGATGCCCAGGCGGGCTGCCGAGAGCGTCAGGAAGTAGTGATGGCCGCGATCCAGGATGGCGGCGCCTTCGGCCGATACTGACCCTAAATCGGACCGGGGCGATCCTTGCGACCGGATGCCGAGCAGATATGGACCGAGCGCCGCTGCGACCCGTGCTAGCGGTGGCTGCTCCGGGAAGTACCGGTAGGTGTGCTGGTCCAACCATTCCATGCCGCAGGCGATGTGGCCGGGCTCATCGATGGTCTGGTTGAAGACGGTGTAAGTGGCGACGATGCGCGCCGATGCGATCAGGACCAGGATCACCGTGATCGCGCGGCTGTGGCGTTCCAGGAAGGGCAATACGGATCGGCCGGGAACGGCTTGGGGTGTTTTGGTTTGTTTCCGGCGGCGGGAGGACACTCACCATTCTAAACAGGGATAGGCGGGTGCGCCTCCGCTCGACCCAAAAGGCGCTCACGTTCGCGGTACAGAGCTGACGACATTCAGAAGCGCTGCGACCGCCTGGGGCGAGCTTCGCTCGCTTGGACCGATTGGCAATCGGTCCGCAGGTTGCCAACCTGCCCTACGTGGGATAGTAGCCTTCGCGGGTTTGGACTGTCAGGCCTTTTTGCTTGGTGGAGAGATGAATGCGGCGGTACTCGGAGCTGGTGTCCTTGTTGTCGGACGTGTAGCCGATGCTGTACTGGCTCCGCAGCTCTTCGTCAATGGCCTCGAAGACTTTGTCGATGGGTAGCTTGTGGGAAACCTCGAAGAAACGGCCGCCGGTTTCGCGCGAGATCTGCTCGAGGACCTTCTTGCCGTCGTGCGTCTCGGGCATCGGGCCGCGGCCCATTCCGCCGCGCCGCCCCATCCCACGCCCGCCAAAACCGCCGGGACTGCCGTAGAAACCCTGATCGGCGAACAGGATCGAGTACACCAGCGTGTCCGCGCGCTGCGCCGATTCCACCGCCGAGATCAGCGATTCCTTGCTGCCACGGTCGACGCCATCGGAGAGGACGATGAGCGCCTTGCGGCCTTTCTGCTTGCGCATGATCTCGTCCGAGCCCAGAAACACGGCATCATATAGAACGGTTCCAGGGCGCGGCGAGCCGCGCTGGCCGCCGGGATAACCGCCGCCCTGAGGATCGCCGCCATTCGAGCCCCTTTGGTTCAACTGCGGGCGCGAGACCTCCAACTCGTCCACGGATTTGCGCAGCCTGTCGTGGGAGGTGGTGAGATCCTGCAGCAGCTCCACCTCGGCGTCGAAGTGAATGACGAAGGCTTCGTCCTTGTCCTGGCGCATCACCTTGTCGAGGAAGCGGGAGCTGGCGGTGCGCTCCGAGGCCAGAACGTTGCGCTGGCTGAGGCTGGTGTCGACCAGCAGCCCGAGTGTCAGCGGCAGGTCGGTTTCCCGCGAGAAGTAGGCGATGGTTTGCGGGCGGCCGTCTTCATCCAGCACGAAATCGCCCTGGTTGAGATCCTTGACAATCGCGCCCTGCTTGTCGCGGACGGTGGCCAGCAGGTTGACCACTTTGACCGTGGCCGAATAGGTTGTGCCGGCCTGGGGCGTTTGCTGTTGCCCGCGCAACACCCTGGCGGCGGGAAGCAGCGCGAGGGCTCCGAGCAGACTCCGCCGCGAGATAGTCGAGGCGTCTCTCATGTGTAACAAGAGATGCGCGAACGCGGCCGTGGGTTACGCCTGTCCATGGCTCAATGCGTCATCGCGTAAACAATGTAGTTGACGCCCATGCGGATGGATTGATCGGAGAACTTGGCCGGATACCAGGCGTCATCGGCGAATTCCCAGGCATCGCCGACGTCGGAGTTGTAAGAGATGGCGACCAGGATGCGGTCCTTGTCGTCGTAGATGCCGAACCAGTGGGCGCCGCGGCCGCCGTCGTCGTTCTCCACCACAAACCGCGGCCGCTTGTAACCCATGCTGAGGTGGGCCTGGCCCGGAACCTGGATGCGGTCCTTCAGATCGTAGACGGCGTGGAAGATCGGATCGTCGTCGGGGATCTCGCGGATTTCACGGTCGGGGAAGGCCTGTTTGATGGCCTTTTCGAAGACGTTCCATTCGAACTTCCCGTGGAAATCGTCGGCCATGAAGAAGCCGCCGCGGAGCAGGTATTCGCGCAGGGCGTGCGCCTGACCGGTGGTGAGCCCCCATTCGCCAACTTGAACGGCGTACAGCCAGGGCCAGTCGAAGGCATCGCCTTCGTCCAGGTTCACGCACTGTTCGACGGAGCGGACCTGAATGCGGGTGAGACGGCGGACGGCGAGCGAGAAGTGACGGTCGGCGCGCGGGAAATCCTGGGTCCAGAGCGAGAAGCCGACGCGCCAATCGGCATCGCGGCCATAGTAGCCGTTGATGCGGCCCTCGCCGGGTGGGAACATCAGGCGGGCGAACGTCCATTCGGCGGGGTCCCGATAATCGGGGGGAAGCGGGATCTCGCCGATGCGGTATTCGACGCCCTCGAATTCGCGGAACGGGCGTTGAAACGCCAGCAGAACGCCGGCCAGGGTCAGGCCGCATCCCACGAGCGCGAGTGCCTTCCCGAGATTCATCCCTCCGCCTTATCCCGAGGATATCACGGGCGTTCGGAGTGGCCGAGGTAGATGTCGTGCAGCCGCAGCACGCCTAGCGCGCGGCCGGATTCATCCACCACGGGAAGAACGGAGATCTGCGACGGCCGGCGTTCCATGCGTTCGAGCGCGTCGCCGAGGGTGGCGTCGGGGCCGATGGTGACGGGGGTGCGGGTCATGACATCTTCGGCGCGCAAGGCGCGGATATCATCGTGATGGGTGAGAGCGCGGCGCAGGTCGCCATCGGTGAGGAAGCCGGCGAGCGTGCCATCGGGCGCGACCACGCAGGCGCCGCCGGTGGGGCGCTCGGTCATGGCAATGATCACTTCCTTCAAGGACGCCTCCGGCGCTACCGTGGCGACCTCGTTCCCGCTGTGCATGGCTTCCCGCACGCACAGAAGCAGGTTGCGGCCGAGTTGCCCGCCGGGATGGAACCGGCCGAATTCCTCCGGGGTGAAGTTGCGGGCCTGCATGAGCGCGATCGCCAGCGCGTGGCCCAGGGCCAGAGCAGTGACGGCGCTGGCGGTGGGAGCGAGGTTATTGGGATCGGCCTCGCGTTCCACGGAAGCGTCGAGGAGGACGCTGAGCTGCCCAGCCAGGGGCGAAGCGCTGTTTCCCAGGATGCCGATGAGCGGCGAGTGGAACTCGCGGAGCATGGGCACCAGCGCCAGGAGTTCGCGCGAACTGCCGTGCCTGGAGATGAGTATGGTCGGATCGCCCGGCGTGTAAATTCCCAGATCGCCGTGGACGGCTTCGGCCGGATGCAGGAAGACAGCCGCGGTTCCCGTGCTGCAGAATGTCGCCACGATCTTGCGGGCGATGTGCCCCGATTTGCCGATCCCGGTGACCACAACCTTCCCCGGATGGTCGAGGATCAGATCGACGGCGCGGATCAATTCGCCATCCAGACGCTCGGCGGCGCGCGCGATGGAGTCGGCTTCAATGTGCATCGCCGCCCGCGCCACCGCGAGCCAATCTCGCTTCGAAGACATGAGGGAAGCATCTATCATCGCACGGCACGTGTGAGCTTCAAGTTGACGACGGCGCAAGCTAAAGCATGCGCCTACAGTGCGGCGGTTCACAACCGCCGCGCAGCTTGAACAAGCTGCCCCACAGCGCCCTGCATTTCGGCGCGGGGGAGATGGGCGCGCTCGCCGTGGCCGGGGAGCACCCATTCGAAGGAATAACGCTCGAGCAGCGCGAGGGATTCGACCTGCTCGCGCCAGGAATACCAGCAGACATCGCGCGAGGCGTTGAGGCGGTGGTAGACGCGGCTCCACCAAAGGTGGTCTCCGGTGAAGAGGAACTCGTCGTTGTAGAGCAAGGCGCAGTGGCCGCGCGTGTGGCCGGGTGTGGGGATGGCGAGGAAGCGGGGAGCAAGCTCGATCGGGTCGCGGCCGTCGATGATCCGTTCGGCGCCGGGTTGAGCGGAGAGCTCCAAGCGATGGATGATCCGCTCGGCGTGGAAGCGTTCGGCGTAGCGCGCGGCGTCGGCGACGTCGTCGCGGTGGGTAAGAAAGATGTGGCGGATGCCGCCTTTTTCCTGGAAGCGGCTGACCAGGTGCTCGACGTAGCGAGGGGAATCGATGAGCCAGTTGCCGGCCGGATGTTCCACGAAGTAGCTGTTGCCGCCGAACGATTTGTGCGAATTGAAGCCGCAATAGAACACGCCGGGAGCGAGCGGCCAGGGGAATTCGCGGACGGCATCGCGGGCGCCGTGCTTGTTGTCGGTGCCGATGGAAGCGGTGGGACAGGCGACCAGGGCGCGGAAGGCGGCGCGACGTTCGGCGGCATCGCGCGGCTGGAGCTGGACGTAGGAGAACTCGCCGGTGTCGCCGAAAGTGGCGGGCGCAAGCTGGCGGCAGGTATCGCAGTCGATACAGGTGGAGTCGACGAAGAACGGCCCCTCCGCGTTTTCGGGCAGGCGTTGCGCCCTGTCCGCCATAATTCCAGGATGGCACATAGAAGTGGCGCGGGCCGCGGTGGTCCGGTGGGCGTGAGCGGCGGGTTTCATCGGGGCAAGGGCGGATCGGGGGTGACGAGGACGAGAAAGCGGGGCTGATTGGCGGTGGTTTGGGGCTCGACGGGCGGCTCGGCGGGGGCTTCGGATGGAGTTGCAGGAACAAAGCCAATTTCTGGGTAACTGGGTGTAGTTGCTATGGGTTGCGGGGATCGGTCGGGAGCGGGTTCGGGGGTGGGGGCGAGTTCGGGAGGTGGCGGGGCCGCATTGGCAGACGACGCAAAACGATCGTCTGCCCCACTGGCGGACTGGAGGAGGGCAAGTTCGCGGGAGGCGTCTTTGTAGGAGCGCTCGCGGCTTTTCATGTGGCGCTGGAGACGGGTGAAGACGGTGTCGGTGTAGAAGTAGATTTTGCCGAGGGGGCAGTCTTCGGGCATGTGGGAGTAATCCTGAAAGCGGTATTCCCAGAGTTGCGCATCGGCGCGGGCAAGACGGCGCATGTGCCAGTCACAGCGGATCAGGATGTCGACATAGAAACGTTCCTGGGGAGTGGCGGGTGAGTGGGCCGCGAGATATTCGTTGGTGAGTGATTCGAGGTCGGCCGGGTTTTCGCCGCGGATGATAGTGGACTGCGCATCGATGCCGGATTTCAGGGCATTCATGCGGACGATGGTTTTGCCCTCGACCGAGCGGGGTCCCGTGGATTTCTGTGCGTTGAGGCGATTGGCCTCGATTTGTTTGTTCGTAGCCATAGCGATTCCTTTCGGAGAAGGCTTGCGGGGGCGGGCGGGAAATAAAAAACCTCCCGAGCTGTGTAAGCCGGGAGGCGATTCGATGCCCGAAGCGCGCTCTCGCGCAACCTTCTACCTGGGATTACGGTAGCAGGCTGTCAAGGGGCTGGAAGGCGGATTTGGGGTTAAGTGGTTTGAAATCAGATAAAGAAATCTGAAAAAACCAAAAAACGGGACTTTTTAACTAGCCGTAGTAGAACACTACTATCTTAATTCTTGACAGGTTGATTCCGGCAGCAGACTCGCGCGCAGCATTGGGGAGTACAATATGGCCGGGTGGTGAACATGGCTGGCCCACCTACCCTCGGCGGGCGGAACCGCGAAGAGATGGAGCTGCTTTGGAAGGCGCGTTTGGAAGCGGCTCATGAGCGTTACGATTTTGCCAAGGCGCAGCTGAAAGAGACTCTCTCCGCGCAGCAGGCCGGCCTGCTGATCGCACCCGATGGCTCCGTTGCGGTAAGAGACGCCAGATTGAAGGAATCCGGGGCGCGTTCCGAGTACATGCGCGTTTTGCGGATATTTACCGATTTGGTTCTTCGCCGCAAGATTCCTCCGCCGGCACGTCTGCGATTCGGCCCCTTTCAGTTCGACACCATCACCCGCGAACTGCATCGTGAAGGGCAGCCGGTGCACCTACAAGCGCAGGCCGCGCGGGTATTGGCGGCGCTGGTGGCGCGCGCGGGAGAGGTGATGACTCGCGAAGAACTGAAGCAGGCGGTCTGGGGCACGGCAACGTTCGTGGATTTCGAACGCAACCTGAATGTCCACATCACGCAGATCCGCAGGGCGCTGGGCGATTCGGCGGACGCACCACGCTTCATACGCACGGTGCCGACGCGGGGGTACCAGTTCATCGCTCCCGTGGTGGATTTGGACGCGGTGGACCCGCCCACCAGGGATGGTTGAATGCCGGGCGAGGATATGCGGAGTTGGCAGCCCTAGCCCCGTGACCGCCTGGCAAGGCGCCAATTAAACTCCGCGAGAGCGATTGCGCCCGGGCGCTTCAGCGCCTCCGTAGCGCAACAAACCAGGCGGGCACGGGACTAGCAAGATGCGGGACGAAGGCGTCCCGCGCGGCTCAGGGGAGCCGCCCCATTGTCATCGTTCGGAAGCCGACGGCTTGTCGAAGAAGACGATCTCTTTCATCGGGTAATGCTTGCGGTTTCGCGTCCACAACTCCGCGCCGCTCGCCGTCGCGGCCGCGACCGAGACAGGCGGGAGGCTAAAGGTGTGAGAATTCCTATTCCTTCCACGCTACGTGCCGCTCCTTCTGCTTAGCCGATGGCAGCATGCGATATTCAGCGCCATTGGGTACGAGCCGCAACGCGTTGACCTCGCGAAGCGCGGTGTGAAGAGCGTGGCTTACGTCCGCAGCCGCGGTTGGGCTTGATCCCTTTGACACCGCGGCAGCGGCGCGCTCCATGATTGAGCGAACGATATAGCCTTCGTCGCCATCTCCAGCGATTGCCGTCATCGTTACGACCATCCTCTTACCGGGAAGAACCGCAATCCGCTGCCCTTTCCAACCATCGGCAACGTGCGCAGTCTCACCGGCGTAATCCCGTTGCCACCAATACCATCCGTAGTCCGGCAGTGGACGGCCTGGCCGGCTGCGAATCCACGGAGTGAAGGAAAGGTCCACCCAGTCCCGCGGAACCAATTGCTGCCCGTCCCAACATCCTCCGTTGAGAAACAGCACGCCAAACTTCTGCATATCCACGGGACGAAGGCGCAGTCCATAGGCAGCGTTGTCGATCCGCGATTTGTCTTCGTGCATCCACTCCTCGTGCTCAAAAGACATCGGACCGAACAGCGTCCGTTTTGCGAGATCCAAAAGCGTCGCGTGCGCATTGTATTCCACCATGCCTGCCGCCAAAGAAGGAGTGACGTCGGTGTATTGAAAATCGAGCCCCAGTCTTGGCAGCAATCCCTGCGATAACGCGAAGGCCACACGATTCGGAGCGCTGAAGAATGCCTCAAGACGCCGTTGTGCTTCCACAGTGCGGAGGTGCGGCGCCACTGGAGCATCCAGCGCGGACATCGCGAGAACATCCTTGAGAGTCACGGACCGAAATCGCCGGTACGATTCTTCATTTGGAAAAACGTCGCGCGGCAATCCGTTGGCGATGGTCTGCTCCGGGCCTTGCAAAAGTCCCTCGCCGACTGCCACGCCGACTAGTGCGGAAGTGACGGACTTCGTCACCGACATCACATAATGCGCCTCACTCCGGGTGATGGACGACGTGTATAGCTCGTAGACGATCCGCCCGTTTCGCGAAATCAACAAAGACAGGAGCGGCGGACGCTCCTGAAGCACCCACCGGGTGAGTTCCAACAACTCTTGGGAGCTCACTGCCTGGGCTTCCGGCTCGCTCCATCCGAACGGATATGGGGTGTGGCAGGGACCTGGCGCCGGTTGGGCCACGCCTGCGACCGCGATCGCCAACAACAGCGTTGCACGACGTGCTATCCCCATGGTCACGGGACCCCTTGCAGTGGAGATGTCCCCAGCCTGGCGGCGCCGGGGGAGCCGCCGCGCGGTCATCGTTTGGAATCCCATGGCTTGTCGAAGAAGACGATCTCTTTCATCGGGTAATGCTTGCGGTTTCGCGTCCACAACTCCGCGCCGGTAGCCGTCGCGGCCGCGGCAACCAAGGCATCCCCCAACTCGACGGCGTGACTTCGGCGGTATTGGCGGAGATAAGCCCCGGCCTGACGACCCGCTTCTTCATCGATGGGAACGCAGGTCAGCGCCAGAAACAGGTTCTTCAAAGCGTCGTACTCCTTGGGCCTGGCGCCGGCCCACAGTTCCGCAACGCTGACGGGGGAGTAGAGGACGGCATCGTCGGAGTTGCTCAGATTCATCCACCTGGCGACGATTTGCGCATCGCGGCCGCGAGAGACTTCAATCAGGATGTCGGAATCGACGAGAACAGACTTCATTTATCAAGGCGGTTTAATCGGCCGCCGCGGCGCAGGCTTCGGACGTACTCGACACTGTCGAGCGTATCGGCGCGCCGTTTCCGGCTGCCGACGAATTCCCGCATCGCCTTTGCCTGCTCATCCCGCCTGCCGAGGTAACGTTCGCGAGCGGCTTCCCGCACCAACGCGGAGACGGTAGTCTTGCGATTGCGGGCGCGAGCATGAAGGGCATTCCAGAGGTGATCGTCCAGGTAAAGCTGGGTGCGCCGCATGATGTATATTGTACATCACTAGCGAGCAGAAACGTGTTCAGCGGGTCATGATACATTGACTGACCGAGCACGAGCGCGTGAAATCGTAGCGGTTCCCAGGCGCGAAACCGATCATTGCGAGAAACTGGTGGGGTGTCCCGTGTGAGAATTGGTAATGGTCAAGCGCCGACACGAGTGTCGACGGGCCCAGAGGGCGCCCCGCACGAGTGCGTGCGCCACATCGCTGGCGGTCGATTGTAAGGAATTATGGAGGACAGCACGCTCGGAGAAAATGGGAAGCCGCGTGAACTTGTTCGCCGCGCCCGATCCGCCCAACGCGAGAGTTAACCGAGCATGCTCATAGAAATCGGACAGGTGGAGGCGATCTTCCGGTATCCCGTGAAGTCGATGGGCGGCGAACGACTGGAGGCCGCGGAGCTCGGGTGGCACGGCCTGGATGGCGACAGACGCCTGGCGTTCCGGCGGATGGATGACCGCAGCGGGATGCCATGGCTAACAGCAAGCAAGCTGCCCGACCTGCTGCTGTATGCTCCGCATCGCCGCGAAGACGGCGCCCAGGGAGACCTTCCCACGCATATTCGCACGCCGGGCGGCGCAGCGATGGCGGTGTTCGGGGAGGAGTTGGCCAGGGAGGTCGGACGGCGGTACGGGGCGCCGGTGCAGATGATGCGGTTGGATCATGGCATCTTCGATGAAGCGAGCATCTCCGTGATCGCCTTGGATACGGTGCGCGAGATCGGACGACTCGCGGGGCGGAGCCTGGACGTGCGACGATTTCGCCCGAACGTGGTAGTTCGGCTGCTGCGGCCGGCTCCTTTCCAGGAGGACGAGTGGTTGGGCGGGGTGCTCTCATTCGGCGAAGGGGAGGACGCGGCTGCCATCACCGTGACGATGCGCGACGGTCGCTGCTCGATGGTGAACCTGGATCCCGACTCGGCGAGTCCCGCGCCGGAAGTGATGAAAGCGATCGTTCGCGCGAACCAGAACAACGCCGGAGTCTACGGGGCGGTCACTCGCATTGGGCGACTGGCGGAGGGGCATAGGGTGTTCCTTCGCGCGGCGAACGAGGAAAGGGAGCGTGGGTGAGAGATGGAGTGTGCCGGAACGGCGCACAAAACCGGCGTTGCGGCTGAGAGGAATGGACGTGTGAGGGATTTGAACGAGCGGGAGCGAACCGCGATGGAGGCAGTCGCCACGCGGTTCTCGGCAACGTGGGAAAAGGGTGACGATGCGGCCGATGCCTATCTCGTGGTCGCCGGGAAACGGGTTGCCGTGGACATCAGAACCCTCAAACGGCGCGGCAATGGCCAAGGTAGCGCCGCCAGGCCTGGTTTGAGGTTCGATAAGGTTGCGAACCGGCTCATGGAACG
>Ga0335081_10011335_pt1 | contig 14412 bp, 14 predicted proteins | sample Lox_Sample_35_FD_206713 | JGI IMG/M metagenome (GOLD analysis project Ga0335081, IMG submission 206713) | Soil microbial communities from Loxahatchee National Wildlife Refuge, Florida, United States - Lox_Sample_3.5 | ecosystem: Environmental > Terrestrial > Soil > Wetlands | place: USA... | reverse complement strand
GTCCAATATGTCAAAGGCTTGGCTCACAGCAAGCTGTAACCGGTATGGTTGGCCGTCGACTAGCCGGGAAATCTGTTCTCTTACGGCTTCGTCCTGCGCGTGGACCCAGGGCAGAAAGTCGAACGGATTGTACACGTTCGACTTCCCGATCCGGTAGCCGGCCTGTTCGAAGTCCACATTCTTTGGACAACCTCCGCCGGGATGTAAATTGGGGGCCGCTGGATCCGCCGCCATGGTGGATTCGCCGCACATCGAAAAGTAGAGGCCGATCGCAAGGCGTAGGGCAGCTCTTCTCATGCGCCAGCACCGGCCTCGACGTATCACTACGCCGCCAGCGTTCCCTGGACGGTTTGGTTGGCATCCTCCTTCTCGACGTCGCCCGTCGTGGTGCCTTTGGCGTCATCAGACGCCGGCCCCAGTGCATGGCCGGCCTGTGCGGGCGTCAATCCGTGTTTGGCCGCCGTCTCCGCCGCGGGATGCAACGCGGCGTCGTCGACGATGACATCCAGCGTGACGACGTTGGTCAAATCGTCTGTCTTGACCGCGCGCTCCTGTAACTGGAAGTGAATGATCCAGATGGCATCGTTGCCGCCCTTCATATCCTTTTCCAGACCGAAAAAGACCTTTCGGAGTCCGTCCATGCTGTCCAATTCAAACCTTACTCGGATCCCCAGTAATGTCCCCGCGATCGCTGGAGCATTGGGATCCGCCGCTGGTGCTGCTGCTGCACCCGCACCGCCCGCCGGTGCTGCTGCCCCCGCGGCAGCCGGTTGTGCTCCCGTTGTCGGAGCATTCGATTGATCGATTGAATCCGCCATGAGAATCGTTTCCTTACAAAGCGACGCAAGCATAACACAAGTCCTGGTCCTTAAAACAAATAAATCGGCAGCCCCAAAGTACCCGATACGGATCGAGCCATAATTCGATCATCGAAGCGGTGACACTTCCAGCCGACGATAAGATCGAAGGAGCGATTCTCGGGCATCAGGACAGTTGAATGCTCAATGGCAGACGTGTCCGGCGAGGCGGCGGCGCGCGTGAAATCGAGAAGACGAAAACACAGCCCTCCCGAGACTTGAAACTTAGAAGTTCTGTCGCGGTATTCATCCCAATGGTGAAAGAAAATCCGCTATATTACGTGGAACGCAGTTTGCGCGAGGTCACATGAAACGGAAAGCCGCCCGCCACTATTTCGTGGTTCTGCTTTTCGCTGCGACAACTGCCGCGGCGCAAAACAACCCTGACATAGGCACGCTGTGTCCGGCGGCCGTCGCGTCGCCTGCGTCCGATGCCGGCCAAACTCTCAAGGCTTGCGTCGATGCCATTCGGAAGGCTGAGTCGAGAGGCACGGCACAGGAGAAAGGTGATGCCAGCAGATGGATCACGAGACTCCGAGGTGCCGTCGACCCCGCAATTGCCAGCGCCGGCACTGCTCAAGCGGTCGGCCAAATTGAAGATGCCAAGGCCTGGTGCGACGCTGCAACATTCGTCGATCCATCCAAACGGGCCAAATGCGATTCGGTCGGTGCGGACTGGAAGAAATATCAACTGGACCTCTTCAAATTGCAGCAGGCCCGCACCACTCTGCAGAAGGAGGGCTTCGCTCATGCAGATCCCCTCCTTACTCCGTTACGATCCGAGCCCTTTCCCAGCATTGCCAGTGAGGCAATCGCGATAAGCAGAGCCGGGTTGGCGGCCCTGTCCCCTGACGTTCAATTGGGAACCAATTACAAGAAACTCGGAATGCTCGAGAAGGCGCAGCAGAAGTGTGAAAGCGCGTTGATCAGCAGCGCTGCTGATCCGAACGCGTTCGAATGTCTGCAGGATGTAAATCAGGCGGCGAATCAAGCGAAGCGGGCACTCGACGACCAGAAGAACTGGTCCATCATCGAGGCAGCCAAAGCGTTGAACGCCGACGGGCAACATGCCGCCGCGGTAACCAATCTGACCGGTTTGCTTGGACAGACCGGTCTCAGTCCGGCTGTGGCCAAGAGCGCGCGGGAGGCCCTTGCCGGCGCCAGGACAAATAGTTGGTCGGTATTTCGGGATTCCTTGAAGTCGCAGTGGATCATGCAGTTCCTGGGCGCGCTCGCCATCGTCGCCGGTGTCTGGATCGGATTGCACCTCCTTCGCTGGCTTTGGCGAAAGATCTACGGTCTGTTTTGGGCGCGCATCAGAACCATCCAATGGGCATTCACGGGTGTGCAGGACGACGCCAAACTTGGCGCATCGGATGCCGTCCTCGACGCAATGCGTCGCATACCCAATGAAGTGAAGCAGCCCATCTGGACACCTGGAGCGCTGATCTTGCATGATCTCGGACACGGCTTCGAAGTTTGGGAGGACTTCGGCGTAACGGTCGCCCCAAAACCGTTTAAGGAGAAACTCAGCGATTTGCTGGTCCAACACGGGCGGGCGGCTGACAATGCTCTCGCGGACGCTTTCCAGAATCTGCAGTTTAATGTCGGGACTGTTTCGCTGCCGGTGGTGGCGAAATTCTGGAAGGCACTCCTGGACTGGTGGCGCGACGGGCAGCCGGCCTTTTCTGGCGTGGCACAGGAAGCGCCGACCGCCGATAACTTGGGTAAGCAGGTAGTCATTCGTTTGACCTGCGCCGGCGGCCCTTATGGCACCGTTTCCGTCCTGGCTTCCACCCGCAAAGACGAAAGCGTGGATGCCCTCTCTTTGACCGCGTCACGGGCCGCCTACAAGCTGTTGTCGCAGATGTCGAGCGAGCGCGAGTCAGTGGAACAGATCGATGGACACGCCGCCTTCCGGCAGGGAGCCAAACTACTTGGCTGCTACGTGCGATCGGCGGGAGATCCGCTAGCCGACCAGGTGCGCGCTGCGGACTTGGGAAAGACAGTGCAGAACCTGGAGTTCGCACGACAGGTATTTTGCCGCGACACCACTCACCAGGCCTATCACCTGCAAGCGCTGCGGTTCGAAGGAATCGCGCATGCCCTGTTGGGGCACACGGCCGCCGCCATCACCCGCTTCGAAGAATTGGAAGACAAGGCCTCGGACTCCAAAAACTCCGACTCTGGCTGGATGGCCATCGAAGCTGCATTCAATCAGGGAGTACTCCACTTATCCCTGGCCAGGACAGGAACGAACGTAGCCCAGGAGATCCAACTTGCGACCGAGTTGTTCTTATTCGTGGAGTCCAAAGCGGCGGCGCACTCGGCTTGGGCGAAGGCCGCGCTGGTCTGCCGCGCTTCCGTGCTGGCCGCTGTCGGGCGGGAAGCATGGCCCCAGTTGGATCAGACCAATTGCGACGCCACTTTGACTGTCCTGGAGAGTAACATTAGCCAACTGGAAACGGATGCGTCCACCGCTACGGGCGATGATCGCCGGGCCTATTGCGTGCTCGGCACGGAAGCCCGCCGGAATCTGGCAATCGGACGGCTCCGATCGATCGCAGCGTTTGCCATAACCGGTCTCGGGCCATTCGACACCCCTCCGGCCGCGCTCGACCCGAAGATCGCGGCCGTCGTGCAACAGAGCCTGACATGGTTCGCCAAGTCCGATGCGTTCGGCTCGGCCACACTGGATGCCTTGGTCTGCCGCGCTTACGCGCTGCTCCTGTCAACGGACAAGTGGCGCGCGGCGGAATACTACGCGAAACAGGCCCTCGCCATCGACAAGACGAGCCAATTCGCTTGCTACATTGCGGCTGAGGCGTGCCGGCAGCGCCAAGATGACGCCGGCGCGAAGGCCTACCTCGCGACGCTGGTGTCGGCCATCGCCCCCAATGTGATCACGGATCCGTTACTCTGCCGGCTCAATCGTGCGGTGAATCCATCGGCGGATGCCGCGTTCACAGCCGTTTCTTGCGGATAATCGCGGCGGGCGCCCAACCGGAGCCAAACTTCTTGTGATTGATTGCAAATAAGAGCTGGCTCCCGGCATGGATTCGAACCACATTACTTGCCAGGTCTTAGAAGTCGGAAATTTGTTGATTCCACGAAGTCATTGAGGTCGTCAAAAGCACCAAAAACAGGTACTTCGTACAAAATCGGTACATTCAAAATCTTAAGGGCTCTCTGGATTGTTGACCTTGAAGTATCCATGTCGACCTTAAGCGGCCGTCACACTGCGATAAACCTCTCTCGCGTAGAGGAGGCTGCGGCGCGCGATCTGTTGTTGGTGCACCATGGGGACCTCGGATTTCCGCGCGCCGCGGGAAGCCGCGCTCAGCTAAACTTATGAAGCGCGGAGCGAATCAATAAGAGAGCAATATATGCGAGCGATGAGAGCGAGAGCTTTCCATGGTTACGACGATTTGGAACTCGTTGATCTGCCCAAGCCCGAGATTGCGGACGGGAGAGTTCTCGTGCGGATAACCGCCGCCGGGGTGACGCCACTTGAACACACGATCCTATCCGGCAACTACCCCAAAGCGAGGGCGCCGCTGATTCTGGGGAGCGAAGGAGCGGGCGTCGTCGAAGGTGGAGGAGGATCGGAGTTCCCGCCGGGTTCGCGGGTGATGTTCACCGGCGCTTACGGTGTTCTCGAAGACGGAACCTACAGCGAAGGGCTGGCCGTCCGAAAGCAGCATTTATGGCGCATTCCCGAGGGTATCGACGACGTGGCTGCCGCTGGGCTTCCGGTCGCGTACTTTACGGCTCAGATCGCACTCAATGAGGCGGGATTTCAGGCCGGCAAGACTGTGCTCGCACCGGCGATCGGAGGATCGGTCGGTAACGCGGTGACCCAACTGGCAAAAGCCCAGGGTGCGAAACATGTCGTATCGACCACCACAAGTCACGCAAAGGCAGAAAGGGCTAAGGCACTCGGATTCGATGAAGTCATCGACCTTTCCACGGAGCCTTTGAAGGACGGTGTGAGCAGGATAACGGGCGGGCACGGCGCGGATGTCGTGATCGATGCGATCGGCGGAAACATCCTGAGCGAGGCGTTATCGTCCCTTGCAATGGGCGGGACGCTCACCACTCTCGGCTATTCTGCTGGCCGCAAATCAACCATCGATGTTACCGATATTATCTGGAAGCGGGCAATGATAAGAAGCTTCTCGCTGTTCGCTCAGCCGCCAACCGCCTGGGAGGAAGCCTGGAATACAATCGTCCCGCTGCTCCAATCCGGAGCCATCAAGCCAATTGTCGCTAGGACCTTCCCGCTGGCCGAGGCGTCCGATGCCATTCGTTACCTGGTCGAGGAGCGCCCCTTCGGCAGGGTCGTTCTTACCATTTGACGGCTCTGCGCTCACTTCTCCAGTGCGCGAGGTCTCCGAATACATGCCGGTGAGCACAGAGACGAGACTCAAATTGGACGGACCCTCGCGAGCGTTGCCGGAGCTGAAACGAAGCCTGAGGATTTACGAGCGGCACGCAGTCTGACGCTCGCGTTCTTGCGCCCAAGGTAGATCTGATGGACATGGATTTACATTTCTCGAATCCATGCTCATCGGTTCTGCTATGCAGGTTCAATAACTTATGAACGGCCACTTTTAGGCTTGTGTACAAAATCCGTACAAAAAAAGCGCCGTGGCGTCTCTAAGTTATTGAATCAAAGGTGTGGCTCCCCGGCATGGATTCGAACCACGATTCACGGCTCCAAAGGCCGCTGTCCTACCATTAGACGACCGGGGAACGGGCGGGAAAGAACTGCTCTCCAGTGTACCGTTCCAGGTCTCGACCCGCAACGTCAGCGAGCCCCGCGGACCTCCCAAAGTCTTTGCTAGAATTGCCCGTTGGGAGCCAGTCTTGGCCGGTGCTGGGCGCGGGCTTCAAACCCGTTGTGCGGTACTCTGTGTCGCGGGTGGGTTCGACTCCCACTGGCTTCCGCCACCCCCTGTTAACTCCGGCCACTACCCGGCCGTCATCCAAATTCAGCGATTTCAGGGGTCTCCCTTGCCTGTACAGTTGGAGAGAGCAACGAGGCCTTTATGACTCCTTGGCGTTCTCTCCTGGCGATCGCGGTCCCGCTCGCTTGCCTGTCCGCGGTGGATCTATCCGCCGCCGATCGGCCCGTCACCGTAACCGCTTCGTCCACGGACGCACTCCCGACGGTAAGCGACACCGTTATCGTGACTTTGCCCGGCCCCCCTGCCCAACCCAAGCCAGCCGAGTCGCCAACCGTCGCCGCCCCGCCCGCGCCGGTGCTACCCAAGCCCGAGCTTCCCGAAGCCTTTAAGAGCGATAGCTCGGTCTATCTCCAGCGCGTCATCGGCATCTGGAAAAAACGCGATGCCGAAGCCCTGCTCGGCCCTCCGGCCCGCACCCGCCCCGCCTACGACGAGAAGAAAAAGGTCAACGGTCAGATCTTCGCTTGGTCCGATCCCACCAGCAAATACCGCGAGCTCGAGCTCGACTTCGAAGCCGACTCCGGTAGCCTTCGCACCGTCTTTGCCTACCCCAACGCCATGACCTGGGACGAGTGCCGCAAAATCTGGGGGGGCAATGTGAATACCACGCACACCCGCAACGGCCGCAGCTTCTATTCCTACCTGAACCGCAAGCTCGACGTTCTGGTCGATGGTGGTGGAAAAGTCATCAGTCTGGGCCTCTATTGACCGCCCGGAAGCCCTTCATTAAGAAAACGAAACGTACCGGAACCCCCTCGCGTTTAAAGCATTGGAGCGAAAGACGCCGTCGATGGCGTATAGTGTAGCTATACAGGAGTTTCCGGCATGAACCGCCGTTCCGCACTACTTGTGGCGAGCTTTTCAGCCCTCAGCCTGCTGGCTGGCGGCGCATCCGCCAAAGATAAGAAAAAGGACCCAGACGAGATCGGCAACCGCGATGTCGGCAAGGGTGTCAACTTCTACTCGTTGGAGAAGGAAATCGCCCTCGGCAAGCAGCTCGCGCAGGAAGTGGAGCGCGAGGCGAAAATCATCGATGATCCCGTCATTGCCGAATATGTCAGCCGCGTCGGGCAGAACCTGGTTCGGAATTCCGACGCCAAAGTCCCGTTCACAATCAAGGTGCTGGATTCTGAAGAGGTCAACGCGTTTGCCCTTCCCGGCGGCTTTTTCTTCGTGAATTCGGGCCTCATCCTCAAAGCTGACAGCGAATCGGAGCTGGCCGGTGTAATGGCGCATGAGATCGCTCACGTCGCGGCGCGCCACGGAACCCGCCAGGCCACCCGCGGCGAAATCATTAATCTTGCCTCGATCCCGTTGATTTTCATGGGCGGATGGACCGGTTATGCGATTCGGCAGGGCGCCGGCTTGGCGATTCCTCTCGGTTTCTTAAACTTCTCCCGAAGCTTTGAGCGAGAGGCGGATTACCTGGGTCTGCAATACCTCTACAAGACCGGGTATGATCCGACTTCGTTCGTGGATTTCTTCGAAAAAATCCAGTCCATGGAAAAGAAGAAGCCCGGAACGGTCTCCAAGGTCTTTTCGACCCATCCGCTGACCGACGACCGCATCAAAGCCGCGCAGGACGAGATCCAGAAAATCCTAGTGGCCAAGCCCGAGTACGTCGTGAATACTTCCGAATTCAACGATGTGAAGGGCCGTCTGGCCATGCTTCACAACCGCCGTAAGGTCGACAAAGAAGACCCGAACCGTCCGCGCTTGCGCCGTGCCCCGGGAACCGGCACTGGCCCGGTTGACGAGACCAGCGGTGACGACAAACAGAAGCCCGACCAGGACGAGCGTCCCACGCTGAAGCGCCGCCCCGATCAGTTCCGGCTTATTGCCGTTCCGCAACCGTAGGCCGCGCTTTAGCTTGGCGCCGTCCCTCTCGATTCAGCCCTGAGCGTGAGCGCGGGTTGTGTCACTGCCTCTTCGCTACCGTACCGTCGCCGTTGTGCGTGACCCAGATACTGTTGCCGTCGAAGGCGACTGCATAAGTGCCGCTGCCGTTTGTATCGAACGTGTTCACCAACGCACCGTCGCTCGCCCGCAATTGCGAGACCTGAGTTCCTCCGACTTGAACGGCCCAGATGCTGGAGCCGTCGAAAGCGAGCGAGAGGGTCACACCCGCGATCGGCGTGGACGCGAGAACTGTACCGTCGCTCGTCTGGAGCTTCACGACCGCGCTCTGGCCTCCCACCCACATGCTGGTGCCATCGAAGGCCAGGCCCCATGCACTGGCGACCGCAGGAAAGGTGCCTTGTAAAGAGCCGTCGCTCGCCCGGAGCTTACTGACGGTGCCGTCCCCGGAATTCGCGACCCAAATATTAGCACCATCAAACGCAACGCCTTTTGGAGCAACGCCGACGGGAAAGGTGCCTTGTGAAGAACCATCGCTCGCCCGGAGCTTGCTTACGGTGCCGTCCCCGGAATTCGCGACCCAGATGCTCGCCCCGTCGAATGCAATGCCTTCCGGACGTACGCCTACGACAAAAGATGTCGCACCCGAGCCGTCGGGCCGAATTTTTCCGACTATGCCAAAGCTGCCGCCAATCGTGCCCGATATCCACAGGTACTCTCCGTCGTACACGATGCCCCTGGGAAGTTGCACTGGCCCGGGATTAGAAAAGCTCCCCACCCGTACACCGTTTGCCGCCTGGAACCCAGTAATGGTGCCCGCAGCCAAACTCCCTATCCACATGTTGCTGCCATCGAACGCGATGGGCCCCGGCGCGGTGACAGCGACGTTGTGGAAGCTGGGTGCATACCAGCGGAGGAGCGCGGCTTGCAGCAGATTTTGGGAGCCGGATGGTCCCGCAGGCCCTGCGGGTCCGGTCGCTCCCTGAGGGCCTGCCGGTCCCTGCGGTCCCGTAAGCCCTTGTGGTCCTGCGGGTCCCGTCGTTCCCGCAGGCCCGGGAGGCCCTGCTGGCCCCGCCGACCCGACCGCAGCCGAAGCAAGAGTCAGACTCAAAGCCGCTTCATGGCTCGTCGTGGTGCCTTCCTTGCTGTCGAATTGCACGCTCGTCGTGCCGTTCCCCGCGATCACAAATCCGTGATTGTTAGCCGGTGATGCGACCCACCCCTGTACCGCGGCGGTCGCATCCACGGACACGAATTGACCCGAGGTCGAAACGGGAACATTGGATGCGACCGATGCCGTCACGGCCGGACTATTGGTCCCCGTAACCCCGCTCTCGGTCCAAGGTCCGGCAGCCGTTGAGATGTTCACTGAACCCGGCACGCCAATGTGATTGACAAATAACGTGAGCGTGGCCTTCGCGACTTGGCCGGAAGTCACGCCCGCGGGCAATTGGGACAGATCAAACTGCACCAGCCCGACGCTGCCGGAACTGCCGACGGTAATGCTGGTTGCCGAACCGAAGTTCGCGGCGTTCCCAGGCACATAGTAAGCGTCCTGCGAAGGCTTATAGTCCTGCGCAGAAAGCGTGAGCGGCAACAGCGCGAGGACACCCACGAATTGAAGACCCAACGCTCTCATACCATCTCCTTACGTCATGGAAGCGATCTAGTGAAAACAGCGGCGGCAAAAAGGCATGATCAAAATAAGACCAGCCATCAAGCCGAATGCCGAGGGCTCCGGAGTCGCAGCAAGCGTCGATTCGATAGACACGGCATAGTTACCATTCCGCACGGTGCCCAAAGCCGTAGTGACGTCACAGAAATCGCCGCTCAGGCCAAATTCCGCACAAGAGAATCCGGGAGTGCCTGTAAAACCATCCGCAAGAAATCCATTCGGCGCGCTATCCCACTCCGCCACAGCCAGTGTGTAGTCGCCGGGCGTGAGACTCTCCTGCAGATAGGGATCGTCACAATTACCGGTGACCGGGTCTTGCGCGGTGATACCGCAGTGGCCGCCACTATCGGAGGCGACTTCGGTCCCCGTTGCGTCGAATAAAACAAGATTGGGCGCGAAACCACCCGAGGCAATCAACGTAGGAGACGGTTGGGTAGGGGCCGACCCACCGCCATATCCCCAGGACTCAATCGTTACCAATTGTGTTCCGGTCAGGCTGAAGTGCAGCAGGGCGATGTCGCCATCATCCGCCAAGGTGCCTTGATAAAGTACAAAATCGGCAAAACCCGGTATGACCGAGAGTATCAGGACGCACGTCAACCTGCTGAGTGATTTCATTTTTCAGTACCGGATGCTGTTGCATAACTCTATCTACGTCGCGCACGACCCGTCAAGGTAATGCGGGCGGATTCGGTACTTTTGCGCGGCACGTTAGGCGTACCGTTACTTCGATCGGATTCGGTCTTGGTGAGGCATGCTTCTCGCTTGCCGAGGGCTGCGCGTGAGCGCATTGCTATTTGATAAATCCCAATTGCCGAAGAGTGGCGGCCGGCTCGTCGCCCTCTTCGAATTTCGTGAGCTCCATCTTCTCGCGGCCGTTCTCCAGCGCCACCCCTGTCGGCACAGCCACATACGGAAAGATCGCTTTCAGCTCGTTCAAATCGTTTGAAACCCCGGCCTTCAGCTTGGTGTCTTCCAGATAGTTGGCCGCGAATTGGGGCTGCTGGATCGGAATCACCACGATCTTCGTATCGCCCCAGTTGTACTGCGACATGCGTTTGCCCGCATTCAGGCAATGCATGCACTCCGGGTCGAAGTAGAACAACAGAATCTTGCCCTGCTGCAGTGAGAACGGCTTCCCGTCCACCGTGATGGCGTCGGGAGCCTTCGTGCCGGTCTGCCGAGCGGCTGCGACCCCATAAGAGACTCCCGCAAAGACCGCTACCGCTCCCAGAATCACCAGTGGCCCGCGAAGCCCGGCGGCCGCTTTTGCCCACCAGCCGGCGCCTGCCGCGACCAGCAACAGCCCCGCATCGCCCGCAAAAAACATCGGCCCCACCACGCGCTTCACAATCGGAAAACAGCTACAGTCCGCACCCTTCAGTGCGGTGTAGTTCATCCCCATGTAGATCATGAATGCCACCAGCAACAGGCCGCTCAGCATGGCGCCCCAGCGCCGGAATCGCGGCACCAGCAGCAATACCCCCGCCAGCGTTTCTGCAGTCCCCACCACCAGCGCGGCTGCCAGGCTCAGCGATTCCGGAAACCGGAGCTGAGTGAGTCGCACCGCCCAACCCTGGGCATCGGTGATTTTGTAAAGTCCGGAAACCAGAAATACGATTGCCAACACGATCGCCGCGATCCAATTCACGGCGGTCTTCCAGCCGGGCAGCTCCAACGGAAAGAGCCTATCCTGCGGCTGTGCCATACTGTCGTTCATGGAGCCCATTTTAGCCCTTCGCGCCGTTGCTCAGGGCCGGGCCCGCTGTCTTCCGATTTCTGCATGATTCCAGTTGCGCTCATCCTGTTGGCCGCGGCTACTCACGTCGACCTGGTGGATGACGTCTTCCATATCCCCGCCCGCCAATGGCGCTATATGGAATTGGCGCTTCGCCAAAGGACCGCGTTGGTATCCGCCGACCTGAACGTGCGCTCCGGTTCGCGCCAGGTTCGGCTCGCCCTCCTGCGCCGTGAGGACTTGGAGCGCCTCCGTGACGACCGGCCCTTCGGCGTTCTCGCCACCACCGATCCGGCTGGCTCCGACCAGCTTCGTTACCAGGTCCGCGTCCCGGGTGATTACGTCCTGCTGATCGACAATCGCACCAGCGGCGATCAAGGTGCCGAAGCGCATATCCACGTAGCGCTGGATTTTGGCTCGCCGCCGGGACCCGCCGTCACCCGTCTGCCCTACCAGCGTCAGATCGTCGTGATCGCCATCAGCTTCGCCGTGTTCTTCGCCATCGCCGGATATTCCGCCCGCCGCCTGCTGCGCGGCATCCGCCACTGAGGAGTAGACACCCGTCTACAGCCGCAGAAGTTTTACCAGATTTCCGCCGAGCACGGTCTCTTTCTGCATGTCCGGAATGTCCGCCGTGAGGATCGCGTCCACCGTGTCCGGCCAAACGAACGGCATGTCCGTTCCGTAGACCACTTGGTTCGGCCCCATTTCCGCCACGAGATGCCGGACACCTTCCGCGGAAAACACCATCGAGTCGGCCAGGACCTGGTCGCGCAGATATTCGTGAGGCTTCTTCTTATTGACGCACTTCGCGTTCTGCCGCACGTCGCACGCCACGTCCGTGCGCCCGAGATACGAGGGCAGATAGCCGCCTGCATGTGCCGCGCAAATCTTCAGGCCTGGAAAACGGTCGAGCGTGCCCTCGAAAATGAGGTGCGAGAGAAATACCGTCGTCTCCAGCGGGTTCCCAATCACGTTCCCGAGATCGCCCCCGCCCTCCAGTGAGCCAGGCTTGGCGACGTTCTCCGCGTTGTTGGGATGCATAAAAACCAGCACACCCAACTCCTGCACCTTGGCCCAGAACGGATCATATTTCGCCATCGACAACGGCTCGCCGTTGACATGCCCGCCGATGGCCACGCCGCGCATCTTGAGCCCCTTCACGGCGTGCTCTAGTTGTTCCACCGCTAAATCGGGAAACTGCAGCGCCGGCGAAGTGAATGCCACAAACCGGTCCGCATGCGCCTCGCACCACTTCGCGAGGCCGTCATCGTGCACCTGAACGATCTTCGCCGCAAGGTCGCGGTCCGCCTGATACCACCAGAACGTGTTGACCTCGACCACCTGCACGTCGATGCCGCGCTTGTCCAACTCCCGAATCCGGTCGGGACCGAGCGGCTGCCCCCGAGCAAACCGCTTGAGCGGCCCGTCCTTGATCACATCCGCGACTTCGGGAAAGTTGGCGTGCGCGTGAATATCCACCACCCTCACGCGCTTGCCGCCGACGCGCACTTCCCGCCGCGCTGCCTGCCCGGAAACCGCTCCGGCGGCGACCAGCGCACCCCCGGCGCTTTGCAGAAACTCCCTTCGGTTCGGCATCACGTCCTCCTAGTGCAGCACCAGCTTCTGCACCCGCAGATTCCCGATTTCGCCCACATACAGCGTGTTGTCGGTCCGGCAGTCAATCGCGTTCACCGTGCCGAACTCCTTCGCCTGTTTCCCGGCGCGGCCGAACTTCCCGGTAATGGTCCCATCCAGCCGCATCCGGTAGATTTCCCCGTCGCGGTCAATATCGTCCGGTGGATTGGAATTCGACACATACAACACGGGATTGGCCCCCTTCGTCAGGCAAAGCGCCTGCGCATTGCCTACGCCCGTGAAGGCCGTTTTGAAATTCCCGTCGTTGTCGAACACCTGGACCCGCCGGTTTCCGCCATCCGCGGCATAGATATTGCCTTGTGCGTCCACCGCGAGGCTGCGGACATTCGCGAATTCGCCGTTCGCCGTCCCTTTCTTGCCCCAGGACTTGACGAACTTGCCGTCCTTATCGAATTTGGCGATGCGCGCATTTCCCAGTCCGTCGGCGACGAAGATGTTTCCCGCCGCGTCCCACGCAACATCGGTAGGCCGGTCAAACAGATCGGTAGGCTGGCCCGCGCCATCTCCCGCGCGTGGCGGACGCACGGGAACATTCACGTTCTCCGCTTTGCGCCCCAGCAGCATGGCCACGTGATCCTGAGGATCGAACTTCATCACCATGCTGCTCATCTGATCCACCACCCAAATGTTGTCGTTCGGATCGACCCGCACCTGGGCGGCGAACAGAAACCCGTAGCTGTCTTTGCCGATCTCGCGGACAAACCGGCCGTTCCGGTCAAACTGGAACAGCCGCGAGCCGCCGTGCGCGAATGGCCGCGCGGTGCCGATCGAGATCGTCGGATGCCCGGTCCGCGTATAAACGAAAACATCGCCGCGCGAGTTCGTCGCCACGCCGCCTACCTCGCCGAGATACAGGTTGGCTGGAAGTTGCAGCGCGTTCGGCATTGAGTCGAATCGAATTTCCGGCGCGGCGTTCTGAGCGTTCGCTGCTCCGCCGATCAGTGCCGCAGCCAGCCCGGCATACATGAGAGATTTCATCGCGCGCCTCCCGCATTCCCCCCGGCCGTCTGCAAAACCAGCTTCTGCACCCGCCAGGATTCGATCTCGCCCGCCACGATCTCATTCGGATTGCGGCAATCCATCATGTGTACCACCTGAAATCCGGGTGGCAGTTTGCCGGGATGTCCGAACTTGCCGAGCACCGTCCCGTCGAGCTCGGCCTTGTAAATTTCTCCGGTGATGTCCCAAGTCCCCGGCATATTCCCGTTCGGGTTTGAGTTCGATAGGAATACATATTGGTGCGGCCCCGCCGAAACACACACCGTCCAGCCGACCCCCAGGTTCGTAATCTCGCGAATGGGGTTCAGATTGTTGTCGAGCACCTGATAGCGATTGTTGGAGCGGTCTGCGACCCACACATTCCCCTGCCCGTCCACCTGCAACCCGTGCGGCAGATTGAATTCGCCGAGCGCCTTGCCCGGTTTTTCGCTGCCCGCCTGCGCCACGAACCGGCCGTCCTTGTCATACTTCACGACGCGGTTATTGCAGTACCCGTCCGAAACGAAGATGTTGCCCTGCGGGTCCCAGCCGACATCGGTCGGCCGGCAGAAAATATATTTCTGCGCCGGCTGGTTCGGACCGGCGGGGAAAGGCTGAGCGCCTAAAACTGCCGGCGGCCTGCGGCCAAGCACCATGAGCACCTTGCCATCCGGGCTG
>Ga0335081_10011334_pt1 | contig 14413 bp, 10 predicted proteins | sample Lox_Sample_35_FD_206713 | JGI IMG/M metagenome (GOLD analysis project Ga0335081, IMG submission 206713) | Soil microbial communities from Loxahatchee National Wildlife Refuge, Florida, United States - Lox_Sample_3.5 | ecosystem: Environmental > Terrestrial > Soil > Wetlands | place: USA... | reverse complement strand
CGGCACGATCGCGGTGACAAGCCGCTGACGCAGGTCCGGGTGGTCAGCCAGCACCCGGGTCAGCACCGCGACTCCGAGCAGCAGCAGCGGGAAGATGCTCAGGAACCCGTAGTAAGTGATGAGCGCGGCCTCGCGGCCGCCCTCGTCGTCCCCGTATTTCTTCACCACAGCGTACGGAAACCCCAGCACGCCGTGCCTGCGCTGCAGACGATCCGCCCAGGCGATGACCCGGTTCACGCTCAAGCCGGCGAAGCTCATGGGCCCAGCCTTCCCGGGGCCACGCGTCCCCGCAGTCCATCATGCCGGGTGACGGGTACGACTCCGGCGGCCCCGGTGCGGCGCTGAGCGGATACCTGAAGGGCAGCTGGTGAGCGAGCGAGCGCTCGGGAGGGCGGCGCTGGGCGGCGGCCCGGGCCGCGTCGGCGCACCCGGCTCGGCAGCCGGCCGCTAACGCTTGTAGGCGTACACGGCTACGTGGCTGATGTTCATCTGGGCGTGCGAGCCCGGCGCGGCCGTCTCGCCGTTCAGCGCTGACTCGTTCTGGATCACCCATGTCATCGGCCCGTCCGGGCTCAGCGATGACCGCCCGATCAGCTTGCCGTCGAGGTAGAACGACACGTGCCCCGGAACCCACACGATCATGGTCGTATGCCACGATGTCCACCTGGCGTCCGGGCAGAACGATTCATAGCCGTCGGCCGGGCCATGGTCGAAAGCGCAGATCGTCCTGTCCCACGAATCCTCGGGAAAGTCGATCTCATAGTTCAGGTTGCCGGTCGGCGTCAGCAGGTGCGCCGACTTGTACCCTGCCGCGACTGATGACACCCGGAATGCCTCGGTGAACTCGCCGTATTCCTGCGCGATCGCCGCCCTCGGTACCAGCGCGGCTGAGTGCACGGAGCCCGTGCGGCCGCGCCACATCCGGATATGCATCTGGTGGCCGGAGATCCACACGGTGGCAGCCGGGTCGTAGTATCCGCCTACCCGGTAGTGCTCCTCGGTCGCGGTGTCCGGCCATCCGTCCGGGTATGCCCACCACTGGGTCCGCAGCGACGCCGGCAGCCGGGAGCAGTACGGACGGGTGGTGTGGATATCGTTATCGCAGTCGGCGAACGATCCGAGGCTGGCGGGCTGGCTGAACGAGGTCTGCCACTTCAGCCGGAATTCCGGGCTTCCGCGGGCGGCTGACGCTGGCGCCGCGCTGGCGCCGGCGGTGACTGCCAGCGCCATGACTGAGGCCAGGCACGCCATCCGGGTTGTCAGATTCATCTCGGGCCCCCGTGATTCTTGCCGTCACCGGCGGCGATCCCGGGCAGGTTCGGCGTGACGCCGCCTACGCTGCCGCTGGCCTGGTCCTTTCCGTGGATCGATCAGCCACCGGGGCGCGCCACTGCCGGGACCTGCGGCACTGGCCGGCCGCCGCCCGCTGCGCCGAATTCCGGTCCCGCGACGCGACCGCCTGTGCCGTCCAAAATGCCTGGTCAGGACACTGCCTGCCCGGAGTTCGGCGCAGGCAGTGCTGACGTTACGCCACTCCAAAACGCAGCTCAAGTGCCGCGCCTTCGCCCAGCGCGGCCCGGCTTGCCCGCGGTCCCGGCTCAGTAGCATCGTGATGACCCGGCTGACCACCGGGGCGGGCCGTCTGACGCGCAACGTGCAGGTTTGGGAAGACATGAGGGGAACAGGGGCTGGGCCATGACCCTCACCGTGGTGTTCGCCCTGGCCTCAGCTTTCTCCAACGCGGTCAACCTGATGACGCAGCACCTGGCGAGCGCCACCGCGCCCAAGCGGGAGAAGGGCTGGCGACTGGTCGGCTACCTGTTCCGGCAGCCGCTGTGGCTGCTTGGCTGGGTCGCGGCGGTGGGCGCGTTCGCCTTCCAGGCGCTCGCCCTGCACAACGGCCAGCTATCGGTGGTCCAGCCCGTCCTCGTCACCGAGCTGGTTTTCGTCCTGGTGCTGCGCCGGGTGTGGATCCGCCAGGACGTGGCCCGCGCCGCTTGGGCGGCGGTAGGTGTCGTCTGCGCGGCACTGGCGGTGTTCCTCGCGGTAGCCGAGCCCACAGGCGGCCACCCGACCCCGGAGACGGCGGAGTGGCTGTCGGCTGTGCTGGTGTTCGGCGGGACCATCGCCGCGCTGGCCGCGGCGGGGATGCGGGGCTCACCGGCGCGCCGGGCCGCGGCCTTCGCGACAGCGGCAGCACTGGCGTGGGCCCTGATGGCAACGTTCCTCAAGACGGCGACGCAGACGCTCGCCACGTCCGGCCTCGGCGGCGTGCTCACGCACTGGCCGGTATACGCCCTGGCCGGCGCCGCCGCGGCCGGCACGCTGCTCGAGCAGGCCGCTCTGCACGTCGGGCCGCTGAGCGTGTCCCAGCCGCTGCTGGTCATCATCAGCCCGCTCGCCAGCATCATCTTGAGCGTCTGGCTGTTCGACGAGCGCTTCACCGACAGCCCGGCGAAGATTACCGTCGCCGCCGCGGCCTTCGCCGCCATGGCCGCCGGCGTCAGCGTGCTGTCGCGAACAGCGCCGAAAGACCTTGCCCCCTCCAGACCAGCCAGATCGTGACGGGATGCGGGCGTCCTGCTCCGTGCCTCGCCCGGAAGCCGCCCGGCACGGACCGACAGGGGGGATCAGGAAGACACGAGGATCGAGGACAAGACCGGCGAGATGCCGGCCATCGGCTCGGGCGGTCTCATGACGTCAGACTCTCGCGTGTGCCGCGACTGAATGTGCCGGCACTTGCTAGGCCCGGCCGCCCGGCACCACTTATGATCATCGGCCAGCGGGTGTTCCGCGCTCCTGCCGCATGTCACGATGGTCCCCTCGCGCGGCCCGCCCGTGATATGGCCTGCAGCATGGCGGGCTGGCTGGTGCTGCGAGCGGGCCAGGGGGCGGCTGCCCTGCGGAACACCGCCGGAGAGGAGCGACCAGACGCATAACGGCAGTGCGGGCGAGGACTCCGCCGTCGGCGCCGGGGAGGCCCGCGGCGAGTCGGAACCGGACGCCCGCTTCACGTTCGCCAACGAGCGGACGTTCCTGGCCTGGAGCCGGACCGCACTGGCCCTCGTGGTCGGCGGGCTGGCGATCGTGCAGCTGCTCGCGCCGTTCCCGGGGGTGCCCTGGGGCCGGCACCTGATCGGAACGCCGCTGATCCTCCTCGGCTCGGCCGTCTCGGTGATCAGCTACTTCGAATGGAGACGCAGCGAGCGGGCGCTGCGCTGCGGCGAACCGGTGAGCCGGACCCGGCTGCCCGCCCTCCTTGCCGTCACCATCGCCGTCATCGCCATGCTCGCGGCCGCGCTGTCCCTGTACTCCGCGGTGACGAGGCACTGATGACCTCCTCCGACGACGCCGCCCCGATCGAAGACGCCGACCCGGGGCTTGCCAGGAACCGGACAGAACTCGCCTGGACCCGGACGGCGCTGTCCTTCACAGCGCTGGGCGCAGCGATCCTCAAGGCTCGTCCGGCAGCGGGTCTGGCCCTCCTGGCTCTCAGCGGCCTGATCTGGCCGCTAGGCCGACTGTCCGCCCGGCCGGGGGAGGCAAGCCGGCGGAACCGCAAAGTACTTCTGATCACCGTCGCGGTCGCTGGCGCGTCGGTCGCGGCGCTCATCATTTCGCTGCTGAGTGCGGGTCACGCGCTCACCTTGCCGGAACGCTGACCGCGTCCAGCAGGTGCCTGCTTCCTCCGCCCGCCCCGCACCCCGACAATGGGATACAGCGCCGGCCGGGCCGGCAGCGGGGGATGGTTCCGCCGGCCGGATGCGGGCAGTCGGCGGGGAAAGGCAGACGTGGACCGCGGCTGGGAGTTCTGGATCGACCGTGGCGGCACCTTCACCGACGTGGTCGCGCGCCGCCCGGATGACACGCTCGCCGTCCACAAGCTGCTGTCCGAGGACCCGGGCCGGTACACCGATCCGGCCGTCGCGGGCATCCGGCGTCTGCTGGGCGTGGCAGAAGGCGCCCCCATTCCGGCCGAACGGATATCCGTAGTCCGCCTCGGCACCACCGTCGCGACCAATGCCCTGCTGGAACGCAAGGGCGAGCCGACAGTCCTGGTCACCACCCGCGGATTCGCGGACGCGCTGCGGATCGCCTACCAGGACCGGCCGCGGATCTTCGACCGGCGGATCGTCCGTCCGGAGATGCTGTACTCCCGGGTGATCGAGGCCACCGAGCGGATCGGGGCCCGCGGCGAGATCCTGATCGCCCTGGACGAGGACGCCGTGCGGGACGAACTGCGGGCCGCTTACGACGAGGGCTTCCGGTCGGCGGCGGTGGTGTGCATGCACGGCTACCGGTACCCGGCGCACGAGGCTGCGATCGGCGAGATCGCCCGCCGGGTCGGCTTCGCGCAGGTGTCTGTGTCGCATGCGACCAGCCCGCTGATGAAGCTGGTGTCCCGCGGCGACACCACGCTGGTTGACGCCTACCTCTCCCCCATCCTCGCCCGCTACGTCGATCAGGTCGCCAGCGAGCTGGATGGCGTCCGGCTGCAGTTCATGCGCTCCAGCGGCGGGCTCACCGACGCGCGCCTGTTCCGGGGCAAGGACTCCATCCTGTCCGGGCCCGCCGGCGGCATCGTCGGCATGGCCCGCACCGCGCGGGCAGCGGGCTTCGCCAAGGTGATCGGCTTCGACATGGGCGGTACCTCGACCGACGTGTCCCATTACGCGGGCGAGTTCGAGCGGCAGTACGAGACGCAGGTCGCCGGGGTGCGGATGCGGGCGCCGATGCTGAGCATCCACACGGTTGCCGCTGGCGGCGGGTCGGTCCTGCGCTTCGACGGCAGCCGGTACCGGGTCGGCCCGGACTCTGCCGGGGCGCACCCCGGTCCGGCGGCCTACCGGCGCGGGGGCCCGCTCACTGTCACCGACGCCAACATCATGCTCGGCCGGATCCAGCCAGCGCACTTCCCGAGCGTGTTCGGCCAGAGCGGTGACCAGCCCCTGGATGCCGGGATGGTGCGCGATCAGTTCGCCGCGCTGGCGCGGCGGATCGGGGAAGCGACCGGCGCCGCGCCGCCCCCGCGGGAATCCGGGAGGTCAGCCGCCCGGTCCAGCATCTTCCCCGCACCTGAGCAGGTCGCCGCCGGCTTTCTGGAGATCGCGGTGGCGAACATGGCTAACGCGATCAAGAAGATCTCGGTGCAGCGCGGCTATGACGTGACCCGGTACGCGCTGGCGACGTTCGGCGGCGCGGGCGGCCAGCACGCCTGCGCGGTGGCCGACGCACTAGGCATCAGCCGGGTGCTCATCCACCCGCTGGCCGGGGTGCTGTCGGCCTACGGGATGGGACTGGCGGACGTGACGGCGATGCGCGAGACCTCCGTGGAGGCGCCGCTCGCCGCCGGGCTGCTCGGCGAGCTGGACCGGGTGGCCGACCGCCTGGAAGCCGACGCGCTGGCCGAGCTGGCTCGGCAGGGAATCGGGCCGGGCCGCACCCGGGCGGCGCGCCGGGCTCACCTGCGGTACGACGGCACCGACACCGCGCTGCCGGTATCGCTCGGCGGCGTGACCGAGATGGCCGCCAGTTTCGAGCAGGCATACCGGCAGCACTTCTCGTTCCTCATGCGCGGCAAGACGATCCTCGTGGAGGCGGTGTCGGTCGAGCTCGTCGCCGCGTCCACGGCGCCGGCCGCCCAGCCGCCGGGCGGGCAGCCATCGGGCGGGCAGCCGCCGAACGGCGTTCCGCGGGGCCTGCCGGCCGCCCCGGGGACGGCGGGCGGCACGGGAGCCGCGGTGGCGATGTACGCGTCGGGCGCGTGGGCGCAGGTCCCGCTCGTCCGCCGGCGGGACCTGCGGCCCGGCCAGCAGGTGGCCGGGCCTGCGCTGATCGTGGAGGACTTCGCGACCACGGTGACGGAGCCGGGCTGGCAGGCGGAGCTGACCGGACTCGGCGACCTGCTGCTGACCCGGGTGGCGGCGCGGCCGGAGCGGCGCCTCGCCGGGACCACGGCGGACCCGGTCATGCTAGAGATCTTCAACAACCTGTTCATGTCAGTCGCCGAGCAGATGGGGGTGCGGCTGCGCAGTACCGCCCATTCGGTCAACATCAAGGAGCGGCTGGACTTCTCCTGCGCCATCTTCGATGCTGACGGGGGACTCATCGCCAACGCCCCGCACATTCCGGTGCACCTGGGCTCGATGGGGGAGAGCATCAAGATCATCGTGAGGCGCAATGCGGGCCGGATGCGGCCCGGTGACGTCTACGTGCTCAACGATCCCTACCACGGCGGGACGCATCTGCCGGATATCACGGTGGTCACCCCGGTATTCGACGACATCGGCCGGGAGATTCTCTTCTATGTGGCATCCCGCGGCCACCACGCGGAGATCGGGGGCATCACGCCGGGCTCGATGCCCGCGTTCAGCACCAGGATCGAGGACGAAGGGGTGCTCATCGATAACTGGCTGCTCGTGCGCAGCGGAGTGCTGCGGGAGGCACAGACGCTGGAACTGCTCCGCTCAGCGCCCTACCCGTCCCGCAACCCGGACGTGAACCTGGCCGACCTGCGGGCGCAGATCGCCGCCAACGAGAAGGGCGTGCAGGAACTCCGCGGGATGATCGCGCACTTCGGGCTGGACGTGGTGGCAGCATACATGGGCCACGTTCAGGACAACGCCGAGGAAGCCGTCCGCCGCGTCATCACCGCGCTGCGCGGCGGCGAGTACGCCTACACGCTCGACAACGGAGCGGTGATCCAGGTCGCGGTCCGGGTGGACCGCGGCGCCCGGACCGCGGAGGTCGACTTCACCGGCACGTCGGCGCAGCTGCCGGGCAATTTCAACGCGCCGTCGTCGGTGGCCATGGCGGCCGTGCTGTATGTGTTCCGCACCCTGGTGGCCGACGACATCCCGCTCAACTCCGGCTGCCTCAAGCCGGTCCGCGTGATCATCCCGCCGGGATGCATGCTGGCGCCGGAGTACCCGGCGGCGGTGGCGGCCGGAAACGTGGAGACCTCGCAGGCGATCACCGGGGCGCTGTACGCGGCGCTGGAGGTCATGGCGGAGGGCTCGGGCACGATGAACAACGTCACCTTCGGTAACGAGCGCTACCAGTATTACGAGACCGTGGCCAGCGGATCGGGCGCGGGGAAGGGCTTCGCCGGCACTGACGTGGTGCAGACCCACATGACCAACTCCCGGCTCACCGACCCCGAGGTGCTGGAATGGCGTTACCCGGTCCGGCTGGAGCGGTATGAGATCCGGCGCGGCAGCGGCGGGGCGGGGCGCTGGCCCGGCGGCGACGGCGGCCGCCGCGAACTCCGCTTCCTGGAGCCGATGACCGTCACCACGCTGAGCAGCCACCGCCGCGTCCCGCCCTACGGGATGGCGGGCGGCGAACCGGGCGCGCTCGGGCGGCACTGGGTGGACCATGCCGATGGCTCGGTGACCCCGATGCGCGGCTGCGATTGCGTGCACGTGGCCGCCGGTGACCTGTTCGTGGTCGAGACGCCGGGAGGCGGCGGGTACGGGTCACCGGCCGGGTGACGCCCCGTCCGGCCCGCTCGGTCATCGCGCTGCCGGCTGCGCCCGCGCCAGCCCGGCGCGTTCGCGGGGTCTTTCAGGCCACCGGCGGCGGTATCCCGTCGGCGGTGGCGGCGACATGTGGATCCCAGGCGCAGGCCGCGCAGGAATGGCGGAACGCGGTGCGGGCGAACTCCAGTGCCGCGGCGTGCGGATCCGCGCGCACGCGGACGTCGTCCCATTCGAGGATGTACTCGCCCAGGGCGGCGTCCCAGCGCGCGCCGGGCGGCGACAGGGCAGCACGGCCGAAGCCTTCCGGCGCCGGGTAGGCGTACGCGTAAAACGCTGCCGTAGGGTGGCGGGCATCACCGGGCCACCAGCCGACGGCGACCTCCTGCGCGTCCATGGCGTTCCGCATGATGAAGTCATCAGCGGGCGGCTCAGCTGGCGCGCCGGAGAACAGGCTCACCGCCAGGTCGAAGGAGCCCCACCAGGCGTTGACTGGGGTCGACCGCCCGCGGTACGGCGCCCGGAACGCCGCGAGAACCAGAGCCGCCCTGGTCGCCGCGGCGAAGTAGTCACCCACCTGGCCGCGATCATAGTGCGCGTGCTCGTAGTCCTCGTCGAGCGGCACGCTCCACGGCACCTCCTGCGGCGCCGGGTCAATCCGCACGGCACCGCCGACGCTGCTGACCGCCGCCAGCACCTCCCGCGTCACCTCGGCGACCGCGCGGTCGGGGGTGAGCGCGACCCGCTCAGCCCGGCCGCCGCTGTGCTCGACCACCGCCTCGTGGAATCGCAGATCGAGCGCGACGACCAGCGACCCCGATCCGTCGGGTGCCGGCAGCGGAGCGGTCTCCCATCCCCGCGCGGTCAGGCGCAGCGCCGCATGCTGCAACTGCGGCTCGGGCGGGGCGAGCCCGGCCGCCAGCTTGCCGAGAACCTGGGTATGCGCGTGCAGGGTGTCGCAGGTCGCGCTCCACTGCCCATACGACGCGGCCGGCCAGCGCGGGGACATGAGCCGCAGGCTAGTCCCTGCGCGCCGGATGCTCAACTGCCTCGCGCGCCGGGCCTCGCTCAGCTCTCCGCCGGGGCGGGCTGGACGCCGCCCCGGCGGCTCCCGGAACCCGGATTGCGGCCGGTATCGGGATCGGCCACAATGACTGCTGGCGATGAAGCTCGCCCGAACCGCGGGACTGTCCCGCTGATGGCTTCTACCCCCCCTGAGTGCGCTGCGGGAGCGGAGGAGGCCAGCGTGACCGGTGACGCCGTGCCGTGGCCGCCCGGCGATGATCGGGGGGGCGCCCGCTCCCCCGGTGGCGGCCCTGCCGGGTCGCTGCCGTGAGCATCTTGCTGCCGATCCCGGTCGTCCAGCTGCTCCAGCTCGTGACCATTGCGGGGGCCGCGCCGGGTGTCTCGGGCGTGATCGCACGGGCAGAGGCCCGGCTGCAGGGACGGCGGGGTCCGCGGGTGCTGCAGCCCTATTACGACCTGGCGAAGCTGTTCCGCAAGGAGGCGCTCGCGCCGGAGGGGGCGAGCTGGGTCTTCCTGGCCGCGCCGGTAGCCGCTGCCACCTGCTACCTCACGGTCCCGCTGCTGATCCCGGTGCTGACCACCTACCCGCTGCCGCTGGGGTACATGGGCGACATCCTGGGCGGCGGGTTCATCCTGGCGCTGGCCAGCTTCCTGGTAGCGGTCGCGGCACTGGAGACGGGCAGTCCCTACGCCCAGCTCGGGGCGAGCCGGGCCAAGACCTTCGCCGCGATCACCGAGCCGGTCGTCCTTTTCGTGGTATTCACCGTGGCGCTGCTGACCGGCACTGACCTGCCGTACGCGCTGGCCGCCACGGTCCGGTCGTCGGCCGGGCAGATTATCCGGCCCGCGCACGTGCTGGCCGCGGCGGCGCTGTTCATGGTCATCTTGTCGGAGACCGCCCGGATCCCGGTGGAAACGCACACCGGAACCAACGAGTTCGGGATGATCGAGGAGGCCCGGCCGTTCGAGCACTCCGGCCCCTATTTCGCACTGCTGAGGTGGGGATCGGCGGCCAAGCAGCTGATCTTGTACACGATCCTGATCAACGTCTTCGTGGCGCCGTGGGGCCTGGCGGCCACGCGGCAGGCCGGTGCCGTGCTGGTGGCGATGATCGCGCTGCCGGCGAAGGCGTGCGTCCTCGGCGCGGTGGTCGCGGTCATCGACAGCTCGTTCGCCAAGCTCCGCCTGTTCAAGATCACCGAGTTCGCGTCGGCGGCGTTCCTGCTCGCCGTGCTCGGCGTGTTCACCCTCTACCTCGGCGGCGGCTGATGCTTCCGGTGCAGGCCCCCGGCGTTTACGCCGGCGGCGCGAACGTCATCGCCGTTCTCATCCTGCTCGTCGAGTTCGGCATGTTCCGCCAGGCGCTGCTGCGCGACCAGGTCCGGCTGTACGCGTCGCAGTCCGCCCTGATCGCGGTGCTGGCTGTGCTCGTGGGAGCCGTCCGGCACCTGCCCGAGCTGTATGTGCTGGCCGCGGCGACGGTCGCCCTCAAGGTGGTGGCGATCCCCCTGGTGCTCCGGCGCCTGCTGCGCGAGACCGGCCCGGCCGGCGCCCCGGCCGCGGGGGCCGACATCGCCGGCAGCGGCGGCCTCGGGCTGGCCAGCACCGTGCTGATAGCGATCGTCGTCGCCGCGTTCGGGTTCTTCGCCGCGGGCGCGCTGCCGATCAGCCGCAGCGCAGCGCCCGTGACGGCCCTGTCGGTGTCGCTGTCCGTGGTGCTGGTCGCCTTTGTCCTCATGATCCAGCGGCAGGACGTCGCCTCTCAGGCGATCGGGCTGTTCTCGCTGGAGAACGGGATATCGCTGGCTGCCCTCGTGGTGGCCGCCAGCCTGCCGCTCATCCTGGAGGTGGCGTTGCTTTTCGACCTGCTGCTGGCAGTTGTGGTATTCGGCCTGCTGATCCGCATGCACATCGGCCGGGCCGAGTCGCTGTCCACGGCCGACCTGACCAGCCTGCGCGGGTGAGGCGTGGACGTCGTCGCCGTCGTGCTGCTGATCGTGCCGGCCGCCGCCGCGATCACCACGTTCTGGCTGCCCGCACGGGCCGCCGGCGCGGTCACGGCCACGGCTGGGATCGCCAGCTTCGCCCTGGCGATTGCCCTGATCCCGGCCGTGTCCCGGCGGGACCTGGCGCTGCTTGGCTTCGTTCGGATCGACGCGCTCAGCGTGGTATTCCTGCTTGCTACCGGCTTCGTGTACGCGTGCGCGGCGGTGTACTCGATCGGGTACCTGCAATCCGCCGGCGCGCAGGGCGCCGCGGGCCAGCGGTACGCCCGCCGGTTCTGGGCCGGGCTCAACCTGTTCGCGTGGTCGATGCTGGCCGCTCCGGCGATGGGCAACCTGGCGCTGCTGTGGATCGCCATTGAGGTGACCACGATCGTCTCGGCTCTGCTTGTCGCGCTGGAGGGCACCGACGGTGCCGCCGAGGCGGCGTGGAAATACGTCCTGCTCGCCTCCGCCGGGCTGGCCATCGCCCTGCTGGGGACGATCTTCGCCTACTATGCCGGCGCGCACGTCCTCGGGCCGTCCTACAACCTGGCCTTCGGCCCGCTGCTGCGGGTGGCCGGGCACTTGCCGCCGACCGCGGCGCGGCTGGCGTTCGTGCTCGCGGTGCTGGGCTTCGGCACCAAAGTGGGCCTGTTCCCGGTGCATACCTGGCTGCCTGACGCGCACTCCGAAGCGCCAACGCCAGTCTCGGCGCTGCTGTCGGGATCGCTGCTGGCGGTCAGCTTCTACGCGATCCTGCGGTACTACCAGATCACGGCCGCAGCGCTCGGCCCGCGCTTCCCCCGGGACGTGCTGCTCGTCTTCGGGGTGGCCTCGCTGCTGCTCGCCGCCCTGTACCTGCTCGACCAGCAGGACTACAAACGGCTGCTCGCCTACTCCAGCGTGGAGCATATGGGCATTCTGGCGATCGGGGTGAGCTTCGGCGCCCCGGTGGCGCTCGCCGGGGTGCTGCTGCACGTGCTGGCGCACGCCGCCGCGAAAGGCAATGCGTTCATGGGCGCGGGGGTGCTGGTCCGCAAGTTCGGCAGCAAGCGGGTCTCCTCGGTCACCGGCGGCCTTGACCTGCTGCCATGGAGCGGACCGCTGTTCCTGGCCGCGGTGCTGGCGCTGTCGGCCATGCCCCCGTTCGGGATTTTCCGCAGTGAGTTCGAGATCGTTACTGGCGGCCTGGCGGCTTCGCGCAACGCCGCCGCGGCGGTCCTGGTGGTACTCGTCACGGTCGCCTTCCTCGGCATGTCGCTTGCGGCCAACCGGATGCTGCTCACCCCCCGCCGTGATCCGGCGCCCGCCAGGGGCGAGCCAAGCGTCTGGATGGTGGTGCCGGTAGCGGCCGGTGTTGTCGTGCTGCTCGTCCTCGGCCTGCATCCCCCCGGCGAGCTGACCGGGCTGCTGGACCGGGCCGTGGCTGCGCTGCGGGAGCCGGCGTGAGCCGGGGGCCAGGCCCGGCAGCCGGCCCCGGACCGGCGGGCGGCAGCCCGGCAGGTCCCACCGGGCCGGCGGCCAGCGCGCCCGCCCTGTGGGACCTGGTCGCCCGCGACGTCGCCGGCGGCCGCCGGTTCGCCGGCCTGATGGCAACCCAGCAGGTCGGCGGCCTGCTGTTGTCTGCGCACCTGGCCGGCGCGGGAGGGATCACGACCGTTGAGGCGGTCGTTCCGCCCGGCGCCGCCTCCTACCCGGCGCTGACCCCAAAGCTGCGGGCCGCGTTCTGGTACGAGCGGGAAATCCATGACCTGTTCGGGATCGTCCCCGACGGCCACCCCAGGCTGGAGCCGCTGATCCTGCCGCTGCTCGGCGAGCACGCGCCGCGGCCGCGGCCCGGCGCCGCCGGCCCGCCGCCCGCGGCGATCTGGCCGGATGAGCACTCGGTACCCGGGCACGTGCTGGGAACTGGCATGTTCACCATCCCGCACGGGCCGGTCCGCTCGGGAGTGATGGAGTCGATCGAGTACCTGGTCGAGACGCCGGGCGAGGACATTCCGCACCTGAATATGCGGGTGTTCTACAAGCACCGGGGCATCGAGAAGCGGTTCGAGCAGCTGGCCCCGGCTGACGGGGTGCTGCTCGCCGAGCGGACGGAGGGGGTAGCTTCCGTCGCCCATGCCCTCGCCTACTGCCATGCGATCGAGCAGATCGCCGACGCGCAGGTGCCCTGGCGAGGCGCCCTCGTCCGGGTGCTGCACGCTGAGCTCGAGCGCCTTGCCGCGCACCTGGATGTCGTCGTGCGCCTTGCCGACGCGGCCGGCCTGGCAGTCGCGGCCGCGCGGTTCGGGGTGCATAAGGAGCGGGTGGCGCGGCTGGTCAGCCGGATGTGCGCGAGCCGGTTCGGCCGCGCAGTGGTGGTGCCGGGCGGGGCGAGCGGGCTGCCGCGGGCCGGCAGCGGCGAGGTCCTGGCTGAGATCGGCCGGATGGAAAAAGCGATCAGCGCCGACGCGCGGGTGCTCATGGGCACCGCGTCTTTCCTGGACCGGCTTCGCGCCACCGGCCCGCTGCGCCCGGAGCGGGCCCGCGAGCACGGCGCGCTCGGCCCGGTCGGCAAGGCGTCCGGCTTCAGCGACGACGCCCGGCGCAGCCGGGCCTATGACGCCTATCCCGCACTCGGCCTCGGCGATCCGCCTGAGCATCGCGACGGAGACGCGCTGGCGCGGCTGCGGCTGCGCTGGGATGAGATGCGCCAGTCATTCCACCTGCTTCGGCAGGCCGCCGACGAGCTGGCCGGCGCGGGCGATGGCCCGCTGCGCGCGCCATGCGAGGTGAGCGCTGGACGGGCGGTCGGCTGGGCGGAAGCCCCGCAGGGTGAGGTTCTCTACGACGTGCGGGTCGCGGACGGGCGGATCACGCGCTGCCGGCCGCGCTCGGCGTCCTTCCATAACCTGGTCTTGCTGCACGAGGTCTTCGCCGGCGACATCCTGACCGACTTCCCCTTCATTGAGGCCAGTTTCGGGCTCTCTATCGCGGGGGTGGCGCTGTGAGAAGCGCCGCGAGCAGCGCCGTGAGCAGCAAGGCCCCGCAGGGCCGCGGTGCGCGGAAGGCCGGACGGTGAGCCCGTGGGTGCTGCGCGGCCTGCGCGACGGGGTGGTCACCACTGGCTGGCCGGCCAGGCCGGACCCCTACGCTGACAGCTGGCGCGGCCCGGCCGCCATCCTCGACCCGCGCCCGGCCGGCGCCGCGGACCTGGCCTCCGTCTGCCCCACGGGGGCCATCGCCGTCGCCGCCGATGGCGCCCTGCGGCTCGACCAGGGCCGCTGCGTCCTGTGCGGGCGGTGCGTTGACCGCCGTCCTGGCGTTTTCGGCTGGTCCCGCGGGCCGGCCGGCGGGGCTCTGACCAGGGCCGGACTCGTCGTGCCGCCGGCCCCCGAGACGGACGAGAGCCTGGCCGCCGTCCGGGCCGCGCTCGCAGCGAGAACCGCCGCGCTACGGCGCTCTGTGCACCTTCGGCACGTGGATGCGGGCTCCGACGGGGCGGAGGAGCAGGAGATCGCGGCGCTCCTCAGCCCCGTCTACGACATCCACCGGCTCGGCCTGTTCTTCACCGCCAGCCCGCGCCACGCCGACGTGCTGCTGGTCACCGGGGCGGGAGCACACGGCATGGCAGAGCCGGTGCGCCGCACGTATGCCGGCATGCCCAGCCCGAAGATCGTGATCGCGGTCGGCGCCGACGCCGTCAGCGGCGGCCTGCTCGGCGGCAGCGCTGCTGACACCGGGCCGCGGGAAGACGGTCACGGCGGGCCTGCCGACGGCGGGCCGGCCAGCGCCGGTCTTCCCGGTGCCGCTTATCACGGCGGCTCCTACGCGACCTCGGGCGGGGTTGGGCCGGTGGTGCCGGTGGACGTCTGGGTGCCGGGATCCCCGCCGCCCCCGTTCAGCATCTTGCATGCCCTGCTCGCCGGGCTCGGCCGGCTACCG
>Ga0335081_10011333_pt1 | contig 14414 bp, 14 predicted proteins | sample Lox_Sample_35_FD_206713 | JGI IMG/M metagenome (GOLD analysis project Ga0335081, IMG submission 206713) | Soil microbial communities from Loxahatchee National Wildlife Refuge, Florida, United States - Lox_Sample_3.5 | ecosystem: Environmental > Terrestrial > Soil > Wetlands | place: USA... | reverse complement strand
CGCGAGAAGCAGTGCGAAGTTTTCACCCTTCGTCCACGATGCGTTCCCGCCGGCCGACATCTCGATCCACGGCCGGGCAGCGTTGACGAACGCGATGATCGGGAAGCTACCGGTGAACTCGCTCGCGAACTGCGCCGCCTCGACCGCGTCCGAGTCCCAAAGCGACGGCGCCGGCTGCCCCGGCGCGTCAGGCGTCGCGTTCAGGAACGCCATCGCGAGCTCGAGCCGCGCCCTGCCCTGCGGCGTCGTCTGCGCCTGGTTCGCGATCGCCTGGAGCTCGAACCCCGTCGCGATACCCGCGTTGAAGTCGGGGAAGAAGTTCACGAGCTGGATCGGCGTCGTCGCAAGCAGCTTTGCCATCACGTACTCGCCGTCGAGCTGGTAGTTGTTCAGCCGGATCCCACCCCCGACGATTCCGCACGTCGAGAGCGCACCGTCGATGTGCCCGGCGCCCTGCTGCGCCTCGAGAGCGCTGATCAGCCCGCCCATGGAGCTGCCGACCGCAATCACCCGACTCGGTGCATGCGGTAGCGCGCTCGCAGTCACCGCGTCGATCGTCTGGAACTGATCCTGGACTGCGTCCTGCAGCGCCCACCACGACCCGTTCGGATCGTACGACGAGCCGGCGAGCGCGTAGCCGCGCGCGAGCAGGGCAGCCGCCGACGCCGGATCCGGCGCGTCCGCCGCGGTCAGCGGCCCGAAGCCGTGGCTGTACAGGAGCAACACGCCGTTCCACGTACCCGGAACGTCGGCGATCCAGGTCGCGCCGTCGGCGAGCGTCCCGGTGGAGTGGGTCGTCGCGGCGGCCGCCGGCGACGCGGTCGCCGCTGCAGCGACGAGCGCAAGGCCGGCAACGAGAGATGCGACTCGGACGAGATGCCTCGATGGCTTCACATCGACCTCCCCTGGTGATGATGCGGTGCGGGGAGTATTCGGTGTATCAGGTTACCTGTCAACACTCCTGAGAGCTTGGCCCAGCGCGCCGGCGGCGCCTCAGGAACCGGCGACGATCCGAGCGCCCGACGAGGCGTCGAACAGCTGCATCGCTCCGTTCTTGACGCCCAGGTGGATCAACTCGCCGGCCGCCGGAGCCGTGCGCGGCTCGAAGCGCGCGACGATCGTGTCTTCGCCCTTCACGGCCGGCTCGACTCCGTCCGCGAGCCGAGCATGCACGAAGGCCTCCGAGCCGAGCTCCTCGACCATGCTGACCGTCGCCGGAATGCCCCCACCGCCCGAAGTGATCGCCAGGGACTCAGGCCGCACGCCGACGGTCACGGCTGTGCCGGCGGGGACTCGGAGATCGGCGGCAGCGAGGACGGTGGTTGATCCGAGCCTGACGCCCCCGTCCGCGACGGTGCCTTCGAGGAGGTTCATCGAGGGCGAGCCGATGAAGCCGGCCACGAAGACGTTGGCCGGCTCGTCGTAGAGCGTCTGCGGCGTGTCGCACTGTTGAAGCACGCCGTCCTTCATCACGGCGACGCGGTCTCCCATGGTCATCGCCTCGACCTGGTCGTGCGTGACGTAGACCGTGGTGACGCCGAGGTTGCGCTGCAGCGCCGCGATCTCGGCCCTCGTGGCGACGCGCAGCTTGGCGTCGAGGTTCGAGAGCGGCTCGTCCATCAGGAAGACACGCGGCTGGCGGACGATGGCGCGACCCATCGCGACCCGCTGCCGCTGCCCACCGGAGAGCTGCCGCGGCTTTCGCTCGAGATAGTCCTCGATGTCGAGGATCTTCGCCGCCGCACGAACGCGCTCCTCGATCTCGGACTTCGGCACCTTGGCCATCCGCAGCGCGAAGCCCATGTTCTGCGCGACGCTCATGTGCGGATAGAGCGCGTAGTTCTGGAAGACCATCGCGATGTCGCGGTCACGCGGCGCAAGGTTCACGACGCTCTTGCCGTCGATCAGGATCTCGCCCTCGTCGACGTTCTCCAGCCCGGCGAGCATTCGCAGCGTCGTCGTCTTGCCGCAACCGGAGGGGCCGACGAGCACGAGGAACTCGCCGTCTCGGACCTCGAGACTGAGTCGGTCGACCGCCGGTTGGTCGCTGTTCGGATAGGTGCGCGTCGCCTCGTCGAAGGTCACGATGGCCATGAGACTCCTCTGCTACTCCTTGGTCGCGCCCGCGAGCATCCCCGTGACGAGGGAACGCTGGGCGAACAGAAAGACGAGAAGGACGGGCGCGATCGCGATGATCACCGCCATGGCAAGATCGGGCCGGTGGAGCACAACGATGCTGCTCCCCGCCGAGTAGTTCGCGGGATTGAAGGACGCCGTCGAGCCGATCAGCTGCTGCAGTCCGATCTGGATCGGGTATTGCGAGCTGTCGTAGGTCATCACGAACGGGAGGAAGAAGTTGTTCCAGGAGGCGACGAACGCGAAGAAGCCGACGAGCGCGACGATCGGTCGTGCGAGCGGTAGGGCGATGTGCCAGAAGACTCGCCACTCGCCGGCTCCATCGATGCGTGCTGCTGCGAGGAGATCCTTCGGGATCGTCGCCGAGAAGTAGATGTAGGTGAGGTAGACCCCGAAGGGGAAGAACCCGAACGGGAGGATGAGCGCCCAGATGGTGCCGTACAGGCCGAGCTTGTTGATCTCGAGGAACAGCGGCAGCACGAGCGCGGTCGCAGGCATGATCATGACGACGAGCGTGATCGCGAGCAGCAGACGCCGTCCGATGAAGTGCGTGAGCGCGAGCGCGTAGCCGGCCGGAATCGCTGCGAGGATCGCCAGCGCGGTGCCGCCGAACGAGTAGATGGCGGAGTTCTTCAGCCAGATGAGAACGCTGTAGTCGCTATAGGTGACGATCCTGTGGAACGTGTGTGCGAGCGTGCTCAGGCTGCCGAACGCGAACGGCGACTCGGTGAGGAGCTGACCGTCGGTCTTCGTCGGCGCGAGGAACAACCAGATGATCGGCACGAAGAAGAATGCCGTGAAGAACAGCAGGATCATGATGGCGATGAAGTTCATCGCGTGTCGCCGGGAGAGCGCCATCATTCGACCTCGAACAGCCTTCCGCGCCAGACCAGAAGGCCCGCGACGACGAGTCCCATGGCGAGCAGGACGATCGAGATCGCGGCGGCCTCGTTGAACTCGTCGTACTGGGACGCGAGGAACCAGGCGAGCTGATTCGGCGACCAGTACTTGCTGACCCCGACGCCCAGTGCCGCCGAGCCGAGCACAGTCGGCTCGACGAACAGCTGCGTGCCTGCCGCGAAGGACAGGACGAGCATGTAGACGACCCATTTGCGGATCAGCGGCAGCTTGATGAAGATCGCCGTCTTGAAGGCGTTCGCGCCGTCCATCTGTGCGCACTCGATCAGCTCGTGAGGAATGTTGTTGAGCGCGCCGTACATCACGACGATCCACGCGCCGGCACCGGTCCAGAACGCCATGATCGCGAAGATCGCGGGAAGGTTGCCGGGCGCGATCGTGTTGTTGAACTCCGCGTAGCCGAGCCAGTGCAGTCCGAACGCGAACGGGCTCGCGGTCGGGTCGAGCATGAAGAGCCAGACGACGACACTCGCAGCACCCGCGAGAGCACCCGGAATGTAGAAGAGGAACCGGAAGCCCGCGCCGACGCGTTGCGCCTGGTTGTGGAGCATCAGCGTGAGCCCCACGACGAAGACCGTCTGACTGACCAGCCAGATCGCCATGAACTCGAGGATGTGCTCGAACGCCGGGACGAAGCGGTAGTCGTGGAAGGCGTCGACGAAGCTCGAGCCGAAGCTGCCCGAACCGCTGAGCGCGAGGTAGATCGCGTAGACGACCGGCGCGATCCCGAGCAGCAGCAGCAGCGCGACGTAGAGAGCGACGAAGAAATAGCCGGCCGTGCGGGAGCTACCGGCCGGCGGACGTTCGCGCTTCCCGACGGCCCGGCTGCCCCGGCGGCGCATGCGCTCGCCGGGGACAGCCGCTGCCGAAGGGACGCTCATTGCAGTGCGTTGTACCTAATGACTCTTGACCTGCCAGCCGGCGCTCTGCGCCGCGGACTTGATGTTGCCGGCGAGGGTCGAGAGCGCCGAGCTGAACGTGCCACCGCCGATGAGTCCGGGGGTGACGCTGTTGCCGAAGATGCTCTCAACGCTCCACGGCACGGGGCTCCATCCGGTCCAGATCTCGCCCGCGGCTGTCTTGATGGCAGCTTCGGTCGCCGACGGGTTCGCGAAGACCCCGTCGAGTGACTTCAGCCACACGTCCTGGTCGGGCGCATAGGCCGGCAAGCCCTGCGTGATGCTCGGATTCTCCTGGATCTTCGGGCTCGTGACCATGTACTCCACCAGTGCCGCGGCCGCCTTCGGCTGCGTCGTGTGGGAGGTCACCATCCACAGTCCACCGCCGATCGATCCGGTCACATGAGCGCCGTTCGTAGCGACCGGCGGCGGGTATGCCTCCATCACGTCGGTTCCGGGGCCCGCAGAGCCCGAGCTCGACGGGTAGATGGCGTTCCCCTGCCAGATCGCCCCGATGTCCATGACCATGTGCTGCGCGGTCTTGTTGTTGACCCAGGCCGTCGTGAAGGGGCCGTCCTTCGTGAACGCACCCAGAGCCGAGTCGATCAGATGCGCGATCGTGGTGCAGTTCGGCGAGTTCGGGTTGTCCAACAGCACCTGGTTACCGACCGCGTCGTTGATCGGGCACTCGTTGCCCCACAGGTACGTCTCCGCGTCCCAGGGCTGCCCGAACTCACCGATGTAGTAGCCGGGATGGTTCTTGACCAGCGCCTGGCCGTCCGCCGCGTAGTCCGCCCACGTCGTCGGGGGCGACTTCCCGGGGAAGAACTGGTTCCACAGCTTCGTGTTGACCCAGAGCACGTTCGCTGCGTTGTCGTTGCGCAGGCAGAGAAGCTTGCCGTTGATCATGCAGTCGCCGAGGCCCTCGTCCTTGCTCCAGACGCTCTTGGGGAGGTAGGGCTGCAGGTCGAGCAGATCGTTGAACGGCGGCAGGCCGAGCCAGCCGGCCTCGTAGTTCTCCTCGTCGAAGACGACATCCGGGGATACCCCCGGCTTCCAGCCGACGCGGTTGTACAGCGAGAACTTCGACTGCAAGGTCCCGTCGCCGTTGTTGTCGCCGCTGTACAGCACCCACTTGATGTTGGCGTGCGGATGGGTGGCCTTGTACTCCTTCACATACGCAGCACGCGCAGAGTCGTACCAGACGACGAGCGGCGCCGACGAGGCCTTTGCCGAAGCCCTCGCCGAGGAATCGGCCGCGCTCGCCCCGGCCGTGAGCACCGCGGCGGCAACAGAGGCGCCGAGCACGATCGCCCAGAGCCTCCGAGTGACGAATGCCGTCATATCTGTAGCCCTCCTCTCGTGGCCCATCTTTAGACCCTCCCTTTGTCCAGCTGTTAGCGCGCCGCCGCTCGGGATTCATTGACGAACGCCGGCAGGGCGATGCCAGGCGCCGCGGGCGCCCGTACGAGTCCGTCAGACCCGACACGGGGCTCGCGGACGACAGGATTGGACGTCACAAGCGACTCGTAGTACGTGCAATTGGGGATAGCCATGCACAGATGGACGGCCGGCTCCGTCGGCCCGTGCACTTCCGCCCGAAGCCGATAGGAATCAGCCAGATGCGCGATGCGCATCGCACCCGTGATCCCACCGCGGTGATTCGCGCTCGTCCGGACGTATGTGGCGCATCCGGACGCGATGAAATCCGCGGTGTTGAGGTGGCTGCCGTCGGACGTCTCCCCGACGAGCAACGGCACCTCGACCCGCTCGGCAAGCCACCGGTACGCGGTGATGCTGAACTCGCGCATCGGCTCCTCGTACCAGCGGTAGCCCGCCTCGGCGAGCGCGTCGCCGAGGTAGACAGCGCTCGGCAGGTCAAAGCCCGCCGAGCCGTCGTACATCAGGTCGACGTCGGGACCGACGTGCGCCCGCACCTGCTGGCAGAGCTCGGCGTCCGCCCGCGAGTCTCCCCAGCCGTGGAGCTTGAGCGCGGGGAAGCCGAGCTCGAGGCACTGGTCCGCAACCTCGAGGTACTCCTCGACCGAGGCGAAGGTCGTCGTGGACGCGTAGGCGGGAATCGACTCCCGGTACGTGCCGAGCAGCCGATGCACCGGGACTCCGAGGATTTTCCCCTCGAGATCCCAGAGGGCGACGTCGACGACGCCGAAGACCCAGATCGGGAACTCCTCGGTGCGGTCGAGCTCCCAGAGCCGGTGCCAGAGCCATTCGCGACGGTCTGGGCGCTCCCCAACCAACTCGGGCACCAACACGCGCTCGACGATGTCGGCGAGCATCGGCCCGCTCCACTCGTGGTAGGCCTCGCCGACGTGCCCCTCGTCCGTCGTGATGCGCAGGACGGCGGTGGTCCGGGCCGGCGCGGAGCCGCGGAGACCCCGCCGCCACGAGAACGGCGGGGTCACCGCGGGGAGCGGGATGAGCTCGACGTCGAGGGACGAGATGCGCAATGTGGAGTGATCATCATACGAATGATCAGTACTTGTCAAGTGGTTTTTCGACCCGCGTGGGACCCGTCTCCGCGCGCCCCTGACGGCGACGATGCCTAGCCGGCGACGGTGGCCGCGCGGCGGCCTGGCCGCCGCCGCTTCTTACGCTCGGCCCACGCGCTGGCGATGTGCTCGAAGATCAGCTCTCCGGCAAGCTCGCCGTCGCGTGCGGCGAGCGCGTCGTAGATCGCGCGGTGCGCTGCGACGGTCCTGGCGAGTGCGGCCCGCGAGTCGCCCTGCGCCAGCGGAGGCGTCACGCCGCCGTGGCGGTGGATCGCGCGCACGATCGTGAGTCCAACCTCGTTCCCGGACGCCTTCATCACGACCGCATGGAATTCGTTGTCGCACGCGCGGAAGTGGTCGTAGTCGTCGTACGACGCCGCCAACCGGTCGAGGGTGTCGGCGAGTGCAGCGAGCTCTCGCGCCGTCAGCCGAGTCGCGGCCGCGCGTGCCATCTCCCGCTCCATCACGCTTCGCACCGCGATCAGGTTGTCGAGCAGCGAGAGGTCAGCGTCGTAATCGAGCGCAATCCGGAGCACGACCGGATCGAGCAGGTTCCATGCGTCGCGAGGTTGGACAGTCGTGCCACGTCCCTGCTCGACGCGGACGAGGCCCCGCTCCTCGAGGAGCTTCAGCGCCTCGCGGACGACGGTGCGGCTGAAACCGAACTCCTCACACAGAGCAGGCTCAGTAGGCAGCGCGTCGCCCTCGGCAAGCGTGCCCCCGATGATCAGGTTGGCGAGCTCTTCGACGATGACAGATGCGAGACGGCCGGGCCGCCGCGATCCCTTTCGGTCGCGCGCCTGCAATGCGTGGCCCGCGATCGGGCGGGTGCCGGTGTCCACGCGAAACATCATACGTCCATGATCGGAGCTCTCCGGACTATCGCTCGACACGCGGAGCCCTTCCCGCGACGAGGCGCTCTACCTCGGCGCGCGTCGCCATCGACGTGTCCCCCGGCGTGGTCATCGCGAGCGCGCCGTGGGCGACGCCGTACGCAAGCGCCTCGTCGACAGCCGCGCCCTCGAGAAGGCCGAAGATCAGTCCCGAGGCGAACGAGTCGCCGCCGCCCACCCGGTCGTAGATCTCGAGGGCCGGGAACGTCGGGCCGACGTGGAATCCGTCGCGGGTTCGGCACACCGCGGTCCAGTCGTTCACCGACGCGGTGCGCGCCTGGCGCAACGTCGTCGCCGCGAGTGCAAGCTGCGGAAGGCCGTCGAGTACCTGTTCGAGCAGCCGCTCGTAGTGAGAGACGTCGAGCTCGAGCAGGTCCTCGTCCACCCCTTCGAGTGGATAGCCGAGCGCTGCCGAGAAGTCCTCCTCGTTCCCGAAGAGCACGTCGACGTGCCGGACGAGCTCGCGGTTCACGCGCGCCGCCGCCTCGGGGCCGCCGTGGGACTTCCAGAGCGACGGCCGGAAGTTCAGGTCGTAGGAGACCGCTGTCCCGTGTCGGCGCGCTGCCTCGACCGCCTCGAGCGCGAGAGCGGCCGTGCTCTCCGAGAGACCGCAGAAGATGCCGCCGGTGTGGAACCAGCGTGCGCCGTCGACGCCGAAGATCCGGTCCCAGTCGATGTCGCCGGGACCCAGCTGCGACGCCGCCGAGTTGGCGCGGTCGGAGCAGCCCACTGCGCCGCGGACACCGAAGCCGCGCTCGGTGAAGTTCAGGCCGTTGCGGACCTCGCGGCCGATTCCGTCGTAGGCTCGCCAGACGAGCTGCGCCTGCTCGACGCCGCCCTGGAGCATGAGGTCCTCGATCAGGCGCCCGACGGGGTTGTCGGCGAGCGCGGTGACGACGCCGGTACGCAGGCCGAAGCAGCGTCGAAGCCCGCGCGCGACGTTGTACTCGCCTCCTCCCTCCCACACCCGGAACGAGCGGGCGGTCGCGATCCGCACGTCCCCAGGATCGAGCCGAAGCATCACCTCGCCGAGCGCGACGATGTCGTAGCGGCACTCGTCGCGGGGCCGAAGCGGGAGCAGCCGGGTCATCAGGCCGCCTCTGCCGCTGCCCGTGCCCGCTGCGCGATCTCGTCGAAACGGCGTTCGCGGATGAGGCCCGGCTCGCAGATCCAGCTGCCGCCGCAGGCGACCACCGACGGAACTGCGAGATACGAGGCGAGCGACCCGCCGTCGATGCCGCCGGTCGGGATGAAGCGCACATGCGGGAAGGTGGCCGAGACCGCGCGCAGGAACGCGGGGCCGCCCACCGTTCCCGCCGGGAACACCTTCACCGTCGTGCAGCCGAGTCGCACGGCGTGACCGAGCTCCGTCGGCGTGGCGACGCCGGGAAAGAACGGCAGGCCGAGTCCGGCGCAGACGTCGACGATCTCGTTGTCGGTGCCCGGCGCGACGGCGAACGCGGCGCCCGCCTCCGCGGCGGTTCGCGCCTGCTCGGCCGTGAGCACGGTGCCGGCGCCGACGAGCATTCCCTCGACCGCTGCCGCCCGCGCGAGCGCTTCGGCGGCGGCGGCGGTGCGGAACGCGATTTCGATGCAGGAGATGCCGCCCTCCAGGAGGGCGGCGCAGAGCTCTCCGACGAGAGCGGCGTCCTCAACGGAGGCGAGCGGGAGGACGCGGCCCTTCCCGAGTGCCGCGACGACCGCCTCACGCCTCGGCGAGACGAGAGCCGTCATCGGGCGAGCCACCCTCCGTCGACCGGCAGCACGGCGCCGTGTACGTAGTCCGCGGCCGGCGAGCTCAGGAACACGATCGCCCCGGCGATGTCCTTCGGCTCGGCCCACCGGCCCGCGGGGATACGCACGAGGATCTGCTCGGAGCGCGTGGGATCGTCCTGGAGCGCCTGCGTGTTGTCCGTGCGGACGTAGCCCGGCGCGACCGCGTTGACGTTCACGCCGCGTCCCGCCCACTCGTTCGCGAACGCCTTCGTGAGCCCGGCGACGCCGGACTTGCTCGCGGTGTAGCCCGGAACGGTGATGCCGCCCTGGAACGAGAGCATCGAGGCGACGAAGACGATCTTGCCGCCGCCGCGCTCGATCATGTCGCGACCGAGCTCGCGCGTAAGGACGAACTGCGCCGTGAGGTTCACCTCCAGGACCCGGTCCCACATTTCGTCCGGATGCTCGGCGGCGGGCGCGCGGGCGATGGTGCCCGCGTTGTTGACGAGGATGTCGACATACGCGATCTCGTCGCGCACGGCACTGATGAGGTCGTAGACGGCTGCCCTATCGGCGAAGTCGCAACGGAACCCGCGAAAGCTCCGCCCGACCCCTTCCACCGCGGCGGCGACGTCGCTTCCATCCTCCAGGGACGCGCTCACACCGACCACATCGGCCCCCGCGGCGGCAAGCGCCACCGCAGCACCCATGCCGATGCCGCGGCGACAGCCCGTCACGAGCGCAGTGCGCCCGCTCAGATCGAACGGATTGGCACTCATGAGCGACAGTCCACGAGGATCTTCATTGCGGGCCGACCCGAGCTGAGCTCGTCGAACACAGCAGGGACGCGCTCGAGCGGCTCGACGGCGGTGATCAGCCGCTCGACCTCGAGGGAGCCGGCTGCGAGCAGGTCGATCGCGGCGTCGAAGTCCTCCGGCTCGTAGACACGCGCCCCGATCAGCTCGAGCTCCTTCCAGAATAGATCGAACAACGCCACCGGCTTCGGCTCGGAGAAGATCGCGACGACGACGACGCGCCCGCGTAGACACGCGAGTTGCGTCGCGGCGAGGATGCCCGCCGCCGAGCCGGAGACCTCGAACACGACATCGGCTCCGGCACCCCCCGTTGCGTCGGAGACGGCGGCGGCGACGTCGTCGCCCGCCGGGTCGTAGGCGGCGAAGCCGAGTTCGGCCGCGAGCGCACGACGCGTCTCGTCCGGCTCGACCACCAGCACGCGCGCGGTTCGAGCGCGGGCGACCAGCGCGATCAGGAGCCCGATCGGCCCGCCCCCGATGACGACAGCCGTCTGCCCGGATGCCACCTCGCCGCGGCGGACGTCGTGACAGGCGACCGCCAGCGGCTCGGCAAGCGCCCCGAGCCGCAGGTCGAGCCCTTCAGGCAACGCGTGGAGTGTGAACGCCGGCACCGTCCACGACGCCTGCAAGGCGCCGGGCGCGTCGATTCCCAGGAACTTCAGCTTGCGGCTGATGTGGCTGAAACCGCGGTCCGCCGGCGTCTCGCCGCGTGCGTCGAGCGGCCGCACGACCACGGGATCGCCCGGCCGGAACCGCTCCACGCCCTCGCCGACCTCCGCCACCGTTCCGGACATCTCGTGTCCGATCACCTGCGGCGTATGGACGCGCGCGTCCATCGCCCCGTGCGCGATGTGCAGGTCCGTTCCGCAGACCCCGCAGTATGCGACGTCGAGACGCACCTCTCCCGGTGCGGGGGACTGCGCGATGCACTCCCCGACCGAGAATGCGCCGGCGCCCTCGTAATAGACGGCGCTCATGCTTCCTCCTCCGATAGTCGGTAGACGCGGCACGCAGTGCCGCCGAGCAACGCGCCCTCTTTGCCCGGTGCGACGGTCGCAACCACCCGGCGCTGCGCCTCCCAAACACGGTCGTAGTCGCCGTTCAAGAGCGCGACCGGCCAATCGCTTCCACACATGGTCCGCTCCGCGCCGAACGCGTCGACCGCGACGGCGGCGACGGATACGAAGTCGTCCGCCGTCCAGTCCTTGCGGGCGAGCGTCGTGTTTAGACCCGAGAGCTTCGCGACGACATTCGGCGCCTCGGCGCAGGCCCGCAGCTTCGCCTCCCAGTCCTCGAGGTCGCCCGTCTCGAGCGGCGGCTTCCCGAGATGGTCGATGACGAGCACGAGACGCGGAAACCGCTCCACCAGCTCGACGACGTCGTCGAAGTGGCGCGGGTAGACGACCGGAAGCTCGAGGATGACCCCCTCCCGCTCGAGCAGCGCAAGCGACTCGAGCACAGGCTCGCGCATGATCCAGTGGGGATCGCTCTCTCCCTGGATCAGGTGCCGGATGGCCCGCACCTTCGGCCGTTCGAGCAGCTCTGGGAGGCGTACGCGGGCGCGAGCGGGATCATCGAGGCGAAGCCAGGCCGTGATCGCAGCGATCCACGGCCGGCTCTCCGCGATCGCGCAGATCGCGTCCGTGTCCGAGTCGAGGCAGGCACCCTGGACGAGCACGACCGCGTCGACGCCGTTGCGGTCGAGGAGCGGCTTCAGATCGTCCGGACCGAAGGGGCGTGCGATTGCATCCTCCGCCGCCGTCATCCACGGTTGCGGCGTGTGCGCCTCATCCCACAGATGGACGTGAGCGTCAACGATCACGGCGTCCGATCACGGCCACTCGCGGCATAGTCAGATCATATGATGTTTCGTCGCGAGTCGAAAGGCGTACCCCTCCGCCTCGTCCCCGCGTTCTTGATCGACCGAACGGGCTACCCCGTCACGGCAGCGGCCGAGGACGGGCCATTCGGGCATCCATTAGTCGACCTCTCTCGTGATCCGCGGGATCCGGATCGGCTCTCCATCCGTGATGAGACTGTTCGCCCATTTCGGCGAACAGCAGCGGACGCGGACGGCTGGATCCCCTGTTCCTCGGCGTGGTCGCGGTAGTTCAGCCCCCGCAAACGATCTTCTGGGGAACGGCGATCACGCCTTCACCGTCCCCCAGACTCGGTCGAGGCGTCTGCGCGAAGAAACCCCTCTCTGCGGAGCTCGACCCACAGCTCGGCCGGCACACCGGATCGGTAGAGCGACGCGTTGCGCTTGATCTGCTCAGGCGAGCGCGCACCGACACACACGCTCGCGACCACTGAATTCGCAAGAGGAAACGCGAGAGCAGCCGCAGGCAGCTCGACCCCGTGCGCGCGGCAGATTTCGTCGATCCGTACTGCGCGACGCAGCACCTGGTCCGGCACATCGGTGTAGTCGTACTTCGCGTCGCGGGTTGGGCTGGAACGGGCGAGCACGCCGCTGTTGAACACGCCGGCGGCGACGATCTTCGTTCCGCGCTCGTCGCAAGCTGGGAGGAGGTCGTCGAGCGCGGACTGGTCGAGGAGCGTGTACCGGCCTGCCGGCATGAGCACGTCCATATCGGTGTCGCGCGCGAAGTCCGCGAGCATCTCGGCCTGGTTCATCCCGGCACCGATCGCCGAGACCGCCCCCTGCTCCCGGAGCTCCTCGAGCGCGGGATAGGCGGTCCCGATCGCCTCAGACCAATGATCGTCCGGATCGTGGAGGTACACGATGTCGACGCGGTCGAGTCCGAGGCGCTCGAGGCTCCCGTCGAGAGACCGAAGAACGCCGTCGTGACTGAAGTCCCAGACCCTACGGTGCGTCGCGGGAACGTCGAACCCCCCGTCATCCGTCCCGGTCTCTTCGGGCAGCGGCTCGAGCAGGCGCCCCACCTTCGTCGAGATCACGTACTCGGAACGCGGGCGGCCGGCGAGCGCCTGTCCAAGCCGGCGCTCGGAGAGCCCCAGCCCGTAATGCGGCGCAGTGTCGAAGTAGCGGATGCCGAGTTCCCACGCGGCATCGACCGTCGCCTGCGCCTGCTCGTCTGTGACCGCTCGGTACAGATTCCCGAGCTGCGCACAGCCAAGCGACAGCTCTGACAGCCTCAGGCCGGCTCGTTCGACTGTGCGAAAGTCCATCTAGTAAGATCATATGATGTTTGCTGTCGAGGCGGGACGTTTGACGAGGTTCAGCACGCCATCGACGCAGCTAAACAGACCTTCTCGCGCCATACCGGGCTGGGACGACCTCGTGTCAGCCAGGCAGCCGTCGTCGAGCGGCGTCGTGTCCTTCGGACATCCGCGTATATACTTGTTGCATGCGGATTCTCAAGGTGCGCAGGGTCGGTAACAGCAACGTCGTATCCATCCCCCGCGAGTACGAGGCCAAGGGCTACGCGCCCGGCTCGTCGGTGCTCCTCGACGAGCTCCCCGACGGCGAGCTCAGGTTGCTTCCGACCGAGCGGGTGCGCGAGCAGATCCGAGGCGTCGGTCGCCGCGTCGTCGACGAGCACCGCGAGGCGCTCCAGATCCTGGCCGAGCACGACCCGGACGCAAACAAGCCAACACGGTAACCCGGCTTGCCCGACCCGGCAGGCGACGAGCCGATCTACCTCGTCCTCGAGGACGCGCTCGAGCTGTACGCGGCGATCATCGACGCGAGCCCCGAGCAAGCCGCCGCCCACCTGCGCAACCGATCAGGCCTGGAAGGCGCACTCGCCAGACCGGCAACCTACGCCCACTACCAGAACGCCGACCTCGCCCTGCAGGCGGCGGTGCTCGCCCACGGCATCGCCGAGGGGCAGTTCTTCCTCGACGGCAACAAGCGGCTCGCGCTCATCGCCATGCTCACCTTCCTCGAGATCAACGGATACCACGTCCAAGCCTCCGACCCCGAACTCGCCGCCTGGATCCTCGACCTCGCCGCCGGCACAACGCCGGAACAGCTCGCCGAACGCATCCGAGCAGCGCTCACCGCGATCGTCGGCTGAGAGGCAGCCGGGCCCGTCGCCCGAGCAGCGGCCGGAGCTGCAACGTGCGAGAGGCGAGATCCGCCACCGGATGTCGCCATACACACCGCACGTGGCGCTCCTCGGCTCGCTCAGCAACTCGGGCCTGCCGCGCCTCCGTCGATGCGATCCGCGCGCAGCGCTAACCCGGTGGCATCGATGCTCCCCGATCGCAGACAGCCGATCGACCTCGCCACAAACGCTCCCTTGTTGCCGTCCCTGGCTACAGGAGCGAGCGCATTGGGGGCTAGGTTTCGGGGACAGGTTCGAGGGCTTCCAGGGCCGCACAGGATCCTTCAAGGAGATGGTGCAGCAAGCCGAAAAACCAGCTGAATTGCAGGGAAAGCGCGCTACCAAGCGTTCTTCCGGCACCACATAACAGCCGACCGAAGCCTCCATGGTAAGGAGGGGGTCGACGGTTCGAGTCCGTCAGAGGGCTTCAGGAAAGGCCAGCAAATGGCCTTTTTGTTGCCTCGATTGCGTACGACCATCGGTCGAGCGTTCCCTC
>Ga0335081_10011332_pt1 | contig 14415 bp, 15 predicted proteins | sample Lox_Sample_35_FD_206713 | JGI IMG/M metagenome (GOLD analysis project Ga0335081, IMG submission 206713) | Soil microbial communities from Loxahatchee National Wildlife Refuge, Florida, United States - Lox_Sample_3.5 | ecosystem: Environmental > Terrestrial > Soil > Wetlands | place: USA... | reverse complement strand
ACGAACAGGAGCGTCTATTTCCCCCAGGCGGCAAAAGCGTCGGCGAAGGCGCGGTCGCCGGGCGACCCTTTTTCGAGCGCCAGGATGGCACGGCCGCCATTATTATAGACGATCGGAATATCGAACCATGGCCGACTTTTGAGCAGATCGACGTTGCGCTGCACGTCGGCCGGCACCGCGGAGAGGCCGATCAGGAAAAAGCCGTTGGTCACCTTCACCGCAAGTCCGGCAAGCGGCACGCCACGCGCCTGCTCGCTGTCCTTCATCAACACGCCGGGCACATTGGCAATGCCGCCGCCGGGAAAGTCCGAGGGCAGATTGAACATGATTTCGATGGTGTGGCTGGCCGGCAGAGCCTGATCGGTATTGCGGCGCAACGTCCAGGTCACGGTCATGTTGCGCTCGGGGACGGTGATGTCGGCGCGCACCTCGAGTTCGGGAGCGAGCCCGCTGCCGGGCGACACGGTTTCGGTGCGCCAGACGGCGGAACCGACGAACTGCCGGCCCTGCGGGTTGTTCGGATCCTCTTCGTAGAGCACGACGCGCTGCGCTACCGGCGGCGCGTTGGGCGCCGTCGCATTCGTCTGCGGCGTCGCGCCGCCGGCGGCGGGTGCCTGCCCCTGTCCGGGCAATTGCTCCTGCGGCACGCGCCCGGAGAATTTCGGCGCCGGCGCCGGGGCCTGCGCGGTCTGGGTGGGCGTCGACCGCATATGCGTGACGAACTGATAGAGTCCGGTGATGTTGGACCATTGCCACGATATCGTCGCCACGACGCCGGCCACGATGATCAGGACGACGGCGAGCTTGGCGAGACCGCGATAGGACCGCGGCGGCCGCGGCTCGCGGTAATGATCCTCCGCGGCGCGCGCGCGCGGCTGCGGCCGGGCGGCTTGCGGCGGTGGCGGCTCCTCCTCCTCCGCGAAGTCCTCGAACGCTTCGAGCGGGCGCGGGGTTTCCTCGTCGAACACGTCGCTTTCGTCGTCAAATCGAGGCTCCGCGGGCTCGTGCAGCGGCGCCAGCTCGGCGTCGGCGGAGAACGGCTGGTCGGCGCCGTAGGAATCGCGCGTATCGCGCGCCGCTTGCGCCGACTTGGCCGACGCGGCGCCGAGATCGTCCACCTCGCCGACCGCATCGCGAAACGTCTTGAGCCCGGCATGCGAGATCGGCGAGGTCCGCGCGCTCAAGATGCGGCTGCGGGCACTTGCCGCGGCCGGCGGCCGTGCCGCCTCGTCGGCGGCAACCGCGCTGTGCGGCCGCTGCGGCAACGGCTCGGCCCGTGGCGAGGGCGGCGGCGAAGGCGGCGGCCGCGACGCTTCGGCCTGCGCCGGCGGCGGCGTCTCGCCGGACGGCGCAAGGGGACGGCGCGGCAGGGTCGGCGCCGCGGGCGGTACGGTCGGCCGCGCCGCGGGCGGGGCCGGCGCCAGCGGCGCCGGCGTCGGGCGCTCGCTGCGTGCCTTGCGAACGCTCTCGGCTTCGACCTTGCGGATGGCGTCTTCGAGCGCCAGCCGCTCGCGGGTGATATCCGCCTCCGAAAGCGGCGGTTCGATCGACCGCAACTGCGAAACCAGCGCCGCGCGCGCCCGCTCATACAGCGCGCGGCGGGCTTCGCCGGTGCTGCTGTCCAGGCTCTCTACGGCGCGGGCAATGAGCGGATGATAGTCGGCCATTGTTTGAGTTTACGCTCGGCGCTGCAAAGTTTCACCTCATGCTTCGAACGGATTCTGCATGAGGATGGTATCCTCGCGCTCGGGGCTGGTGGACAGGATGGCGGCCGAGCAGCCGATCAGCTCCTCCAGCCGGCGCACATATTTGATCGCCTGAGCGGGCAGGTCGGCCCAGGAGCGGGCATGGGCGGTCTTTTCCCGCCAGCCGGCAATGGTCTCGTAGATCGGCTCGACCCGCGCCTGGGCATGCTCGCTGGCCGGCAGATAATCGATCTCTTTGCCGTCGAGCCGGTAGCCGACGCAGACCTTGATCTCCTCGAATCCGTCGAGGATGTCGAGCTTGGTCAAAGCCAGGCCGCGGATGCCGCTGGTGCGCACGGTCTGGCGCACCAGGACGGCGTCGAACCAGCCGCAGCGGCGCGGCCGGCCGGTCACCACGCCGAATTCCTTGCCGCGCTCGCCGAGCGTCTTGCCGATGTCGTTGAGCTGCTCGGTGGGGAACGGCCCGGCGCCGACCCGCGTCGTATAGGCCTTGCAGATGCCGAGCACATAGCCGATCGCGCCGGGGCCGAGCCCGGAGCCGGTGGCGGCCTGCGCCGCCACCGTGTTCGACGAGGTGACGAAAGGATAAGTGCCGTGGTCGATGTCCAAGAGCGCGCCCTGGGCGCCTTCGAACAGAATGCGCTTGCCTTCGCGGCGGCGGTCGTCGAGTAGTGCCCACACCGAGTCCATGTAAGGCAGCACCTTCGGCGCCACCGCCGACAATTCGTCGTACAGCGTGCGCGGCGCGATCTCGCTCATGCCGAGCCCCCGGCGCAGCGCATTATGATGCGCCAATAGCCGCTCGATCTTGCCGTTGAGCATCTGCAAGTCGGCCAGATCCATCAGGCGGATGGCGCGGCGGCCGACTTTGTCCTCATAGGCCGGACCGATGCCCCGCCCGGTAGTGCCGATGGCGCCCTTGCCGGAGGCGCGTTCGCGCGCGACGTCGAGCTCCTGGTGCAGCGGCAGGATCAACGGCGTGTTCTCGGCGATCCGCAGGTTTTCGGGCGTGACCGTGACGCCCTGCTTGGACAGCTGCGCGATCTCCTTAAGCAGCGCCTGGGGATCGAGCACGACGCCGTTGCCGATCACCGACAGCTTGCCCGGCCGCACCACGCCGGAAGGCAGCAGCGACAGCTTGTAGGTGGTGCCGTTGATCACCAGCGTATGGCCGGCGTTATGGCCGCCCTGAAAGCGCACCACGATGTCGGCTTGCTCGGACAGCCAGTCGACGATCTTGCCTTTGCCTTCGTCGCCCCATTGGGAGCCGACCACGACGACGTTTGCCATGAGGAAGTGACCCCAGCAGGCCCAATCGAGACCGAGATGACCGGTTTGATGAATCGGTTGCAGGCTATGGCCGGCCGTTCCGGATACTGGATGACGGCCCCGGACGCAAGAAAAAGCGAATCTTGGCCGCCCTCGCAAGTTCCGCCAACGCATTGGCACCACAACGGATTCGCCGTTAGCCTTAGGTTTAGATCGCGTTTGTCTTGCGGCCGGCGGGCGGCAATGCGGCATACTCACAGGCGGATTGTCGCATTGCCCCGGCTGGCCGGCTCGGCGCCGGGGCGCGGTCCGGCGGCCCCCATGCGGGCTTATCATGCGGGCTTATCATGCGGGCTTGTCATGCGGGCCCGGCACTGGTCCTTCGCCGCGCGCCGCGCTAGCTGAACCGGCCATTGCCTGCCGACCAAAAAGCGGCATGCCGGGAGCGCAAGTGGAAAGTTCGGCCCAGATTTCACGCCGCAGCGGCAACTGGCTGTTCGATCAGCCTTATCTCTTGCTGTCGCTGACCTCGCTGTTCTGGGCCGGCAACACCGTGATCGGCCGCTTCATGGCCGGGCACGTGCCGCCGATCACGCTCGCCTTCGTGCGCTGGGGCGGCGCCTTTGCGATCCTGTTGCCGTTCGCGCTCACCCATCTCTTCCGCGACTGGCCGGCGATCCGCAAGCAGCTCGGGCTGATGCTGCTGCTTTCGGTGACCGGCTTCTCCGTTTACAACACGCTCGCCTATTACGGCCTGCAATACACCACCGCGATCAACGGGCTGCTGCTGCAGTCGATCGGCCCCTTGTTCGTCGCGCTGTGGAGCTTCGTTCTGTTCCGCGACCGGCTGACGCCGCGGCAGGCTTGCGGCATCGGCGTGTCGCTCACCGGCGTCGTCGTCATCGTCTGCCACGGCAGCCTCGCGATCCTGCTCGCCGTCGCGTTCAACCGCGGCGACCTGATGTTCGTCGTCGCGTTGCTGATCTATGCGTTCTACGCGGCGATGCTGCGCCGGCGGCCGGCGATGCATCCCTTGTCCTTCCTCGCCTTCGGCATGGGCGTCGGCGCCGTGGTGCTGATCCCGCCGATGGTCGTCGAGCTTGCCGGCGGCAAGACCTTCATCCTCGATGGCGCGAGCATCCTGAGCTTCGCCTTCATCTGCATCTTTCCGTCGCTGCTCGGCTATTTGTTTCTCAACCGCGGCATCGAGCTGATCGGCGCCAACCGCTCGGCGCCGTTCATTCATCTCGTTCCGGTGTTCGGCTCGGTGCTGGCGATCGTGCTGCTCGGCGAGCGCTTCGAGCTCTACCACGCCATCGGCTATGCGCTGGTGTTCGCCGGGATCACGGTGGCGACCAGGAAGTAGTAGGGAGCGTCAAAAGGCTTTAGGAAGTCCGGCCTCTTTCAAAATTCCATTTGCGGTGAATTTCGATTTTAATTTTCGGTCGACGGTGACTCGGACTCCTGTTTGCGGGTTCCACCAGATTTCGTGGTCGCCGCGGCCCTGGCGCCTGAATTCGTATCCGCTCTCTCTCAACAGACGGATGACGTCGCGGTAATAATCGGCCATGCGGCCTATTCCGCTGCGATCAAACGATCACTTACCCGCGCGATAATTTCAATGGACGCCGGGAGATCGGAGTCGCCATTTTCTTCCAGCAGATCGAGGATCATCCTGGGCAGCTTTGCCCGCAAGGCTTCAATCGTGTCCGCCTCCGTCACGAGGCCCCTGAGATCGCTCGTCGTTGCCACCCAAACCGATGCCTCCGGGTCCCAATCTGCGTGGATAACAATGGGGCGGGCCATGAGCCGATCCTCTCGCAAGCTTCAGATATAGTAGCCCATCGCGCCGCTTTCCGCATCGTTCGATAGGCTTCAAAACACCAGCGGCTTGACCTGCTGCACGTTGGGGATGTCGTGCACCTTGGCGAGCACGTCGGCCGGCACCGCGCCGTCGACCTCGACCAGCGCGATGGCGTTGCCGCCTTCGGTCTCGCGGCCGAGGTGGAAGGTGGCGATATTGATGCCGGCCTGGCCGAGCAGCGAGGCGAAGCGGCCGACGAAGCCCGGCCTGTCCTGGTTGGTGACGTACAGCATCGACGGGCCGAATTCGGCGTCCATGCGGATGCCCTTGATATTGACGATGCGCGGCCGGCCGTCGGCATAGACGGTGCCGGACACCGCGCGGGTCTGCCGGTCGGTCGTGACGCTGACGGTGACGAGGCTGTCGTAGTCGCCCTCGGCGTCGCGCCGCGTCTCTTCCACCGCGATGCCGCGTTCCTTGGCGACGATCGGCGCGGACACGACATTGACGTCCTGCAGCATCGGGCGCAGCAGCCCCGCCACCGCCGCCGAGGTCAGCGCCTTGGTGTTCATCGCCGCCACTTCGCCCTCGTAGGTGATGCAGACCTGCTTGAGCCCGGTCTCGGTAAGCTGGCCGGCGAACGAGCCGAGCTTCTCGGCCAGCTCGACGAACGGCCTCAACTTGGGCGCCTCTTCGGCGCTGATCGAGGGGAAGTTCACCGCATTGGCGATGGCGCCGCGCAACAGATAATCCGACATCTGCTCGGCGACCTGCAGCGCGACGTTCTCTTGCGCCTCCATGGTTGCCGCGCCGAGATGCGGCGTGCAGATGACGTTGGGCAGCGCGAAGAACGGGCTTTGCGTCGCCGGCTCCTCGCGGAACACGTCGATCGCCGCGCCGGCGACATGGCCGGATGTGAGCGCCGCGACCAGGGCCGCTTCGTCGATCAGCTCGCCGCGGGCGCAATTGATCACGCGCACGCCCTTTTTGGTCGCGGCCAGCGTCTCGGCGTTGATGATATTGCGGGTCTTGTCGGTCAGCGGGGTGTGCAGCGTGATGAAGTCGGCGCGGCGCAAAAGCTCGTCGAGCTCGACCTTCTCGACGCCGAGATTGACCGCGCGCTCGGCGGACAAAAACGGGTCGTAGGCGATCACCTTCATCTTCAGCCCGATGCCGCGGTCGGCGACGATCGAGCCGATATTGCCGCAGCCGACCACGCCCAGCGTCTTCGAGAAAATCTCCACGCCGAGAAACTTGTTCTTCTCCCACTTGCCGGCGCGGGTCGACGCGTCGGCTTCCGGAATCTGCCGCGCCAGCGACAGCATCAGCGTGATGGCGTGCTCGGCGGTGGTGATCGAATTGCCGAACGGCGTGTTCATGACGATGATGCCGCGGGCGGTCGCCGCCGGAATATCGACATTGTCGACGCCGATGCCGGCGCGGCCGATCACTTTCAAGCCGTTCGCCTTTTCCAGAAGCTTGGCGGTGACCTTGGTGGCCGAGCGGATGGCGAGCCCGTCGAAGCCGGCGATCGCGGCGGCGAGCTTGTCCTTGTCCTTGCCGAGGTTGGGCTGGAAATCGACCTCGACGCCGCGATCCTTGAAGATCTGCACGGCGGCGGGGGACAGCGCATCGGAGATGAGAACGCGCGGAGCCATGCGGGGTTTCCTTTTCGATCAGCGCAACCAGCGCAGCATGTTGGGGAAGGGGGCGACGCCGCGCTCGACGGCGCGCTTTGGCTCGAGACTCATGCCGTAGAGCTGAAGGAGCGGCACGCCGAAGTACCGGCCGGCGGTGAAATTCGCGATGATCGAGCTGGCGCCGCCCTTGTAGCCCTCGGCGTGGAAGACGACGGCCGGATCGAGATCGAGATGACGCAGCGCCGCATAGGACCAGGCGATGGTCGTCAGCTCATCGCCCGGGCTGGGCGACAAAGTGGGCGCGTTGCGCTCCGCCGGATCGGCCACCGCGAGATGGCCGGCCTCGTGCAGCATGTCGCCGGGATGGGAGAGACGGGCTTCGTCGACCAGGAGCGCGCCGTGACTGATCGCGATGCCGGCGAGGAAGGTGTCGGGCGGCAGCGCGGCGGCGCGCACGTCGATGCCGATGCCGCGCACGAAAGCGGCCAGCCGCTCGGTCAGCGGATCGCGGAAAACGGCGGCGGCCGGCATGGCGTCAGGCCGCCTTCGCCAGCGCGTCCTTGGCGTTGGCATAGGCCCAGTCGAGCCAGGCCGTGAGCGCCGCGACGTCGCTACTCTCCACCGTCGAGCCGCACCAGATGCGCAAGCCGGTCGGCGCGTCGCGATAGGCGTCGATGTCGTAAGCGACGCCTTCCTTGTCGAGCGCGGCAGCGATGCCCTTGACGAAGGCGGACTGCGCGTCGGGCGACAGCCGCGTCACCGCCGGGTCGACGACCTTCAGGCACACCGAGGTGTTGGAGCGCAGCCGCGGATCGGCGGCGAGAAAATCGATCCACGGCGTGCGCGCGACCCAATCGGCGACGGTCCTGGCGTTGGCGTCGGCGCGCGCGTGCAGCGCCGGCAATCCGCCGACCGATTTCGCCCAGTCCAGCGCATCGAGATAATCCTCCACGCACAGCATCGACGGCGTATTGATGGTCTCGCCGAGGAAGATGCCATCCATGATCTTGCCGCCTTTGGTCATGCGGAAGATTTTCGGCAGCGGCCAGGGCGGCGTGTAGCTTTCCAGCCGCGCGACCGCGCGCGGCGATAGAATGAGCATGCCGTGCGCGGCTTCGCCGCCGAGCGCCTTCTGCCAGGAGAAGGTGGCGACATCGAGCTTGCCCCAATCGAGCGGCTGGGCGAAGGCGGCCGAGGTGGCGTCGCAGATCGACAATCCGGTGCGGTCGGCGGCGATCCAGTCGGCGTCGGGCACGCGCACGCCCGAGGTGGTGCCGTTCCAGGTGAAGACGATGTCGCTTGCCGGATCGATGCCGCTCAAATCCGGCAATGCGCCATAGGCGGCGCGGCGCACGGTCACGTCCTTGAGCTTCAATTCCTTGGCGATGTCGCCGACCCAGCCTTCGCCGAAGGATTCCCAGGCCAGCACCGTCACCGGATGCGGGCCGAGCAGCGACCAGAACGCCATTTCGATCGCCCCGGTATCGGAGGCCGGCACGATGCCGATGCGGTAGTTCGCCGGGACCTGCAACACCTCGCGGGTCAGATCGATGGCGCGCTTGAGCTTCGCCTTGCCCGGTTTCGAGCGGTGCGAGCGGCCGATGAGCGCGTCGTTGAGCTTTTGGGGAGACCAGCCGGGGCGCTTGGCGCAGGGGCCGGACGAAAAATGCGGCACACGCGGCCGCACGGCAGGCATCGTCAGCGTCATGATCTATCCTTCCAGATAGTCGCCCCTCGGTGGGGAGGGGTGTCCCGCGGTCGCAAATAAGGAAGCCGTGTCGCGCCGTCAAGCGCAATGTTCGGCCGGCTTTAGAACTTGAAGCCGACGCCGGCGCGCGCGGTGGCCAATTCCAGCGTGATGCCTTTCACGGGGAAGAAATGGACATATTCGAACTCGCCGCGCAGGAAAACATTCCGCATCAGCGCCACGTCGACGCCAACGCCGGCATCGAAGCCGTAGATCCAGGCGTTGCCGGTCTGGTCGTTGCCTTCGGAGTATGACGCGCAGGTCTCCGGCACCGACGGGTCGCATGGCAGCACCGGCTGCGGCGTCAGGGTGACGACGGAAGTGCCGACCAAATACGGCGTCGGCACCGTCGTCGCCGTCGTCCACGACACGGTGGACGATGAGGTGTAATTGGCGCGCCCGACGGCGAGGCCGACAAAGCCGTACGGCAGAAAGATATCGTCCACCACCCAGCCGGCCCGCGCCCGCGCCGTGCCGTAGTCGGTCAGTTGCAGCGAGGCGCTGGCGCCGGCGATGATGTCGTATTCGGTCTCCGCCCCGGTCGCGTCCGGCGCGTTGGTGAACGACCGACCCATCGGGGTGCCCGGCGCGGTGGCTTTGACATTGGGATGCGCATAGGTGATTTCGGCGCCGAGAATGACGTCCTGCCACTGCGTGTCGTAACCGGCATAGCCGCCGACAAAACTCGATTGCACGGTGGCGGTGCCGAGCAGCGGCCACGACGACGGATTGAAGTCCGCCTCGACGACGGTGTCGCGCAGCGCATAGGCGAGCGGCGACTGCGTCGCGTTGCTGAAATTGGCGTTGCCGCTGCCAAAGGCGACGTCGCCGCCGAAATAGAAGCCGCTCCATTTCGGACGGATCGGCTGGCCGACGCTTTCGGAGCCGCGCAGCGCCGGGCCGAATTCCTGCGCGGCAGCGCTGGGCGCGAACGCGCAGAGAAGCACAGCACAAAGGACCCAACGCACGGGCGCGCTCTCCATCCCATCGGCGCGCGCAAAGCGGCCGATCGAGCGCGATCATCGGGCATTAACCTTAATGGAGCGTTAGCCGCGCCAAGCCCGGCGGCCCGCAAAACGACGGCAACAACGGCGCGGTTGGCCGCGCCGTTGTTGTCCGTTTACGTCGAATTAATCAGCCGCGGGTCGACAGCGGATATTGCGGCGGCGGCGCGTAGTTCGGCGCCGGCTGGTAGACCGGGGCCGGCTGGTACATCGGGGCCGGCTGATAGACCGGAGCGGGCTGCGGCAGGATCGGCATCGGCTGCGCCACCACCGGCGCCGGCACATAGGTCGCCGCCTGCGCCGCCACGATCGTGGCGCCGGTGTCGATCGGGAAGCGCCAGCGCATGCCGATCATGAAATCGTTCGAGGTCAGGTTCTGCAGCTTGTAGGTATCGGGATTGCAGCCGCCCATGCAGTAGATCTGATCGCTGACCGAACCGTAATTGAGATAGCGATAGGCGAATTCGAGCGACAGGTTTTTGTTGACGTTGTAGGCGAGCCCGGCGTGCAGCGCCCAGGCGAAGTTCAATTGGCTGGCATTGGTGCCGACGCCGTTTCCCGAGGTGCCGATGCCGATATCGGTGAGGTTGTCGAACGTGTTGTAGGCGCCGCCGATTCCGAAGCCGATGAACGGCGTCAGGCAATCCCAGGTGCCGAGGTCGATATAGGCGTTGGCCAGGAAAATATCGGATTTCAAAAAGGCGTTGTACTGATCGCCGGCGGTGCAGCCGGGATTTGTCGGCGTGGCGCAGCTGTAGATCAGAAAAGCATTGAAGGCGGTCTTGGCGCGATATTCCGCCGTGAAGTCGAAGCGCAGCCAATTGTTGAATTCATAACCGATGCCGCCGCCGAAAAACATGGTATCGCCGAGCGACGATTGAATGGTGAGCACGTCGACCGCGCCGTTGCTCGGATTCGGCTCGAACAGGAAATCCGATTGGTTGGTGATGCCGACGCCGATATAGCCGCGCAGATACCAGGCGCCTTCGGGCTGCGCCATCACCATCAGGGGCGGCTGATAGGCGAGCTGCGGCGGTGGCGGCGGCGGCAGTTGTTGCGGCATGTCGGCGGCATAGGCCGCAGTGCTCATCGCGATGGCTATGATCGCGCTGATGAGAAGCCGGACGCGTACCATTGCTTCGACCTTTCCTCGACGTGGCTGCTCGCCCAAAGCGGCGCACGCTCGTTGAGCGAGGCGAAGTTAGGCAGCAAATGCTTAAGCGGGCCTTAACCTTAACGCTTAACCATGGTCGGCTATCCGACGCGGTTTGGTCGCGGCTTCGGGACGCGGCGGCGCCTGTTTTCGGTTAACGGCGCGGTTTTCCGCGTGGCGCCGGCGGTTAGGTTTTCGTTCAGCTTTGCGGCGGAGGCGTCAGCGCGCAATCGTGACGCGGGCCATCGTCAGCACGCCGCCATCGTGACGCCGCCTGCGAGCGCGCCACTGCCGCGTCGGATTCGCCCTATCGGCGTTTAGTCCTTGTCTTCCTCGAGCTCGCCGATGTGGTGCTGGGCGTACAGCTCGAGCCCGAGCTTGGCGACGAGGTCGAGCTGGGTCTCGAGGAAATCGATGTGCTCTTCCTCGTCATGCATCAGCTTCTCGAACAGGTCGCGCGACACGTAATCCTTCACCGCGTGGCAATGGGTGGCGGCTTCCTGGTAGAGCGCGCGCGCGGAGATTTCGGCGGCGAGATCGCAGTCGAGCACCTCCTTGACGTTCTGGCCGATATGCAAAGGGTCGAGCACCTGCATGTTGGGAAAGCCGTCGAGGAAGATGATGCGCTCGACGAGCTTGTCGGCATGCTGCATCTCTTCGATCGATTCCTTGCGCCATTGCTTGGCCAGCGCCTTGTAGCCCCAATTGTCCAAGAGCCGGTAGTGCAGCCAGTACTGATTGACCGCGGTGAGCTCGTGGCGGAGGCCTTTGTTGAGATAGTCGATGACGCCGGGCTCGCCTCGCATGATCGCACTCCTCGAACGGTTGACGGTCAAGCCGCGCCAAACCGGCGCGGCCACCGCATTATAGCCATGGCGGCGCGGGCCGGAAGCTTGGCGCTGCGGACGTCCGCCGGCAGAGTGGAAAAATCACGAACGCTCGGCGTCGGCGCGGCACGCCGCCGCGGCGCCGTCGAGCGCCTCGTTCATGATGCGGCGGATGGTGCGTGCGCAGCGTCCGCATTGCGCGCTGCAGCCGAGGCAGTGATAGACCTGCCCGGCGGTGCGCGGCGCCGCCGCGGCGGCCTTGAGCGTGGCGCGCACGTCGTGATCGGAGAGCACGTTGCAGGAGCAGACGATCATGGCCAGGGAATGCCAGCGGCGAAATGGTATCTCGTGAAACTGTCTCTAGGTCAGCCGGCGTCGCTTTGCAAACGAAATCAATACTTTATAGGGATTCTAATGTTTCGGGGCAGGCCCCGTGCGTTGCGCCGCGCACTCCTCGGCATTCATCATGGGGCGCGGCCGGCCGGCGCATCCTGATCCGGATCAAGCCGCGGGCGGGAAAATGCCTGCCGGCGAAGAACGTTACGCGGCGGCCTCTTCGGCGTCGTCGTCATGGCGGCGGCGCCGGCGCGGCCGCAGCCGGCACAGCCGCGACGGGATGAAGCATAGATCCTCGACGAGCCCGGCGAGCCGCTGGCCGCGGCCGAGCGCCCGGTCGAGCGCCGCCATCGTGCGGGCGAGGCCCTCGTCCTCGTCGTCGAGCCAGGTCCGCAGCGCTGCGGTAAACATCACGGCGAGCGCCTGCGCCCGGATCATGCCGCGCGGGCCGGCGGCCGGAATCGCGGCCGCGGTCAGCATCCATTGCTGCGAGCGCACCGCCAGCGCGTTGAGCGCCAGAGCGAGCGGCGGATTGCGCCGCGCCGAGCGGAGCAGCGAACGCACCGCCTCGCGCTGCGGCGCCATGATCTCGAGCCGCCGCATCAGCACGTCGAACAGCCGCTCGCGCGCCGGCTCGTCCGCCATGTCGGAGTAATCGGCGGCCAGCACCGCGCGGTCGACTGCCTTGAAATGCGCGGCGAGGATGCCAAGCGGCGAGGCGAACATGTCGCGCAAGTCGGCAAGCGCGACGCCGGCGCGCTGCGCGACCTCGGCAAGCCCGATCTGTTCGAGCCGCTTCTCGGCCAGAAGCGCCAGGAAGGCGGCGACCACTTTGTCGCGCGCGCTCGCGGGGGCCGATGCGGCCGCTGTGGCGCGGCGCGACGGCCGCGAGGCTTGCGATTTGGGTCTGCGGGCCATGACGGGGCACTCCTGCGCTCAAGCGGGCCGGCTCGTCGTATAAATGTAGGCTCAGCCCCGGATAGTTCCAAGGCGGCCGGAGCCTCACCCGGCCAGCTCGCGTGAGCGCGCGGTGGCGGCGGCGATGGCGCGCCGCAGCAGCGGAGCGAACCCGTCGGCGCCCATCAGCACCGCCAGCGCCGCGGCGGTGGTGCCGCCGGGCGAGGTGACGTTTTCGCGCAAGGCGGCGGCCGGAAGCGGCGAGCGGTGGAGAAGCTCGCCCGAGCCGGCGACGGTGTCGCGCGCGAGCTTGTCGGCGAGCGCCGCCGGCAGGCCGGCGGCGACGCCGGCCGAGGCCAGCGCCTCGGCGAGCAGAAACACGTAGGCCGGCCCGGAGCCGGACACCGCGGTCACCGCGTCCATCAGCGCCTCGTCGTCGACCCATTCGACCGCGCCGGTCGCGGCCAAAAGCCGGTCGGCGAGCGCGCGCTGGCCGGCATCGGCGTTCTTCGCCACCGCCACGGTGATGCCGCGGCCGATCGCGGCCGGCATGTTCGGCATGGCGCGCACCAGCGCGCAAGTCTCTCCGAGCGCGCCGGCGAGAAAGCCGAGCGTGCGTCCCGCCATGATCGATACCACCACCGTCGCGGCCGCAACGAGCGGCGCCACCGCCGGCAAGACCTCGCTCGCGGCCTGCGGCTTGACGGCGAGGACGATGGCCGCGGCGTCTGTCAGCGCGCTTGCCGCCGGGTTGAGCCGCGCGCCGCGCGCGGCGAGCGCGGCGATCTCCGCCGACGGCTGCGGCTCGACCACCGCAAGCCTGTTCGGGGCAAGCCCGAGCCGCAGCCAGCCTTCGATGAGCGCGCCGCCCATTTTGCCGGCGCCGACCAGAACCACGCGGCCGGAGAATTTCTGCAAATCGGCCGTCGCGGACGAGTTCGCGGTAGTCATCGCCATCAATCCCATCATTCCGGATCGCCGCAAAGCGGCGCGAGCCCGGAATGACGATCCCTCATGCCTGGCCCGAGGTCTCGAACATCGCCGAGTCCATCGCTTCGCGCGCCGACTTGCCGGCCCAGATCACGAACTGGAACGCCGGGAAATAGCGCTCGCAGGAATCGAGCGCGGTGCCGAGCACCGCCTCGCATTGCCGGCCCGAGGCGGTCACGCCGCCGGTGAGCAGAAGCGCATGGCGGAACATCACCACGCCGTTCGCCATCCAGACGTCGAAATGCCCGATCCACATCTGCTCGTTGATCAGCCCGATGAGCTGCTGCACGGCCGCAAGCCTTGGCTCCGGCACCTTCATGTCGAAGGCGCAGGCCACATGCAGCGCCTCGATGTCGTGCATCCAGGTGAACGACACCTGGTAATTGGTCCAGCGTCCGGTGACGACGATGCCGATCTCGTCCTCGCCGGCGCGCTCGAACGGCCAGTTGTTGCCGGCCGCCATGTGCTCGACCACGTCGAGCGGATGGCTCGAGCGTTCCGCGCGTGCCGTCTCGATAAGCGCCATGCTGTCTCCCCACACAGTGCCGCCGGTGTCCCGATGCCGAAGTTCGCAGGGTTATGCGCCACGCTCCGTTTGCGAACTTCGGCATCGAAAGGACGCCAGCAAGGGTGAATCCGATGTGGCTCCGGTTCGAAACTCCGCATCGCCAGACCAGCCGAAAGGAAGCTGGCGGACTTCCGAAGCGCCACACGGGAAGTGGACTGCGCACGCCACAGCACCGATCCGAATACCGGCTGCAATTTGACGCAGGGACGGCTTTTACAGGCCGATTGACGAACGCCGCGAATCAGCCGTCGCGCCGACTATAATCGGCCTGATTCCACAACGCCAAAGTTGTCTAAGAGCCTCTGCCGCCACCACTTACCGCCGCGCCTGCAGTCATGAAGTGATTTGCCGCATCCGCACAATGGCGCAGACGAGTCCGTCCACAGCGAACCCTGCGACAGGTTGACTCAGGTCCGGCAAAATTCGCCTGTCCCGGTGCGGCGCTGAAGGTGTCCTGCGGGGCGGCCGAAGGCC
>Ga0335081_10011331_pt1 | contig 14415 bp, 10 predicted proteins | sample Lox_Sample_35_FD_206713 | JGI IMG/M metagenome (GOLD analysis project Ga0335081, IMG submission 206713) | Soil microbial communities from Loxahatchee National Wildlife Refuge, Florida, United States - Lox_Sample_3.5 | ecosystem: Environmental > Terrestrial > Soil > Wetlands | place: USA... | reverse complement strand
TCTGCCCCGGGAGCCAGGTGCTCCGCGGAGCCCGTGCGAGTGCGATCGATCCTGACGGCGCTGGCGGCGGTCGCGCTGGCGCTGGCCCTGGGAATCTCTGACGGTACGTATCATCCGGCGGCCTTGGCGCTTGTCACCCTGAGCGCCGTGGCTTCCGTAACCGCGTCGACCCAGGCAGGCTCGGCCGGGAGCCGCGGGGCCATGCTCCTGATCGGCATGGGTATCGTACTGAGCCTCGCGTACGACACCCTCTTCCTGCCGGGCTTGGTCGTGGACCCTTCGCGGCTCGGCGCCTTCCGCCCCACGCTTGCCGTCACGGCGGTGCTGCTGTCGACCTACCTGTGGCGCCGCTTCCCCTCCTCGTTGGCTCGCTGGCGCCCGCTCGCCGTGCTCGTCTGCTGCACGACCTTGGGTGCACTCGTCATCCTGGCTTCGCCGGCCCCGCAGATTGACGTCTTCCACTTCCAGCAGGAAGGGTCGCTCGCGATCCTGGCTGGCCGGGATCCCTACGCGATCGCCTATCGCAACCTCTACTGGCCCTCCACCGCATTCTATTCTCCGCTCCTCCTCACTTCCGACGCTCGCTGGGTGACGGCCAACCCGTATCCGCCACTCTCCCTGCTCGCAGTCCTGCCAGCGGCGGCGCTTGGGGATGCCCGGTGGACGATGCTCGTGGCGGCCGCCATTGCCGCGTTCCTCATCCGCTGCCTGGGACGTGGGTCCTACCAATCCGAACTGGCAGCGGCGCTGATGCTCCTGCAACCGCGCGGCTTCATGATCCTGGAGTTGTCCTATACCGAGCCGTTCGTGCTGACGTGCTTGCTCCTCATGGCCCTCGCGGTGCGCCGCGATGCCACGTGGCTCGTGGTCGGTGCGGCGAGCGCACTCGCGATCGCGAGCAAGCAGTATGCGCCGCTCCTCGTCGCGCCGTTGCTGTTCGCAGCACGGGAGCGGTGGAGAGCGGCAGCCACTGCGGTGCTGCTGTCCGCTGCCATTTTCTTGCCGTTCTTGCTTTGGAATACAGGCGGGTTCGTTCGCAGCCTGCTGACCTTCCAGGTCGTCCAACCGTTTCGCGCGGACGCACTCTCCTGGCCGGCAGCATTGGTCAACTGGGGGGGGCCGCAGCTCCCCGCCTGGCCGGCCTTTCTTCTCGCCGCCGGCGTCCTCGCAGCGACGCTTCACCGAGGGATTCAGCTCAAGGTCGCCATGATCGCGGGCAGCGCGGCTTGGATAGTTTTCGTCGCGTTCAACAAACAGGCGTTCGGCAACTACTATTGGCTCGCGGTGGGGCTCCTGTTGGCGGCATGCGCCATGGAGGAGGAGGCTGGGCACCCGGCCCGCCCGGCCGAGAGCGTTCACCTTCCATGACGAGAGGCGCAAATTAAGGATCTCGGCAGCTTGCCGATCTCCTTCCCGGCGCAGCACTGCAGGCTCGACGTGAGCCCCCTCAGCCTTGGCCGGCGTTTCACCCCGCCAAGCTCGTTCTGCGTGCCGGTGGCCGTCGCTACGGTCGCTGGACAGGCGTGAAGCGGAGCCTCCCGAAACTCGCCGGCAACGACCTGGGCCATCCACGTGCTCTATTTCGCCGAGCAAAGAGTCGCGCGCCTTCCAGCAAGCACGCTGCACACTCGAATCGCCCGAATCTTCGGTGCGAGCAGGCCCTCATCGCCGCCGGCTGTTTCGCGCCGCTCCCATGTTCTCGACGGACTCAACCCGACGCGCGAGGTCACGGGCGAGTGACTACGAAGCTCACTCGGAATCCGCCGGAACCGGTGAAGCCGGCGGTATCCACCTGGGCACCGGCAGGACAGCCGGTCGCGGCCCGCGTGGTGAAGCTGCGTTCCGTCAGCCACACGCCAAGCGCGCATCCGGCCTTCACCTCCAAGATCCAGTCCGCTCCGCGATCCGTACGCCAATCATCGATTTGGGTGCCAGCGCGGCATGGGTCCGGAGGGCGCCAACCCTGCGGAGACGGCTCGATGCAAAGGCTCGCCCCGCTCTTGTTGCCCATGTTCTTGGACTCGAGGTGAATCACGTAGGTCCCGTCCTGCAGGAACTGATAGGTGGAGCCATTTTGATCGCATTGCATGACGTGGCTGCCTGCCCCCACTGCGAGCGGGACGCCACCCGACGCCGCACAGCCGCTCGCCGCCAGAAGTACAACCGATCGGAGATTCATGGGCCCTTCCCTTCCGGGCCATGACCGATATCGGACGGATGGCCGCGCAGCAATGAGGTTAAGCGCTGGCGGGCCGCCGCGTCCGAGGGGTCCGCGCGGAGCGCCTCCTCGTAACCGTGAATCGCTGCCTCGATGAGACCCAGCCGCTCGTAGGCATAGGCGAGACTGTGGAGAGCGACGGGCGAGCCGGGCGCGAGCGCTACGGCGGCCTTGAGTGGCTCGAGCGCGGCGTCGGGTCGACCGAGTTCCACGTAGGCGAGACCGAGGCCGTCGTAGGCACCCTCGAGCCGTGGGTCCATGGAAAGGGCCGCGAGGAACGCGGGGACTGCGTCCCCTGGGCGACCAGCCTCCCGGTACGCGTTCCCCAGGGACGTCCAGGCGACCGGGCTCGGCTCGAGCCGAACCGCCGCTTCGAACTCCGTGGTGGCCGAGTCAAAGCGCCCCTCTTCAAAGAGAGCCGCTCCAAGGTTGTAGTGCGCGATCGGTGCGGACGGGGACCTCTCGACCGCGTCGAGCCAGAGGGTCCGATCGCTGTTCCAGACGCGCACTCGTGCAGCGGCCGCGACTGCGTAGAAGGCAAGGAGCAAGATCAAGCAGGCGCTCACGGCCAGCCGTACACGCAAGACCCGAATCGATCCGGCCGCCATCACGAGGAGCCATACGAACCCGACCGACGGCAGGTAGAGGTAACGCTCCGCAAACGGATTCTCGCCGACACCGGGGATGTAGAGTGCTGGCAGCAGGGGAACGAGCAGCGCGGCCCAAGCCACGAACGAACCGGCGGCGCGCCTCGTCCACAACCACCACCCGAGAAGCGCGAAGCCAAAGGCGACCGCCAGCGAGGCGAGCGCGGCGGGCTCCACCCATGAAGCAACCGGGCGAAAGGCGTGGAACACAGTCAGGTCAGTGGGCAGGACCAACTTCCACAGATAGCCGGCAAAGAGCGGCAGTGCGTTAAGGACGATCGCGCCGCCCGCGATCTCCCCGTGCCTGCGCACGGGCGCCAGGCCCCCGAGTGCGTTGAATCGAAGTCCCAAGTAGACGAGCCCCACCAGGCCAAAGCCCAGATACCGACCTGCAAGGCGGCGAGCGCCCATCGCCTCCCGTCGAAACGCCAGATCGTAGGAGGCGAGCACCAACGGAAAGACGAGGGCGATCTCCTTGCTGAGAGTGGCGACGAGGAAGAATGCCAGCGAGAAGGCGTAGCGCCAGGAGAGGACACGGGTCGACGTCGGAGAGGCGTAGGCGCAGAAGGACGCCAGGCAGAAGAATGCAGCGCACAGGTCGGGCACCCCGCCGATCCACAAGACCGCCTCGGAGTGAATAGGGTGGCTCGCGAAAAGCAACCCCGCCACCGTGGCGAGCGCGAGAATCTCACCGGAACGACGGCGCCCGCTAGCGAGGACGATGGAGGAGGTAGCGAGCACCAGCACCGAGACTCCCGCGTGCAACGCGATACTCACCGCGTGGAAGCCCGCAGGAGCCAGCCCGAAGACCATATAGGTCGCCGTGTAGGCGACGTGCATCATCGGTCGGAAGTAGTTGCTCGTCGTCCCCTCGTAAGCCCAGGAGCCCATCGTGAAGGCGCGCAGCAAGTTGCGGGGATCGCGGATCCACGGGTTCCTGACGACCTGGGGGATGTCGTCGTAGACGAAGCCGTTGCGAAGCGCGCCCCAGTAGACGATGCCCGCGAGCGCCGTGACCACGAGGCCCGCCGCGGCCCACGCCAATCGCGGGGGAACTCGAGGTTCGGGGAGTTCGCGAGGACGAGCACTCACCGGTCCACTCCGGAGCGCGCAGCGTCGGGAGGGGCCGCCGGCTTGCGCCGCCATAGCTCCGCGAAATGGCGCGGGTGGGACACGAAGACGAGGTCGTAGGCGCGAGCGAGCTCGCGCGCCCAGTCCCGTACGCAAGGGTCTACTAGAGCATCCTCCAGGGGGCCCCAAACGATCACGTGGTCAATCCCTAAGTCGGAGCCGGAAGCCAGATCGACACACGGGAACGAGCCCTCGCCCTCGAAGCCCAAGCCTCGCGCGAGGCGCAGGTAGGGGTTCCGCTCGGGGCGGTATCGCACCGGGAACAGTCCGGTGTTCGCCTCGTAGTTGGCGAGGTCCACCGAGTCGCGACTGGCGGCGACGTACCCGGCCGCGTGCAAGAGCGGGCTGAAATTGAGGGGAAAGAGCCCATCGCGGTCGAGGTCTCTGCCCAGCGTGAGCTGGAGGGGGAGGATGACGCTTCCCCGCGGCACATGCGGAGCGACCGACGTGTACTCCTCCAGGGCGTGGCTGAGCCGCGCGTGTGCGGGCAGACGCAACCCGAGCAAGGCGAGCGACGCCAAGCTGCACGCGGCCGGCAGGGTGCGCGCGAGACCGGGAAGGGGCCGGCCGAGCCCGACCCAGAGGAGTGCCAACGCGAACGGAAAGAACTGCAACCGCAGCGTCATCCCCCATCCGCGCCCGAACTGGTCCGGGGCGGCGAGCGCTACGAGGAGCGTCACCCCTGCGGCGAAGAGCCATTCCCAACTGGCCGACACCGAGTGACGGCGCGCCCACGCCGTCGTTCCAACGGCCACGACGATCGAAGCCGCCAGGGCGGCACTCACCCAGAGGTCGGCGGGCGTCACCGCAACGAGAGAAAGCAGGACCGCGAGCCCGGACAGGCGTCGGCCGAGTGGCAGCCACTGAAGGCCATACCCCTCCGCCCCGCCCGCCGAGAAGGCAACTACGAGAGCGGCGGCGGGGAGCAGCGCTACGGCCAGGGAAGCCCAAAGCCGGCCGTGATAGCGGAGCACCCGCGCCCTGCGTCCCGAGCCCTGCGCCCGAGCGAGGTCGACCAGAACGCGCCCGGACGACAGCGAACCGAGCGTGATGAGGAGGGCTACCAGGGTGACCGGGTGACCGAGAGCGACGGCAAGGGACGCGAGGCCCAGCCCTGCGAGGCGAGCAGGGCCGAGTCGCCCGCGCGAGCGGAACCAGATCGAGAGCGCGACGAAGAAGAACACCAGGCTCCAACAGAAGCTCGTAAACCCCATGTAGAACGTGTAGCCGAACAGGAACGGAAAGATGCACAGCGCAAAGCCCCTCGCGCGCGCCGGCGGCGTCAGCAGGTGGCGGAAGGCTAGCGGCAAGGCCAGCACGTAGCCCGAGAGTGCGAGCTTCTCGGCCAAGGCCGGAGAGAAAAGGGCGAGCAAAGGCACGAGCAACCCGTGACCGAGCCAGTTCGGCACGAGCTGCGGATTGGGAAGATAGAACTGTCCGATCACGGCAACCGTGGAGCGTCGCAGGAGGATCGCCGCGTTCTCGAGATGGGCCGGGCCGTCCTGGGTCGGGACGAACGTGAACGCCCACAGGGGAACGAGCTGGAGGCCAAGCAAGGTCCCGAATGCCCAACGCTCCCACCGCGCACCGTCCGCCGCTCGCGCGGTGGCGGCATCCATCTTCGGGGCAGATTGCCGCTTCGACCCCATGTCAGCGCGAGTCCCTATCGAGGTGCCCCACGAGTTGTGGGTCGAGCGCCGACGCGCGAGCGAGGGCCTGGCTCGCCGCCGCCCGATCTCCGGACCGGAGCCGGAAGCGGCTGGCCGCGTACCAGAGATAGGCGCTCGAGGGATTGACCGAGAGAACCTCGTCGATGTCACCGAGCGCGGCGTTGGGGCTGACCACCGATTCGTAGCGAAGGAGCAGGTAGGCGAGGTAGTCCGCGGCGAGGGGGTTCTGGTAGAAGCGGAGGCACCTCGCGATCTCGCTGGCGAGGACGAGAGCCACCGTCGGATCCGCCTCGTACCTCTCGAGAGCCCCGGGATTGGAAGAGTACTGCTCGAGTGCCGCCAGCACCTCCGGCGAGAAGTATCGCAGGGCGTTCGCCTCCAGGAATGCCGAGTTCTCTGGCGAACGCCGCACGACGATGCGGGAGGCGTCGTCCCAAAACACGAGAGCCCACCGATCCGGCGGGAAGACGGCACCGTAGGCAGAACTGGCACCCCAGCGCCGCTCGAGGACCGCATACCCGACGCCGTACTGGTCGAGGACCTTCGGATCCTCGACGGCGGGGGGAAGGTCCTTGAAGAGGACGTGGTGATTGTAGAGGAAGATCGGGCGATCCGGATGGAGGTAGTACGCGAGGTACCCGCCGAAATGCCCGGGGTTGTACATGTTGCCGCGCAGCGAGGACTGGGCCAGGTAGCGCGCCGATCCCACGGGGAAGAGAAGTCCGTTCACCCCGTATCCGAGCGAATAGGGGTTGTCGCCCGCCACGAACTTGAGAAAGACAGTCCAGCCAAGGAGCAGCAGTGCGGCGCCCGTGCCCACACCGCTCGCCAGCCGCCTCGGCGCGGTCTTCACCACGGAGGCGACGAACGTCGCCGCCGCCGGAACAGCGCCTAGCATGGCAAACGGAATGGCGCGGCGGTAGCGAATCGCAAGCGCAAAGAATACCGCCCCGATCATCGTGCGGGTCAGGTCGCCCTTCCTTCCGAGCCAGATCGCCGCCGCCACAAACCCGAACAGGAGCACCCAGAAGATCGGGTACAGCCCGGGAGGCGACCAGTTCCACTCGGCGATGCCGGCCGCCATCGGGTTCGCCCGCAGAAACTCGACGAAGAAGTCGTACTTTCGAATCCCGTAGGGGCTGACGAGGGACAGCCCGACGGAAAGCGCCGACACGAGCGCCATGTCCGGCAGGAGCGACTCATCGACGCCTGACCGTCGTTCGCGCCGCTTCGCGAGCAATTGCTGGACGGCTTCCCCGAACGTGAACACACCGACGTAGAGGAAGCCGTAAACGGCTCCGTGCAACAGGTCCCATGCGGTGAGGACCACGGGCAGGGCGTACAGCCAACGGCGACTGATCCTCCGAGCGGCCGCGGCGGTGAGGAGGTAACCGGTGAGCGAGAAGAGGACCAGGGAGAAGATCTCGGGTCGCTCGCGGTACCGCTCCAGGCCGCCAAGGATGGCGAGAAGCATCAGGACCGCGGCCGCGACCGGCTCGGCTCCGGCGCTTCGCGCCGTCCGGTACGCCAGCCACCCGATGAGGAGAACGAGGGCGGTCTTGAGCACCGCGATCCCGAGAGGGCCGGCTGCCGCGAAGACCACGTAGAGGACGAGCTCGGCCACCCACCCGTGATTCGAAAACGAAACGCCCGTCCGCGTGTACGAGAACACCTCTCGGTCGACGACCCAACGGTCGAGCCACATGGCGCGGCCGTTGGCAACGTGCCAGAAGAAGTCGAAGTCCTGAATGCGCGTGAACGCGAGCAAGCCGGCGCACGCGAAAGTCGCTGCCACTAAGATCTTCCGCTGGGCCGGCGAGTCGAGGATCGTCGAGGCCAATCTCGAGCAGCGCGCGCGGAGCATCAAAGGAGCGGGCATGGTACCGGATCGCCTCTTCGGCCGTCACGGGCATCCCCCCGACCGCCCGGCTGCGCGAACGAGGATGGGGTGGCATCGCGGCCGCTCTGCGACAGGGTACAGTTCGTCGCGGTGCTTGTTTCAGCGGCAGGGCGCGACGCCGTGGCTTCGCTTGCCGTCGCGCATCTTCGCCCGCTCCGCGTCGCAGAGATCGTGCGTTGAACAGGTCTCGCAGAGCGACATGAACCTGTCCTCCGCTTGCAAGAGCATTCGCGTCGCTTCCCGGTCGTGATTCTTGGCCATCGGATCGCAACTGTCGGGGCGGTTACAGGCGCCCACCGCGGCCATGAGGGAGCCCTTCGCGACCTTGAGCTCTGAGCTCACGGCCCTGGTCTTGGGGCTCAAGGCAGCGCCCTCGGGTGGAGTGCTCGAGCCGGCTCCGCGGGACGACGAGGCGGCGGAGAGAAGAGCAAGTGCCACGAAGATCAACATCGCGCGCTTCATCAGTCACCTCCCGCGGAGTTGCGAACCAGGGTCGGAGCACGTCCGCCAGCGGCAGCGCCGGCGGTCTTACCATGCGAAGCAGGTGGACGCTACCGTGCCCCCGGCGCGCTCTCGGACGCTCTTCGTCCTCGAGTCGCCCGCCTCGCCGGCTCCCCTCCGCGCGGGAGGCGCGCCGGCAAGACGCCGGAGCAGGGGCTATCGAGAGCCCCGGTCGCCGAGGTCGTAGACGCTCCAGTCATCGACGATTGAGATGGTGTTCACCCCTCCCTCCGTCGCCAGCCGGTTCAGGAAACCCCGAAACCGCTCGTCCCAGCGACAGATCACGAACCGAGCCCCGAACGCCTGGCGAATGATCTCCGCGGCGAAAGGGGGCGCCTCTCGCGGGAGCCGGTACCACAGGCGATAGAGGTCGGGATCCTTCGCGTAGAAGAACGTCGGGTCGAGCGCCACCATGAACCGACGCTCCGGTAGCGCCAACATGAGTTCCCCGGTGTGTCCCCAGTCGCAGGTGAACACCTGCGAGCCGGGGGGAATGCGTTGGCGCAGCGTCGTCGCCAGCGAGGCGGGGATGCGCTCCGTTTCTTCGTGGAGCCCGGCGAGCATGGTCGCGGTCGGCCACGCACTGTAGAGGGCGCACCCCGCCAGTAGGGACAGCACCCATCCACGTCTGGGGTGCCAGGCGAGAGCGAGCGCCGTGGAAGAGAAGGGGACGAAGTATTCGGCGAACCGGGCCGTCCGGATGGTCGCCGTACCGAAGGCCAGCGTTGCGGCCGCGAAGGCGAGCGGGACGGCGTTGCCGCGGCGGTCGCGCCAGGCGAGCAACGCCGCGGCTGCGGCCATCCCAGCCGGCACCGCGAGCCACCTGATCCACTGGCCCATGGAGAAGGGCTCGAATTCGAGGCCGAGCTCGAAGCCCTGCAGACCCGCCCAAGCGTTCCGAACGAGCACCTCGGAAAGCACGAACCAGGCCAGGCGAACCACTTGGAGCGAGTTCGGGTGGAAGGCCACACCCACCGCCATCCCTGCAACCGCCGCGGCAAGCGGCCTCCACCCGGGACGCTCGCCCGAGATCCAGCGCGCCACCTCGGCGACCAGGACCAGGGCAATGGGCAGGTGCCAGGCGACGTAGGCCCAGGGGTAGATCGCCGACGCGGCGAAGAGAAGGAGAAGCACCCGGCGAGAAGCGGCCCAGAGGACGAGGATGGCGAGGGCAATGGAAAGGAGATGCGGCCGGACGATCGAGAAACGGTAGACAAACACGCTCGAGGCCGCGAGCGGCAGAAACGCCCAGATCCCGGCAAGCTCGATCCGTTCCCGCCGGAGCACGAAGAACGCCGCCAGGAGCGCCGCGGCCCCGCAGATGGCGCCGGCGACATGGGCTGCGGCGGTCCAGGATAGCCCCCGGGTGGCCGCAAGCAGGAGGTGAAAGAGGAGTTCCTTGTCGGCGTAGTGGTCCGCGAGCCAGGAAAAGGGCGTCCAGGGAAAGGCGTGCAGAACGCCGTGGTCGCGGATGAGCCACCCGACCGCCACGTGGTAGGCGCTATCGGCGTCGAAGGGCGCGCCCAAGTACAGGTGCAGGCCGGCGGGCACGGCGATCAAGAAGGAGGCCCAAACGGCGTCGACGCATCGCGGCTGGCCTTCTTTCTCCGTCATCGGGAGAGCGCCTGGTTTCCAGCGTCGGTCAAGGGCGAAACCAACCCTCCGGGCCTTGGGGCGTGGCCGTCAAGTCGAGGATCACTACGCTAGCCGGGAAGCGGAGTTCAAGGGGGTCTCGCCCGTTCACCGGCTTCCCGCAGGACTGGGATGTTTCGCTTCCCCGCTCGTGCACTATCGTGCCGTCCACCGGGCCTGAGGGGGGCCCGGACGCACCTTGCAACGGTCTTTGGAGCGGCATGCGGCCGAGTGCATCTCGGTCGACCGTGTGCTACCTTCCGCGCTCCTTCGGGCGAGGAACCATGAAACGACTTCTGTTCGCTGCTGTCATCACGTTTGCCTATGTTCCCGCACCCGCCGCCGAGTCGCTCGGCGACGCAAGTGAGCTTGCGCGCGTGTTCGTTCCCAGGGACTCCTGGGAACAGGTCGTCGCGAGCCTGGCGCAGAACGTCCAGGCGCGGCTCCAGAGTCATCCGGGGTCGAACCTGCACTATCCACCCGACTTCTCCGCCAAGGTCCGGGCGGAGATCGAATCGGCCTTGCCGTACGACACGGTTGTCGCGATGAACGCGAAGGAGATCTCCGCGACCTACTCGGAGGCGGAGGTGAAGGAGCTGCTAGCGTTCTACCGTTCCCCGGTTGGCCAGAAATTCCTGAGGGTGAGCCCGAAGGTCACGGGCAAAGTCGCCATGGAAGCAGAGCAGCGCGTCAACCAGAAGATGCCCGACATCATGAAGCGACTGGGAAAGCTCGCGCAGCCAGCAGGTGGTCCGGCGACCAAGGACAGCGCCAAGTAGGCTCGCACGGTTCCCACCTACGCTCGTTCGGCACATCGGCTGCCCAACCTCGGGCAGTCCGCTGCTCCTCCACGCCCTCCTCCGCGGGCGGACGCCGGCGTTCATTGCCGCCATCTGCAGGTCCTACCTTTGCTCTGCCGGCTGCAGGGACCGTCTGCGAACGAAGAGGAACTGGACGCCGTGATAAGGTTCCGCCGCAATCCACTCTGCTTCACTCAGCGGAATCGAGGGCTGCGGGAGTCCCCATGAGGCCCAGGAACCCGGCTCGACATAGATGAGGCACGGCCATGGATCGGGGCCGAAGAAGGGACGCACCTCCATTCCCGCCTCCATGGCCTGCCAGGTGAGCGGGTAGTCCCAGCCCGACTCCCCCATGAATATCCCGATGCGGCGGCAACCCAGCTGCCTTGCCGCCCGAAGGGTGCGAAGCTGAGGCTCGCGCGTGCGCTCCGCTCCAAAGGTTCGGTAATAGGACTCTTCGATGGCGCCGGGCCTCGCCAGCAGCGGAGGCCGGGCGTAGTTGCCTGCCGCCATGAGCAGCGCGAGGGCAAATGCGACGAGCACGGCCACTTTCATGCTCCATAGGACCCAGCGCAGCCGCCTTTGGGTCGGTGTGGTCCCCAGCACTCCGAGGAACATGGGCGACAGCGCGAAGAGCGGGACCTGGAGGCGGGAGGCATAGGCGTTGTCGCGAAAGACGGCATGAAAGAGGACCCAAGCCACGGCGAGTCCGGATACGGCCCAGCGAGCTCGACGGGGAATCGATCGCATGCGAGCCGCGGCCATGCCCAGAGCGCACACGGCGAGGACGGCGTGGACCGGATTGCCGGCGAAGTCCTCCTGCGGGACGAGCGGACCGAGCTGTCCGATGAGCGCGGCCGATGCATGCGGGAACGGCACGGGCCCGACGGCCGCAAGCCAGCCCTCCGGCGTCGGCACGCTCCGGGCCATACCTCGGATGGAGTTCTTCATCCTGTCGGCCAGGTCATCCAGCGGGCCATACGTAAAAGCCGAAACGACGGAGGGATTCTCCTGCAGCGCGGCGGCGCGCCGACTCTCCAGTCCGCCGAGGAGGATCGGCACGCAGGCCCCGACTGCAATCGCCCACACCCGGAGCCTCCGCGGAACAGCCGTAGTCCATCGAAGGACGGTAATCGCGAGGAACGGCAGGGCGGCGACGACCGCCGTCGCCTTGACGAGGGCGGCGGCAGCGAGCACGGCGCCAAGGACAACGGCTCGGGGGATGGCATCGGCCCGGGGCCGACCCCGAAGAAACGGAAGAATCGAAGCGATGGTGGCAACCGCCATCGCGGCCGCCAAGGCGTCGTTCTGCGTCGAGCTCGCCTGCAGGAGCCCAATCGGCAGGCAGGCCATGAGCGGCGCAGCAAGGGCGGCGATGGACTTCGGGGCTCCCGCCAGCCGGGCGAGTGCCGGTGCGGATAGCACGACGAGCGCGAACGCCCAGAGCTGGACGAGGGCGGAGAGCCTATCCGAGCCCGCGATCCCTTGGAGGAGGAGGACGAGGTACTCCGCTCCCGGCGCCATGGCGGTCTGCCGCAGCGAGCTCGTCGGATACCTTGCTACCGATCCGTACTGTATCCAGTGCGCCACACGCGCAAGGTGGTACTCCATGCTGTCGCCGTTGTTGGGCGGGTACCTGAAGGCGCTCAACATCACCAAGGCGAGGAGCGCGCCGAGGACGAGCGTTCGCAGATCGACGCGAGGCATGAGCTCCCGACCGATTCTCGCGGCGAGGCTCCGCGCCGCGGCCGGCCACATGACCAGCGTCGCAGCGACGAGGGCCACATGGGGGAGGAGCAGCCCGACTCTCGTCACGGCGCCAAACGGAGAGAGCAGGTTCAGGAGGCAAACCTCGAAACAGACGAACAGCGCGAGAGCCACCGTGCCCGCCAACGCGAGCGAGACTCTCACTGCCTTTTGGGCAAGAAGCAGGAGCGCGAAGAAGGTCGCCACGAACAGGGCGCCGGCGACCGCGAGCCATGTTGGGCTAGACGTGAGCACCGGCTGTCCTTACTCGTGTCGCGCGGTCCGTTCGAGCAAAGTGGGGCGGTCGTTGCCTTCCGGTGTTGTCAGCTGGCCGGAGTTGTCACTTCGCGGCGACTTGATCCGCTTCCAGGCCGCTTCGCCGCCATGCCTCGCAGCGCTTGTCAAACTGCGCTCGCTCGTCGAGCAGCCGCGCCGTCGCAAAGGTGCTCCAGGTGCCATTGCGCTGCGCTTCTAGGTCCTCGTAACGTGCCTGCGCCAGCGCCGAGGCGCCCAACTGTTGAGGGTAACGCCCCGCGGCGCACGCTGCCTTTTCTCTCTCCTCCGGCCCTGCCTTCAGCGTGGGCCGCGTCGCGGCTGGTACCGCGCAACTGGAGAGCGCGAGTCCGGAAACCGCGATTGCGGCGCAGAGGATCCGTCCCATCGTGGGCATCCTACCCCCGCCGCTCGTGCCTGCCCAATTCGCGAAAACGCTCTTGCCATATTATGTGGGCAGACCCTGTCGACGTCAGAGTGGCTCGCGCAGGTTTCAAAGCCTGACAGCCTCTTCCCCTCTTGCCACGGGGATCGACGCCAAGGACGCTGCAGCCTGGCCAGCAGGGGCAGGCTCGGATTCGGCGACGACCGGACCGGCACACGGGGGAGCAGCGCAAAGGCCCCGAGAAGGCGGAGGGCACGAGCCGTCGACGAGATCCAGTTTCTCGAAGCCGCTCCTGCAACCATTCCTCGGACGAGCGCGCCGCGGCGGTCCGCCAACTCGGCCCGTCACCTTCCCGCGCGTTCGGTCGCGGAATCATGGATGGCCACGCGGAATATCGACACCCCGCGCCGGCCGGCCTGCGCTACGAACACCTTCCCGTCCGCAACCACCAGCTCGAGCGGGCTGATGAGGCGCCCCTCGCCCCATCCGCGATAGCCGAACTCACCGATAAACTCGAACCGTGAGTCGAAAACCATGACGACCGCGCGCAGCAGGTCCGTGACGTAGACGTTGCCCTGCTCGTCTCGAGCGATCCCACCCGCGATGTTGAACTTGCCAGGCGTGCTCCCCTTGGTGCCAAAGGGCTGTACATTGCCAGACGGAGACACGACGTAGGCCTTGAAGATCGAGGGAATCGTGAAGAGGAGGTTACCCGATGCATCGACGTTGAAGCTCCTCATCACGACCGCGCGCTCTAACTTCTCCTCGAACTTGATGAGCTTGTGGAAGTCGTACGAAGTGACGCACTTTCCACTGGTGTCGGTCACGAGCACCTTCATGGTGGCGTGATCGACGATGAAGACCTTCCCGTCCGCGTAGCGGAGCCCCGTGGGGCTAAAGTCTGCGGTGAAGCCATCGGGAACGTCGTGTGGCTCGACCGCGTCGAGGAGTTCCCCCCGAAAGTCGGTGTGGAGGATCAACGTCCGATCCTTCTTTCGCGCGAGGAGCAGGAGGTCGCCATCCTCGCGCACGGCGACGCCCATGATGTACCCCGTCTCCTCGTCGCCTCCGATGCGCTGGAGCTCCATCCCGTTGTCTTTGTAGACGCGGACCGCTCCCTCGGAGCTATCGGCGACGAGGAGCTCGTGATGCTCGCGGTCGTAGGCCAGTGTGACCCAGCTCGAACGGATCGTTCCATTCACGTCCGCCAGGCCGAAGAGGTACCTCGCCTCGAGGGTCTTCGCATACGCGTTCCCAGCGAAGGCAAGGGAAACCGCCGTGAGCAGCGAAGCGCGAAGTGCGTGACGCATGTTGAAAGCTTAACCCCGCCCGCTTGGGAGACAGTTCGAGCCGAAGCGAATCCGCTGAGCCAGCTGCATGTAAGGTGCCATCAGCTTCCGCTCATCCGAACGGTCGCCCAGCCCTCCTCCGGCGGTAGCAAGCAGGGGTATGGTCTCGAGCGAGTGATGGGCGCTGCGAGCTTGGCCCACCTCTATGACCTCCCTAGGGCAT
>Ga0335081_10011330_pt1 | contig 14415 bp, 12 predicted proteins | sample Lox_Sample_35_FD_206713 | JGI IMG/M metagenome (GOLD analysis project Ga0335081, IMG submission 206713) | Soil microbial communities from Loxahatchee National Wildlife Refuge, Florida, United States - Lox_Sample_3.5 | ecosystem: Environmental > Terrestrial > Soil > Wetlands | place: USA... | reverse complement strand
GCCGAGAAGGCGCTCAGCAATGAGGGTGATATCGAAACCAAGGGCCTCACCTTTCGACACAACTTCGAGCGCGAACTCGAACGATTTGTCCGCTCCGCCATCACCTCGCGTTTTGACTTGCCGCACCCCCTCGTCCATCGCTGGCTCGGCGCGGATCGTGTGCGGTAGCGGTGTCCAAATGCCTAGCCGCATGGGTGAAGGGCCGCACTTATAAGTCGCGTCATTGAGGCCTCGCCAGGCAGGAGTTGCTGAACTACCTGCGGCGAGCATAGTGCCGCTTGGGCCAAGCGTGAAGATGTTCCCAAGTATGTCGGCGATACGCAAACTGCACGGATGGTTTTGCGGATCGTCCGATTAGGGGCATTATTCGCGCGGCCCGCGACTTCAGTAGTTTCGATGTGGCCATCAGGGCGATGTGGAGGGTCAATCATGATTGTCCGTTACGAATCCGATGGCTCAATTGTGATGATTACCCAAAACGATCACGCCCAGCTTTCCGGGCTATTTGCTGCGCACTGGGGTAACAAGGAATTTGAGAAGCCGCGGCCGTACGGTTCAATGGTGCGTGCTGCGATGTTTCACGATCGCGGCTGGATCCGCTACGAAACGGGTCCGCAGCTTAATTCGGAAACCGGCAAGACCCCAAACTACAGAGAAGTTCCCAGCGATCGCGCCCAGCTCGAAGCGTTTGAATGGGCTGGCGACTGGCTGTCCGACATCGATGCCTACGCCGGGTTGATGATTGCCAGACACAGGACCGGCCTCTGGCAGAGGCGCTACGGAGTTATCATCCATCCACCCGCGATTCAGCGCGGAAGATTGCCGGGAGACATAGAGGCATTCATCGCCCGCAGCGAGGCAAAGCAGAAAAGTGCAGCAGCGAACCTTGATCAGCTAGAGTTGACCGTCAACTACCACCTGCTTCAGGTGTGGGATATGATGTCACTCTATATTTGCAGCAACGAACTGCTTAAGCCGGACCGCATCGAGCCGGTGCCTGTCTCTTACACCGTTCAGCAGGGTATTGCCATGACGCTTACACCGTTAGAAATGCAAACGATCGGCCTTGATCCTTATCCATTCGATCAGCCGTACCTCACCACCAATGTGATCTTCCGACGCCTAACGGAAACTAGGTTCGAGGATTCCGCTGAACTGCAGTCGACATACTTCAAGACGGCGCCGCAAATCACTTCATTTCAACTGGTGCCGCACGCCGCGCGGCGATAAGGCCCACCGAAAAGTTTGCATCTAGCATTTGGGTGATAGCTAATCCGAGTCGAAAAGGGCGACGGTCGCTCCGGTATTGCCGCCCGCCGCCATGTCGGGGCATGTACTGACGGCGGCGAGTAATTCCATCTCAGCGCGAAGCGTCACATAGGCCCCCGGAGCTTTCGGCCGGATCGACGAGTGTTCAAGTTCGCCTGTATCTGGGTGAATGATCATATGCTGAAATATGTTGAACGGGCTTGGCACGTCTTCGATCGTAATCTCGTAGGGCGCCAGAGCGGTGCCGAGATTCTCGGTGCAGCCGCGTGGCGGCATTTCGGATAGGGGACGTCCGTAGGTTTGCTCCCAAATGCCTTTAGCTGCGGCGAGTTCGTGCCGCTTCCGACTACACATCCCTTCCTGAAGATCGTGATGGCCTTCCTTGAACGTGTCCTCAACGATGGTCATCATCGTATTGTTAAGCTTAGAGATGAGCTGGTCCCCGGTCGATATGAAGATTTTGCGTTGGTTCGCTTTGGTGCGTGCCTGATCAAATCGTTCGCGAAGGTTTTGCCGGTTGAAGCAAACGAAATCGATAATGGTTTGCGACGTGATGCGGATGGACTGTCCAGTCTTCACGTCGAAAGCAAAACCGATATTGCGCGGCAGTTGCCGCTCCCACAGCACGGTTTTTGTCATTTGGCCCTCATATGTATTTGTGCCCTGCCGTTCTGAGCGTCTGCGCACGCTATTCGGCAATCGCTTTGGCAGCTTTGGCGACCACATCGGGTGGAATCGCGTAAAGTTGATCCACCAACTCTTCAATAGTCGGAGCGCTCATTGGCGATATGTCCATGTTTTGCTTGGCTGCCTCGGACAACAATTCCGGATCCTTCATCGTCTCGACAAATGCTTGTACAAGCGCCGCTTTGCGGTCCTGCGGAATACCCGGCGGTGCTGCGAACGGTCGGCCGATGGCTTGCGGCGCAAAATGCAGGTAAAGAATCTGCTTCTTCTCGGGATCGTTGATCAGGTCGAGTGCGAGCGGCACATCCGGCAGGTCAGGATCTTTTTTCAGCGCCGCCTGAACCAGGATATTGACGTATTTTTCTTTAACCCAGGTCGGGTGTGCGACTTTAATCGTTCCCCACGACAGCCCGCAAATGCCATCGACTTCTCCGCGCTCCATTGCGAGCGTAATCTCGTTCGTGCCGGGATAGCCAGAGACGAGCTTTATCTTGGCGCCGAAGATGTTCTTGTACAAATGTGCGTAAATATCGGAGTCCGCCGCTGCGAACTGGCCGCCCATGATTACCGGCATGGTAAGCATATCTTGAAACGTCTTCACTGCCGACTTGGCGCCGGTGAGGCAAAGGCTGGTGTCGCCCGACATACTGCCGATCCAGCTAAATTTTCGGCCATCGAAGCTTGCGGCGCTAGGCGTGACCAGGGGCATGGTGGGAATGCTGCGCGAGAAGGTCCCGATCACCGATCCGTCCTTTGCGGCCGCCGAATAAAGGTAGTTGCTGGCGCGCAGCCCGCCGGCGCCGGGCATATTCTCCGGAACGATAGTGGGATTGCCGGGAATGTGCTTGCCGAGGAAACGAGCGAGCAGCCGCGCATAGAGGTCGTAGCCACCGCCTACGCTGTAGGAAATTAGCAACGTGACGTTCTTGCCGCGATAAAACTCCTCAACGCTTTCTGCCGGGGCAGGGCGGGCAAAGGCAAGGAGGAGGCCAAGAGCCAAAAGCGCGGACGCTTTAAGCTGCGATGCTCCACGTGAAAGCTCATGCATGACTCGATATACCCGTGACTCCAGCGATCGCTCGTTTGCGGCTAGCGATTTTGCGCAGTTCGTTCGCGCATGACAAGTCATCGGAAATTGTGGCTTGGCAACGTGGCTAAGCGACGCTGGAAAAGGTAAGCCACCTCGCCCATACTCGAAATGTCAGGACAGGAATTTACCCGGCACGACACCACATGACAGAATCGCCACACGGCCCCGACGCCATTGCCCAACAAATTGCCAATTCGGCCGCCTCCTGCGGCATTTCCCTAGTAGCTACCCTGCCGGATGGATGGATCACACCGCTCATCACGAGGTTCGCCAGTGATCAACGATTTCGACATGTGGCGGTGAACCGTGAGGAAGCGGCGATCGGGCTGTGCTCCGGAGCCTTTTTCAGCGGAATCGGCGCGCTGGCGCTGATGGGCGCCTCTGGCTTCCTCACCTGTGTCTATGCCATCACCAAGATCAATTATACCTATCAGATTCCACTGCTCATCGGGATCACCCTGCGCGGCCGCCTAGGTGACAGCGCCAAATTCCATCAATCGAATGGTCTCTATCTAGAGCCGGTAATTGCTGCCATTGGGATGCCGTTCGTTCCGATCGAACGGGGTGAGCACATCGATCGCTTGGCCGGGGCATACCGGCACAGCCGTGTCATGTCGCGTCCGGTTGTAGTGGGCTTCACGCGCGAGGTTCTAAGGGGGGAGGCATGATGAGTTTTGAAGCCTGCTTTCGTCTGCTCGCCGAGCGCTTGAAAGACGATGTTGTCGTGACGTCCGCTGGGAACTGCTCAGAATTATGGTGGGAAATCATCGGCGATGCCGAGCGGGTGTTTTATCTCGAAGCCTCGATGAGTCTGGCATCGCTGTTTGCAGCGGGTATTGCAATGGGATCACCGAAGCGTACGGTAGTTGCGTTTAGCGGTGACGGCGCGTTTTGCATGAATCCAGGCATGTTGCTCGTTGAACGTCAGCTGGCCTTGCCCAACCTCAAGCATTTTGTCGTCGCTAATGGCCACTATGGATCGACAAACGATCTGCCCCATCCGTTCGGCGAATTGCTTGACTATGCTGGCGTAGCGAAAGCGTCGGCTGTCGAGCGCATCTACGAATTCGCGACGCTTGATGGTCTAGCGCAAGGTCTCGACGACATGATCCGTCGTCCCGGCTATGCCTTTGCAGTCTTACACGTTGCGCCGCTTGGTCGGCACGCCTCCTCGCCCCCGCTTGACGGCCCTGAAGTCAAGTTCCGCTTTGGGCGCTATTTGGAGCGAACCGGAGGCCCGCAGATATTCGACGCACCACTGAAACCCTGATGGGATGGGGTCACTGGATATTGGGCACGCGGAATGCGCAGTAAGCGGTAGCGCGAAGGCACTGCAGACCAGCAGAGAGATACCGGCAATACGCGACGGACAGAGGTAAGATCCCGCTCGGCGCACCCATTCCTAAGGTGTGTTATGCTTTTCTCGGACCGTAATACCATTTGCGAAGTTGCAAATAAGTGATCGGCTCATAAAGGGCTGGCCGCTCCGGGCCCCGGCAGGTGGGCAATACCTCGATCAGAGCGTCGCCGCTTGGTCCAAAAAACACCGGTATAGAATAGCGATCGACCGTATTCGTGTTGATTACGCGGTGTTTAGTCGACAAGTACTCATTGTTGGTCCAGCGTACGATGAGATTGCCAGTGTTCACCACGAGCGTGCCCGGGACGGGTTCGACCGCACGCCAATGACCCGACGGCATCCGCACGGCAAGACCGGGGATGTCTTTCTGTGCCAGAAACGTCATCATAGCGTTATCGGTATGCGGAGCGATGCCGTACTGCCGTTCGCCGACCTGTTCTTGTGGCGGGTAATACAACAGGCTCATGGTGAGGTGAGGAGTGGCGAAGAATTTGTCAAAGTAGTCTGGAGGCAGTTTTAGCGAAGTCGCCCACAGGGGAAGAAACTGGCGCCCCAATTTTTCGATACGAGCATGATAGTGGCTCAAGGTCTCCTTAAAGCCAGGCAAATTCTCGGGCCAAATATTGACCCGCGCCCGCCTTTCCTCGTCGGTCATGCTAAGCCCACCGGAACCGCCCTCGCGATTGATAGAGAACCTGGCGACAAGGTTCGGTTTTGCATTCGCGATGATGTTAATGTTTGTGTTCTGATACTCATCCTTGAAAGACGGCTGGTAGCCAGACCTGAAGCTTCCAGTGTCGAAATAGGGAATTGCCTTCTTGGTCGCGATCGGTAGCGCGTGAAAGCGCTCCGATTCTTCAAATACCCGATCGATGAGATCTGGCGGAATGCCGTGTCCTTTGAGATAGAAAAAGCCGACCGTCTTGCTGATGTCGCGCAATTGGACGGCAACACTCTCGCGGGCGCTGGGTTGGCCACTTAGATAGGCGCCAATATCGAGGGTCGGTATTTCTTCATCCGAATCCGGATGATCCATCAGATAAACGGCTTCCTCATCATCCCGGATGTCGCCGCGAACATCGTGCCCTTTCGTAGTTAGCGCTTCCATCTCGGGTTCCTCCAAGGTGCTCAGCCTTTCGCCGGGTAAACCTACCATCGGCGCGATGCGCCCACCACATACGAACTTGGTCGATTCGCTGCCCGGCTTTTCCCAACTCCAGCCGAAATCTAGCGACGCTCCCGCTTTTAACGCAAACATACTGCCGCAGCGAACCTGCTAATTGAGCTCTTCGGATGGTCACAGGCGCAGCAAGCGTTCTGCATTGCCGTGCGCGATACGCTCTTTATCTGCGGCACTGGCCGGAATCTGATCGAAAAACGCCCGCGCCCACTGCATGGATTGATAGGGGTAGTCGGCCGAGAACATAATCCGATCAAAGCCCCCAAGCTCCAGGAATAGGTTGAGGTAAACTGGCATGTAGTTCATGCCGGAGAAGGTGTAATGCACGTTCTCCTTGAGATAGGAGCTGATCGGGCGCTTCAGTTTAGTGGTTGCCATCGGGATTATGTCGAGACGCTGAAAGAAAAATGGCAGTCCCTCGCCCATGTGCCCGATAATGAACTGGAGCTTGGGGAAGCGATCGAACACCCCTCCGCAGACGATGCGGATCATGTGTACCGCGGTCTCCATATGCCAGCCCCAGGCACCGCCAGCGAGCATATCGGTCACCATTGGCGTGAAGCCACCATAGGAGACGTCGATCACTGCCTGCGGGGGCGGTGTCGGATGCAAGTAGATCGGGACATTGAGCGCCTCGGCGCACTCTAGAATCGGCCAGTAGAACTGGTTGTCGAGATACCGGCCCTTGTTATGGCCGTTGATGACGGCGCCCTTAAAGCCCTGCTTGACCCGGTGCTCCAATTCCTCGACTGCCTGCTTCGGCGCGCCGGTCGGTACCGCGGCGAAGCCGGCGAAGCGGGTCGGATGCTTCTTCACAGCGTCGGCGAGATAGTCATTGGTATCGCGGGCCATTACGACGGCATCGGCCGGCTCCATCTGCTCGACACCCGGTGCCGACAGCGAAAGCACCTGCATATCGATACCGGCTGCGTCCATCTCCGCGATCCGCTTTTCCCCGATGTCGCAGAGCCGATCGAGCACCAGGAGGTATCGGTCCCCGATCTTTTCGGCGCGCTCTTTGACGAAGCGCGCTGGCCCGTCGAAAAAGGCCGGCGTTGCAAAATGTTCCTCGAGCGTGATGGTGCGCATCAATTGACGGTCCTATCTTGCTGTGAAATCCCGGCTAGGCCTTAACAGAGGGCAGTCCAAATCATGGTAGAATCGGCTGTCCGTCCGGCCCCATTTTGCCCTTGAAGGCGACGTAACCGCCGTCAATCAGCAGATCCGTCGCGGTTACAAAAGCGGCCTCATCGGAGGCGAGGTAGAGCGCGCCTGCGGCGATCTCCTCGGGCTCGCCCGGGCGATTAAGCAAGTGCCGAGGCCCGTTGATCACGCGGGCCTTGTCCTTGCCGCCACTGCGCTCGCTCGATCGCTCTGTCAAAATAAAGCCCGGCGAGATCGTATTAGCGCGAATGTTATCGACGGCATGGTCCATAGCCAGGATGCGGGTGAAATGAATGAGCGCTGCTTTGGTAGTGCAGTAGGGCGAGCGCAGCGCCACGCCGAGATGGCCGAGCTGCGAGGCGATGTTGATAATGCACCCGCCGCCGGCGCTGCGCATCTGCGGCACACCGTATTTGCACATCAAAAACGCCCCAGTCAGATTGACGGCGATGGCGTCGTTCCATTCCTTGAGCGAAGGCGTCTCGACCGTCCCGTCGGGCGTGACTGTGGCGGCGACATTGACCAGCGTGGTGAGCTTGCCGAAGGCTTCAATGGTACCGGTCACAGCGGCTTCGGCGCTGGCCTCATCAGCGACGTCGACGATTAGCGCCTTTGCGCGCCCTCCGTTGCCACCAATGACGCGGGCTGCCGCGTCCGCTTTAGCGCGGTCGAGATCGGCAATGGCAACCGCGGCGCCTTCCGCTGCGAACAGACGCGCGATGGCCGCGCCAATCTCGCCGCCTCCACCACTGACAAGCGCTACTTGGCCGGCTAACCTCGCTCCTGTCGTCATGACAATGCTTCCAACGTTTCGCTGTTCAACTTGCGAGGCGCCCTAACTAGCGGCCTCTGCCGTCGACGCGTCAATCGCGTCACCAAGCCGTTCGACAATGACGTCGACTAGCGACTCGGTCACGATAAAGGGCGGAGCCAACAGTACATGATCGCCTCCCTCGTCCCCGACAGTTCCTCCCATTGGGTAGACCATGAGGCCGCGGCGCATTGCCTCGCGTTTGACTTGTGCATGCAGTTTCAGCTTGGGGTCGAAGGGAGCTTTGGTACCGCGATCGGCGACAAGTTCGACGCCTTGAAATAGTCCGCGCCCGCGCACGTCGCCAACGAAGGGGTGGTTGTCAAACCGCTCCTTTAGGCGGCGCGAAAGATAGGCCCCTTGTTGGCGTACGTTGTCCAAAAGTTTGTCCCGGCGTATCACTTTCTGCACGGCTAAAGCTGCCGCGCAGGCTAACGGATGGCCCATATAGGTATGGCTATGCTGGAAAGCGCCTGAACCGCTGGCAATTGTCGTGAATACCTTTTCCTGCATGAGCAAGGCCCCAATCGGCGCATAGCCACCACCAAGTCCCTTCGCAATCGCCATCAGATCTGGGCTGATCCCTTCCTGCTCGCAAGCGTGCAGGGTGCCTGTGCGCCCCATACCGCACATCACCTCGTCGAGAATGAACAGGATACCGTGGCGATCACAGATTTCGCGCACGCGCTTGAAATAACCAGGTACGGCCGGAACCGCGCCGAGAGTGGCTCCGACTACCGTCTCGGCGACGAAGGCAATGACATTGCCGCCGCCAAGCTCTTCGATTTTGGCATCAAGCTCTTGAACTAGGCGCTCGCCATACGCTTGCGGCGTCTCATCGGCTCGCCGGCCACGATACTCGTAGACGGGCGACACGTGGTGGGTTTCGATTAGTAACGGGCCGAACTGCTGCCGCTGCCATTCCCGGCCACCCACGGCGAGAGCGCCGAGCGTGATGCCATGATAGCTCTGGCGTCGCGCAATGATGTATTTCCGTTGTAGCTCGCCTCGTTCGACGAAATATTGGCGCGCGAGCTTGAGTGCCGCCTCCACGGCCTCCGAGCCACCGCTGACATAGAAGACGTGACCGATGCCGTGCGGAGCGTGCGCAATCAGATCGTCAGCCAGCTCCTCAGCAGTCTGTGATGTAAAGAAGCTAGTATGAGCATAGGCCAGTCGGTCGAGTTGCCCGTGCATAGCGGCTAGTACGTCTGGATGCCCATGCCCGAGACACGACACCGCAGCGCCTGAGGAGGCATCGATGTATTCCTTCCCAGTGCTGTCGCGGACGATGACACCCTGAGCAGTGGCTGCGATAGGGTAGGAATGACCAGTTTGGCGATGGAGGATGTGGGTCATGATTTTCTACGATTGACGGGTCCAATATGTCCGCAAACGATCCGAAGCGATAGTCTACAATAACTGCACTTCAATAAGGGGCACTCCGCGTATGGCTTGGCGGATTGGCGTCGACATTGGTGGGACCTTCACCGACGTTGCCATGGTCGACGAGACCACAGGCCGTATCGGGGTGGCGAAAGTGCCAACCACGCCCGCGGCTCTCGCCGACGGCGTATTACGGGCTCTTGAGGCGGCAATGAGCCGTTACCGTTTGACCTCCGCTGAGGTCGGGCTCCTCTCGCATGCGACTACCGTCGTAACGAACGCTATTCTTGAGGAGAAAGGAGCGCGCGCGGCGCTGATTACAACACGCGGCTTCCGTGACGTTCTGGAGTTGCGGCGATCGGCCCGTGCCAATCTGTACGACCTGTTTCAGGACGCGCCAGCAACACTCATTCCACGGCGCCGCAGATTTGAAATCAGCGAGCGTATCGGCGCGGACGGTACAATCGTCGTCCCGCTTGTGGAGAGCGATATCGATGGCCTCATTTCTACACTGAAGGCTGCTCGAGTCGACGCAGTCGCGGTGTCGTTGCTATTCAGCTTCCTCAATCCGAAGCACGAGCAACAGCTGGCCTCTCGTCTGCGAGCTGCGCTGCCGGACGTGGCAGTTTATGCGTCGTCCGATGTTTTGCCCGAAATCAAGGAATTCGAGCGCACTAGCACGACGGCGGTCTGCGCTTACGTCGGGCCGATCCTCTCCTCCTATCTGGCGCGTTTGGAGGAGGTCGTTCGTAGCCGAGCACTGCCGCCACTCTACTTGATGGGATCGAATGGCGGCATTCTCGAAGCTGATGAGGCCATTGCGGTGCCGGCGACGGCGGTGGAGTCCGGTCCGGCGGCCGGTGTGGTCGCGGCGTCGCTGGTGGCACAGCAAACGGGGCGTCAAAATCTCATCTCGTTCGACATGGGTGGAACGACCGCCAAAGCGAGCCTAATCCGTGGCGGTCGGTACGAGACCACAGCAGAATACGAGGTCGGTGGCGGATCAAGTATGACGCGGGCAACGAGCGGAACAGGCCATCCGATCCGCCTGCCGGTTATTGATCTTGCCGAAGTATCCGCCGGCGGCGGATCGATTGCCTGGATCGACCGGGCCGGGTCACTTCGCGTGGGGCCAAAGAGTGCGGGTGCCGAGCCAGGCCCGGCCTGCTACGGGCGCGGCGGCACCGAGCCGACTGTAACCGATTGCAATCTTCTGCTCGGCTATCTGGACCGGCGTTCGTTGCTCGCCGGAGATCTCTCAATCGATCATGACGCTGCGGCATTGGCTGTTCGGTCTCGGGTCGCCGAACCATTGCGGATCGATGAACGGGCGGCCGCAGCCGCTGTCGTCGATATCGTCAATCACGCAATGGCGGAAGCGCTCAAGATCGTCTCGCTGCAACGTGGATATGATCCTCGTGACTTCGCGCTTACTGCTTTTGGCGGCGCGGGCCCAATGCATGCTGCCGCGCTTGCCGACGAACTCGGCATTGCCGAGGTAATTTGTCCACCCATTCCGGGCGCTTTTTCAGCGCTTGGTCTTATCGGCACCGACTTTAGGCGCGACTATGTGCAGACTCTCCTTGCCACCACTGACACAGCAGACCCCGTAGCCTTTGAGGCTGCGTTCCTTGCACTGGAGAGGAAGGGGGCGGCGATGCTCGACCGCGCTGGTGTTCCCCCGGAGCGTCAGACCTTCGAGCGTTTTGTAGATGCACGTTATCCACGACAATCATACGAACTCCTCGTACAGGTGTCAGGTCCCATCGATCCAACGATGCTGGATAGAATCACTGAGGCCTTCCACGATCGACATCGGCGAACCTATGGTCACGACAATCGCGCCGAGCCGGTCCAGATTGTCAGTATCCGCCTTGCTGCGATTGGCAGACTTCCTCCGCTGGTCGTTCGGGATAGTCCTGGATCCGCCGGAGCGGATGCAATCAAGACCACGCGCCAATTGTGGTTTCGCGAGGCGGGGCACGTGATTGCGACGATCTATGATCGCGGTCGAATGCCTTCAGGGATGGAAGTAGAGGGCCCAGCCGTGATTGAAGCGCTCGAGTCTACCATTCTTGTGCCGCCTGCTTGGAAGGCGAAGATGGATGCCGATGGCTTCGTGCTACTGACGCGAAAGCAAGGCGCCGGGATGCAATAATGAACAATCGAGTCCAGAAAGACGATCCCGCCACCTTCGAGATTGTAAAGAACAGTCTTTACAAAATTGCCGAGGAGATGCGGGTTGTCCTCGCCAAGACCGCCTATTCGCCGATCTTGAAGTCGGCCGGCGACTATTCCTGTGGCGTATTCGACGCGCGGGGTGAGATGGTCGCGCAGGGGCCCGATCTACCCATTCATCTTGGATCAATGCCGGACGCCGTTCGTGCCGTCGTTAGCGTATTTGCTTCCGACGTGCACGACGGCGACGTGTTTGTCCATAACGACCCTTATTTTGGCGGTAGCCACTTGCCGGACGTGAACGTCGTTCGTCCAGCGTTCTATGACGGCAAATTAATCGGATATACCTGTCTGCGGGCACATTGGCCGGATGTTGGCTCTGCTACACCCGGCAGCTACGGCGCAGTCACTCAAATCTTCGGCGAAGGACTTCGGATTCCCGCGTTGCGGCTTATCAGCCGCGGGACGCTGAACGCAGATCTGGCAAAGCTTATTTTGGCGAACGTTCGCACTCCGGACGAGCGTAAAGGCGATCTTGGCGCCCAACTCGCCGCGACGCTGCGTGCGACTGGCCGACTGAATGAGCTCGCACGCCGCTACGGAGGCGACGGACTCATAGGCTACATGGCGCAAGTTATGGATTATTCCGAACGGCTGATGCGTGCGGCTCTATTGGATTTGCCCGATGGCGAAGGCTCCTTTGAGGACTTCTGTGACGGCGACGGCATCGCCGATGATGAGTCTGGTGCAGATGCGCGCTTTCGTATTCGCCTGTCGGTAAAGAAGAGTGCGGATCGGTTGATTGTCGACTTTGCAGGCACGGATCCGCAAGTCAAAGGGCCTATGAACGCGCCGCTCTCGGTTACTGCATCGGGCATTTTTTGCGGGCTGAAGACCGCTGTCGACCCAAGTAATCTCATCCCTCCGAACTCTGGCTGTTGGCGTAGCATCGAAGTAAGAGCCCCCAAGGGTTCGGTTGTAAACGCGGAATTTCCAGCGCCGGTAGTCTATGCCAACCATGAAATATCGCATCGCGTGGCTGATATGGTGATGGGTGCGCTGGTGAATTTCATGCCAGAGCAGGTCATGGCCTGCAGCCAGGGTACGTCGGCGATCCTGACCTTGGGTGGCGTCGATCCTCGCAATAATCGCCAGTATGTGTCGTACGAGACTGTCAAAGGCGGGTTTGGGGCGCGACCCAATAAGGACGGCATCAACTGCATCGCCAGCGGCATTTCCAATACGATGAACACGCCCATAGAGGTGTTGGAGACAGCCTTCCCTGTGCGTGTCGAGAGCTACGAGGTCAATCCTGATTCGGGCGGCGCCGGTCGGTATCGCGGAGGCTGCGGTGCAAGACGCGTTTGGCGTATCTTGGATCAGGCCGATGCCGTTGGAGCTCTCTGCATGGAACGGATGACCTCGCCACCGTTTGGGCTATGCGGCGGCAAAGCCGGCACGCCAGCCGTCGTGACACTTACAACTGCAGACGGCGTGACGCGCCAGCTGCCTAGCAAGGGTGCGTTTGCCGCGCCAGCCGGTGCTGTTATCGACATGATTACGCCGGGCTCAGGCGGCTTCGGCACGGCCTCTGAGCGTGATGCCTCATTGGTCGGCCGCGACCTCCTCGATGGCTACGTGAGCGCCTCGGGGGCGAGGAGCGACTATGGCATCAAAGATCCGGAGAGTTTACGAAAGCTTGCGGCATCGGAGGACGAAGCGTGACTTATATTCCGAACTCGATTGAGGCACGAGACGTCGCAAGCGTCGTGCATATGCAAACCAATCTTCGTAAGCACCAACAGAGCGGTCCGCTGGTGATTACGCGCGGGGAGGGGTGTCGCGTATTCGACGACTCCGGCCGTGAATACATCGAATCGATCGCCGGTCTTTGGTGTGCCTCACTTGGCTTCAGCTCAGAGCGGCTCGCCAAGGTCGCGTACGATCAAATGCGACGGCTTGGCTACTATCACCTCTATCGGCATCGCTCGACCGAACCTGTGATCGAATTGGCTGAGCATCTTCTTAAGATCGCGCCAGTGCCGATGGCACGCGTGGTCTTCCAATGTTCGGGCTCGGAGGCGAACGATACCGCCATCAAACTCGCCTGGTACTATTGGAACTCAGTCGGTCAACCGCAGCGATCCAAGATCATCGCGAGGCAGATGGCTTACCACGGCAATACCTGCGCGGCTGTCAGTCTTTCGGGCAAGCCCGACATGCATGAGGGGTTTGGGCTACCTTTTGCAAACTTCAAGCACACCGAATTTCCTCACTACTATCGCCGTCACGAACCCGGCGAGACCGAAATTGATTTTTCGTCTCGAATGGCCGATTCGCTTGAGAGATTGATCGAGGCGGAAGGGCCCGACACTATTGCGGCTTTTTTCGCCGAGCCGATCATGGGTGCCGGAGGTGCAATTCTCCCGCCGCAGGGTTATTTTGACAAAGTCCAAAAGATCTTGCGCAAGTATGACATTTTGTTCGTTGCCGACGAAGTCATCTGCGGATTCGCTCGTACGGGTGAGATGTGGGGCAGCCAGACATTCAGCATCCTGCCGGATATGTTGACTTCGGCTAAGGCACTATCCGCGGCGATGCAGCCGATTTCCGCTGTTCTCATCAATAATAAGATACACGAGGCGATGCTGGCCCAATCCGACAAGTTCGGAAATTTTGCGCACGGGTTCACATACGCGGGCCATCCTGTAGCGGCGGCCGTCGCTCTCGAAGTACAGAAGATATATGCCGAGATGGATATCGTCGCGCGTTCTAAACGACTGAGCCCAGTGCTTCAATCAACACTCGGCCGGCTTCAGGCACATCCGCTCGTCGGCGATGTTAGAGGAGTAGGGCTAATCTTAGGCATGGAGTTGATGCGCGACGGAGAAAAGCGCGCGCCTTTCGACAGCGCACTCAGGGTTGGCGCCAGGGTCGAAGCTGCAGCCGCGGAAAGTGGATTAATTCTGCGCGTGGTTGGTGACCGACTTGTCTTCGCTCCACCCCTAGTTATCGAAGCTGAAGAGATCACCGAAATCGGCCGACGGCTGGGGCAGGCTCTGGATGATGTTGCGAAGGACCTTAAGAGTGAGGGAGTCTTATAAGAGTTAACTCATAGGGATTCATCGACGCGTTCGTACACCAGCCATTCGCCAGCATCGCACGGCAAAAACTCTTGATCGCAGTCCTCACATTCCGGTTTGATGCCCGGCGAGGTCCGCCGTCGAGTGACTTTGTATTGGGCGTGGCAACGCAGACAGCCAAAAATTCCAGCGAGACGCTGCCGGTTC
>Ga0335081_10011329_pt1 | contig 14415 bp, 13 predicted proteins | sample Lox_Sample_35_FD_206713 | JGI IMG/M metagenome (GOLD analysis project Ga0335081, IMG submission 206713) | Soil microbial communities from Loxahatchee National Wildlife Refuge, Florida, United States - Lox_Sample_3.5 | ecosystem: Environmental > Terrestrial > Soil > Wetlands | place: USA... | reverse complement strand
GCACACCGTCCGCGACATCACCGTCGAGACCGGCGACGCGTCCGACTGGCCGCGGCTGACGGCGGCCGTCGAGGCCGTTTGTGGTGCACGGGTGCTCGACACGACGGATCGGACTTTTTCATTGCATGTCGGGGGCAAGATCGAGATCCGCAATAAGAGCCCGCTGAAGACTCGCGACGACCTGTCGATGGCGTACACGCCCGGGGTGGCGCGGGTCTGCCGGGCGATCCTCGAGGACCCCGACAAGGCGTTCCAGTACACGATCAAGCGAAACACGATCGCGGTCGTCTCGGACGGGACCGCTGTTCTCGGGTTGGGCGACATCGGGCCGCGGGCGGCGATGCCTGTGATGGAGGGCAAAGCGATGCTGTTCAAGGAGTTCGCCGGGGTTGACGCGTTCCCGATCTGTCTTGACACACGCGACGTCGACGAGATCGTTCGTGTTGTTCAGGCGCTCGCGCCTGGGTTCGGGGGTGTGAATCTTGAGGACATCTCCGCCCCCCGCTGCTTCGAGATCGAGGACCGGCTGAAGGCCTCGCTCGATATCCCGGTGTTCCACGACGATCAGCACGGGACGGCCGTAGTCGTGCTCGCGGCACTGCTGAATTCGCTGCGGCTGACGGGGGGTAGTATTTCGGATCTCCGGATCGTGGTCGTGGGGTTAGGGGCCGCCGGGGTCGCCGTGACGCGGATCCTGCTCGAAGCGGGGGCGCGGCACATCATCGGGGTGGACTCCCGGGGGGCGGTGTCCGTCGACCGCGCCGATTACCTGGACGGCTCGATGCCGTCGGCCAAGCGGTCACTGGCCGCGGTGACGAACCTGGAGCGCCGGCTTGGGAGCGTGGTCGACGTGCTCGAGGGGGCGGACCTGATGATCGGGCTGTCGGGAGCGCGGGTGGTGCCGGCGTCCGCGCTTGGGCGGATGAATCCGGATCCGATCGTGTTCGCGCTCGCCAATCCCGACCCCGAGGTGGCGCCCGAGGATGCTTTGGAGTACGTACGAATCCTCGCCACCGGGCGCTCGGACTACCCGAACCAGATCAACAACGTGCTGTGCTTCCCGGGGGTGTTCCGGGGAGCTCTGGACGTGCGCGCGTCTCAGATCACCGAGTCGATGAAGACCGCGGCGGCGCGCGCGATCGCCGAGATCGTGACCGATGACGAGCTGCGCGAGGACTACATCATCCCGTCGGTGTTCAATCGAGAGGTGGCGCCGGCGGTGGCGGCCGCGGTTGCGGCCGAGGCGCGCGCCTCCCGCACCGCCGAGGCCGGCGCCGAGCTAGGGTTCGGGTCGACGGAGGAGTTCGGGGCGATACCCGGGCGGTAGCGGCGATGCGGTGGCCGTGGCGTTCGGGTCGATCGCGCTTCTTGCTCGGGCGGTCGGGTGGATCGCGGTGCTCGCTCGGGCGGTCGGTGGATCGCGGTGCGAGACCGGACGGGGCACTGGCGGGCTTGCGGCGACCGTGCACAAGTCGCCAAACCCCGTTGCGGGCTATGGACGTCGGGCACATAAGTGGGCATGGCCGCTGCGCTGGCCGCCGGGAACGGATGAAAATGAGCAGGCTGCGCAACGTCCCTGGGGCGGCTGGCACATCGCGGGTAGGACGAGTTCCCGCGCCGCGCTACATAAGTGGCACCGTTGCGTGGATTCTTCACCACCAAGCGCTCCGGCGCAAGCATTTTCGATTCAGCGCCGCTGAGGCGCTTATCTGCACTCGGCGCCCGGCACGAACCGGCCTTGGTGAGTTGCGCACGCGTGGGACGCTCTCGCCGACCCCCGACCCCCGACCCCCGACCGCCGACCGCCGACCGCCGACCGGCGGCAAGCTGCCGTCCGGGTCGCTCGAAACACTTCCGCATGGTGCGTCCAGGGCGAGATCACAGCCTCGGCAAGGAGGCCAGGCGCGATCGGACCGCGCGGCGCGCCCCGCTTCGCGTGGCCGGCATCGCGGCAGCGACCGTAGCCACGGTTGTTGTCGCCGGCGGGGGGCAGGCGGTGTGGGTGTGCGTGCCGGCGGCGCTCCTGGCCTGCGCCACGTGCCGCACGATCCGCGGTGGCGCGATCGGCGCCGGCGTGGTGGTCGCGGCCACGGCCGGAGCGGCGCTGACCCGGGCCGGCGATCACGCGCTGCCGCCGGCGCTGCTGGTCGTGGTCGTACCGGCGGCGAGCGTCGCGATCCTCCTGAACATCAAGGCGAGACTCGAGGACGAGCGCGACGCGCTCCGTGCGTCGGCGTTCAGCGATCCGCTGACGGGCGTGGCCAACCGCCGCTCGCTGCTCGAGAGGATCGACTACGAGATCGCGCGTCACGCCCGTAGCCAGCACAGCTTCACGCTGCTGATGCTCGACCTCGACGGCTTCAAGCTGCTCAACGACCGTTTCGGTCATCCCGCCGGCGACGATCTACTGTGCGACGTGGCCGCGGCGCTGTCTCGCGTGATCCGCGACCAGGACACGCTCGCGCGCGTGGGCGGCGACGAGTTCTGCGTGCTCGCGCCCGAGACGGACAGCGCCGGCGCCGAGCACCTCACGAGCCGGGTCGAGACGGCGGTGGCGCGCGTGGCCGCCGGGGTCGATGCGCTCGGCGCCAGCGTCGGGGCAGCCGTGTTCCCGCAGGACGGCAAGTCCGCGCCGGCGCTGATGGAGGCTGCCGATCAGCGGCTGCTCGGGGCCAAGCGCCACACCCGCGCACCGCGACGCCGCGCGGCCTGAACAAGGACCGCGACGCCGCGCGGCCTGAACAAGGACCGCGACGCCGCGCGGCCTGAACAAGGACCGCGACGCCCAGCAATCCTCAGAGCACGTGCGCCGGCGTGATCGTCTTGTCGAACGTCGGGTCCCCGCCGGCGCCCACCTTGTAAAGGCCGATTGCCTTGAGCGTGGTGTCGCCGACCTTATTGAAGCCGTAGGTGCCGAGCACCGAGTGGCGACCCGTGGTGGCGAACAGTTCGCTCAGTACGGCCGACTTACTGTCGCCGTTGGGACCCAGGAGGGCGATTGTGCTCAGCCCGAGCCTCATCGCTTCGTAGCCGAGGATTGCGTACGGGCCCGGATTCGAGCCGGGGTACTTCGCCCTGTAGGCGGCGAGGAACGCCTTGCCTCCGGGGTAGGCGGTGAGGCTTTGGGTCGCCTGGGTGCACTGGATCAGCGGATCGACCGTGGCCGGCACGCCGCCGTCCTTGGCATTCGTCCAGGCGCTCGTGCACATGTCCGCCGGGCCGAAGAGCTTGGCGGCCGGAAGCTCGGCGTGCACCTCCTTGCTCAGCTCGACGGCGCCCTTCGAGACGACGCCGGCGATGAGCAGGCAGTCGGCTCGTAGCCCCCTGAGCGCGAGCGCGTATTGGTGGAAGCTGTGAGCGCTCGGATCGATCCCGGTGTTGTTGACGACGTTGATCCCGTACAAGCCCTTCTGGAGGTCGATCAGCTTGGCCAGGCCCGTGCCGTATGCCTCCTCGTCGCTCGCAATCGCGACCTTGGTACAGCCCGCCTCGTGCATCGCGAGCAGATCGGCCGCAGCCTGAACGGCGTCGGTCGGCACGATCCGGAGGTACGTGCGGGTGCCGGTCGGCCAGTAGTTCCCAGACCCGCTCGCGGTCAGGCCGACGTAGGTGTTCGCGGGGCTCACCTGGGGGATGCCGGCCTCGTTCAGGATCGGCATCGAGACCTCGCTGGCGTCGTCATCGAACTCCCCGATGTAGTAGACCGCGCTCGGGTCGGCCGCCGCCTTGCGGGCGTTGGCGGCGGTTTGGCTCGCGTCCCAGCCCGTTCCCGCCGAGTCGTCAAGTGCGGTGTACTGGACCTTGAACGGACCCGCCTTACCGCGCGACTGCGCGAGCGCGAGCTTGATCCCGTTGACGATCGACGCAGCCTCGGCCGCCGCAGGCCCCCGCATTGGAAGGCTCGAGTAGATGTCGACGGTCTTGCCGGCCGGGCCCGTCGAGCCGGCGCCATCGGTGCTTGTGCTGTTGCCACCACCGCCGCAGGCGCCCAGCGCCGCCGCGGAGAGGAGCGCAAGGCACCCGGCAAGTGCCTTGCTCAAAGCGAGCCTCATTCAACGTCCTCGATTTTGGTTCCGGGCGTCCCTCGGCCCGAGTGCGCCCGAATGTAATCGCGGCCCACGGACCCGCCAAGCGAATGCGCGCCGGCCTAACGCAACTCCAATGGCGCGATCCCGATTGTAGAAACGGTCTGCCAGACCTACTCGCGTCTGATCAGCACATCATGCGAGCGGGTCAGCGTCACGACCCACAGCCTCGCGAACCGAAATCCTCTACGGGGGCGAGACACCGAGACCGAGCAGACAGTAAGGCCGTCACCAAGCGTGAAGACCGGCACCGTTCGGCGGCACTCTCCGCGATTTTCACGCGCCATTCGTGCCGCCGTTCTGAGAATTGTTGACTGCAGTGCATCTCGGCGTTGCGCGAGCTGCACTCGTTCCGCAATCAGAGCTTCCTGCTCCTTGCGTGCGGCGATTGTCTGTCGCTGGAGCTCTCTAACCCGCTCTTCGCCCGCTGCGCGCCAGCGGTCCGCATCGTCCTGAAGCGTCCGGGCGAAGGACAACAGAGTCGCCAGCTCAGCGCGCAGCGCCATCGGGCCTTCGTTCCGCCCCTCGGCAAGAGCCACACGTTCACGTAGCGCGTCCAGTTGACGGGACAGATCCTTGTGTTCCGCCGCTCGCGAGCGTGGATCGTCATCGCCCGATCCCGGCGGACGCGCCCCGAGCACGACATTCGTAGACACCGCTGCGCGATCGATCGCGGCTCTCAGCCGCGCAATTTCGGACACCGTGCTGGTCTGAGGCTCAACGCCCAAGCCCCGATTGTCTCGCCGTCAAGAATCGGCGTCAACGGACCGCCGTCGAGATCAGGCCCCGCCACTGCGTCGCGTCGGAAGCCACCCCTCGGTCTTCCACTTCGAACCCGGGCGCCCAGGCAGCACCAGCACGATCACCAACCCGATCGCCGACAGGATCAGCCCGAAGGCCAAGCCGACCCGCTCGCCATATCCCTTTCGCTCAGAGACCCACGAGCCGATCGCGGCGGACAGCAGCCATACGAACAGGAGGTACAGCGCCTGAGCCCCGATGACCGCGAGGACGATCATGTCCCGAGGTACGCCCTCTGCACAGCGGGATCGTCTCGCAGCTGGGCCGATTCGTTGGTCAGCGCCACCTCTCCCGTCTCGAGCACGTAGCCTCGCTTTGAGACGTCGAGCGCGTAGTTCGCGTTCTGCTCCACCAGGAGGATCGCCACCCCCTGACGATTGATCTCAGCGATCGTCTCGTAGATCCGCTCCACGAGGATCGGCGCGATCCCCATCGAAGGCTCGTCCATCATCAGCAGCTTGGGGCGGGCCATCAGCGCCCGGCCGATGGCCAGCATCTGCTGCTCGCCGCCCGACATCGTTCCCGCCTTCTGTTTCTCGCGTTCCTTCAAGCGCGGAAACAGGTCAAACACGCGGTCGATGTCTTCACCGATCTCGTCGTCACGGCGGCGATACGCGCCCAGGTCGAGGTTCTCGCGCACCGTCATCCGCGCGAAGCAGTGGCGTCCCTCCGGAGCGAGCGCGATGCCGCAAGCGACGATCTCGTGCGCCGGGAGGCGGGTTATCTCCCGCCCCTCGAACGTGACCGTGCCGGACCTCGCCGGCGTGAGCCCGGAGATCGAGCGCAGCGTCGTCGACTTGCCCGCGCCGTTGGAGCCGATGATCGTCACCGCCTCCCCGTCCTCGACCCTCAACGAAACGCCTCGAAGCGCTTCGATCGCGCCGTAGTAGGTGTGGATCTCTTCGACCTCGAGGAGTGCCATCAGCCCTGCTTTCCGAGGTACGCCTCGATCACGCGCTGATTCTCGCGGACCTCGCCCGGCGGGCCCTCGGCGATCTTCTCGCCGTGGTCGAGCACCGTGATCCGCTCCGAGACGCCCATCACGACCTTCATGTCGTGCTCGATCAGCAAGATCGTCAGCTCGAGGTCGTTGCGCAGCTTGCGCATGAACTCGGTCAGCGCCGCGGATTCTTGCGGGTTCATGCCGGCAGTGGGCTCGTCGAGCAGCAGCAGCTTCGGATCGGAGGCCAGCGCGCGCGCGATCTCCACTCGGCGCTGGTCGCCGTAAGAGAGGTTGCTTGAAAGCTGGCCAAACTGCTTGGGGCGCAGCCCCACGTACGAAAGCGCCTCGGCCGCTCTCTCCTGCACGGCGCGCTCCTCGTTACGCACCCACGGCGCACGCACGATCGACCCGAACAACCCTGCCCGCATCCTGCAGTGGCGCCCGACAACCACGTTCTCGAGCGCCGTCATCGCTCCGAACAGCCGGATGTTCTGGAACGTACGCGCGACCCCGAGCTTCGTGATGACATCGGGTCGGTCGTGGGTGATGTCCCGGCCGGAAAACACAATCTGTCCGCTGGACGACTTGTAGAGACCCGTCAGCATGTTGAAGAACGTCGTCTTCCCGGCGCCATTCGGGCCGATGATCGAGACGATCGACCCGATCGGGATGTCGACCGAGACCTGGTTGACGGCCACCAGGCCGCCGAACACCTTGGACACGTCCTGCGCGCTCAGAATCGGTGGCCCGAAGGTTGTCCGGCTAGGAGCCGGTGCCTCGATGTTCATTTCACCGCCTCCCCGGGCTCGACGCTCGCCCAGGCGCGGTCCACTTCGGGCTCGTCGAGCTCGGTCTCGCCGATCCCCCGGGTGAGCTCGAGTTTTCGCCGTTGCTCGGGGATCAGGCCCTGCGGGCGCAGCACCATGACGATTACGAGCAGAAAGCCGAAGATGCTCACCTGCAGGTCGGTCAGGCTGAAGTTGAGACCGAAGGTGCCGGGTAGCGAGTTGAAAACATCCGGGATCAGGTAGTAGTTGATGTTGGCGAGCAGCAGCGCTCCCAGCACGACTCCCCAGATCGATCCCAGACCGCCGAGGATCACCATCGAGAGGACGAAGATCGAGAAGCCGAACTGGAACTCGCCGGCGTCGATCAGGGTCGTATAGGCGGCGAGGAACGCGCCGGCGATGCCCCCGAACGCCGCGCCCAGCGAGTAGGCGAGCAGCTTGGTGCGCACCAGCGGGATGCCCATCGAGACAGCGGCGACCTCGTCCTCGCGTAGCGCGATCCAGGCTCGCCCCAGCCGCGAGTCGCGCACCCGCAGGTTGACGAACAGCGTGATCAGAACGAGCACGAAGATCGTGTAGTACCAGGGTCTGATGTTCAGCTCGCTGAACATGCCGACGCCCGGAAGGTACGGAGCGTCGGTGCCGCTGATCCCAAGCTCGCCGCCGGTCAGCGGCATCCCGAAAATCTTCAGCGACGGTCCCTGCAGCGCGAACACCCGGATGATCTCCCCAAACGCGAGCGTCACGATCGCGATGTAGTCGCCGCGCAACCGCAGCGTCGGCACGCCGATGATGGCGCCCGCGAATGCCGTGAAGATCCCCGCGCAGATAAGGATCAGCACGAAGCTCAGGTGGATGCCCGGCAGCGTGCTTGGGGGGCCGTGGGTGAGGACGTGCACATGGGCCTTGAAGAACCACCCGGAGCCCAGCCAGCCGAACGCGTACGAGCCGAGCGCGAAAAAGGCGACATAACCGAGGTCGAGCAGGCCGGCAAAACCCACGACGATATTCAGACCGAGCGCGAACATCACATACGTCAGCGCCAGGATCTCGGTGTTGACGAAGTTGCTGGTCGTGGAAAAGAGTTGCGGGAGGATCAGTCCGAACGCGATCAGGGCCACCGCCAGGGCCTTCGGCCACCATCGCGGCACGAAGCGCTCGATGGCCGCCTTCCATTCCTGCAGTTGCGCCTGCAGTTCGTTCACCCTGCCTCCCTCGTCTCCTCGCCGAGCAGGCCTTGCGGGCGCAGGACCAGGACGATGATCAGCAGACCGAAAACGAAGAAGGGTGTCCACTGGGGCCCGACGCGGGCGTCGATGGTCTGCTGGATGCAGCCGATGATCAACCCGCCGAGTACGGCTCCGCGAAGATTCCCGATTCCTCCCATCACCGCGGCTGTGAACGCGATCAGGCCGGCCTCGAACCCCTGGAGATACCAGATCGTCGTCTCGTAGAGCGCGTACACGAGTCCGGCGGCGCCGGCCAGGGCCCCGCCGATGAGGAACGTGAGCGAGATCGTCCAGTCGACGTTGATCCCCATAAGCCGCGCCGCCTCAGGGTCCTGCGCAGTCGCGCGCATCGCCTTGCCCTGGCGTGTGCGGCTGACAAACCATCCCAGCAGAATCACGAGCGGGATCGTGACCCCGATCGAGAGCACGTCCGCGCGGTGGACCACCACCCCCGATATCTGGACAACGGTTTTGTTCTCCCGAACCAGGTCGGACACGCCGACGGTCGACCCCCCGCGCCACAGTAGCCCGACGTTCTGGAGGATGAAGGAGAAACCGACGGCAGTGATCAGCGGTGCCAGCCTCGGAGCGCCCCGAAGCGGCCGGTAGCCAACCCGTTCGATCAGCACGTTGAGGGCGCCGCAGACAAGCATGCACACGAGCAGCGCCAGCGGCAGGCCAACAACGAGCCCGAGCGTCGAGGTGGCAAGTCCCAAACCGATTGCCGACCAGAAGCTGACGCCCGTCATCGAACCGATCATGAAGACGTCGCCGTGAGCGAAGTTGATCAACTCGATGATTCCGTACACGAGCGTGTACCCGATCGCGATGAGCGCCCAGATCGAGCCGTTCGAGATGCCCTCGACGATGTTGGTGCCGAGGTAGGTGAGGTCGTGGATCCTCGTCACGTGGCCGTGCGCGAACCCGGGATACCCGGTGGTGAGGTCGTGCACGGCGAAGTAGATGGGAAACGCCAGGAGCAGGGCCACCAGGCCCCACCGGCCGGCCGCGCGCCGGATCTCGAGCAGCGCTTTCCTGGCAACCGACGTTGCGGTTCTGCTGGGGAGCGATCTGGCTTCCATGGACCCCCAGTCCAGCCTAATCGTGGAGCGGGGCCGTTGCAACGGCCCCGCTCCCCTTCATTGCTTGTTAGGAGACCGTGATGGTCTTGAAGAACAGCGGGTTGCCGTCCGAGCCAACCTTGTACAGGCCGTACGACTTCAGCGTCGTGTCCCCGTTCTTGTCGAACCCGTAGGTCCCGATCGCGCCCGCATAGTTCTGGGTCGCGAACAACGCGGCCACCACGGCGCTCTTGCTGTCGCCCTGGGCGCCCAGCTTCGCGATCGTGGTCAGCGCGAGCTTCATGTCCTCGTAGCCATAGATCGAGTACGGGTCAGGGTCTGAGACCCCGTAGGCCGACTTGTAGGCGGCCAGGAACGCCTTGCCGCCTGGATACGTGGTCAGCCCCTGCGTCGCCACCGTGCAGAAGAACAACGGCGCGATGCTCGCGGGGAAGCCGCCCTTGGAGGGGTTCGTTTCCCCGCCGGAGCAGACGCCGTCGCCGCCGAAGATCTTGGCAGTCGGGATCGCGGAGTTGATGTCCTTGACCATCTCCACCTCGCCGGGCGGGTTGAACGCGGTGTAGACGCAGTTCGCCCCAGACGCCTTGACCGACGAGGCGTACGAACGGAAGTTCGGCGACGTCGGGTCGACCGGAGTGACGCCCGTGACCGTGATCCCGTAGGCCTTGCCGTGCAACTGGATCTGCGTAGCCAGACCGACGCCGTACGGGGTCTTGTCGTCGGTCACCGCGACGCGGGTGCAGCCCTCCTGCTTCATCGCCACCAGGCCCGCCTGGCCCTGGATGGTGTCGCGCGGAACGATCCGCAGATACGTCCGCTTCCCCGTCGGGTAGTACTTGGCGGGCTCACCCGACGATGTTCCCGGGTCGTTTGTCGTGAGCCCCGGGTATGTGTTCGCTGGACTGACCTGTGCAAGACCCGCCTGGTTGGTGATCGGGATCTCAACCTCGGCGCAGCCGGAGTTGAACGGGCCAATGAGGTAGACGGCCTTCGGGTCGGTCGCCGCTTTTCTGGCGTTGGCCTGACACACGTTGAGGTCGTAGTTGGTGGGCGATGTCGCTGTCGCGTCGTTCAGCGAAATGAAGTTGACCGTCCACTGACCGGCCTTGTTGCCGGCTTGCTTTAGAGCGAGCTTCTCCCCATTCAGTGCCGGGACCGTCTGTGCCGTCACGGCACCCGTGAGTGGCAGGTCGGAGTAGATGTCGATGGTCTTGCCACTACTGCTCGAGGAGCTTCCGCCAGTTGACGCGGTCCCCGCACTGCTGGTCGTGCTGCTGCTCTTACTGCTGCCGCATGCGGCTATGGCGAGCACGGCGCCGGAGACCAGCAACCCCGCCAGCGCCTTGCTGAGAACGAACCTCATACAACCTCCTGTGCTTTTCGTCCCGGGCGTTCCACGTCCCGGTGACGGCGCAGCGTAGTCATGTCCCCGGACGACTGCCAAGCGAATGAGGCCAATCCTTAACGGAACGTCAATCCCGCATTAAACCTCGTTCAGGCGTCGATGGCCTCCCAGAACGTCAGCCCGCCGTTGACGATGTTCCACACGCCATACCGTCGCAGCGTGGTATCGCCGTTGCGATCGATGCCGTACGTGCCGAGCACGCTACGCCGGTCGTGCGTGGCGAAGATCGCGGCCCGTACCTCAGACCGGACCGCCGGCCGCCTGCCGTGGTCGGTGGCGCGGTCGATCGCGCTCAGCAGCAGGCTCATGGCCTCATAGCCGTAGATAGCGGCGGGTTCGGGATCCCCGTAGCGGCGCTCGTAGGCGGCGTTGAATGCGCGAGCCGAGGGCGGATAGTCGCTCAACGCGAGCGTCGGCACGGTGAGCACGACGCGTGGGTCGACCGACACCGGGATCCCGCCCTTCTCAGGGTCGCAGTACGTGCTCTCGGCCAGGTCTGCGGTCCCGAAGATCTTGACGTCCGGCATCGCCGCCGCGATCTGCGTGGTGAGCAGCACCGCGCCCGACTCCGTGTCCGCGGCGACCAGCACGCAGTCGGGCGCGACCTTGGCCAGCGCCGCGGCGAGCGACTTGTAGCTGGTGGCGTCGCGTACGAAGGTTGCGACGCCGGCGAGAGGCAGATGCGCGGCCTGCGCGGCGACCTCGAAGCTCCGCGCCGCGTCCGCGCCGTCGACCTCGCCGTCGTTGAGTACGAAGGTCGACCTGCAGCCCATGCTTCGCTGCACGCGCACCTGGGCGATCGCCTGGATCCTGTCGTTGGGCACCACCCGGGCGAACGTCCGGATGCCGGTCGGGTAGTACTTCTGGGGCTCGCCGGGCTGGGCGCCGAGCGCGGCCGAGGTCAGCCCGACGGCAGCGCTGGTCGGGCTCACCTGCGGAATGCCGGCACGGTTCAGCGGAGGAATCGAGATCGCGCTCGCGCCTGAGTCGACCTCGCCGACGTAGCCGATCGTGGTCGGATCGAGCACGGCGAGCCGCGCGTTTATCGTGGTCTGCCCTGGATCCCAGCCGCCTCGGGCGGCGGTGGCGTCGTCGAGTGCCTTGAACGCGATGCGGTACTCGCCGATCCGGGCTCCCACCTCGTCGAGTGCGAGCCTTGCGCCGGATACGACCGCCTGTCCGGTGACGCTCGAGCGGCCGAGCAGCGGCGCGCTGACGTAGATCGTGAGCGTCCTGCCGCGAATCCGGCTGGCCGCCAGCGTGCGGCCCGAGCTCGAGCCACAGCCAGCCACAGCGAGCGCCGCGAGTACCAGCGCCGCGAGCACTGCCGCCACGGTCACCGACCGCCCCATCGCCCGTTTCGACGCCGTCGCGAGCCTCACCCCTGCACGGCCGCGACCGGCACCAGCTGATCGCTCTTCACGCGGGTGAACACGAACGGCGCGAGGCTCGTGTCACCGTTTGAGTCGATCGAGTAGGCGCCGAGCACTGATTGACGGTTCTTGATCGCGAAGAAATCGTGCACGACGGTCGTGCGATTCCCGGCCGACGCGCCGGCCTGCTTGAGCACATACAGCACCGCCGACATCGCCTCGTAGCCGAAGATCGCCTGCGGCGTCGGCGCGCGGCCGTATGCCCCGCTGAATTGCGAGACGAAAGTGCGTCCCATCGGCGTGAGATCCGAGGCGGTGAACCCGGGAATCGAGATGTACAGGTTTCGCACCGACGAGTTCAGCGCCGAGGTGAATGCCTGCGCGTCCAACGCCGACGGCCCGAACAGCTTCGCCGACGGATTGGACCCGGCGATGTTGTTGAAGAAATGGGCGGCGACAGCCGGGGAGGCGGAGCCGTAGAACACGCCGTCGGCGGTGCCGGGGCTGCTCACGACCGTGAGCCCGGCGCTGCCGGCGTCCTGTCTGACCGCATAGGCGACGGCCGCTCCGTAGTCGCTGCCGTCGGACGAGACGTACAGCTTCGTGACCCCGAGCGAGTGCATCTCCTGGACCTGGGCCTTGGCCTCTTTGCCGCTATTGGGCACGACCCGCGCGAAAGTCCGCCCGTATGTGCTGAGCGACTCGTAGTACTGGTCCGGGGCGTTCGCGACCGCCGGGGTGGTCTCGGTCAACTCGAGCGCGGTATCGGTCGGAGTGACCTGGAGGATGTCGAGCGCGTTGGTGATGCCGAGCGAATCGGCGGAGGAGCCCGGCACGATCTCGCCCAGGTAGGCGACCGCGCTCTTGTCCTGGATCACCGTTCGTGCCTGGTCGGAGAGCGTGGCGCCGCGCACCGTCGCCATCCGGATCGTGAAGGTGCCCACCCGGTGCGTGGCCTGCGCGAACGCCAGCTGTTCGGCCGCGAGCACATCCCGGGCGACCTGTGGCTGATCGGTCGGCGCCGCGCTCGCGTAAATCGTCAGCTGGGTGCCCGAGACCGTGACGCTCGAATTGGCCGACCCTGATGAGCTGCACCCCGCGATCCCGGCGGCGACGAGCGCCCACGCGCATGCCGCCCGTCCCGATCCGAGCACCCGGCTTCGCATACTGGGAGAGTTAGTCCCGCCGGCCGGGCAGGAACGGCAGCAGTTGTCGGACGCCGAGCGCGATCAGCACCATCACGATCCCGATCAGAATGCTGTCGAGGCCGCTGATGTTGAGCGACCACAGGATGATCCAGAGGCACAAACCCGCCGTGGCAGTCAGTATCAAGCCCATCGTCTGGAGAGATGCTAACTCAGAGGCGAGTTGCCAGGCCCGTTGAAAGCTCGCGGACGAGGGCCGCCACCGCCGCAACCGGGTCATCGCCATCGCCGGCGGCGCGCACGAGACGGCTGCCGACGATCACGCCGTCCGCGCCGGCATCCGCGGCGGCGGCGGCCTGCTCGGCGGTCGAGATGCCGAATCCGACCGCGACCGGGACGTTCGTGTTCGCTGTGACGCGTCCGATCACGGCGTTCAACCCATCGGAGACGCCCGCGCGCTCGCCCGTGGTTCCGGTCAGCGACACCGCGTAAACAAACCCCCGAGCCTGCGCACCGATCCGCGCCAGGCGCTCCTCGGGCGTGGTCGGAGCGACGAGCGGCACGAATGCGAGCCCGCGCTCGTCGCACGCTCGCAGCGCGGCAGGCGCCTCCTCGAGCGGGAGATCGGGGACGATCAGGCCGCTCGCGCCAGCGGCTAGGAGCGCGTCGGCGAAGCGCTCGAAACCGCGGGCGTAGATCGGGTTCGCGTAGCACATGACCACGACCGGAACGCGCTCGGCGATCGCCCGGCCGACATCGAGCACGTCCTGGACCTTCGCCCCGGCTCGGAGCGCCACCGTGCCGGCCGCGTGGATCACCGGCCCGTCGGCGAGTGGATCGGAGAACGGCACGCCCAACTCCACGAGGTCGGCGCCCGCTTCCGCGTAGGCGAGGCCGATCCGGCGCGAGGTGTCGAGGTCCGGGAAGCCGCCCATCAGGTACGGCATGAAGGCGGCGCGGCGCCCGCTGGCCCGCGCCGACTCAAACGCCTCGGCGATCCGCTCGACCCCGGTCACGATCGTTCGAGCAGGACGAGCGCCTCGGCGAGGTCCTTGTCCCCGCGTCCCGACAGGCAGATCAGGTCAAGCTCGCTCGGTCCGTTCGCCAGCGACCAGGCGAGCGCGTGGGAGCTCTCGAGCGCCGGGATGATGCCCTCGAGCCGCGAGGTCAGCGCGAACGCCTCGAGCGCCTGGAGGTCGGTGACCGCGAGGTACCGCGCGCGTCCGCTGTCCCTGAGCCAGGCGTGCTCGGGGCCGGTGCCGGGATAGTCGAGGCCGGCAGAGATCGAATGGGCCTCGAGAATCTGGCCGTCCTCGTCCTGCATGATCGCCGAGAACGCGCCGTGCAGTACGCCAGGGAGCCCGGCCGCCGTCAGCGGCGCGCCGTGACGCCCCGTCTCGAGCCCCTCGCCGGCGGCCTCGACGCCGATCAGCTCCACGTCGTCGTCGACGAACGGGATGAATAGGCCGATCGCGTTCGACCCGCCGCCCACGCACGCGATCACCCGGTCCGGCAGACGGCCGACCCGCTCGAGCAGCCCCGCCCGGGCCTCGTCCCCGATCAC
>Ga0335081_10011328_pt1 | contig 14416 bp, 14 predicted proteins | sample Lox_Sample_35_FD_206713 | JGI IMG/M metagenome (GOLD analysis project Ga0335081, IMG submission 206713) | Soil microbial communities from Loxahatchee National Wildlife Refuge, Florida, United States - Lox_Sample_3.5 | ecosystem: Environmental > Terrestrial > Soil > Wetlands | place: USA... | reverse complement strand
CTGCCAACGAACGATCTTCCTCGCGCGCCTGATCATCTACTAAAGAGTGATGATCGGCAGCTTCCTGGTACCTGGCTTTTGCGACATCGTATTCCCGAGCGAATTGTTCATCTTCTTCTTTTGAAATGACTCCGGCGGCATAAAGCTTTTCCCGCCGCTCCATTTCGGAGCGGGCATTGTCCATGACTGCTCGCGCTTCATTCACCGAAGACCAGGCTTCCGCGCGCTCCTGATGGCGGGCGCCATTGATGACCTTACGCAGCTCTGCATCTTTCGCTTCCACATCCGCCTCAGCCGACTTCACCTGGGCCAGATAATCATCATTCACCAGCTCAGCCAGTATTTCTCCGCGATGAATCGTATCGCCTTCTTCAACATTTACGGATTTCAGCTTGCCGCTCAACTCCGAGCCAATCTGGATGTTCTCAGAAACCGGCTCAACCTTTCCCGGTCCCGCGATCAGACTTGGGGCCGTGCTTGCTTGTACGGTGGCCACGGGCGCACCCGAGCCACGAGACCTGCTCAGCATAAGGGATAACGTGAGGATGAAAGCACCAGCGGCAATCAGAGCAATGGTTTTCTTCGACATACAAATATCTCCTGCAAATTTCCGCTCCCGTTCAAGCTAAGTTCACAGTTGGTTGTTGAACGCCATGCACCAGCATTCCGGCCGGCACAGCGACTTCGGAAAGCTCCGCGCCGGCGATCAGACCGTCTTCAATCTTTACGATTCGGTCGGCAAAATTCAGCACCCGCGAATCGTGGGTGACGATCACCACCGCCCGGTTTCGCTTGTGCGCAAGTTCGCGCATCATTTCCATGATATTGCGGCCCGTCTGCGAATCCAGCGCGGCCGTCGGCTCATCGGCAAGAACGATCTGCGGATCACCTGCCAGCGCGCGCGCAATTGCCACACGCTGTTTCTGTCCTCCGCTCAGGTCGGCCGGGAACGTGTCGACCTTTTCCGCGAGGCCGACTTGCGCCAAAAGTTCACGGCTGCGCTTCTTGGATTGCACCGCAGAAAGCCCTTTGAGATCGAGCATCAATTCCACGTTCTCGGCAGCCGTCAGTGTAGGAAACAGATTGAATCCCTGGAAAACAAACCCAATGTGCTCCAGCCGCACGGCAGGAAGTTCTTTCTGCCGCAGCGTCGTGATCTCTCTTCCCGCAACCTGAACGCTGCCCGAACTGGCGGTAAGAATGCAGCCCATGATGGAAAGCAGCGTGGTTTTTCCGCTGCCCGAGGGACCAACCAGCATGAGCAACTCGCCGCGCGCGACGGCAAGATCCACGCCGCGTAACGCCGCCACCTTCGCGCTACCTTCTTCGTACGTCTTGACCAGTTTGCGAACTGCAATTGCCGGTTGCACAAATCCTCCTTGACCTAACCTCTAAAAACCATCGCCGGATCGAGACGCGTAACTTTGTTGATAGAAACGAGCCCCGCTCCCACGCACATAAACAAAGTCAGAAAGAACATTCCAACCGCCATGGGCCAGCGAAGCAGGATGGCGGCGCCCCCCTGCTGGCTTGCATGTACTACGAAGGCGCTTACGATCATGCCCAGCACATATCCGATGACGGCGCTGATCGCGGCCTGCTTGATGATCACGCGATAGACGTACGAGTTCGGAGCGCCCATGGCTTTCAGCGTGCCGAATTCGCGCAGGTGATCGACCGTAGTTGCGTAAATCGTCTGCGCGACTACAACGAAGCCGACCACCAGCCCCAGCAAAGCAGCCAGCAGCACAGCCACACCCGCGCCCGTGGTGAACATCCAATAGAACTGCGTCATGTGGCTGAATTGTTCATTCGTGAAGATTTCCACGCCGCGCACTTCGTTCAATATGCCGCGTCGAATCTGCGTGAGATCAGCGCCCGGCGCGGCTTTTACCAGGATGTAGATGGTTTGGTCTTCCGCTGTGCCCGTATAATCCTGCGCCCGCTTGAAAGTCGTGAACACGTAAGGCGACGTAGTAAATGCCCGGATACCGTGCGTGTAGCCAACCACGCGAGCCCGATGCCCGTTGATTTCGAACAACTGGCCCAGATGCGTCACGCCCAGTTTTTCCTTGTAAAGCTCGTCCATGATGACCGCGTCCGGGGCCTTCAGATCCTCGACGCTCCCTTGCACCAGATTCCAGGGACGCCCCAAGCTCGCGTCTGGATTAAATCCCACCACCTGCACTGCTTCCTGATGTCCGTTCGGCTGCTTCCACTGCGCCCATCGCGTAATGAACTTTTGCGCATCGGCCACACCGGGAATTGCCCGCACCTGGTACAACTTGCGTTCACTGAACGCAACACCCTGTTCAACGTAGGGAACATTCTTCGATGCGACCCACAGATCGGCCCCGGAGTTGTCGATCAAATTCGAAGTCGTCGAAGTGAAGCCGACGAACAGACCCAACTCCACCACGATCAAAACCACAGCGAACACAATTCCCGTCAGCGTTACCGCCAGCCGGACTTTGTCGTGAAATAAATTGCGCTGTGCCAGCGGAGGCATGGCTACTTCTCCTCCTTCAATAAGCCGCGGAGCGTGATGTCGAGCATGAGTTCGGCGCGCTGCTCAATCGGCCGCCAGTCCACCCAGGCGTCATTGCACTTGGCGATTTGCAAAGAGATGACGCCGTGCACCGACGCCCACAGGGTCTGCGAAATCAGCTCCGCATCCCGGAATTCCTCGCGAAAATACCTGCCATCGATCGCCTGCTGCACCGTCATTTTCAGGAAGGCGTAGGCATCCATCTCAGGATTGCCCTTGATTTCCTGGTCTTCCTCGGTCAGACCCTCGACCGGATGCGGCGTCATGAACATCATCTTGTAGTGGTTAGGGAATTCGACTCCGAACTGAACGTAGCTGCGCCCGATGCACTTCAGCCGATCCACTGGACTCAGCGGCAAATTGGGGCTTTGAAATAGCTCGGCCAGCCGTCCGAAATCCTCATGGCAGAGTTCGCGAAACAGGTCTTCTTTATCGGCGAAATATACGTAGATCGCGGTCGGCGAGTATTCAATCTTCTCCGCCACCTTGCGCATCGTGACGCCCTCGTAGCCCTCGCTGAGAAAAAGCTCACGCGCGGCATCGAGGATCTTGTCTCGCGTCTCCGACTTTTCCCGCGCCCGCCGTTCCTGCACGCCCATAACGATGATCCTTAAGTTAACCGCGTTTAGTTAACAACGTTAAGTTACTGCTTGCGGTTAATTTTTGTCAAGGGAAATCTCCCTGGACAATCTTTTGTTTTATCAATATTTATCTTGATTTACCATGTTCTGTGTTATCGTTTGTAAGAACGTCCAGTGAAGCCATGCCATCCGCAACCAAGAAATTCACCCCGGAAATCGACGCCCAGCTTTACGACGAACTGGTCGCCACCGCCGAAAAAAACGGACAAACCAAGCGGCATGTTCTCGAGCAGGCGCTCAAGTTCTATCTCCACAACGTCGTTCCCTCGCAGCACCTGGTTCGCCGTGAAGTGATGGATGCATTCGAGCAGTCAGTCGCGCGCAACCGCGATCTGTTGCAACGCCTCGCCAAATAACGCCGAATGTCTGACTACCTCACGGTGGCGGAAGTGTATTTAATGCAGCACCGCCTGATCGAGCTGTTCGGCGGTCTTCATGGAGTGCGCGACAAGGGCGCGGTTGAGGCGGCGGTTTTTCGTCCGCAGATCGGCTATTACAACTCCGTCGAAGAGGAAGCGGCCGCGTTGATGGAGTCTCTGGGCAACAACCACGGCTTCCTCGACGGCAACAAGCGCATCGCCTTCACCGCTGCCGACGTTTTCCTGCGCCGCAACGGTTTCTACCTCGACGTCGAAGCCGGGGAGGCATACGAGTTCATCTGTGACTCCATGGAAAGAGGCGAACTCCGCTTTGCGCAGATCCTCAACTGGATCCGGAAGTACATCAAACCGCTGCATGATTGACGGCTATTCTTGAAAATGGCAGCCTCGGATATTCGAAGCCGTTCTTCATTTGTCGGGGAAGTTAATTCAGAAAATACTGCCTGTACAACGTATCCCTCTGCGCGGGCTTGAAGCCGGCGTCGCGGATGATGCGGCGCAATTCTTCTTCTGTGGTGCAGTTGGTCACGCGGGCGGCGCGGACCACATTTTCTTCCAGCATGACTGATCCGACGTCGTTGCCGCCGAAGCGCAGGCCAAGCTGGCAGACTTTGAGTCCTTGTGTGACCCAGCTTGACTGCACATTGAGGAAGTTCGAGAGAAAGATGCGCGAGATGGCGAGAACTTTCAGATATTCGACCGCGGTCGCCTCATCCCAATGGCGGCCGCCGAGCGCGGTGTTCGCCGGCTGAAAGCTCCAGGGGATGAACGCGGTGAAGCCGCCGGTTTCTTCCTGCAAATCGTAAATTCGCTGAAAGTGGTTGACGCGGTGTTCGTATTTTTCGCCCACGCCGAACATCATTGTCGCGGTGGTGCGCATGCCAAGTTGATGCGCCGTGCGATGCACGTTGATCCAGTCTTCGGTCAGGCACTTAAGGCGCGCGATCTTGTAGCGAACTTCGTCATCGAGAATTTCAGCGCCGCCGCCGGGGATGGAATCAAGGCCGGCATCGCGCAGGCGTGAGATCGTGTCGCGAATGCTCAGCCCGCTGTATTCCGCGACAGCGATGATCTCGGAAGCCGAATAGCAATGCAGGTGAACTTTGGGAAATCGCTGCTTGATGCCGCGCAGCATCTTTTCGTGCCAATCAATCTTCAGGTCAGGATGCAAGCCTCCCTGCATCAGCACGCCCGTGCCGCCGAGCTCGACGGTCTCGCGAATCTTGTCGTAGATCGTTTCGAAGTCGAGGATGTAGCCTTCTTTGGCCTTCGGTCCCTTCAGTGGCCGATAAAACGCACAGAATGTGCAATATTCTGTGCAGAAGTTCGTGTAATTGATGTTGCGATCAATGATGTAAGTGACCACGCCCTCAGGATGGATCTTGCGGCGCACGGCGTCGGCTTCCATGCCGATACCGATCAGGTCGTCGGAGCGGAAGAGGTCGAAGGCTTGCTGTTTGGTTAGGGACATAGTTTGCGCGACGTCGCTATGATTCTAGCGGAGTCGTGATGTGCCTTTCAATTTCCGCGCGGATAGATTCAATCTCGCTGAATCGATTAACCACGAAGGACACGAAGGTTGAAACAATTTTCGATCTAGATCAGAGCTGGCCTTGGGGTGTCCAGGAAACTTAACACTGGAGCCGGCGGCAGGACTCCGCATTCCTCTGCGTAGCGATAAAAAAGCTGAAGTCCCTGCAAGCACGGGTCATCAAGAAAATGATGAATATGCTCAGTCAGGTAGGTGCGCACTTCGTCTTCGCTCAAGCCGACACGGGGAGACCAGTGCCGCGCGATGTGAGCAAGGTTCCCCGGGTCCAGCCCGTGATCGCGTGATTCCTGAAACACCTGGGCGAGGTCGAGTGGAGCATTGGCATCTTTCAACGCTGCTTGACGAGCGGCCCAGAAGGCAAAGACGAAAGGCTTGCCGGTGTGCCGGTACCATTCTTCCGCGAGATCGTAAGTCAGGTATCGCGAGCGATCGACCCGGAGCGCGGGATCGCCGATGAGCAGGCCGGCGTCGTGGGCGTCCAACATTTTATCGAGAACGGGAGGCATAGAGGAGAAAATTGGCTCGCCACCCCAGAATTTTGCAAATAAAACTTTGAGCAGGGCAACCGAGGTTAGTGAAGAGGTGTCGACGCCAACGGTACGAATTTTTCCAAGCGGAACCTTGCACACCAGAAGGATCGAGCGCACAGCGCGGCGCGTGGCGATGGCGACTCCGGGGAGGACGACCAGCCCTGGCACCGTGGCGTAGGCCGCGACGGGGATGATACCGATATCAGCTCTTCCCGCAGCCAAGTCGGCCGCGCATTGCGAGGGCAACGTATAAGAAATGTCGAAGGCAGAGCCGGCGTTGCCATGCTCGAAGTCCCACATAAGGGGCGCCGTGTTGAGGTAGGAGATTGCGGAAATGCGCAGGCGTCTCATGAAAATGCGCTACTAGCTGCTGGCTTCTAGCTCCTGCGTTCCAATGCTTTGGCCAGAAGCCAGGAGCTAGAAGCTAGGAGCTGGCAACTGGAAGATGACTGCATTCTAACAAAGCCACGTGACGTGTGACCTTGACAACGCCAGCAACCGGAGGCTATGAGTGCGCAGTCCGCGAATCCCGAGGTGAGAAAATGCCCGACACCGCAGCCATGACTCCGCAAATCTGCACAGTTTCGACGGCCGACTGGCTGGCGCTTGCGTTAACCCCTGGCCTCGGGCCGACGCGGGCACGCAAGCTGGCCGAACATTTTGGCGGCGTGCAAAACATTTTCAAAGCCACGCTGACGGAACTGGAAGCAGCGGGGATCCCGGCAGCTTCGGCTCAATCGCTAGGGACGGGGCGCTCGGCGGAGTCGGCACAGGAAGAAATCGCCCGCGCGGACTCAGCAGGGGTGCATTTGATCGGACTCAACGAACCCGCCTATCCAGCGCAATTGAAACAAATCTACGACCCACCGCTGGTGCTCTACGTTCGGGGCAGTGTCGAAGTAGTTTCCCAGCCGGGAATCGCGGTTGTGGGAACGCGGCATCCAACGCCTTATGGCTTGGGCATGGCGGAACGGCTTGCTTGCGACCTGGCAGCACGAGGCCTGGTAATTTTCAGTGGTTTGGCGCGGGGAGTGGATGCGGCGGGACATCGGGGGGCGATCGCAGCGAAGGGCAAGACGGTGGCGGTGTTTGGCACGGGGGTCGATGTCGTGTATCCGAAAGAAAGCTCGCGGCTCGTGGACCAGATGCTCGGATTGGGCGGAGCCGTCATTTCAGAGTTCCCGTTGGGCACATTCGCCGCGCCCCAGAATTTTCCCATTCGCAACCGGATCATCAGCGGCATTTCGCTGGGAGTGCTCGTCGTCGAAGCGGCGGAATACAGCGGCACGCGGATCACGTCGCGTTGCGCGCTCGAGCAAAATCGCGAGGTCTTTGCCGTCCCGGGAAACGTCACCAACAAAAATTCCTGGGGGCCGAACACTCTTATTAAACAGGGCGCCAAGCTGACTGCGACCTGGGAAGATATTTGGGAGGAACTCCCTGAGGATGTGCGGCTTGCGCTGGCTCCGGCAGCGGGCGATGAATCTTCAGCGGGCGGAACTGCATCTCTATTCGGCGAAAGCGAGCTGGGACCGCACGAAAGAAAAATTCTGGCATTGCTGAAAGCGGACGAAGCAACCCACATCGATCAGATTGTGGAACGGCTGGAACCGGAAGTGTCATCATCGGAGATTTTTGCGGCGCTCTTTGAGCTCGAATTGGCAGGGAAGGTAAGGCAGTTGCCGGGAAAGAATTTTGTGAAAAGCTTTTAAGGAGCTTCTAGCTTCTGTGGGTAAGGGCGCATGAGTTGACCTTGGCGGCCCGCGATTTCCCGAAGGAGGAGATGTATGGTCTTACGTGTCAATTGCGTCGAGCAGCGGCCTCGGTGGGGGCGAATGTTGCCGAGGGTTGTGGACGGAGGTCGGATGGAGAATTGAAACGATTCTTGCAAATCGCTCGCGGTTCCGCCAATGAGGTGGAATACCATTTGCTGCTCGCGCGCGATCTCCATTTGCTTGCCGAAGACGATTTCGGTGACCTGGAGGCGAGAATACTCGAAATCCAACGAATGCTTGCCTCGCTCGCGCAACGTCTGACGGCGGCCGCATAGGGGAAGCCAGAAGCCAGGGGCCAGGAGCCAGGAGCCGTAACCAACGAAACTTGTTGCCAGCTTGCCATTCGTGCTAGGGTCGAAACCAGCATCCATGAAATTGAGGACATATTGGCCAAAGGTTTAGTCATCGTTGAATCGCCTGCCAAGGCGAAGACCATCCAGAAATATCTGGGCAAGGGCTTTGCCGTCGAAGCCTCGCTCGGCCACGTGAAAGATCTGCCCAAGAGCGATCTGGGGGTCGATGTCGACAACGACTTCGAGACGGAATACATCGTGATTCCCGGCAAAGAGAAGGTCCTTGCCAAGCTGAAGAAGCTGGCGGGGTCTGCGGACACGATTTATCTGGCGCCTGATCCGGACCGCGAAGGCGAGGCGATTGCCGCTCATCTGGCGGAAGAGCTCGGCAACGGTTCGAAGGGCAAGAAGAAAAAGAAGAAAGATGTTGAAGAGAACGAGCGCATCCGCCGGGTGACGTTCAACGAGATCACCAAGCGCGCGGTGCAGGAAGCGTTTGAACATCCACGTGACATTGACCGGAAATTAGTCGACGCGCAACTGGCGCGGCGTGTTCTTGACCGGCTGGTTGGATATCAGGTTTCGCCGCTGCTCTGGGACAAAGTGCGCCGCGGGCTTTCCGCCGGCCGCGTGCAGACCGTCGCGCTGCGGTTGATTGTGGAGCGCGAGCGCGAGATCAAAGCCTTCGAGAAGAAGGAATATTGGACGATCGACCCACATCTTGCCGCGGCCAAACCTCCCGCGTTTGACGCCCGGTTTCTTGGCAAAGGCGAAGAGAAAATCGAAATTCCCAACGGGGAGGAAGCGGAGAAAATTCGCGCCGCGTTGGAACAAGCTGACTGGATTGTACGCTCGGTCGATCGCAAAGAGCGCCGCCGCAATGCGGCACCGCCATTCACGACCAGCAAGTTGCAGCAAGATTCTTCACGCAAACTGCGCTTCAGCGTGAAGCGCACGATGATGATCGCGCAGCGCCTTTACGAAGGCGTGGAGCTGGGCGAAGAAGGGTCGGTCGGCTTGATCACTTACATGCGAACCGATTCCACTCGCATTTCAAACGAAGCGCTGACGGAAGTGCGCGAATACATCAAGACGCAATATGGTGAGCCCTATCTGCCGGGTTCGCCGAATTTCTACAAAGAAAAGAAGGAAGCACAGGCGGCGCATGAAGCCATCCGGCCGACTTCGGCCCTACGGCATCCTGATCAGATCAAGCAATACTTAAAAGAAGATGAGTTCAAGGTCTACAAATTGATCTGGCAGCGGTTTGTGGCTTCGCAGATCAACCCGGCGGTTTTTGATCAAACTACAGTCGACATCGACGCCAAATCAGGCAACGATGCATTCTGGTTCCGCGTGACCGGATCGGTCCTCAAGTTCGATGGCTTCCTGAGAGTTTACGACGAGGCCAAAGAAGGCAAAGACGAAGAAGAGGAAGAGCTGAAACACAAGCTGCCTCCACTTGAACCGGGGCAGAAGTTGACTCTGCGTGAGCTGAAGCCGGAGCAGCATTTCACGGAGCCGCCGCCACGCTACAACGAAGCCTCGCTGGTGAAAGAGCTGGAAGAGCGCGGGATTGGCCGGCCTTCAACCTACGCGACGATCCTGAGCACGATCCAGGAGCGTCAGTACGTGCAAAAGTTGGGTGGAAAATTCGTACCCACGGAAATCGGCCTGGTTGTAACCGATCTGCTCGTCGAAAACTTCCGCGACATCTTCGACGTGCAGTACACCGCGCGGCTGGAAGAAGAGCTCGACGAAATTGAAGAAGGCAAGGAAACCTGGACAGGCGCACTCGCCGATTTCTACAAAAGGTTCGCCAAGGACCTCCGTTACGCTGAGAAGCACATGGAAAACATCAAGCGGATGGAGAAACCCACGGACGAAAAGTGCGAACGCTGCGGCTCGCCGCTGGTCATCAAGTGGGGCAAACACGGATCGTTTTACGCGTGCAGTTCCTACGATAAAGAAAACCCCGAGAGCTGCACTTTCACCAAAGAGAACCCCATCAATCTGCCCGATCTCGATTCCGCTGACATGCAGGAGACTTCGCAGGAGGAATATTGCGAAAATTGTGGTCGCGTGATGGTGCTCAAACGTGGGCGCTTCGGGCAATTCATGGCCTGTACCGGGTATCCGGATTGCAAAACGACGCGGCGCCTGGACCAGGGCAAGAAAGTCCCGGATATTCCGCTTGATGAAGTTTGCCCAAAGTGCGGGCGAAATTTAATGATCCGCCACGGACGCTTCGGCGAATTCACCGCGTGCAGCGGATATCCTGATTGCAAGTATGTGAAGCAGAATTTCATCGGCGTGAAATGCCCGTTGTGCAAGGATGGTGATCTGGTCGAGAAAAAAGCGCGCAAGGGCAACACGTTTTACGGATGCTCGAATTATCCCAAGTGCAAATTCACTTCTGCCAACCGGCCGATAGCCGAAAAATGCCCGAGTTGCGGCAGCGAGTATCTGGTAGAAAAGATGCTGAAGAGTGGGCCAGTCATCGCCTGTCCTAACAAGGAATGCGAATACGAGCGGCCGGCGCCTGTGGAGGCCGCTGCCACAACCTCGACCTAAGTACCCAGTTAGAAAATTACAAATCCTCTCTTAAGGAGACCGCCATGTCTGCAACCGCCACAGATGCTGAACTCATTCTTAAACTCTACGATCTGCGCCGCGAGGCCGAGATGCGCAAGGCGCGCAAATTCATGGTCGGAGAATTCTGGCCGGAAAGTGCTGAAGATATCTTGAAGGTGGTCAACGCGATGGGCACGCAAGAAAACGCTTGGATGCGCCAGGTGAACGGCTATTGGGAAATGGCCGCATCCTTAGTTGTCCACGGCGCGCTGAACCAGGATCTGTTTCTCGAAACGAGTTTCTGCGGAGAAATGTTCATGGTTTTTGCAAAAATCCAGCCGTTTCTTACTGAAGTTCGCCCAAAAATGGGCACGAACGTGTTGGGCAATGTCGAGAGGGTAATTACAAGTTCAGAAAAAGGCCGCAGCACGCTGAAGCTGTTTGAGCAGCGTGTGGCCGCCCGGCGCAAAGCAAGGAAAGAGGCGGCCGCATAATCGGCGAGATTACTCACCGTCTGTTCAAGCGCCGATACTAGGAAATATATTCGCGGATGTATTCGTCCCTTGACTGTTTTAATTCCTGCGCATCGCCGTCGAAGATCACTTTGCTCTCGCGCAGGACGAGAAAAGTCATGGGCACTTCGCAATGCTGGCCGGGAGGAAGAGGCTCCATCCGGTTCAGCTTTGGATCAAAGTAGTGGGTTGCCATGGTGAAGGCATCCTGCAGGCGATGGCTGACCAGGAGGGAACTGGTCTTGTACACGTCGCGCTGCTTCACGATCAGCTCGATGATCTTCATGGAAGTCACCGGATCGAGACCACCGGTTGGGGAATCGTAAAGCAGGATATCTGGCCGCGTAATAATCGCGCGCGCGATGGCAACGCGCCGGCGCATTCCTCCAGAAAGTTCGGAAGGAAACATATTCAGCGTGTGCTCCAGTTCAACGAAGCTGAGCGCTTCGCGTACCCGCCGCTCGATCTCTTCTTCAGTGAGGCCGCCTTCCTCCACCAACCCGTAGGCAACGTTCTCGCGCACTGTCATGGAGTCGAAGAGCGCGCTTTCCTGAAAGACCATGCCTATCTTTCGGCGCAGGTTGAAGAGTTCTTCTTCTTTCATGCTGGTGACGTCCTGTCCCAACACTTCGATAGTGCCGCTGTCGGGTTTGAACAAGCCGAGCACAAGCTTGAGGATCGTGCTCTTTCCCGAGCCCGCTACACCAAAAATGGCCTTGCTCTCTCCTTTCGGCAAACGAAATGAGATTCCGTCGAGCAGCGGCCTTTCTTCAAACGCCAATGAGACATTCTCAAAAATGATGACATCGGAAGCCGATGGCGCGGGCGATCGCTGGGGGCTCTCAAGCGTGCTGGGCGGGGCGACCATAACTAGCGGCTACCGAAAATTGCAAACAATAGCTTGGTAGCGAAAAAGTCCATCACCAGAATCAGGACGGAAGACGCGACCATGGCCTGGGTCGTGGAGCGGCCCACGCCCTGGGTGCCGCCGCGAGTGGTGAGACCGTAATAACATCCAATCGTGGCGATGATAAACCCGAACAAAACCGGCTTCACCAATCCGGTAAATACATCCTGAAAGACCAGAACTTGCCAGGCGGAACTCCAGTACTGCCGATGGGTGATTCCATAGCTCAAGCTCGCAACCACCGAGCCACCGAGCAGACCCAGCAGATCAGAAATGATGGTCAGAAAAAACAACATGAACACAGTGGAGACAACCCGTGGCGTGACCAGCTTTTTCAACGGATCGGTGCCCAGGGCGCGCATGGCGTCGATCTGCTCGGTCACAATCATCGAGCCCAGTTCGCTGGCAATGCCGGAGGCGTTTCTGCCCGCGACCATGAGTCCCGTGATCACCGGCCCGAGTTCCGTAATCATTCCTACCGAGACCAGCTGACCAATCAGCGACAGCGAGCCAAAACGCTGCAGAGTGTGAGCACTATTGAGCGCCAGCACAGCTCCCGTGAACGCGCCGGTTAGAACCACGACGGGCAATGAGCCAACCCCGATTAGGTCTGCCTGCTGGATGGTATCGGCCACATAACGCGGAGGTCGAAACAAGTTGGCAATGGAACGAGCAGCGAGGAGGGTATATTCCTGGACTTCCAGCACCTTCTCTTTGGCGAATTCAGTGGGTGAGATCAGTTCCATGGATTGAGAGATGTTTCAGGGAACTATAACAGAGCATTCAGCATTCGGCACTCAGCATTGATCCGGAATAGTGCCCCGTTGGTTGAACTGGCGCGACGTGAGGATTGAAAGTACTGGCAACGGCGTGAGCGGCCAGGTGCTGATGGCTGAATGCTGACTGGTTTATTCCCGCCCTTTTTTCTTGATCTCGATGTTCAGCCGTTTGATCTTCTGGTTCAGCGTGGAAAGCGGTACATGAAAACGGTCGGCGGCTTCGGTCTGGTTCCAGCCGCATTTCTCCAGCATATCGACAATGATGTGGCGCTCGCAGTCCTCCATGATATCGAACAGAGAAACATCGCCCCGGGGCTCGAGAACGGGGAAAGCAGGTCCGCGGCCGGCGATGTTGTCAGGCAGCAGTTCCACACCTACTTCAGATCCCGAAGAAAGCACGACGGCGCGCTCAACCACATTTTCCAGTTCACGCACATTGCCCGGCCAGGAGTAAACCAGCAGGCGCCGCAAAGCCTCAGGCGAGAAGCGAAGCGACGGGCGTTCGTTTTCCTGCGCGTATTTGGTGAGGAAGAAATCCACTAGAAGCGGAATATCTTCCTTGCGCTGCCGCAGCGGGGGAAGATCAATGGCAATGACGTTCAAGCGATAAAACAGATCTTCCCGGAATTTGCCTTCGCGCACCATTTGTTTGAGGTCAACGTTGGTCGCGGCGATGATGCGCACGTCAACCTGCAGTTCCTGCACGCCGCCCAGGTGCATAAACTTGCGGTCCTGGAGAACACGCAGAATCTTGCTTTGTGTGTCCAGGCCCATGGTGCCTATTTCATCGAGGAATAGCGTGCCCCGGTCGGCAATTTCAAACAGCCCCTTCTTGGAGGCGATGGCGCTGGTGAACGCTCCCTTTACGTGCCCGAAGAGAGTGGATTCCAACAGATCGGGTGGCATGGAGCCAGTGTTAACAGGAACAAACGGCCGCTCATGCCGCGGAGAATTCAAATGGATGGCCTTGGCAATCAGCTCCTTTCCCGTTCCGCTCTCGCCTTGCAGCAGCACCGTAGAGCGGCTCGAAGCAACTTGCGACACAACATCGAAGATTTTGAGCATCGGTTCGCTCTTGCCCACGATATTTTCGAAGTTGTAACGCTGCTTGAGGGCGCGCTTGAGCTGAATATTTTCTTCTTCGGCGCGATGCCGGGCGACGGCGGCCCGAACGTCCGCTAATAACTTTTCGTTGTCCCAGGGCTTTTGGATGAAATTCGCAGCACCAGCCTGCATGGCTTTGACAGCATTTTCCACGGTGCCGTAAGCCGTGATCATGATGACGGGCAAGCCCGGATCATGCGAGTTGACTTCGGCGAGCAAATCCAGGCCATTGCGATCGGGCAAGGCGAGGTCGAGAAGCACCAGATCGTATGGCCGCTCGCCCATCCGCGCCAGCCCTTCTGCTCCGTCCGCCGCTGATTCAACTTCATAACCTTCCAGTTCCAGCAAGGTCTGGAGAGATTCGCGGATTTCGGCTTCATCATCGACGATCAGGACGCAACCGGGGGGCGAAGCCGGCGCCTCTACTGGGCTGCGATGCGTGATGAGTGCAGCCTCAGACATTGACAGCCTTCCTGGCCAGCGGGAAGTCAAGATAGAACGTTGTACCCTCACCCGGCCGGCTCTCGACGCGAATCTTGCCGGCGTGTTCCTGAATGATTCCGTAGGTCACCGCCAGGCCCAGGCCCGTGCCCTTGGCCTGACCTTCTCGCCCCGAGTTCTTGGTCGTGAAAAATGGATCGTAGATGCGATGAATGTGCTCGTGGGCGATTCCGCTGCCCGTATCGGAGACAACAACGCTCACGCCCTCGCCATTGGAGGTTGAAACGCTCAGAGTACCGCCGCCGGCCATCGCGTCTTTCGCGTTCAAAAACAAGTTCAGGAAAACCTGTTGCAACCTTCCCGGATTGCCATTGATCGTA
>Ga0335081_10011327_pt1 | contig 14417 bp, 11 predicted proteins | sample Lox_Sample_35_FD_206713 | JGI IMG/M metagenome (GOLD analysis project Ga0335081, IMG submission 206713) | Soil microbial communities from Loxahatchee National Wildlife Refuge, Florida, United States - Lox_Sample_3.5 | ecosystem: Environmental > Terrestrial > Soil > Wetlands | place: USA... | reverse complement strand
CCCCTCATGGACTAACGAGTTCTGTTCCTTGACAAAAAGTTCCTCGGCTCTTGCTTGGGTTGGCATATTTGACTTGACCGCGGCTGGAGTTGAAATAACCGGAATTTACTATGTCGTGCTTCCTGTTTGGATTGTGATAGGTGTCATATATTTAATTTGGATAAGCGCAATGGCTAAAGTATTTGACTATCTATATGAAAAATGGAAGATTCCCGGCATTGAACTAAATATGCAGTAGCAGCTTAAGTTTTTATTTTCTTGATCAGCCACGCCATGTTCTTGCCGAGGTCATCCATCGTTTTCAAGGCTTCCTCATCCTTGTCGACTTCCCCTTTCCTGTTTGCCATGCCGATATTCCAGTACGAGGAGCCAGGTACAATCATCTGGTTGATTAGGAAGAAATGGTTTAAAACGTCAAAGGTAGTTAAAGCGCCCGCACGTCTAGCAACCGCGACTGCTGCTCCAACCTTGTACTTCAAAGCATCAGGCGTTGCTCTGCACACAAATCCCGCGCGGTCAATAAGCGCCTTCATCTCAGGCGACATCATCCCAAAATACGTCGGCGAACCCAAAATCACACCGTCAGCCGCCAGCATTTTCTGAACGTAAATGTTCACGTTGTCATCGGTGATTACGCAGCATTGGTTCTTGGTTTCAAAACACGCCCGACAAGCGGTGCATCCGTGGATCTGTTCTCCTGCAAGCTGAATCAGCTCAGTTTCAATGCCTTCTGCTTCAAGGACGCTAAGAACACGTTTTAGAAGCACCGCGGTGTTTCCGTCTTTGCGCGCGCTCCCGTTAAAAGCAACAACCTTCATTTTTTTAAACCTCAAAGTTTATCATTGAAATTTAAGATAAAAAAGTACCGCTAAGGAAGCCCACGCTGGTTTTCCTCGGCGATTTTAGGCTGCTAAACTTGTTTGTATGTAACGTGGAATGTTCCTTGTCCGCCGTTAGGAAAGACAAAGAAAAACGTGTAGCTTTGCGCAATCGCTGTTCCATTGAAGGTTTCTGTGAAGGCGTTGTTGCCCTGGATTATTTTGTGGGCGTCCTGTATGTCGCTTATGATTCCGTAGGTGTCGCCCGCACTGCATTTGTAGTTTGTTCCATTGTCCCAGTAGCCCTTGTAGATGTAGAGTTCAGTCCAGCCGCTTGAGCCGCCGGGCATCTGAGTACAGTTTATTGTCAATTGCCAATTCTGATTGGCGCCGACAGTGAACGGCACGTAGCAAAGCGAAACGTTGCTCTCCAAAAACCTAAGACAGCTATTGGTTCCATTAACGGTGAAATCAAGCGCCATCTGCTGGGGCTGAGCACCCGGTGACAAAACAAGAACAGCAGGCACAGCCACGCAAATTACAACAATAACTACTGGAATCAAACCTAACATTTTTTTGTTCATGTTTTTCCCTTCTTATTCCTCACTTTCATCGAATGTTCGGCAAGAGAGCTAGTCAGCGTTCATTAGATAGATGCTTTTATAATTTTTGCATTTTAGGCTTTCAGTCTTCTTCGACGATTTGCTGCAAAAACTGCAGATACTGACACCGCTGAAACCGAAATACCCAAAACTGCCGCTTCCAAAACTACAGGCAGTTCTGGTGTCTTTATCGCTGGAAGAGGAGGCTTAACTGGAATTTGCATGAGCGGATAGCTGTCCTTGTCTAAAGGGTCAATAATGTATGGTGAATCTCCGACGCCGTCATGGTTTGAGTCGGTGCCGTTGTAGTCGCTCCAGTAGTTTCCTATTTTTCCTTTGTCCCAGTTATGAAGGGTCTCCGACATATTGTATGATTTGCATTGGCAGCCGCTGATTTGGACGTTGTTTTTCAAAAATGCGTTTTGGTAAACAACCATGTCTGGTGGGAACTGTCCTGAGGGCGAGTTGAAGCCGAAAAAGAGACCTTCGATGTTGCATGAAATGTAATTCCTACTTATCGTGGAGTTTGAGCCGGACATGAGCAAGCCGACGATGCAGCCTGAAAGGTCGTTCCCAACTATTGTGTTGTTCTTTGTCCAGATGTACATGCCTATGCTGAAGTTTTCCACGTTCAAGTTCTCAACCGTGACTCCACCGACGGTACTGCTTCCTAAGTCTACGCCTATGGTGTAGTAAGCCATCGTTGGGTCAGGTCCAGTTCCAACTACCCAAATATCCGTCTTGTTACCGTTAAAAGAGCCTTGAAGGGTGTAGCCTGCGCCGTCGATTACTATGTTGCTTCTCAAGATGTTTATCGCTCCGTAAATGTCGGTGGTAAATGTGTATGTGTTGCCGCTTTGGTGAATCGCCGCTGTGTTAGGGGAAATGTTCCCGTCCTGCTGAATAGTTATCGTCGGCAGCGTTGTCTGAGCCGCCGCTGGTTTAGCCAAGAAAAGCGCCGATGCGAGCACAAAGAAGAGAATTGCTGCAACAGCTAGTTTCTTCGTCTTAAACTTGTTCATTCAACATCCACCTTGACGTTCTTTCCATCTGCCAGCCAGTTTCGAGATTTACAAACGGTCTTTCCCGCAAACTTGAACTCCAAACAACCGTCGTACGGACACATCTCAACGCATCGCAGACACCAAATGCAGCTAGCAGGCGCTACATCCCCGCTTTTCCGTTCATAAACCTCCTTAACCTGACTCGGACAAACACGTTTACACACACCGCATTTTCTGCACTTCTCTTCATTCTTATTCAACTTAACTCCTGAAACCCACTTAAAAGGTGGGAACCTGTTAAACAACGCGATTAAGCCGCCTAGCGGACAAATCCTGCACCATGAGCGCCTAAAGTAGAATGCAGCGGCCGTAACAATTGCCAAGACGATCAGGTTTATTGACGTAAGGTAGAATCCGAGTTGCCAGAATTGGCCGCCGGTTGTTTGGGTGAGCCAGCCTGGCAGCTGCAAACCCAATGCAACGTCCGCCATCATGCAGAACGGTTTCATGGGGCAAACTTGGCAGAACGGCGCCGAATAGTAGTTCCAGACAAATCCTCCTTTTTGAGTTCCAGGAACAAGCTGGGCCCCAGCTATGGCTTGTGAACCGAAAAGAATGCTCACGATGATAATGGTAGCTAGGACAACGTAGCTTAACTGGTGAAGTTGCTGATTGAACTTGTCTGAAAAGTTCCTTCTTTTAATTCTGAGAAGCTTTCTTAGCCGAGTCATCAAATCCAAGTATAACCCAAAGGGACATACCCAACCGCAGAAAACTCTCCCAAGAAGGACCGCTGCTAAAATGATCACTCCGAAGACTATGCCTAACCTCTCCAGCCCCGTAGAGGTGTAATGAACACCCCAGCCGTTTCCAACGGAGAAGAACGGGTAAATGTACGTCTGAATCTGCCACAACGCACAAGTAACTGTTCTTCCGCAGGGGTAGTAGCATCCGAAGAAAGGCGCCGGAAGCCCATCAGGCATCTGCACCCCCAACGCGCTGGTAGCGACTAAAGATTCATGAGGCGAAATCATCTCAACAGGCAAAGACAAGTATTGATGATCCCAAAAAACACCAAAGAAAATAAGAAACAGCAACCCAATCTGAATCAGCAGCCGAAGAGAACTGATTTTCAGAGTCATTTTTTTCAGGCTGTAAATAAACCCCGCAACGCCAAGGATTGACAGAGCCGCCGCAGACCCTAGCACCGTGTAATTTGGATGATACTTTAAAGGGATTACTGAGGGCGGGGAAGTCGGATTCGGGTTAGCTGGATCCGTAACTTGAGCGAATAGTCTGTCGCATAGAACGCCGTTGATGGCAAAGATATTCCAGTACCCAGCCATGTCAAGTTTCTGTGTTACGCTGAAGTTGCCTGTTTTTGGATCAGTTTGCAAATCCCGTTCGATGTAGGAGAAGTCGGGTCTGGTGAAAACAACCCTGACCCACTTGTCCGATCCAGTCGGGCAAATTTGCCCAGTCACAGTCACGGTTTGGTTGATGTTGATTTGGGTGGCGTTTATGTTGGCGGTTACGCATGGACCATAGCAGCTGTCAGCAAGCTGAACATAGTAAGCGCTAACAAAGTAGACGGCGATTATGAATGCTACGGTTGCGCACAGGATAATTCGCTTCTTCATGCGTTCCCGCTCTTCCGTTTTCCTTCCATATGCATCCATGTGCTCATATGTTTTTGCAGAGCTAACGGTCAATGAATAGTTCCGATTAAAAACGGTTTTTGTCAATGTTTATTGACTAAAAAAATGCCGCTTAGTCAAGGTTTCTTGACAGCCCTGACCGCAGCTAGAATTCATAACAAAAGAAAACGGAGCCTAATCCAGGTGATACGCTTCTTCGCCGTGTTGGCTCATATCTAAGCCGTCTTCTTCCTCTTTTGCGCTGACCCTCAATGGTGAAAAACGATCAACTACCCTCAGCAACGCGTAGGTACCCAAAAATGCGAAGGCAGATACCACGCCCACCGCCAGAAGTTGAACCGCAAGCTGATGAACGTTGCCGTAAATTAAGCCCGTAACTCCAGGGGTAACCGCAGCAGTTGCGAATAAGCCGATTGAAATTGCGCCGATGATTCCGCCGATTCCGTGGCAGGCGAAAACATCCAGCGAATCATCAATTCTTGATCGTCCAGCACGCCAGTTAGCCACCAAATTGGAGATTATACCTGCGGCTAACCCAATGACTACTGCAGCCCAAAAACTAACGTAGCCTGACGCTGCCGTAATCGCTGCTAAACCGCACACCGCGCCGACTGCAATCCCAACCGCTGAAGGTTTTCCTTTGAGTAGCCAATCCATTGACATCCAGCTTACCGCTGCTGCCGCTGCCGCCAAGTTGGTTGCTATGACAGCAGACACTGCGATGCTATTAGCCGCAAGTGCACTGCCGCCGTTAAAGCCGAACCAGCCGAACCACAACAACCCTGCGCCTAAAATCACGTATGGGATGTTGGTCGGCTTAAACTCAGAGCCCATAGGCACTGTTTTGCTGGTTCCTTTCTGGTCTAAAGATTTAAGCTGGTCTTTCCAGTAAACGCAACCCTGCCTTCTACCGAGAACCAACGCCGCCGCCAAAGCGGACACTCCCGCAGCTATGTGCACGACTATTCCGCCTGCGAAGTCCACGGCGCCAAGCATATGAAGCCACCCTGACGGATTCCATATCCACATTGCAATAGGCGAGTAAATCAGGGTAGACCACAAAACCACGAAGATGAGGAGCGATTTGAAGCGGATTCTTTCCGCGCATGCACCCAAAATCAATGCGGGGGTAATTGCCGCGAATTTAAGTTGGAACGCGAAAAAAAGTATTTCAGGGATTACCGGGGCGGATTTGTAAACGCTGGAGAGCGTTATGTTGTTTAATCCAAAAAGTGAGAGGTTGCCTATGACTCCGCCGACGCTTGGACCGTAGACGAGGCTGTAACCCCAGAAGAACCAGACAAGGCTTACTACGGCAAAGATTATCATACACTGCACGAGGGTGGAGACAAGGTTTTTTCTTCGAACTAAGCCGCCGTAAAAGAAAGCCAAGGCTGGTGTCATCAGCATCACAAGCGCCGTTGACATTAACACCCATGCTATGTCTGCTGCTCCCACATTTGTCCCTCCGACAGCTTCTATTCAGCTTATTTGTTCACCAATTTCGACGAACTAGTATTTAAGTCATGCATTTACATCGATTGCGGAGTTAAATATCGACAAATGTCCAATCTAATTGCAGAAAACTGCAACTAACAAAACAATCAACCAAAAAAGGGCTAATAATAACGAAGTTGTCCAAAACAAACCCCGCAAAATTGAAAAAGTGTCAAATAAATTGAAAACGGAGAATTCCCATAGGAACAAGAAAGAAGAAGAGTTTTGGGTTTGCTTAGTCCAGCTGGTAGGCTTCTTCGCCGTGCTCGGCCATGTCTAAGCCAGCATCTTCCGCTTCCTCGCTAACCCTCAGCGGCGAAAACACGTTCACCACCTTAAGCAATGCATATGAGCCGAAGAAGGCAAACGGCACCACTACACCTATCGCTGCCAATTGGACGAGGAATTGATGCACGTTTCCGAAGATCAAGCCGCTCGCACCATTTATCGCAGCTGACGCAAACATTCCAGTTGCTATTGAACCCCATATTCCCCCAACGCCGTGGCACGCGAACACATCCAGCGCATCGTCTATTCGCGATCTGCCCGCTCTCCAGTTGGCCACCGAGTTAGAAATGACGCCTCCAATTAAGCCAACGATTATGGCTGACCCTACACTGACGTAGCCCGCTGCTGGCGTGATTACAACGAGTCCAACGACCGCACCTGTCGCCATGCCTATTGCTGACGGCTTCCCTTTCCTGAACCAGTCCGCCAACATCCAACTGATTGCTGCTGCGGCTGCCGCCAAGTTTGTAGTTACCAATGCTGAGACGGCAAGTCCGTTGGCGGCTAATGCGCTGCCCGCGTTGAAACCGAACCAACCGAACCACAGTAACGCTGCACCCAACAAGACATAGGGGATGTTTGTAGGCTTGAACTCTGTCGCGTGGTCTTTTTGGTCTAATGCTTTCATGTGGTTTTGCCATGGGACAGCGCATCCTTTTCTTCGTCCCACAACAAGAGCTGCTGCTAATGCTGAGATACCTGATGAAATGTGTACGACAATGCCGCCTGCAAAGTCGATTGCGCCCAAGTTATGGAGCCAACCGCTAGGGTTCCAAACCCAGCAGGCTATTGGTGCGTAGATAAATGTTGACCAGAGAACTATGAAGATCAAGAGTGACTTGAACCGTATTCTTTCTGCGCATGCCCCGACGATTAATGCGGGTGTGATGGCTGCGAATTTGAGTTGGAACGCGAAGTATAGTAGTTCAGGGATGTTGGGGGCAAGTTTGGTGTTGATGGCGTTGATGCCGAGGCCGTTCATGCCTAGTAGGCTTGGGCTGAAGCCGATTATGTGGGTGCCTGAGGCGTTGCCAAATACGAGCATGTAGCCCCATAGAGCCCAGACTATGCTTATGACTGCAAATATTATGAAGCATTGTGCGATGGTTGATACAAGGTTCTTTCTTCTTACTAGTCCCCCATAGAAGAATCCTAAGGCGGGGGTCATGAGCATGACTAGGGCTGTTGCGGTTATTACCCATGCGATGCTTCCCGGGTCTGCTGTTGCGACTGACATTTTCCAATCCTTTTCGACAATTGTTTGCTTAGTTGATTTTTACCTCTACACCTACACCTAGTTATATTTAAAAGCTGTGCATATGAAACATGTTGTTGATTTCGTTTGGGCACTTGTCGATTCAATTTACCTTTTACATTATGTTCATCCAATTTTTAATTCACAACCAGCCCTCATGCTAAAAAAACGTTCAAAATTCGGGCTTAAACTTGAAGTTTGTAACCCATGGAAAAACCTTCGATTATGCTGCAATTGTACAAATATACATGTTCAATTAAAAATCACAGACTATCTAACATGCGTCCGGCTGCTTGCGCCTAACAGCTAAAAAAACAAAACTCTCCATCTTTAGCATTCGCACAAAAACCTTATTTACTTTTCAACCGCTTCTTTGGCTGGAAAAGGCACTCTAAATGAAACTCGGAACATATACCTTCCAGCCTGAAAAAGCAGAGGGATTTGACTTCCATGTTCTGCGTGTGAAAACTGAAATGGGTTTGAGGCTTCAGCCAGTGCAGGACATGTGTAGCAACATCGCTGTTTTCGCAGACAATGTAGCTGTGCGGAATCATCCCGACTGGATTTCGCAGTCGCCGCTGGGCCCAGCAAAAATGGGGAACAACAATTTTAACATTTTCTGGGACGTTGTCTGTGCCACTCAGCCAGAGCATCGGGCTGAACAGTTGAACTATATTGCGGAAGTCGACGCTCAATCTCAGGGTATTTGGCTAAACAGCCAATACTTTGCAGAACATGGACACTGTACCTGCCCCCGATGCCAAGAACTGTGGAGAAAAAGTGGTTTAAGCTGGGTCGAATGGCGAAGACAGGAAGTCACCGATTACATCGCACAAATTCGAGAGCGCGTCAAAAAAGAGCTTGTGCTGTGCATTCAGCCTGACCCAGTTAGTTCGCTGGAACGTTACGGCGTAGATTTCGATGACTTCGCCAAGTACGCGGACAAATTTTGCGTTGTGATGTTTAGCAAAAACTATGCTACTCCTTGGTACTGGGAAATGCTGTCACGCGCATTCAAGAAACTTCTCAAGAAGCCCTTCTACATCGCCTTCTACATGTATGGTCCAGGTGACAACCCTAAAGACGTACCGACAACCCAAGAACTACTCACAGTTAGTACCCGTTGCACAAGGGCAGGAACCGACGGATTTCTTTATCTCACTGACGGCGCTAGCAAAATCCGAGACTTCCAGAAAGAAGCCATTGCCCAGACTCAACTGATAGAAAAACTTAGAACTTATGGTGGCCAACCCGTTCAAGAATATCTGGACTACATTGAAGGCTGGAAAAATATCTTTCCTGCTTAGTGACACTAAAGTTTTGACTCGGTCGCTCGAGCTGCTTTTCAAGCCCTACGCAAGAGAACAACCACGGCCACTACAAAGGCGGCAATCACAATTAACAACACGCCGATGATCACCAAAAATCCCGTCGCCGAAATGCTAAAGGTTCTGGAGGCAGGTGGGTTTTGGCTAATGGCGGGAGCAGTTGGAGCCGTGTAGTTGCCCATTGGAAATGCCTGTCCCGTCTGCATGTGTATCGGTGTCAAAGGTATCGTTGAATTAGACGGAGTGTATACGTGCGGTGGAAGCGTTGGGCTCGGCGTCGGCACTGGAAGGCTAGGGTTTGGCGTGGCTTCTGGGTTCTGAGTTTCCAAGAAGGGCTCAAAGGTGATTGTGCCTAGGGTGAAATCGTTTTTAAAGTCATGGATTGAATTGCCGATCGCCGTCGGATCAGTTGTTCCCCACCAATTGTTTGAGCAGTTGAAGGAATGGTTGTTGTCCACCTTTACGTTTACTGCGTTGTTGTAGATGTTGTTGGCACTGACAGATTCAGGGTACCCGTAATGAAGGTCTATGCCAACACCGTTGTTTGCGATGGTGTTATTTTCTATGAAGACTGGGCATTTGTAGTTGTCGGCGATTGCAAAGTCGATTCCGTCGAGGGTTCCCGTGCTTATCGTGTTTCTTTCGATTATGACAGCACCAGTAGGCACGCTTTCCAGAAAAACGATTCCCGCCGTCGATTCCGACGGGTTTCCTAAGATCTCGTTATTTTCGATGTAAGTGGTTTGAAGGCTTTCGTATGATTCTCCGTTTATTGTTATGCCTCCCGATATGGTGTTGCCTGCAATGATGGTGCTCCGCCGGTGACGCCTATTCCCATCTCAATTTTGCAGTTGGTGACTACGGGAAAGTTGCCCTCTAGCGATAATCCATTGTTGAAGGTGTCGTTTGATAGCTCCACAGTGGAAGAAACGCTGAAGATGACGGAGCTTAAGACGGTGTTCTGTATGGTGGATCCTGAGGAGGTCTGCGGGTTCCAGCCTGTGCTACCGCGGCTGAAGGTTATTGAGGGGTAAAATGTACTACTTATCATCCCCAACGTCCATGTTCCTGCGGTGCCGGTGATTTGGATGGGTTCGGCGTTTGTTCCCACTGCAGATAGGACGCCGTCAACTTGGATATAGCCGCTCGCGTTTAGGATGTTTATTGTGACTCCCGGCTGGATCATGAGTGAGCCAGTTACCACCATGTAGCCGTTTAGGTTCAGCGTGGCTCCAGCACCTAGCGTCAGGATAACTCCGCTGTTAATCAAAACGTTTCCCGCAATGTTATACGGGCTGTTTGCCTGTGTCCATGTCGTGTCTGTGTTTATTATTGTACTTGTGTAGGTACCCGATTGGGCTATACCAAAATGGCAGGTGCCGATTAAAACCAAAGAAGATGCGATTAAAACAACAATGAGCAAACTCAATCGGGTTTTGTTCATTTTGCTTCCTCTAACTGCTTCAGTTATCGGTCATGGTTAAATAGGGTTTTCGTCAAGCTTTCTTGACTAACGTCAGTCAAAATGTTTTGACTTAACTTCTAATTTTGAAAAAACCAACGATAAAAAACAATCATAAAGAAAAAACAACATTTGGAGTAAAGATGAAAATAATGGAAAAGTAACCCGCAATTCTTTGTTGATTATTGCTTCAGGTTGGCTTGGAAAAGCTTATTCTTTTGGTTTGTTGTTTTCCGGCACGAAGACGGCTGCGGCTACGGTTGTGGTCCATAATCCGTTTTTGTCGCCTGCTGCACTCTGAGTTATGTTAGCTGTTTTGATGATGAGCCCGGTGGTTTTGAAGAGTTGTTTGCGTTCGTCCCATGCGGTCTCTGGGTCAAACTGGATGCCCATGGTTGTGGCAAGCATCGTTGCCGCCAAGTCTTCCGCGTAGTCGCCAGCTGTCTCGTCTGTTTGTCCGTAAGAGTGGTGCTCAGAGAGGTAGCCATACTGGTTTTTGCCCGAGGGAATAGCGACGCCGATTGATGATGCTACAAGCCTGTGAGGTTCGTTGGTGGAGTTGCGTGCGATGACCACGAAGGTTATTTCGCCTGGCTGAACCATTTTGAGGCCTTTCTCGCAGGTAAGCTGCTCGCATCCTGGGGGAACGATGCTAGATACGCTTACGAGGTTGCACATTTGGATGCCTGCGTCTCTGAGGGCTAATTCAAAAGATTGAAGTTGCTCTTTATGTTTGCCAACTCCTTTTGTGAAAAAGAATGCTTTTGGTATCATGTAGGTTCGGAAAGAATGATTGCAGTATGTGTTTAAAAAGTTTTTTATCCCAAAGGCTTCGGTTCACGTCGAGTTGAAACCCAAAAAGCAAGACAGCGGGTTTTGGAACAAACATTTGAAAAAGCCTTGCGTCACCTCATTATCCGCAAGAATGAATTATCAGAACGAGGCAATCCGGCTGGTTTATTCGCCTTTTGGCTGCTTATACATTTTGAAGACCGCGTAATTCTCCGCCATGTCAGCTGTGAAGAGGAAACTGAACGCCAACACTTCCGACAAAGGCACGTTCAAGTATACTTTATCTTTAGAAACTTTAACTGCTTTGGACTTCGAAGTTAAAATAACGGTCAAAAGATCCCCAATTTCTAACTCATCACCGATTTTGTGGCCGTCTTCAGACTCCTCGTCAAGCGCTAAAGCTGTTTTGTAGGAGCCGCCAGCTCCAAAATCAATTATTACGTAAGGGTGTCCGTTTTGAACCATGGATGAAACGTAGATTGAAGGCATACACGTTTTGCATTCAGACATTAATTCATTCATTTCCTCGCCCGTTAAAGGTACAGCGAGAATTTTATGACTAACATTCGACTTGTCTGTCACAGCAAAAAACTGCATAGAACCACAATCTAACTATCTTCGCTAAGAGCTATAACTTTTTCTGTTGGAATTCAGGTTGAGTTGTTACGTTTTGAGGGCTTAGGAATTTTTGTTGAGTTTGATTAGAGTTTTTTGGTATAGGGCTTGGATCCTTAGCTGGTCGCGCCAACTATCGTCTACTAAAGTACACTAAGTCTACTATCATCAACGAAGTTTCAACTTGCAGGTCAAATCATAAAGGTCTTCGACTGGGGAGGTAGGTTCTCTCTTGTGTGTACAAGACGACCGGTCGGGTTAATGTCGGTACACTTTGGCGGTACAGTTTGGCGGTACAAGCGGGCGAGCGCATGCCTAAGATGAGTAATTGGTTCTGGTCCAGTACTCAATTTTATGAAAGCTTCGAAGAGTTAGCGTCAAAAAACGGTTACACAGCGACTTCTGCCTTTGAAAACTTCTTGTTCAGATCGCTTGAAATCGGTCTACAATATGCGAAGAATTTGATAAAAATGAAATTTCAATTCGCAGATCAAATCAGAAAGGCTTCCGACCGGGAAGTTGGTTCTTTCTTGTGTGTACAAGCCGACCGGTCGGGTCGATGCATATACAATTTGCATATACACTTTGCATATACAGGTAATCAAGCTGACGCTTAATAGTTTAAAATAAAATTCGCAGTTAGAAAAGGCGTGCTCGACGATATTTTCCCTTAGGGAACTTTTTCTTTGTCAAATGGGTTGCTTTTTTGGTTGAGGCTTGGATCGTTTGAAGGTTGCGTCAGCTATCGTCTACTAAAGTGTACTAACGTCTACTAGCATCACTGAAGTTTCAACTTGCAAATCAAATCAGAAAAGCGATCAACGAGTAAGGTAGGGAGGGGGTCATCTTCTTGTGTGTACAAGCCGACCGGTCGGGTCAGTGTCAATACATTTTGTCAATACATTTTGTTGATACAGGAGATCACTCGAATGCCTTATGTTTAAGCGTTTAGATTTAGTCCTAAACTCTATGCCGCCTTCAAACAGTTAGGATCAAAAAATGGATACATGGTAACTTCCTTTTTTGAAAAGTTCGGTTATAGCGAGAAAATGTGGGCTCAACTAGCGAATAACATTAAAATGGTATGAGCTGTCTTTCCAAAAGGGTATGATGAGCGTTAATTTAACGAAGATTTCGCTAACATTGAAAAGGCGATAGATGAGTGGAAAGCGCTTGAGGCTAAGGGCATTCAAAAGGAAGGTTCAACTACAGTGGCAAAACCAGAAAACACGAATGTTTCCAAATGCGACAGCTTATTTATTTCTTCATCAGAAATTTGCCCTGAAAAAACAATGCAGCGATTAATGTTGGACCTTAGCATTGCCAACCAAACTTTTCTCACTCTTTTTTTTGCTATAGCAACTTCAATGCATGCAGCGAGAGACTGATAGAATCTCCGGATTTCAAGTCTTAAATACAACAAATAACAAAATAGCGCTGAGGTTCCCGTTTGGTCGCAAAGAAAAAACTGGCGATATTGGTCTTAATAGTTCTTCTTGCTTCCTTGGGCGCCGCGGTTGCCATGCTCTACGAAACAAATATTATCCCTCCTTTGATTTCGCCTCCAAACACCATGGTGCTTAAGGTTGCAAGTGCAAGTATGGAGCCCACAATCAAGCAAGGCAACTACATACTGGTAAACACCAGCGTTAAGCCTTCGGACATTAATACAAATTATCCAAATAGCGATATTATCGTATTCCGCAATCCGCTTGACCCAAGCAGCGGCTACATCGCCCACCGCGTCATAAGCGCAACAGTCGTAAACGGAACCGTATATTTCATGACCAAGGGCGACGCAAACGGCAATCCTTACCCCCAAACGCCTCAAACTGGACTCGACCCCTGGGATTACAATACGCCTCCTGGAGTTTCCCAAGATTTGGTAGTCGGGAAAGTCGTTAACACAAATTACAAATAAGCAGTCACGCTCACCTAACAAGCATCTCCCACAAGGCGACTTACCACAGCAGTGAAAACTGTATTCTGGCATGCTTGCGTCTTCTGAGATTGTTGTTGTAATATCACACGCACAAAATAATAATAGCCAAAATCGCGCATAATTTCTTGATGAGCTATGTGTAACCTTCCAAATATGCAAGCCGAAGATCTCAAAGAACTCTCGCAAACAAAGAAGAGGCAATCTAAGGTTGAATTCTTGATGCCTGCTTTCGAGCTTTTGGCAGAAGCCTGAGCAAATCCAGACGTATTAGAGACTTTGAGTATTAAATTTAGGAAAGCGGTATGCGCTGAAATCTCCCTTATATGTAAGGGAAAATATTTACCTTGATGTTCGCCATTTATTATGGCATTATTAAAAAAGGTGAATTTTCATGAAAAAATTGTACTGCCCTAAATTTTTAGTTTTGATTGTTTTGGCGTTAATCATCTTACTGGTACCCTTGAATCTGAATATTCCCAGCGTTAAAGCGCAAGCAATTGAAGGCGTTTATATTTATACCTCATGCGGCGGAACAATGTCGGCAAACGGAGTAAGTCTAAGTGGTGGAACTACATACAACTATACAAACGGTGCCGCTGTAACCTTTACAGCAACCGCCCTAAGTGGCAGTAAATTCTTGTACTGGGAGTATTCATCTTCGTCAGGAACCAGCACTTCCACGAAAAACCCATTGGTATATACCATCCCCTCATCTGAAAGCGCAGTACAAGCCATGTTCATCCCAACCGTTAACTCCACATTAACCTCAAGCTCTAGCCAAACTGGAACAGCACCTTTCGAGGTCCCAATCTCAATAGGAGGAACGACAACTCCAGCAGCAGCAATATACACCAATTATACTATTGGCACGGTTGTTACTTTTGTAGCCAACGCTAATTCCGGCTTTAAATTCCTCTACTGGTTGATTCCAGCAGCGACACAAAATCAAGTCAGCATCGTAACTTCCAATACACTTGCATTCAAAGTTACTGCAAACGCATGTGCCATTCAAGCATTTTTCGAACCAACCAGCAGCAACATAACACTGCCAACAATAACAACAGTAAATGAATTTTCATCAGTAACTACAATCATAATAACTGCAATATTGATCATGGTAGCATTCGGAACATATATCTCCGCTCGCAAAGCCAAG
>Ga0335081_10011326_pt1 | contig 14419 bp, 14 predicted proteins | sample Lox_Sample_35_FD_206713 | JGI IMG/M metagenome (GOLD analysis project Ga0335081, IMG submission 206713) | Soil microbial communities from Loxahatchee National Wildlife Refuge, Florida, United States - Lox_Sample_3.5 | ecosystem: Environmental > Terrestrial > Soil > Wetlands | place: USA... | reverse complement strand
AGATCCCAATGTGATTCTCATCGGCACCGGCAGCGAGGTCGCCCCGTGCGTCGAGGCGGCCAAGATGCTCGCTCACGCCAACGTCGCGGCCCGCGTCGTCAGCCTGCCGTCATGGGAGCTTTTCGACCGGCAGGACGAGGACTACCGGCAAAGCGTGTTGCCGAAATCGGTGCAAGCGCGGGTCTCGGTCGAGGCGGGCTCGACCCGCGGTTGGGAGCGTTACGCCGGCGTTGACGGCGCCATGATCGGCATGCACCGGTTCGGCGCCTCGGCGCCGGCCAAGGATTTGATGAAGCGTTTCGGCTTCACCGCCGAAGACATTGTCGCCGCCGCCAAGGCGCAGATCGCGAAATGGAAGGGATCATGAACCCGTTGCGCGCGCTTGCCGAGAAAGGCCAGGCCGTCTGGCTCGACTATCTGTCGCGCGAGATCGTCAAGAATGGCGGCCTGGCGCGGCTGATCAAGGAGGACGGCCTCGCCGGGGTCACCTCGAACCCGACGATCTTCGAGAAGGCGATCGGCGAGAGCCAAGCCTACGACGCCGACATTGCCGGGCTCGTCGGCGTCGGCGAGACCCCGCTCAGCGCGATCTACGAACGACTCGCCACCACCGACATCGCCGCTGCCGCCGACCTGTTGCGGCCGCTCTACGACCAAACCGAAGGCCGGCACGGCTTCGTCAGCCTCGAAGTGTCGCCCTATCTCGCCATGGACACCGCGGCGACGATCGAGGAGGCGCGGCGGCTATGGGCGGAAGTCTCCCGCCCCAACATTTTCATCAAGGTTCCGGCAACCGCGCCCGGGATTCCGGCGATCCGGCAGCTCCTCGCCGAAGGCCTCAACATCAACATCACGCTGTTGTTCTCGCAGCAGGTCTACGAGGAGGTGGTCGAGGCATTCTTTGCCGGCCTCGAAGAGCGCGTCGCGGCGGGCCGTCCGATCAACCGCATCGCCAGCGTCGCGAGCTTCTTTGTCAGCCGCATCGACACCGCGGTCGACAAGCTCCTGGCGGAGGCGATGCAGCGAGCGCCAGGCGCGGCCGAGCGCGACAATCTGGCAAAGCTCCGCGGCAAGGTCGCGATCGCCAACGCCAAGCTCGCCTATCGGCGCTGGCAAGAGCGCTTCGCCGGCACGCGCTGGGAGGCGCTAGAGCGGCACGGCGCCCGGCCGCAGCAACTGCTTTGGGCCAGCACCGGCACGAAAAATCCGGCCTACAGCGACGTCCTCTACATCGAAGAGCTGATCGGCCCGGAAACCGTCAACACCATGCCGGAAAAGACGATGGACGCGTTCCGCGATCACGGCAAGGTCGGTGACACGCTCACGGCCGATGTCGAGGCTGCGGCGCAGACGCTCGCCGCGCTCGATCGGACCGGCATCTCGCTCGAAAAGGTCACTGCCGATCTTGTCGCCGACGGCGTGAGACTCTTCGCCGAGGCCTTCGACAAGCTCAACGCCGCGCTCGCCCGCAAGCGCAAGCGCATCCTCGGCGAAGCGCTCAACACGCAGACATTGGCGCTTCCCGAGCCGCTCGCCGACGCGGTCGGCCAGGCGGCCGAGGCCTGGCGGTCGGAGGGAAACATCCGGCGGCTGTGGAACGAGGACGCAACGCTGTGGACCGGCGGCGACGAAGGCGATTGGCTCGGCTGGCTCGACATTATCGGCGCGCAATTGCGCGACCTGCCGCGCTTGGCCGAATTGACCGGCGAGATCCGCAGCCAAGGCTACAGCGACGTGCTCCTTCTCGGCATGGGCGGCTCGAGCCTCGGCCCGGAGGTGCTGGCGCAAAGCCTCGGCTCGGCGCCAGGATTCCCCAAGCTGCACGTGCTCGACTCTACCGATCCGCAGCAGATCAAGCGTTTCGAAGGCGCGATCGATCTGGCGCGCACGCTGTTCATCGTGTCGAGCAAATCCGGCACGACGCTCGAGCCCAACGTGCTGATGGATTATTTCTTCGCCAAGGCAGCGGAACGGCTCGGCAGTTCCGATGCCGGCCGCCACTTCATCGCCGTCACCGATCCCGGCTCGCAGCTGGAGAAGATCGCCGCGGAAAAACGCTTTCACCGCGTCTTCCACGGCGTGCCGAGCATCGGCGGCCGCTATTCGGTGCTGTCACCGTTCGGCCTGGTGCCGCTCGCGGCGATCGGCCATGACGTACGCGCCTTTCTCGAGGTGGCCTGCGCCATGGCGCGCTCCTGCGGGCCGGAAGTGCCGCCGCCGGAAAATCCCGGCCTCGAGCTCGGGCTCGCGATCGGCGTCGCCGCGCGCCACGGCCGTGACAAGGTCACCGTCATTGCCTCGCCCTCGATCGCCTCGTTCGGCGCCTGGGCCGAGCAGCTGCTCGCCGAATCGACCGGCAAGCACGGCAAAGGCGTGATCCCGATTGCCGGCGAGCCGCTCGGCGAGCCGTCGGTCTACGATGCGCATCGGCTGTTCATCGCGCTGCGCGACACCGCCCACCCCGATCCGGCTCAGGATAAAGCCGTCGATGCGCTTGAAGCCGCCGGCCAACCGGTCGTGCGCATCACGCTCGCGGCGCCGGAGATGCTCGCGCAGGAATTTTTCCGCTTCGAGATCGCGACCGCGGTTGCCGGCGCCGTGATCGGCATCAACGCGTTCGACCAGCCCGACGTCGAGGCCAGCAAAGTCGCGGCGCGCGAATTGACCGATGCCTACGAAAAATCGGGCACGCTCGGGTCGGAGACGCCGGTGTTCAAGGCGAACGGCATCGCGCTCTATACCGACGAGCGCAACGCGCGCGCCCTGCAGCAGGCCGGCGCCGACTCGACGCTCGAGAGCTGGCTCGGCGCGCATCTCGGCCGCATCCATGACGGCGATTATTTCGCGCTCCTCGCCTACGTCGATCGCAACGAAGCGCATATCCGCACCCTCGACCGCCTGCGCGTCGCGGTGCGCGACAGGAAGCGCGTCGCGACCTGCCTGCAATTCGGCCCGCGCTTCCTGCATTCGACCGGGCAGGCCTATAAGGGCGGCCCGAATTCCGGGGTGTTCCTGGAAATCACCGCGGACAGCGCGCCCGACCTTGCGATCCCCGGCCGCAAGGCGAGCTTCGGCGTGATCGAAGCGGCGCAGTCCCGCGGCGACCTGCGCGTCCTCGCCGAGCGCGGCCGCCGGGTGTTGCGCGCGCACGTGACGCAGGATCTCGCTTCCGGCCTTGCCGCGCTCGGCCAAGCCGCGCGGGCGGCGTTGCGATGAGATGAGGTGATCGATGCAGCTCGGCATAGTGGGTCTCGGCCGCATGGGCGGCAACATCGCGCAGCGGCTGATGCGCAACGGCCACTCCTGCGTGGTCTATGACAAGAGCGCGGCGGCGGTCGCCGCGCTCGCCGGCAAGGGCGCGAGCGCCAGCGCGAGCCTCGGCGATCTCGCGGCGAAGCTTAAGGCGCCGCGCATCGTCTGGCTGATGCTGCCGGCCGGCAAGGTGACCGATGACGCGGTGCGCGAGCTCGCCTCCGTCCTGCAGGCGGACGATATCGTCATCGACGGCGGCAACAGCTTCTACAAGGACGACGTGCGCCGCGCCAAGGATCTCAGTGGCAAGCGCATCCGCTATGTCGATGTCGGCACCAGCGGCGGCATCTGGGGTCTCGATCGCGGCTATTGCCTGATGATCGGCGGCGACAAGAGCGCGATCGACCACCTCGATCCGATCTTTGCCGCGCTCGCTCCCGGCTCCGGCAATATCGAGCGCACCGCAGGGCGCGACGGCCGCGATCCGCGGCCCGAGCGCGGCTACATGCATTGCGGCCCGTCGGGCGCCGGCCATTTCGTGAAGATGATCCACAACGGCATCGAATACGGGCTGATGCAGGCCTATGCCGAGGGTTTCAGCATCCTGGAAGGCGCCGCCAAGAACGGCCGCCCCGCCGACGAACGTTACCAGCTCGATCTCGCCGACATCGCCGAAGTGTGGCGGCGCGGCAGCGTCATCTCGTCATGGCTCCTCGATCTCACCGCCATCGCGCTTGCCGAGGATTCAAAGCTCGACGACTTCACCGGCGTGGTCGAGGATTCCGGCGAGGGCCGCTGGACGGTGGCGGCCGCGATCGAGGAGGCGGTGCCGGCGACGGTCTTGTCCGCGGCGCTCTATGAGCGCTTCCGGTCGCGCGAGGAGCACAGTTTCGCCGACCGCATGCTGTCGGCGATGCGCAAGGGGTTTGGCGGGCATGTCGAGCCGAAGGAGTTGTGACCTATGGACCTTGTCGCGGAGCGCCCGCTCGCCGCGCTGCGCCAGGGGCTGCGCCGCGCCGATCCCTGCGCCTTCGTCATCTTCGGCGCCGGCGGCGACCTGACCAAGCGCCTGCTGCTGCCGGCGCTCTATAATCTCGCCGCGGCGCGGCTCCTCGCCGACGAATTTTGCCTCGTCGGCGTCGCCCGCGGCGATCTCTCCGCCGATGAATTTCGCCGCGTCATGGCCGAAGCGCTCGGAAAATTCGCGACCACGAAGACAAATCCGGAAACAATCGACCGGCTGCTGTCATGCTGCCGCTATGTGCGCGGCGATTTCGACGACCCCTCGACCTATCAGCGGCTGCGAGCCGTGCTCGCCGACGCCGGGGCCAAAGGCGGCACGCATGACAATTGCCTGTTCTACCTGGCGACGCCGCCCGAGCTGTTCGCGCATGTTGCGCGCGCTCTCGGCAAATCCGGGCTGGCGCACGAGGAAAACGGCGCCTGGCGGCGGCTAATCATCGAGAAGCCGTTCGGCTTCGACCTCGAATCGGCGCAAGCGCTCAATCAGGAGCTCCTCGGCGTCTTCACCGAAAACCAGATCTACCGGATCGATCACTATCTCGGAAAAGAGACGGTGCAGAACATCATGGTGCTGCGCTTCGCCAACGGCATGTTCGAGCCGATCTGGAACCGCGAGCACATCGATCACGTGCAGATCACCGTCGCCGAGACGGTCTCGGTCGAGAGCCGCGGTAAGCTCTACGATCACACTGGCGCGCTGCGCGACATGGTGCCCAACCATTTGTTCCAGCTTCTGGCGCTGACCGCGATGGAGCCGCCCAACTGTTTCGAGGCAAACGCGGTGCGCACCGAGAAGCTCAAGGCGATCGACGCCGTCCACCTGCCGGCGCGGGACAAGGTCTTGGCCGACGTGGTGCGCGGCCAGTACGCCGCCGGTTCGGTCGAGGGCAGGGCGATTGCGCCCTATCGCCAGGCTGCCGGCGTCGCGCCGCGCAGCGTCACCGAGACCTACGTCGCGATGCGGCTGATGATCGACAATTGGCGCTGGGCCGGCGTGCCGTTCTACCTGCGCACCGGCAAGGCGCTGCGGGCGCGGCGCACGGAGATCGCCGTCAAATTCAAGAGCGCGCCGTTCGCGCTGTTCCGCGACACGCCGGTCGAGAGTCTCACGCGCAATCTTCTGGTGCTGCGCATCCAGCCCGATGAGGGTGCGGCGCTGCATTTCAACGCCAAGATTCCCGGGCCTGACATCGCGATCGAGAATGTGCGCATGGACTTCAAATACAAGGACTATTTCGACGCCGCGCCGAGCACCGGCTACGAGACTCTGATCTATGACTGCATGATGGGCGATCCGACGCTGTTCCAGCGCGCCGACAATATCGAGGCCGGCTGGCGCGCGGTCGAGCCGATCCTGAAAGCCTGGCGCGCCGCAGGCGGCGATGCTCTCGCGTTCTATCCCGCCGGTAGCAACGGGCCGCAGGCCGCAGACGAGCTCCTCAAGCGCCACGGTCACGAATGGCGGCCCCTCGCATGACCGCCAGCGCTCTTTCCCAGGACTGCACCTTCGCCACGCCGGAAGAACTCGCGGAGCGCGTCGCCGACTGGATCCTCGCACGGGCTCGCGGCGCCGAGGGACGCTTCGCGGTGTGTCTCTCCGGCGGTTCGACACCCAAGCGCCTCTATGAACGACTCGCCGCGCCGGCGCTGGCGGCGAAATTTCCTTGGCAGCGAACGCATTGGTTCTGGGGCGACGAACGCTTCGTGCCGCATGACAACCCGCAGAGCAATTTCCGCATGGCGCGCGAAGCGCTGCTTGGCCACGCGCCGGTCCCGCCGGAAAACATCCATCCGATTCCGACCGAACGCATGACGCCTGCGGCGGCGGCCGCCACATATGAAGCCGAGCTCAAGCGCTTTTACGGCGCCGACATACTGGCGAGCCGGCGGCCGCTGTTCGATCTGACCTTGCTTGGCCTCGGCGACAACGGCCATATCGCCTCGCTCTGTCCCGGCAGCACCGCGCTCGCCGAGACCACGCGCTGGGTGGTGCCGGTGGTGGGCGAAGCAAGCCCCGATCGGATCACGCTCACCTACCCCGCGCTTGAGGCCAGCCGCGCCACCGCTTTCCTCGTCACCGGGGCGCGCAAGCGCGACATAGTCGAGCGCGTGCACGCCGGCGATGAGGCGCTGCCGGCAACGCGGCTGCGTCCCGCCGGCGAGGTCTATTGGTTCACCGATCGAGCCGCGAGTCCTGGCCTTCGCTCGTCGCCGCCTGCGGGCGAGCGACTGGCCCGGAGGTGACGCTGATGTCAGTTGCGGCAGCGAGCGCAGAGCCGGCGATCGCCACAACGGAACGCGCGGGCGCATTGCCGTCGGTTCTGGTGGTGATGGGCGTCTCCGGCAGCGGCAAGTCGACGATCGGAACCCAGCTCGCGATCAAGCTCGGCTGGGAATTCGAAGACGGCGACTGGTTTCATCCGGCCCGCAACGTGGAGAAGATGCACAGCGGCCATCCGCTGACCGACGAAGACCGCTGGCCGTGGCTCAACGCCATTGCCGCCTTCATCGATGCGAGCCGCAGCGCCGGCAGGCATGTCGTCATCGCCTGCTCGGCGCTGAAGAAGAGCTATCGCGCCATCATTGTCGGCGACCGTGCGGACGTGCGGCTCGTCTATCTCAAGGGCGACATCGAGCTGATCGCGCGCCGCATTGCCACCCGGCACGAGCATTTCATGCCGCGCGCGCTATTGCAGAGCCAATTCGACGCGCTCGAGGAACCGGGGGCCGAGGAGAAGGCGATCATCGTCTCGGTCGCGCCGCCGCCGCGCGCAATCGTCGCGCAGGTCCTCTCCGCGCTCGGCGCCGAACTCCAGCGGGCGGGCGAGGGCGGAACCGCGACCCGCTAACCCGCTATCTGGGGCCCCGCCAGTCTTGCGCTCACGACATTTGGTGTCCTCAAATCCACCGCATTGTGGATTTTATGGTTCTGTCCCATAACCGGCGACGGGCTGATTCTGGCGGGCTGCATTAACGGATGGAGAGGGCCCTTGGCGGTGCAATTGGCAAGGTTTTTCATGGCCGGGCTGATCGCGGTCTTTGCCGCGGTCCAGGCGGTGGCCGCTCAGGAACCGTCCGCGGCCGGCCTTTGGCAGAAGGTCGACGCCGAGACCGGAAAGACCGTTGGCTGGTTCCTGTTCTTCGAGCGTGACGGGGCGTACGAGGGCGTGATCGCCAAGATGTTTTTGCGGCCGGGCGATCCGCCCAATCAGACCTGCTCGCGCTGCCGCGACGACCGCAAGGATGCGCCCATGCTCGGCATTCCGCTGGTGCGCGACATGAAGCGGCACGGCTTGCGCTACGAGGACGGCAACATCCTCGATCCGCGCGACGGCAACATCTACAGCGCGATGATGACGGTCAGTCCCGACGGCCAGTCGCTCACCGTGCGCGGCTATCTCGGCTTCTCGCTGTTCGGCCGCGACGAGATCTGGTACCGCCTGCCGGACACCGCGTTCAAGGAGCTCGATCCGATCATCGTCGCCAAATATCTGCCGGCGTCGCCGTCTACGGTCGGCTCGATCAGCGGCGCACGCAAGCAGGGCGCCAAATCGCCGAACCCGGTGCGCACCCAATAGAGCATGATCCGGAAAAGTGGAGGCCGGTTTTCCGACAAGATCATGCTCCACTAAAAAGCATGATCCGGAAAAGTGGAGGCCGGTTTTCCGATCAGATCATGCTCCACTAAAGAGCATGATCCGGAAAAGCCTGCCCGCGGACGCTCAGTCCTCGGTGACGCCGAATTCGCAGCCCGGCGCCGAATAGCGATAACGGGAAACGCCGAGGCGGTCGTGCTGGATCACCGGATGGCAGCGCGCCACCCATTTGTGGTCGCTGGCCTCGCGCCGCGCCTGTTCCGCCGCGTCGACCGGTTCCGGCACCTCCCGGACGAAGGTGTTGCCCGCCGAACCCCAGCGGTTCACGCAGTTGTAAGTCCTAAAGAAGCCGCCGACGCAGCTGGTGACGTCGAGATCCTCGGCTCGCGCCGGCGTCACGGCCGCAGCCGACACAGTGATAGTGATCGTGGCGCCGATTAGCGCCGCTAACCTCAACGCCAAAGGTGCTCGCGCACGGTGACTGGTTAACACCGTTCTCTCCCTGCGAGCCGTCCCGATCGGGTTCGATCGGGCTCGAAGCTCGAGGTCACGTGAGCAAGGCGAATGCCAGCCGATTTGCCTTGTTTTGGCACATCGCCCTGTCGCCCCCCGTGCGCTTTAGTGCCGAGCAGCCGCGCGCGCAAGAGCATGCCGACGGAGCGGGACACATGGGACACATGCGCGTGATGGGCTCAATCCGCCGGCCAGATTCCGCTAAGTTGGCGCCTCATCCATCACGAGCCTGAAGGTTTTGCCATGATCGACCTCTATTATTGGACGACGCCGAACGGCCACAAGATCACGATCTTTCTCGAGGAGGCCGGGCTCTCGTACCAGATCTTCCCGGTGAATATCGGCAAGGGCGAGCAGTTCAAGGCACAGTTTTTGGCGATCTCGCCGAACAACCGCATTCCGGCGATCATCGACCAGGAGCCGGCCGGCGGCGGCAAGCCGATCTCGGTGTTCGAGACCGGCGCGATCCTGCTTTATCTCGCCGACAAGACCGGCAAGTTCATCGCCAAGGACTTGCGCGGACGCACCGCCACGATCGAGTGGCTGTTCTGGCAGATGGGCGGGCTCGGGCCGATGGCCGGCCAGTACAATCATTTCGGCCATTACGCGGTGGAGAAGCTTCCCTACGCGATCGACCGCTATCGCAACGAGGTCAACCGCCTCTACGGCGTGATGAACAAGCGGCTCGCCGACCGCACGTTTCTCGCCGGCGATTATTCGATCGCCGACATGGCCTGCTATCCATGGGTGGTTCCCTGGGAGCGCCAGGCGCAGAACATCGCCGACTTCCCGCACCTCAAGCGCTGGCTGGAAACGATTGCCGCCCGCGAGGCGGTCAAGCGCGCTTACGCCAAGGCGAAGGAGGTCAACCCGAACCCCGGCGGCATCAACACCGCCGAGCAGCGCGCCATCCTGTTCGGCCAGACCGCGCAGTCGATCGAGCGCATGGCGGCGGGGCAATAACGGTAGGGTGGGCAAAGCGAAGCGTGCCCACCTGTTTGTCGTGCCAGCACGCAAAATATTGATGAAGGCGCGTGGGCACGGCGCGTTTCGCGCCTTTGCCCACCCTACGTCCGCAGCGCTCAGTTCTGCCGCACGATGACGTGAGTGCCGACCGGCACACGGTCGTAGAGATCGATCACATCGTCATTGACGAGGCGAAAGCAGCCGGAGGAGACGGCGTGGCCGATCGTCTCCGGCGCGTTGGTGCCGTGGATGCGATAGACGGTACTGCCGAGATACATGGCGCGGGCGCCGAGCGGGTTGCCGGGACCGCCGGCCATGAAGCGCGGCAGATAGGGCTGACGTTCGATCATCTCGGGCGGCGGGTGCCAGTCGGGCCACTCCTGCTTGCGGCTGATCTGTAGGAGGCCCTGCCAGGTGAAGCCTTCGCGGCCGACGCCGATGCCGTAGCGCAGCGCGCGGGTCTCGCTCTCGATCAGATAGAGATGGCGCTCGCCGGTCTCGATGACGATGGTGCCGACCGGATGCTGCGAGCGGTAGAACACCGCCTGGCGCTGGAATGTCTCGGCAAGATTATCGTCGGAATTGCCATGATCGACGCCGGGCGCGACGTCTTCCGCCGTCGGCTTGAAAAGATTTGGGAACGGCGATTGCTGCTCGGCCCCCGCCGGCGCGCAGAGCAGGCCAATGGCCGCAGCCGCGATAAAGCCCCACCGACGCCTGGCTCTTGCTGTCCCCATCATCGCATCATCTCCTGCGGGCGCCATTGTCGGCCGGCCGGCGCTCGCGTTCAATATCTTTTAGTTTGCCGGCCCTGCCGCGGCGGGTACGCGGCTACTCCCCGGCGCCGCCGAAATAGCCGGTGATCTTCCAGCCGCTCGCGTCCTTGCTGTAGCACATCTCGTCGCTGCCGAGCCCGGCGAAGGCTTCGCCGGCGACGAAGCCGGTCTTGCCGCTCGGCGTCGCGACCTGCAGGAAAATCTGCTGCGCATTGGGATCGCTCGGCGGCGGGGTCGGGATCACACGCACCAGCGTCAGGCCGAGCTTCTCGACGACGGGCGCGTCGGCCTTGGCGGCGCCGCGCACCTCGAGACCATCCTTCATCGGGTAGCCCCACTCGCCGGGACCGGTCTGCGTCGCGTCGAGAAGCGCCTCGAACGCCTTCGGATCGATCTCGGGATTGGCCGGTGCGCACATCACGCCCGGCCGCTCGGGCCAGGGCGCTGCGGTCGGCTCGTCGGCATAGCCGATGAGCACGTCCCAGCCGGAGCCGTCCTTGGCGTCGAGGTCGATCGCCTTGGCGAGGTTGTCGAGGCCGGACTTGCGTTTGTCCGCGAGGTCCTTCTCCTGCATCCAGAAGAAGCCCTGGGTGACGACGAGCTTGCCGAGGCCGGCGCGATCCTTGTGCTGGGCGATGTCGCCGAGCTGCTTGCGGAAGGCCACGAAGCCGGCGTCGGCAAACGTCGCCGGCGGAGTGACGGCGATCCGCTTATAGGGTTTGACCGGCGCCACCGGGGGCGGCTTGAAGCCGCCCGGAGGCATCGGCAGCTTCTCGGATTGGCCCTGCGCCAGGCCGGACTGGGAAACGAAGCCAAGCGCCAGTATGGCGGCGAGAAGGGGTAGGGCGGCAAAGCGGTAACGCATCGCAATCTCCGTTCTGTTCGGGCGCAATGAGGTTCGGCGCAATGACCGGGACGCTGGACGCGTCACCGATAGGGGCGAATTGCGACGGAGCTGCGGCGGCTGCTGGCGCGGCGCGTCGAATTTGCTACGCCAAGCCGAAATAGGCGCGGCGCAGCGCGTCATTCTCCTGCATCGCCGCGACCGTGCCGGAAAAGCCGATCCGGCCATTGTCGAGCGTATAGACGCGGTCGGCGAGCGCCAGGAACTTCACGTTCTGCTCGGCGATGAGGAATGAAAGCTCGCGCTCGCGGAACCGCGCCAGCACGCCGATCACCTCCTTGACGTAGAGCGGCGAGAGCCCGGCGGAAGGCTCGTCCATGACCAAAAGGCGCGGCTCGCCGACCAGCGCCTTGGCGATGCCGAGCATCTTGCGCTGGCCGCCGGAGAGGCTGCCGGCGGCGGTGCGCCGGCGCTCGGCCAGCGCCGGGAACGCGGCATAGAGTTCTTCGATGCGCCGGCGGGCGCGGCGCTTCGGCAAAAATTGCGCGCCGATGCGCAGGTTCTCCTCGACGCCGAGGCCGGGAAATCCCGAGGTCTCGGACATGAACACGATGCCCCGCCGCACCCGCTGGTCGGGGCGAAGCCGCGTGATGTCCTCGCCGGCGAAGGCGACGCGGCCGGCCCAGACCTCGACCAGGCTCATGATCGCCTTGAGGAGCGTCGTCTTGCCGGCGCCGTTGGCGCCGAGAAGCACGACGGTTTCGTGCTCCTCGACCGCGAGATCGACGCCCCAAAGTACCTGCATGCGCCGGTAGCCGGCGGCGAGGCCGCTGACCTCGAGGAGCGCGCGGTGCGGGCTATGCGGCATGCTCGTCTCCGAGGAAAACCTCGACGACCTGCGGATTGTTGGACGCGTCGGCGAGCCGGCCCTCGAAGATTTCCTTGCCGGCATTCATGACGATGATCCGGTCGGTGATCTGATCGATGAAGCCCATCAGATGCTCGACGACGAGAAGCGCGATGCCGGAACGCGCCAGCTCTTTGAGACGCAGCGCCACGCGCTCGAGCTCGGCGGGATTGAGCCCGGCGGCAAGCTCGTCGATGAGAAGGAGCCGCGGGCCGGTCGCGAGCGCGCGGCCGAGGTCGAGCATCTTCTGCTGCGCGCTGTTGAGCTCGGCCGCGGGTTTATCGGCGAAGGCGGCGAGATCGAGCGAGGCGAGGAGCGTGGCGGCATCGTTTGAGCGCGCGCGGCTGCGGCCATAGGTCAGCGCGATCTCGACATTCTCGCGCACGGTGAGGGTGAGGAACGGCCGCGGTACCTGGAACGTGCGATTGATGCCGGCATGCACGAGGCGATGCGAAGCGAGGCCGCCGATCGGGCGGCCGGCGAAGCGGATGGTGCCGCCGTCCGGCCGGTAGAGGCCGGAGATGACGTTGATGCAGGTGGTCTTGCCGGAGCCGTTCGGGCCGACGAGGCCGAGGATCTCGCCGGAGCGGACGCTGAAGCTCAAGGCGTCGAGGGCGCGGAAGCCGCCGAAGCGCTTGATGAGGCCGTCGACGGCGAGAAGCGGAGGGGTCTCAGGGGACATCGATCCCCCGACGCTGCAGCAGCGAGGCGAGGCCGTTGGGCAGGAACAGCACCAGGCCCATGATCAGCGCGCCGTACAGCAGTTGAAAATATTGCGGCGTCGAAATGCCGACCGCGTTGTAGATGCCGTAGAGGACGGCGACGCCGAGAATCGGTCCGATCACGGTGGCGTTGCCGCCGAACAGCGCGAACACGATGGCGAAGATCGTGAACTCGACGCTGAACACGGTCTCCGGATAGAACACCGACACGTACCAGGCGAAGACGCCGCCGGCGAGCCCGGCGACGAGCGCGCTCAGGAGCCAGGCGATGACGCGCTCGCGCACCACGTTGATGCCGGCCATGCCGGCGCTGATCGGGTCCTCGCGGATCGCTTTGAGCGCCATGCCGAAATGCGAGTTGCGCAGATAGATGACGACCGCGAGCGTCAGCGCCAGGACTGCGAGCGCGGTCGCGTAGGCGAGCGTCGGATTGAACACGCCGGAGAGGCTGATGCCGTAGGGGCCCTTGGTGATCGCCTCGAGATTGGGGTTCGATACCACCTGCAGCACCGCGAGCGCCGCGGCGAGATTGGCGATCGAGAAATAAGCCCCGGAGAGGCGGAACAGCGGCGTGAGCAAGAGCGCGAGCGCGATCGCTGCGGCAGCGCCGACCGCGAGCGCGACGAGCGGCGGCGCCTGCAGATGCATCACCATCAGCGAGAAGCCATAGGCGCCGGCGCCGAAGAAGCCGACATAGCCGAACGGCAGATAGCCGGTGAAGCCGTAGATGATGTTGATGCCCTGCGCGAGCGTCATGAAGATCATGAAATTGAACAGCAGCAGATGGTTGCTGTAGAGGCCGGGCAGGATCGCGAAGGCGGCGACGACCGGCAACAGGATCAGGAGAAAGTGGCGCAGCATTCTAGGCACGGCGCACCCGTCGTCCGAGCAACCCGCTCGGCCGCAGCAGCAGGATGGCGATGAGCAAAACGTAGGGCAGCAGATTGGCCCAGGAGCTGTAGTAGCTCTGCATCAACATGTAGGAGATGCCGTAGACGACGCCGCCGAGCACGGTGCCGAGCGGATTGCCGAGCGAGCCGATGACGATCACGGCGAAGGCCGTCACCGTCACCTCGGCGCCCATCGCCGGGGTGATGCTGCCGAGCATGAACGGCGCGAACACGCCGGCGACGGCAGCGAGGCCAAGGCCGATGCCGAAGGCGATGGCGCAAACGCGATGCACGTCGATGCCGGTCGCAATCGCCTCTTCGCGATTATCCATCACCGCGCGGGTGAGATAGCCGAGCCGGGTCTGATAGAGATAGAGATAAATGAGCGCCACGGCGCCGCCGCTGGCGATGCCGCTTGCGACCCACGCCGCCGGGAAAGTCTGGCCCAGCACTTCGACCGGGCCGCTCTCGACCTTGTGCCCGACAAAAAAGCTTTCGACCGCGGCGACGGCGCGGCCGAGCTGATCGCCCGGTATCGAGCGCTCGCTGGTGCCGAAGGCGATCGTGGCCACCGCCTCGATCACCTGCGAGAGGCCGAAGAACAGAATGAACGACAGCATCTCGGGGTCCCTGGCGCGCAGAAGCCGCGGCACCAGGAGGTAGTAGAGCGGCAAGCCGACAAGGGCGAAGACGGTAAAGGCAATCACGATCGCCGGCCCGGGGCTGATCGCAAACAGCGTGAACAGCCAGAACGCCAGGAACGCGCCCAGCATCAGAAAATCGCCATGCGCCAGATTGACGATGCGCATGACGCCGAACACGAGATTGAGGCCGAGCCCGAGCAGCGAGAAATAAAGGCCGAACAGGAGGCCGGCGAGCAGGCTGTAGGCCAGCATTCAGCGCCTCGCCGCTGCCGGTCGCGGGCCCGGC
>Ga0335081_10011325_pt1 | contig 14419 bp, 12 predicted proteins | sample Lox_Sample_35_FD_206713 | JGI IMG/M metagenome (GOLD analysis project Ga0335081, IMG submission 206713) | Soil microbial communities from Loxahatchee National Wildlife Refuge, Florida, United States - Lox_Sample_3.5 | ecosystem: Environmental > Terrestrial > Soil > Wetlands | place: USA... | reverse complement strand
GCACGTCACAATGCCACACGTTGCGAATCACGCCCTCTTGAAACATGTCCGTGTAGCCACCCGCAAACGGTCGCGGTTCGCCGAATTGCGGCACGGTGTGGCGCTGATGCAGATACTCGCGCAGAAACAGCGCATCGATCTTCGTGGCGTTGCCGCGCACGACAACATCCTGGTAACTGTACGGAAAGATTTGCGCCTGGACGAAGTAGCTGGGACTGAGCAACTCGCTGATCTTGCGTACGGCGACGGCACCGCTCTCGTTCAGACCGAAATGCTCCGCAACTTCCTCAAGCTCGAACCCCTCCAGTTCGCGTGAGGACACATCGTAAAATACACTGAGCAGAAACGTGTCCACGACATGGCGGCCATGGATTTCGTATTTCGGATACTGAATCGTGCGCTCGGCGATCTGCACCCGCGACTGCCGCGCTCGGAGCGCGGAGCCATCGCGCCCGAGTTTCAACGGCACGCGGGCGGCACGGGCGCGCTCGCTCAGCTTCGTTAAGATGCCACGGAAGACATCGTGACCTTCCAGCACGTCTGGATCGCGCTCCTGAACTGTCTCGACGAACTTTTTGAGAATCTGCGCCTCGGTGCCAGTAAGCTCAACTTGCCAGCCGTGGTTGTCGCCCAGATGCAGCGCTTGCAGCGCGCCATTGGCCGACGACACCAATGCCAGTTGCACGCGGTGGAGTTGGTCGAAGCGCAAGCCCTTGAACGACGTGCGGCCAGTTGTCATGAGATACTGCTGCACCGGATCATTCGCCGCAAAGAAAAGCTGCGCACCGAGGAATTTGCGGGCTGCCTGGAAATCCGCCCACGACAGAAACCGAGCCAGGAATTTGAATTCGCCAGCGCCCGCCAGCGGGACGTACTCAACCTTGCGATCGAAACCTTGCAGGTACACCTGCTCGGGAAGCCACAGAAACGGTTGAAACGGTTGCGCCTCAGTCTTGATCTGGCCGTCGAGTCGGCGGTAGACGGTGATTTCCAAGTCCGCTGTCAGTTCGGCGCTGACAATGGCCGTTGTGTCGTCCCGCCCGAAGAGCAATTCGTTTTCGGTGAATGCGTCTGCGCTCGGTTTCACGGCTGCACTATAAACAAAAACGGCCCGTTCCGAAAGCCCTCGGAACGAGCCGCTCTGTAAGGTTGCTCGGTGCTACTTCAGTTCGCGCCAGCAGAACAGTAAGCGGTACACATTCGTAAAGAAGACGCCGATATTCTGCAACATGCAGCCCACGGGCCCGAGATCGTTCACGTGCCCCGATTCGATCGTGCCGCCAGCCTGAATCATGTCCGCCTGCGCCGCCAACTGGCCGAGCTGTTGCTCGCTGAGTTGCGACAGGCGTGCGTGCGCCTGCTGGCTGCTGAGACCGACGGATTGCAGATGCGACACCACGATCTTCTCGCTGAGCAGCGCATCGGCCTTCTGGTACGCGGTGGACGCGCCGGCGGATTCAACCGACTCGCAGGGCGCCGCGAATGCCGAAAACGCAGTAACGACACCGGCAACAACCGCCGACCAGAAAACCAACCGTGTAGTGTTCATGATCCAAGCCTCCCAAAATTCTGCCCCAATATAACGAAACCGACAGACGGCACAAGGAAATTCTCAGCGGGCCGCTGACGGTGTTGACTTCACTTCACCTTGCACGCTTGCCGGCGCGATCTTCTGGCAGGTGGCGGTGAGAAATTCGATGGCGGCGCGGGCGACTTCCGCGGCGCGATGGCTGTCGTCGGGCAGCTCCACGTTGATGAGACCGGTGTACTTGTTGTCACTGAGGACGCGGAGGATGGCGACGAAATCGAGTTCGCCCTGGCCAAACATCAACTGCTCGGGTTTGCGGTCGCGGATGTCTTCGATGTGGATGTTGCGAATGAGGTTGGCGAACTTGCCGTAGACCTGGCGGAACGGGGCGGTCTCGGTGCCGAAGACGTGGCCGATGTCCATCGTCAGACCGAAGCGCGCGCTCGTGATGTGCTTCTTGAGCACCTCGAACTTCGCCATGTCGTCGACCAACATGCCCGGCTCGGGCTCGAAGGCCAGTTGCACGCCGCGGCGCTTGGAATGTTCGGTAAGCTGGAGGCAGCCCGTGACGAGCCAGTCCCACGCCTGATGCTCGGGAACGCCCGTGTCGGGCGCACCGGACCAGAAGCTGACGCACTCGGCATGCAGATCGGATGCGATATCGACCGCGCGCCGGAGAAACTCGAGCCGAATCTGGCGGCCCTCGCTGCTGACCAGGGTCGGATACCGCTCGCGCTGCGGATGGAGAAGATAACGCGCGCCGGTTTCGACCACAGCGCGGAGCTGCAGTTTGTCGAGCAGTTGGCGCAGGCGGACGAGGTCGGCGGGTTCGACGGTAAACGGATTGCAGTGATAGTTGTCCAGCGTCAGCGCGACTCCGCGATAGCCGCAGTCGGCGATGATCTCCAGCGCGTCTTCGAGTTTGTGGTGCGCAAACCCGTTTGTGTTGTAACCGAAACTCAGATTCATCAGCCTGTCTCGAACGACGACTCGCCTTGGTCAATCAAGCTCGAAAAGTAGCGCGAGTCTGTTAGATTTACCAGAGCAAATGAGCATGCCCGTGAAAGGCATACCATGGCGAGGAACGCGTCTGTTACAGGGCGCGGCGGAATGGCTCGCCTGCGCTTTGATCCTGGTCTGCGGTGTGGCTGCGCTGTATGAGCCGCCCGAGCAGGTCGATCCCAGCCTGGCAAAGGGCGCCGAACCCGTGCGCGAACGTGATCCGGCCCGCGCCGTCATGTATCAGGGGCGCGGCATTCAATTGGTCAAGGACGGGAAACTGGAGCCGGCGCTGGACCAGTTCCAGCGTGCCGCCGCGTATGATCCATCCAACATCGGCGTTCTCATCAACATCGCGTACACACTGGACAAATTGGGCCGCTACGACGACGCGATTGCCGAGTTGCAGGAGGCCCGAAAGCTCGATGCGCACAACAGCATGGTCTACCTCAACTGGGGCAACACCTTGATCAACATGAAAAAGTTCGCCGACTCGCTCCCGGTGCTGCAACAGGCGGCTGACTTCGATCCCAGCAATCAGCTGGTATACGTGGACCTCGGCACCGCGCTCAACAACCTGGGCCGGCCACGGGAAGCAGTGCAGGATTTCCAGAAGGCCAGTGATCTGGACCCGAAAAACGTGGCCCTCCTGGTCAATGTCGCAACCATGTGGTCCACCATTGGCGAGAACAACAAGGCCGTGGAGAAATACGAGCAGGCAATCGCGCTCGACCCCAAAAATCTGACAGCCTATTACAACTGCGCCGCGCTGTACGAAAAACTCGGCAATCTCGACGGCGCAATCGCGAAGATCCGCGCCGCCATCAAGGTCGATCCCGATAACCCCACGCTCCGCGAGATGCTGTCCCGCCTGCTCGCCGCCAAGGCCTCCCGCCCTCCTGGGGCCAACACACCGACGCAGTCATCCGGTCCGTAGTTGGCGCCCGACTCCTGTCATCGACGCCGGGGAAAGGCCAGGGGCCCCTTGCTGGCAACCATCACGGCCCGCTGCTCGTTGCGAACCTGGCGCGCTCCTTCAAAGGAATCAGGCTGGAAATAGACCGGCGGCTTGGCGACAATGCGGCGTCAATGCACGGGAAACTTCTCAAAGCCCTCTCCGCCGCGGTCATGGTTCTCGCGCTCGCGTTTCCATACCTGCTGGCATTGGACAAGATTTCCGAATCCGACACGTTCTGGCATCTGAAAACCGGGGAGTGGATCATCGCGCACGGGGCGGTCCCGCGCGTCGATCCATTCTCGGCGACTGTTAGCGGCAAACCGTGGCTCGATTGGGAATGGCTGTTTCAGGCGGGAATCTACGTTGTGTATTCCTTCGGTGGGTTCAAGGCGCTCGTCGTGGCCAAGGCCGTTATTGTCTTTCTAACAGGATTAGTCCTGTTTCTGGCGTGCCGTCAGAATGGAGCGGGCGTCTCTCTCGCCGCTCTGCTGGTGATGGCGGCGCTGGTGGCGGCGCGCGAGCGCCTTGAAGTGCGACCGGATGTGGTCATGCTTCTGTTCGCGGCGCTGACCATCATGCTGCTGGAAGCTGCGCGTCGCGGCAAGCCATCTCTGTTGTTCTGGCTCCCTGTGCTGCAATTGATCTGGGTGAACGTCCACGGGTCCTTTCTTCTGGGTATGGTCCTCACAGGAATTTACACCGTGGCGCTCGGGAGCGAGTTTCTGGTGCGTAAGCGATGGCGTTACGCGCTGCTGGTGATAGGCGCGCTCCTGCTTTCGTGTGGCGCCTGTTTCGTGAATCCGTTTGGCGTTCAACTGGTGCGTCACGCCATCGAGCAAACCCGGCCTTCAAGTCCATCCGGCACCATTGGCGAGTGGCAACCGACGCGATTGCTGTTGCTCACGGAACCGAATTGGGCGCTGCGGGTATTTTGGTGGTTGTTCTGGCTGAATCCACTTGTACTGGTCGCTGAGCTGGCGATTAAACGGCGCAAGTTTCTGTGGGCGCACGCGCTCGTCGTGACCGCAATGAGCGTACTCGCGTTGCGGGCGAACCGCTTCACGGCATTGTATGCGGTCGTGACCGTGCCGGTTTTGGCCCACAGCCTCGCGGTGCTGCGCGAGAAGTTCGCCGGGAAAGAACGGTCGGATTGGGGCGAAGTGACCGCCGGCATTCTGGCGGGCGCGACGGCCATATTCCTGATCGCCGTGGTGGTGACGAATCGTTGGGCGGAGGCGGAAGACCGGTCGCCGAACTTTGGTTTGGGCGTGGATGAATCCGTTGTGCCGGTGCGAGCGCTGGCGCTGCTGGCGAAGCTGCCGCCGGGACTGAATCTGTTCAACACGTTCCTCTCGGGCGGGCCGTTGATTTGGATGGACTATCCGCATTGGCAGCCATTTTGCGACGGGCGCGCGAATCTGTACGGGCGTGACTTTGTCGATCAGTACCGCAAGGCAATGTACGACCCGGCGGAATGGGACAAATGGATGCAAGAGCGGTCCGTAACAGTGGCCTACCTCCAGTATGGCACGGCGGACGACCGTACCTTGCTGGAACACCTGGTAAAAAGTCACATGTGGGACATGCTCTACTTCGATCATGCAGCCTGTATCTTCGTGCATCAGAGTTCGTGGGCACTGCTCCGTGCGGACCGGCAATTGGCGGACTTCAAATCAGTACGGGTGACGGACGAGAAGGCGGTGTTGGCCTACACGCACCGGCTCGCCGATGAAACGGTGGGCGCGGATTCCTACGGGCGCGCGCGCATCACGACGACCGTCGGGAATTTTCTCATGGCCATCGGCGCGGTCGATACGGCGCGGGCGTTGTTTGAGGACGCGATTGCTGTCAACCCGCGTCCATCGCAGGCATGGATGAACCTGGCCATCATCCGCCTCGACGAGGGGCGCAAGCAACAAGCCATGAACCTGACGGACCACTTGCTGGCGATCAACCCACGTTTCTTCTACGCGCGATTGTTGCAGGCCCAGATCAAGGCCACCGACAACGATCTCGAAGGGGCGGAGGCGGAGACGGAAGCCGTGCTTCAGGAACAACCACACTCCGCGCAGGCGTGGCTGTTGCGGGCGCAGTTGGCGGCGCGGCAAGGGGACCGTCCCACGGCGATTCGGGCGATCCAACGCACGATTGCGGAACAGGTGGAGGACCCGCGATTATATCAGTTCCTCGGGCAACTGCTCGCCGCCGAAGGCCGAACGAATGAAGCGGCGGCGGCCTACGAGAAATGTCTGCAACTTTGGAACGGCCCCGCGAACGAGCGGGAGCCGATCGAAGCGGAGTTGGCGAAGTTGCGCGGCGTGGCGAAATAGCGTCCGACAAATCGAACTTGCGCGCCCTCGGTTTTTCATTATTGTTGCGGCGCAGTGATATGGAAGGGAGGCGACGGAAATAGATGGAACAAATCACGTGCCCCAATTGCAACGTGGATGTCGACCCGGAGGAGTTGCGGCGGAACAACCTGCGTTGTCCAACGTGCGGCTTTGATTTGAGCGATACGGACGAGATGGGCGATCTGGACGAAGAAGACGAGGAGTTCGACGAGGATGAGGACGAAGACGAACAGGACGACGAGGAGGAGTGACCGCTGGCCAACGGATCCATGGGTTTCCCGCGGCAGTGAATGATCACCGAGACTTTTGAAGCGGGGCCGGTGGCGACCAACGGCTATTTGGTCGCCGACAGGCCCGGTGGGAAGGGGCTGGTGATTGACGCCCCGCAAGGCGTCGCCGCGCTAATGGTCAAGCAAGCCCGCGAATGGAACACTCCCATCGCTTATTTGGTCAACACGCACGGCCACTGGGACCACTTCCTGGACAACGCGGAATTACTGCGCCTGACGGGAGCGAAATTTGGCATCCATCGCGAGAGCGCCCCACTGCTGGCCATGCCCCAGGCGCGTTACTTTGGCCTGGATTTGGAGATCGAAGCGACGCAGCCCGATTTCTTTCTGGAAGAAGGTGAACCGCTGGTTGTCGGTGACCTGCGATTCGAGATCCTCCTCTGTCCCGGCCACTGTCCCGGCAGCGTGGCACTGTTCGAGCGCCAGGAACGCGTGGCGTTTGTCGGGGATGTATTGTTCGCGGGATCGGTGGGACGCACGGATTTGCCGGGCGGGAGTTATGAGCAGTTGATGTGTTCCATTCGGGAGAAGCTTCTGCCACTGGGTGACGACGTGCGCGTGCTGTCGGGGCACGGACCGCTCACGACCATCGGCCGGGAAAGTCGGACAAACCCGTTTTTGACCGCCCGATGAATCGCGACAATCCGAAAAATCAATAGTTGCAAGGTTTTCGCCGCTTTTGTAGTATCCGCCGAACCCTAAACCAAGGAGATACATAAGGAGCTTTATGGCAAAGTTGACGAAGTCACAGATTTTGAGCACTCTCGCAGAGAAGACCGGCGTGTCGAAGAAGGCCGCGGGTCAGTTTGTCGAGGAACTGGTCAAACTGTCGTACAAGGAAGCGAAGAATTCATTTACGATTCCCGGCCTCGGCAAACTCGTGCTGGTGAATCGGAAGGCCCGCATCGGCCGCAATCCGGCCACGGGCGAGCAGATCCAGATTCCGGCCAAGCGCGTGGTGAAGTTCCGCATCGCGAAGGCGGCGAAGGACGCGATTCTCGGCGGGAAGTAAGCCGCAGGAGTTCAAAATCTCAGAGGGCGACGGCAGGTTCTGCCGTCGCCTTTTTCTTTGCCCGAAACTATCTGGCGGACTTCTTCGTGAACGCCGTGATGTCGGGAATGCCGGCCGCGCGGGCGGCATCCACGATGGCCACAACCGTCCCGTAGCTGACGGTTTTGTCGGCGGAGAATTGGACCTGCAGTTTCGGGTACTTCTCTTTCGCGTCGCGCAAGGCTTGTTCCAGGGTACTCAACGCGACCGGCTTATTATCGAGGTAGATGGTTTCGTCGGCGCCGACCGCGATGGAGACGCGCTCGACCTTCTCACGGCCAACTTCTTCCGCAGTCTTGGCCTCCGGCAGGACGAGCTTCACCGCGGTGGGTTGGTTGGCGCGGAACGTGGTCGTCGCGATAAAGAAGATCAGGAGAATGAACAACACGTCGACGAGGTTGATCACGCGGATCACCGGTGTGCGGTGGGATTTGGTCGTGTCGAAGATGGCCATGAGAATCCGTCAGGGGGAATTGCGATACAGGCGGGTCAGCAATTCGTCCGTGTGCCGTTCCAGCTCCAGCACCAGCACCTCAATCCGCCGGCGGAAATACATATACGCGATCAGCGCGGGAATCGCGATGCTGAGGCCGGTCATGGTCGCGGTCAGCGCCTCGTAAATGCCGCGGGAAATCATCGCCGGCTCGCCAAGGCCCTTGCGGGCCACGTCTTCGAACAAGTTCACCATGCCGATGACCGTGCCGAGCAATCCCAGCAACGGTCCCAGCTCCGCAATCAACGACAGCGTGGTCAGGCCGCGCTCCATGCGCCCGACGATTTGCCGCGCCAGCGCCTGCATGACCTCGACGTTCTCCGTTTTGGGCAGCGACGCGTGAGCAAATACAGCCTGCACGAGGCTTCCGAGCACCGTGGTGTCTGTTTCGCTCATGACACGCAGGGCCTCTGTCTGCTCGGGCGTCGAAGGTCGCTGTTGGATGGCCGCGGCCAGTGCGGGTGAAATGATGCGGCGACGTTGGAGCGCCCAGACGCGTTCCAAGATGATGGCCACGCCCGCGATCGAGCACACCAACAGCGGCCACATGGCGATTCCACCCCGAAAAAACCATTCCGGCATGAAGCTCCTCCTTGTCGATCAATAATAGAACGTGAAACTCGCGTCGCGCGGTTCTTTCCCAACCAACGCGCGCAAATTGTCCGGCAACGGATCGAACGGACCAGATTCTATGATGGCCTTCTCACAAAACAACGACAAAATCTGTCCGGCCGTGTTGTCGGTGACACTCAAATTGCGCACCTGCCCGTCGTCGAGAAGTTCGAAGTGAACTGTGACCGCGCCTGCGCGTTCGTACATCCCGAAGCGGTCGATGAGGGCGTACCACCGGCTCTGCACGGCCTTGATGATTTTCTTGTCGTAGGCCCCAAACGGATTCTCTTCCACACCGAACGCCGCGACGCCAGTGCGTGTGACCCCGGCCACGGTCAAGTGTGCCTTGCGGGACACAATCTCTCTGCCCGGCACACCCGGCTCACTGGCCATCGCCGGCGCGCCCTCGCCACCCGCTACCTCGGGCGGAGCAACGGGCGCCTCGGCCCCTGTGGCAATCTCCGACTGTCCCGTCGGCTTCGGCGCCATGGCCAGCTTTTCTTCGTCAACCATCTTCACCCCAAGTGGAGCAATTTCCTGTGGTTGCGCGGGGCTTCCAGCCGCCACTTTGGGCTGTGGAGGGGACGGGGCGACTGCCGGTGGGGTCGGGATGGTCGACGCCGCTGCTTTGCTGGGCGCGCCCGGAGCACCGGGCGGCATGAGTGCCGGAGCGGAAACGCCGGACGGACTGGGCACGTCCAACGTGTTCATCGCCCGTGTCTCCTTGCCTTCCAGATACGGCGTGTCGCCCTGTTTGCCGGTCGGATTGTTCGGGTTGGCCGCCACAGTTGATTTATCAGAATAATACCTGGCGTTCTTCGGTTTTTCGCCCGTGACCTGTGAGGCGTCCGTCTCCATGAACCGCTGGGCTTGTTTCTCTTCCTCTTGCTGCTTTTTCGTGCGCGGCTCATCTACTTCCACAAAGGTGATCGTTTGGGGTCGTGGGGCGGCCGGCGCCAAAGGCACATGGACCACATGCACCAGCCTTGCCAACGCGGAAAGCCCCGGAAGCTTCATCAACGCCGTGCGGAACTGCCAACTGCCGAAGGCGAACGCATGCAGCAGCAACGACACCAGCAGTGCCACCTCAATATGCAGGTTTTCGCGATACATGGCCCAGGAACATGATAGCAGATTGCATTCCGCCATCAACTCCGTGCGTTGACGCTGCGCGATGAGCTATTCACGGCCTCGCTGCTCGGTCAAAGGCCTGATGAGGCTGCGTTCAAGGCCCTTACGAAGGTGTGGGAACAAGACGCCCTTCTCGGAGGGAAGCGGCCCCGCCGTCGGATCCTGTCTCAGAAGGCGTGTCGTCGATGTCCGTTGGCTTTGCGGTGCGTGTGCGGGCCAGCAACACGTAGATCGAGGGAACGACGAACAGGGTGAACGCGGTTCCAATCGTCATGCCGGTGACGAGCACGATACCAATGCTGTTTCGGGAGCCGGCACCCGGTCCCCGTGCCAATACCAGCGGGAAATGGCCGGCGACTGTCGCCACCGAGGTCATCAAAATGGGACGCAATCGGGTTCCCGCCGCCTGGATGACAGCCTCGAGCTTGGCCAGGCCCGACTCTTGGAGCTTGTTGGCAAATTCCACGATCAGAATTCCGTTCTTGGAAACCAGTCCCACCAATGTGATCAGGCCAATCTGACTGTAAATATTCAGTGTTGTAAATCCAAGGAAGCTGAACAACAACGCGCCCGAGAGCGCCAGCGGCACGGAGCCGAGGAGGATGATCAACGGGTCGCGGAAGCTCTCGAACTGCGCCGCCAGGACGAGAAAGATGAGGATGAAGGACAGAACCAGTGTCGTATTCAGATTGTTTCCTTCCACTCGCAATTGGCGCGCCTCGCCGGCGTAATCAATCGTGTAGCCCTGGGGCAGGATTTTGGTCGCTTCCTTTTCAAGTACCTTCAGGGCCTGGTCCAGCGTGACCCCTGGCGGAATGGCCCCCTGAATTGTAACGGAATTCAGTTGTTGAAACCGGTAGATCGCGCGCGGTTCCGTGGTTTGCTTCAGCGTGGCAAACGTGGAGAGCTGGACCAGTTTGCCGTGGGGGCCGCTGACATAGATATCCTTCAACTGATCCACAGTCAGCCGCTGCGCGCGCGTGACCTGGGGAATGACCTTGTAACTCCGGCCCTGGATGCTGAACCGATTCACGTAGTCGCCGCCCAACATCGTGCCGAGATCGAGACCGACCTGTGACAGGTTCAACCCCAGCGCCGCCACCTTGTCACGGTCAAAGACAATCTCCGTCTGTGGTTGATCAAACTTCAAATCCGTGTCGGCGAATATGAAGAGTCCGCTCGCGAACGCCTTCATGACGAGCTGATTGGCAAACTCGAGCAACTCCCGTGGTTCCGCGGTGGACGCGATGACGAATTCGACCGGGAATTGTCCGCCACCGGGCAACGGAGCCGGCGTCGTGGGAATGACTCGAACGCCGGGTATGGTGCTCAGCTTTGCGGACACATCCGCCAGAATCTGGTCCGTGGATCGCTTTCGCTGGCTCCAGGGCTTGGTCACCATGCCGGAAAAGCCACCCGTCGGATCGGTCAACTGGAAGGTGTGCTCCGTCTCCGGCATGGATTGGAATACATCATTCACCTTTTCCGTGTAGCGTGTTGTTTGGTCGATGGTGGCATCCGGTGCCGCCTGAACGATGCCGAAAACGACCCCTTGATCTTCTTTCGGCGCCAACTCGTGCTGTGAAAACATGTAAAATGGCGCCATCAAAAGGATCACAATGACTGCGAGGGTCAGGGTGACGGGGCGCCAGCGGAGCGTGTTTCCGAGAATCTGCATGTATTTCCGCCGCAGAATGTCAAAATGCCGGTTGATCATGCCGGCAAACCCGCGATGAGAACCGCCGGCTTGGAGGAGTTTCGACGACATCATCGGCGACAGTGTCAGCGCCACGACGCCGGAGACGATCACCGCGCCCGCGAGCGTGAGCGCGAACTCGCGGAACAGGGCGCCCGTCAGACCCCCTTGAAATCCAATCGGGGCGTACACGGTAGCCAGGGTGATCGTCATGGCGATGATGGGGTTGGACAATTCGCGTGCGCCCTTGATGGCGGCATCGAACGGCTTCAACCCTTCGTGCAAATGCCGCTCGACGTTCTCCACGACGACAATGGCGTCGTCCACGACCAACCCGACCGACAGCACAATCGCCAACAAGGTCAGCAGGTTGAGCGTGAAGCCGAACACCAACATCAGGAAGGCCGCGCCAATCAGCGAAATCGGGATGGCGACCACCGGGATGAGGACGGAACGGACCGAGCCAAGGAAAAGAAAAATGACGATGATAACGATGATGAGCGTTTCGATCAGGGTGTGGGTCACCTCGTGCAGCGCGTCGTGAATGTACTCGGTGGAATCGTAAGGAATGCCGACCTTCATGCCGACAGGTAACTGCCGTTCGATTTGCGGCAACTCGGCCCGCACGGCCTTGATCACGTCGAGAGAATTGGCGGTTGGCAGCGCCCAGATCCCCATGAAGGTCGCCTTCTCGCCGGAGAAGCGAACATCCTCGTCGTAGCTTTCTGCGCCGAGTTCGACATCGGCCACGTCTTTCAGGCGGACGATCGCGCCGTTCTGCTCACGGATCACCAACTCGCGGAAATCATCTGCCGTGCGCAGGTCCGTGTTCGCGGTCAGGTTCACCGAAATCATCGAGCCTTTCGTTGCGCCGACGGCGGACAGGTAATTGTTGGCGGCCAGCGCCTCGCGAACCTGGGACGGTGAAATATTCAGCGCGGCCAGGCGATCGGCTTTCAACCAGATGCGCATGGCAAACGTGCGGGCACCGAGAATATCGGCCCGTTGGACGCCGCTCACTGCCGTCAACTTGGGCTGGACAACGCGTGTGAGATAATCCGTGATCTGATTCTGGTCGAGGTCCTTGGAATAGAAACTCAGATAGGCGGCCGCGAATTGATTGTCGCTGGTCTGGATGTCGATGACTGGTGCTTCGGCTTCGGGCGGGAGATCATTGCGGACCTGGGCGACCTTCGACTGGATTTGCGTCAACGCGGCATTGTTGTCGTAGTTCAGCTTCAGGTGGACCGTGATGGTGCTCAGCCCCTGGGCGCTCGACGATTCAATGTAGTCAATGCCGTCGGCGCTGGCGATGACGCGTTCGAGCGGGGTGGTGATAAACCCGCGCACGAGATCGGCATTCGCGCCAACGTAGACGGTTTTGACGGTGATGATGGCGATGTCGCTTCGCGGATATTGCCGAACGTTCAACGAGCGAATCGCTTGAAACCCCGCCAACAGGATGATCAGGTTGACGACCGTCGCGACAACCGGGCGGCGAATGAACAGGTCCGTGAGCTTCATAAGAGATGCGTTGGTTCTGAGCCGTGCGCGTTACGTGTTGGGCGGATTTGGATTCGGATTGTCGCCCGGCTGGACGCTGTTATTCACCTGCACCGGGATGCCGCTCCGCAATTTGAAGGCGCCAGAGCTGACGACTTCGTCACCTTCCGCAACTCCGGACAGTACGGAAACCAGATCGCCCCGGCTTGGCCCGAGCTTCACAAACTGCTGCTGCACCTCCTTGACCGGCTTGCCATCAGGTCCCGGCTTGTCCTTGACGACAAAGACAGAATCGCCATACGGGGCATAACTGATGGATGATGCTGGAATCGACAAAACCTCCTGCTCCGGCAGGAGCACGTCGACGTTGACGAACATGCCGGGGCGCAGCTTGTGATCGGTATTGCCGACCGTCCCCTGGACGGTGATGTTGCGCGTGGACTCGTCGACGAGCGAATTAATCGCCGTGATCACCCCCTCGAATTGTTCCCCCGTGACTCCGGCGGCTTTGAGACGGATTTTCTTTCCCGTGGCAATCCGGTCGAGATCTTGTTGCGGCAGCGCGAACTCGACGTATATGGGATCGATCGATTGCAGTGATACGATGGGCGCGCCAACGTTCAAATACTGACCGAGGTCGATCTGGCGAATGCCGACCAGCCCGTCGAAGGGAGCGGTAATGGTTTTGCGGGCGATCAAGGCCCGCGCGTCATCGACGGCCGCCGTAGCCTGCTGAAACTCGTTTTCGGCCGAGTCATAATCCGATCGAGAAACTGCTCCATCTGTTACAAGGCTGCGCTGACGATCGAGACTGACCTTCGCCCAATCCAGATGGGCCTGAGCCGCTCGCAACTGCGCCTCCTCCTGCTTGGTATCGAGCTTGACCAGGAGATCCCCCTTCTTCACGGCGCTGCCGGATTGGAACGCGATTTCGGAGATGATGCCGGCCAAATCGGTGCTGACCGTGACGCCGTTGATCGCGCGCAGCGATCCGACCGCGCTCAACACCGGTTGCCAGCGCTCCCGTTTGGCCACCGCTGTCGTGACGGCGGTGGGCGGTGGCGCAAACGCTTTTGCCTGCGCGATGGCTGTGCGAATCTGCGATACCTTCCAACCGCCGATGGCCAAAATGAAAATGCCAACCACTCCCAACATGATGAGCATGCGCTTGGCCAGGGACGCGGCCTCCGGTTTCTGTGGCGCGGCGGTTTCCAACGGGCGGTGTGAGAGTGAAACACTCATGGGCACTGGCTCTCCTAATTCAATCGCTCATTTTCAAGTGGTGGTTGTCTGATTGGTCAAATCTCTGGGTGACAAAGCCCCGTTCCCGTTGGTACCGCCTCGGCGGTCTTGACCCCCAACAGGGACATGGTCCCCTCTTCCATCTCCCGAAGCACAGCCAGATCGTTTTGGATCCTGGCCTGCGTCAAGAGCCCTTCGTAGTACGCAAAGAGCATCCGCGCTTTGGCCGCCGCGTCAGGCGCGTGGATCAGCCCCGCGGCGTGAGCGTCTCGAATCGCGGATTCCAAATACGTCCGTTTGTAGTCCAGAATCTCCTGAATCTTCTTTTGCAGACGGTCCTCTTGCGTGCTGACTTCCGAGCCCAGCGAGAACTGGGGGCATCCGAGCACGCACCCGTATTTGCTCCTGATTTCGGACTGGAACCGATAGCTGTACTCGCAGTATCTCCGCAGCCGCTCCAACGGCGGGATCGTCAGGGAGAACAACGCGTCAAGTTCCTGTCGTCGGCGCGGCCACTCGTTGTCGACTGCCGCAACGGCGAGGTCAGCCTTCGAGTCGAAGAAAT